>Ga0265316_10000065_pt1 | contig 111353 bp, 93 predicted proteins | sample 4522metaG_FD_202092 | JGI IMG/M metagenome (GOLD analysis project Ga0265316, IMG submission 202092) | Rhizosphere microbial communities from Carex aquatilis grown in University of Washington, Seatle, WA, United States - 4-5-22 metaG | ecosystem: Host-associated > Plants > Roots > Rhizosphere >... | reverse complement strand
GAATGTACCACTCTCGGCGGTACGGAGGCGGTACAATTTGGAGCGCCTCTTTTGCGACTTCCAAATTTCTCAATGATTTCTGCGGGGTGGACGGGACTTGAACCCGCGGCCTCCGGCGTGACAGGCCGGCGTTATAACCAACTTAACTACCACCCCAGGCCCCGAAGCGACGGTTTCCCGGCGCATCGGAACGCCAGGATCTACTAGCCGGCGCTGCAGCTGTCAAATGGAAGCTGGCCCGCGGGCAGCGCCCGCCGAGGTGCCACGCCTGATGCTTGCGTTCGGCCCACGCCCGGCTACAAATCTGACGGTCATGCGAACCGTCCGCTCGATCCCTTGGTTTGCTGCGCTGGTGGTGATGGCCTGCGCGCGCCCGCCCAGCCCCAAGCGCGATGCAACAGCGACCGAGCCCCCGACGGAGCCCAGTCCAGTCCAGCCCGCGCCGCCGCCCCTGCCCTGGAACCAAGAGGGGGAGATGACCGATGGCGAGACCATCGTGCTCGGGACCGAGCACCCTGGTCGCGAACCCGTGGGCTGGGCGCGTTCCGCAGGTCTTCTCAACGTGGAGCTCAACGACCAGTGGGGACCCTTCATCTTCAGCGAATCGGACGGTCCCAAGGGAGACGTGAAGCCCAACCGCTACCGCCACGCCTTCATCGCGCTGGCCAATGACTGGGAAAGCCCGGATGAAATCTTCCTGGCCAGCTCCGAGGGGGCTTACGCCGTATTGATGGCCGCTGGCCTGCCCGGAACCGAGGACGCGGCACAAAGCCCGCAGGGCAAGCGCGTGATCGCCGAGGCCAAACGGGCGCTGCGCCTGCAGCGCGAGCCGAATTTTCTCGAAGCCTACGGCATCCCGCCCACGCTCGATGTCCTGCTCAAGCGCATCGAAGAGGACAAGAACAGGACCTGCTACGCCAACCTGGACCTGGCCGGCCTGGCGGCTTTCGACGGCACGGTCACCTTCCAAGGTCGCGGGCAGGCCCATCGCGAATACCACGAGGCCACCGGCGATGCGGCTTGGGTCGACAAGCAAATCGCCAAGGCCCAGGAAGCGGCGGGCACGACCACACGCGATCGCGACGCCTGGCTCAAGTTCATCGCCGCTGACGATGCCAAGGCCGCAGCTCGCATCGAGCGCGCCCGTCGCGGGCAGGTGCGTCTGCGCGCGATCCAGGCGGTTCAGGCGCGCCTGGTGTGCGAGGGGTTGCTGTCGTCGCGGTCCAAGCACGTCGAAGGACACTTCGACTTGGCCACCAACGAGGCGTTGGCGGCCTGGGAACGCAAGAACGACATCTTCGGCTGGGGATTCCTGGGCGGTGAGACCCTGGCGGCCTTGCAGCGGCCGCCGCTCGACCTGCACTTCGACACCTTCCGGCGCATCCTGATGGAACGGGTGGCCGATGCAGCCAGCATCCTCGAGGACGGCTCCGTCTCGGGCGGAGCCAAGCCGGCCACCTACAAGGACGCGACGGGCGTCGAACACCCGGTGCCGAATCTCATCGCCGAATACACCGACGCGCTGATGGCGGGCCTGGGAGCCCGCACCCCTGACGACATGCTCAGGGTCATGAATGCGTTCAAGACCCAGGGGATAGGGAAGATGCTGCGCGTCGCCTTCCCGCCGCCCAAGCTTCCGCCCTACTACAGCAACAAGATGGACCTTTCCGTCGAGATCGATCGCGGCGATGTCTGGTACGACTTCCCCTACGACGAAAACGGCAAGCCCATCGCCCAGCCGCGCGTGAACTTCCCCAGCCTCACGCTCTTCGTGAAATGGAACAAGCAGAGGATTCCGCTGTGCCGCTGGCGCACCACCATCGGGTCGTGGCGTAGCGAAATGCGCCCCAATGGCAAGGTGTACTTCAAGTACAAGAACTCAGACGTCGGCCCGCGCGTGTGGAAAGACATCGTGGCCGGGCCGGTGTGGATCCCGCCCGAGGGTACGCCGGCCAAGGATCTGCTGACACGCAAGATGTTGAACCGCGATGCGGGGGCGGTGACGGCGGTGAACACCGACGTGATGGGGCCCGGCTATGAGTCGGCCTACGGCCTGGTCATGGCGATCCATCACTGGAAGCGCGGCGCGAACACTTTCTATGACAACCAGATTCGCACCCATGGCTCAGTGGACTACACCTCGATCGCGCGGCGGTTCTCGCACGGCTGCCACCGTCTGGTGAACAGCCGGGCCGTGCGCCTGTTCGATTTCTTGCTGCACCACCGGGCCTTCCAGCGCGTGGGCAACGTGCCGCTCACGCTGCGCCGCCATTTCGACTACGAGGACAAGCGGTACCACTACGCCCTGGGCACGCGTGGCTACTACTATGAGCTGACCCCGCCGGTGCCGGTGATGGTCACTGAAGGCCACATCATGGGCAAGGTGAAGCGACCAATCGATGCCTACTTGCCCAAACCGGGCGTGGACTACGGGCCTTCCGAAGAGGCTGGCGAAAGCGCGCCGGAGGTCGGCCCGTGAAATTCGCAGGTTGTGTTGATAGCGGGCTAAAGGAATGCCCTCGGTCGCTCGATAATGAGGGCATATCGCCTATGGTCAGGAAGAGACTAGTGGCCGGCGCGACTGGCGCTGCCGTACTCCTGGTGGCAGCGCTGGTCGGCTGCGCCGTAGGCGTGAGCCGCGATCTCGCCAAGGTCCCGCCTCGCGAAGTCATCTTCGACGACCAGTGCCACGTGCAGGACTATTTCGACGATCTGGCGCGCGGTCGGGAGCGGCCACCCGCGCTGGTTCATTCCGACGAAATTCAGACCAGCGACAGCGAGAAGACCCTAGGCGGTCGCAGCACTTATCTGTTCGAAGAGAACACCAGCTTGCCGGCGCTGCGGCGCCTGCTGCTGGAGAATTGGAAGCCGCTGCCGGCCGCGATGATGACTGCCACACAAGTCGAAGTGGAGGTGCGCTGGGCCGAGAAACTCAGCACGCGTTGGGTGGTAGCCGACGAGAACGTCGAGTTGCGCGCCGCCGGAAAGACCATCGCCTTGGCCCCGCATCCCTGCCTGACCGCCCTACTCTTCGGGCGCACGCTGTACGAGCGGCGCCGCGAGTTGGTCGGGTTGCCGCCGCTGCCGATGCCTCCGGACGCGGGTGCGGCGGATCGCATGACGTCCGATTGATCGGGGCTGCGGTGGTGTAGACTTCGCACCCCCATGCCCTACGACCATCGCTCCGTTGAACCCAAGTGGCAGGCCCGCTGGCGCGAGGCCCGCCTGCACCAGACCACCTTCGATCCTCAGCGGCCCAAGTTCTACGCGCTGGACATGTTTCCCTATCCCTCGGGCGCGGGTCTGCACGTGGGCCACTGCGAGGGTTACACCGCCACCGACATCATCACACGCTGGAAGCGCATGCAGGGCTGGAACGTTCTACACCCCATGGGCTGGGACGCCTTTGGTCTGCCGGCCGAGAACTACGCCATCAAGACCGGCATCCATCCGCGCGTGACCACCGAGAAGGCCATAGCCAACTTCCGCCGCCAGATCGACTCCATCGGCTTTGCCTACGACTGGGATCGCGAGATCAACACCACCGATCCCCAATACGTCAAGTGGACGCAGTGGATCTTCTTGCAGCTTTTCAAGAAGGGCCTGGCCTACGAGGGCACGGTGCCCATCAACTGGTGCCCGTCGTGCAAGACCGGGCTGGCCAATGAAGAAGTCACGCAGGGCTGCTGCGAGCGCTGTGGCAGCGCGGTCGAGCGCAAAGACATGCGCCAGTGGTTGCTGCGCATCACGCGCTACGCGGACCGCCTGTTGGAAGACTTGGCGGAACTGGACTGGCCCGAGTCCACCCTGGCCATGCAGCGCAACTGGATCGGTCGCTCCGACGGAGCCGAGGCGATTTTCAAGGTCGTCGGCCCCGACGGCTCGCCGGGCAGCAACGAGATCAAGGTGTTCACAACCAGACCCGATACCCTGTACGGCGCGACCTACATGGTGCTGTCCCCTGAACACCCGCTGGTCGACAGTTTGACCACGCCGGCACAGCAGGCCGCCGTGCGCGCGTATCAGGTCGCTGCCCGCCGCAAGAGCGATCTGGAACGCACCGATCTGGCCAAGGAAAAAACCGGCGCATTCACCGGCGCCTTGGCCATCAATCCGGTCAATGGCGAAAAGATCCCGGTCTGGATCGCCGACTACGTGCTTTCCAGCTATGGCACCGGCGCGATCATGGCGGTGCCGGCGCACGACCAGCGCGACTATGAATTCGCCAGCAAGTTCAATCTGCCCATCCGCCAAGTGGTGCGGCCCGCCGACGGCCAGACGCCCGAGGCAGGTCAGGCCTTTTGCGACGACGGCATCGCCATCAACTCAGACGATCTCGACGGCCTGCCCACAGCCGAGGCCAAGGCCAAGGTCACGGTGCAACTGGAAGCGCGCGGTCTGGGCCGCGCCATGGTCAGCTACCGGTTGCGCGACTGGGTGTTCTCCCGGCAACGCTACTGGGGCGAGCCCATCCCCATCGTTCACTGTTCCACGCACGGCACGGTGCCGGTGCCCGAATCGGCGCTGCCTGTCACCCTGCCCGAGGTCGAGCGCTATCAGCCCACCGGCACGGGCGAATCGCCTCTGGCCGGGATCGAATCCTGGGTCGAGACCACTTGCCCGACCTGCGGCGGCCCGGCCCGACGAGAAACCAACACCATGCCTCAGTGGGCGGGATCCTGCTGGTACTACCTGCGCTACCTCGACCCCAAGGCCGATCACGAGGCCTGGTCCAAACTGGCCGAGAAGCAGTGGCAGCCGGTCGACCTCTACGTGGGCGGTGCCGAGCACGCGGTTCTGCACCTGCTCTATTCGCGCTTCTGGCACAAGGTGCTCTTCGACCTGGGATATGTGTCGACCAAGGAGCCTTTCAAGAAACTGCGCCACCAAGGCACGGTGCTCGCCTATTCGTACCAGGATGCCCTGGGCCGCTACCACGACCGCAGCGAGATCGAGCTGCGCGGCGACGACGTCATTCTCAAGGCCACCGGCGAGAAGCTCAAGGCGGCCGTGGACAAGATGGCCAAGACCAAGCTCAACGGCATCAACCCCGACGACGTGGTGGCCGAGTACGGCGCGGACGTGTTGCGCCTGTACGAGATGTTCATGGGCGAGTTCGAACTGCCCAAACCCTGGGACGCGCGCGCCATCGAGGGCTGCACTCGTTTCCTCAAGCGTGTCTGGCGTTTGATCGAGGAGTTTGACGAGAAGCCGGCGCCGGCCGGCGATGCGCACCTTCGTCTGCGCCACAAGACCATCAAGAAGGTGACTGGCGATCTGGATCGCATGGCCTTCAACACCGCCGTAGCCGCCATGATGGAGTATTTGAACGAACTCACCAGCAGCGGGGCCACACGCGAGGATGTGCTGACGCTCATCAAGCTGCTTGGGCCCTTTGCGCCTCACCTGGGCGACGAGGCCTGGGAGAAACTGGGGCAGAAGGGTTTCCTGCTGCAAGCCGCGTGGCCCAGCTACGATGAAGCGCTGACTATCGACGCGGTGGTGACCCTGGGCGTGCAGGTGAACGGCAAGCTGCGCGGCGATGTCCAGATCGCGCGCGACGCGCCCGAGGCCGAGGTGCGCGCCAAGGCGATGGCCGTGCCCAACGTGGCCAAGCACCTGGAAGGCAAGACCGTGCGCAAAGTCATCGTCGTTGCCGGCAAGATCGTCAATATCGTTGTAAGCTGAGTCTTTTTCTGACCGACCATGGCCGAGCTGAAAGTAGGCGAGAACGACGGCGCGGCCACGCTCGACATCGTGGTGCAGCCGCGCTGTCCGCGCGAAGGCGTGGGACCGGTTGTGGGCGACAGGCTAAAGGTGTCGGTGAACGCGCCGCCTGTTGAGGGCAAGGCCAACGAAGCCGTGCAGCGGGTCCTGGCAGAGACCTTCGGCGTGCCCCGCTCGGCGGTGACCATCCTTCGCGGTGAAACCGGCAAGCGGAAGACAGTGCGCATCGCCGGGGTCACGGCCGCGGCTGCGATGCGATTGATCGCGAGGATGTGAAAGTCGTTGGAGCGGCCCCCGGGATTGAACGGCCAGCGTAACAACTTGCAATCATAGGCAAGCTTCACACCGCACCAAAGAACCTACCCCCGTTTATACCCCCAGCCCGTGAGCGCTTGCCCTGTCCGTGGGTAGCCTTGCCCTGCCCGCCGCCCTCGCGCTTGGGAGATGGGCCGGCGTGGCACCAAGTCAGACGCCGCACGGCCGCGAACCGTCGACGCCTGTACTCCTCTACAATACCAACCATACCGACCACGAAGGGTTCGGCTGCGGCCCGTGTCACCTGGCCAGCGTGGACAATATCCCCCGGAACTCTGAATCGAAGTCCGGGTCCGGGGGCGGCTCGCCGATGGGCGTGAAGGTGTCCGGCACCCCTGCCATCATCCGAACGGCTTCGGGGTCCACGCCGTTTTCGGCGCAGATGTCCTCCAGCATGGCATCCAGGGCGACCAGGTGAGCTTGCGCTTTCTGGAAGCCCTCAAAGGTTTGCTCACCCAAATCGTCGTTCCCGGTCTGCCAGGCGCGACACATCAAGGCCATCGCAGCCGTCATCACCGTCATCTCACGCCAGTGGTGGAGCCCCCAGAAGGAAGACATGTCGCTAAGGCGGCTCAGCCTGTCGCCGTAGTCCAGATCGAGGGTCCGATACGTCCTTGTCGGCACCGTAGCGATAATGCGATCCGCGGTGGTCGTGTCGAACCTCATCAGGCAGGCGAAGACCGCTGCTCCCTTCTCTTTGGAGGTCAAGGCGTCATAGAGCTTTGAAACGCGATGGTCTTGGCTTGTTGTCATGGGCGCCTTTCTTCCGTATCGCCAGCGTCATTTCCAAAGTCCCGATGCGGTTCTGCAAGTCCCCTGTCTCGAACGCACGGCGGAGCAGATCCAAGACGTAGGCCAGCCGAGTGCCATCCGTCGGCAGGATGCGGTTGGCGCGCATGTCGCGATAGACGGCGGCCAGCTCTCGGCGCACGGCGTGGGGGTCACGCAAGTCGATCTTCGGGCTTTCAGCCGGGGGTGGGGGTCCACCGGATCCATCTGAAAGGACAAGGGGATCCGGCAAATCGTTTCCGCCGATCTCTTCGTGGTCATCCATCGCCATGCAGCTCTCTTGGCCTACCTCTCATGGCGATGATCCGCCGGTCGTCGGGCGCGTCGTCGTGGTGGTGCTCGCCATGTCCCCCAGGTGAAAACCAGCCTGGGCCTCTCGACAAGGAGCGTGAAGCGCGCCACCAGCAACGCAGCGGGGTCGTTGACCCAGTCCGCAGGCTTTCGCCGCGAGACGTAATACGCAGCAGCGTGGAAATCATCATCATGGGGCTTCATCACGCAGCAACTCGGCTGTGAGACTGGGGCACTGTCGCAAGTCGAGGGAGCCCTGCGCTCCCAATGACCCGAGAACCTGTGTCCACGAGGATTGGAGCGCGCTGGTGTCCACGTCCCGGAAGCGGCACCTCAACTCGACGATCGCGTGCAAGTGGGCGTTCCACGCGTCCCCGTCGGCGCCGCGAGCAGGTTCAATCTGGACGTGGCCTTCGCCACCAGCCAGCAGGGCACGTACCGGCCTACGGCGCACGAAACGCGCACGGGCGCGCTGAAGCACGCGAAGCCCCTGGCGCGCCTCGGCCGCTGCCACAGTCAGTGTGAGCAGCGCGAAGCCGTGCGCCGCAGCGCCATTGCGCACTCGTGCACGCATCCGACGTTCGAGACGCTTGCGGTATCGGATAGCCTTCCGACGCGCGCAGCGTGGACAATACGTTGCTTCACAGCGCCAACTGGAACCCGACTTTCCAGCGCGCGCACACCGGGACAGGTTCCATGCCGCCCTATCGAGGAGAATCGAGCCTGTCGGGTCTGCGCCGCGTACTTCCTCCGCAGCCCGCCGGAGCCGTTCAGCAAACGCAACCGTGAAGCACCTGCGCTTGCTGTTGCCCTTCCTCATCTCCCGTCGTTCGTCGTTCTAAGTCTGCCCGATGCCCTGTGGTCCTACGCGCTGGTCGCACATTTCGGGCGACTCTGGACACGCGACGAACATCGTGTTTCTCGCGTGGTCTGGGTATCGGTTGCGGTCACCATTGCGATCGGCAGCGAGCTGGGTCAGCTCGCGGGTTTTGTCCCTGGTGTGTTCGATCTAGTCGATCTTCTCTGCATTTCTGTTGCCTGTGTCGTCGCCGTTCTGTTTCTGCCCAAACTAGGAGGTGTCCCGTGACCACGAAAGAGCGCCATTTGCTCGCATTTGCGTCTTTGGCCGGCTTCGCTGCTCTCGCTGCCGCCACGGGAGACGATGAGCCCCAGCATTCGTCGTCGCCGGTTTCGTCCCCAGCATCCCCGCCCGCGCCAGGTCAGGCATCTCCCACTGCAAGTGCCTCGGTGCCTGAAGACCCGAAATGGAACGAATTGCGAGAGGAGTTCGGAGCACTGGACACCAAGACCCTCCTCGCTCGGGTCAAGTTGGCTCTCGCAGTCGATCCTCCGACATCGGACTCGGTTCGCGAAGCAGATATGGCATTGGCATTTGTGCCGGAGAGAGACGAGAAACGCCGTGACGTCCGCCAACTGAAAGCGCTGATCGACAAAAAGGGAAGGCAGGTAATCGACAACGATCCTGAGAAGAGAGCCGAGCTGGATCGTGGTGTCCGTAAGGTTCTGGCGCATCAAATGGAACGAAACCTCGTAAGACAGGGGATCGTCGAATCCGTCTCAGATGACGAAGATCCCAAAGGGGCAATCTTACGATTTCATGGTGATCGGTGCAGTCAGGAATTTGTAAATGCAATGGCGGCCAACGAGGCCAAGTTCGAGCTTCGCAAAGCAGGCTGGCGGCGTATCGTGTGCCACAAGAGCATGTTCAAATGGTACGATGCAGATCTGTAAGCGGACGCCTAGCAACGTGCTCCCGCGGTCATCAATGAACCCATCGAAAACCCCACGCAGGCGCGCCCCCCAATTTTCCACGCCTGAAATGCGCGATTGCTTGCGGACGCACAGGTGGCGACCTTCGGGCGGAGCGGAACCATGTTCTCTGCCTCGGCCATGCTTTGGCTGGCACGGGCTGTCGGGGCTATTCGGACTATTCGTATAGCTCCGCGCTCGCGAGAGCATTGCCGCCGCCACCGCCGCCCGTGATGAGCACCATCCCGTTCGGCAACAGCGTTGCGGCGTGGCAGCACCGTGCCGCGGCCATGCTGCCCGTGGCTGCAAATGTCCCGGCCATTGGGTCGTATGTCTCCGCGCTCGCGAGATACCCGACGTTGTTCCCCTCTCCGCCGGCGATAAGCACCGTTCCGTTAGGCAACAAGGTCGCCGTGTGGCCGTACCGTGCCGCGGCCATGCTACCGGTGGCGGTGAATGTCCCGGCCACTGGGTCGTACAGCTCCGCGCTCGCGAGAACCCCACTGTCGCCTAGTCCACCGGCGATGAGCACCTTCCCGTTGAACAACAATGTCGTTGCGTGGTACTGCCGTGCCACGGTCATGGTGCCGGCGGCGGTGAATGTCCCGGCCGCTGGGTCGTAGAGTTCAGCGCTCGCGAACGCCGCCACGTTGTCGTTGTGTCCGCCGGCGATGAGTACGTTGCCGTTGCCCAACAAGGTCGCAGTGTGGTACTGCCGTGCCGCGGCCATGCTGCCGGTGGCGGTGAATGTCCCGGCCACTGGGTCGTACAGCTCCGCGCTCGCGAGAGCATGGCCGCTACTATCGTATCCGCCGGCGATGAGCACCGCCCCGCCTGGCAACAACGTGGCTGTGTAGTAGTACCTGGCCACGGTCATGCTGCCGGTGGCGGTGAATGTCCCGGCCACTGGGTCGTACAGCTCCGCGCTCGCGAGAGCATGGCCGCTACTATCGTATCCGCCGGCGATGAGCACCGCCCCGTTTGGCAACAACGTTGCGGTCTGGCTCGCCCTTGCCACGGTCATGCTGCCAGTGGCGGTAGATGTCCCCGCCGCTGGGTCGTAGAGTTCAGCGCTCGCTTGTCCGACGCCTCCGCCAGCGATGAGCACTTTCCCGCTCGGCAGCAACGTCGCCGTGTGGTTGATCCTTCCCACGGTCATGCTGCCCGTCGATACGAAAACTCCTTGCAGCACCGCCACATCGGGGTGCACATCCGGCAACGCGTCGGCTGCAAGGCTAGCGTCCGAGGGAACGTCGAGAACGGCCGGGGCATCGACGTTCTGGTCTGCTGCCGCGTCCACGACATGGCCGCCACCACCCCCGCCCCCAGCACCTGTTGTTCCACCAGAGCCGCCTACCCCGCCGCTGCTGCTGCTCGTAGCGGAGCTACCTCCTGTGCCAGCGCTGCTGGCTGTGCCGCCTATCTCCGTGCCTCCCGTGGCCATCGGCACGTCGCTGCTGCCATCCACGCCGCCCATTGCAGGGCGCGCGTCGCTGCCGCCTGTGGCCGCGGGAGCGTCTGGCGGGCTGGTGGCGGCGCCATCGGCACCGCCTCCGCCCCCAGCGTCCGCCGTGGGCGAGGAGCACACGCACGGCGCGAACGTGCCCGACGTGGTGCACGTCTGGGCGCCGATCTGGCCGGTGACGCAGGCACAGGCGATGGCGGCGCCGGGAACACAGACGCCTGGCGCGGCGCTGGTGGCCGTGGCCGACTGGCCGCCGGTTCCGCCGCCACCATTTCCCGCAAGGCCGCCGTTGCCGCCTGTGACCGCGGAAGCGTCCGGTGAGCCGGTGGCGCTACTCCCGCCGCCGCAACCGGCGAGCGATGCCACCAGAAGACACGAAAGAACGACGCACAGCCTGGTTACCATGTGAACCATTGTCGCCCCGTGCGAGCTTCGCCGCAAACACTTCCAGGGCTGCACCGCTCCCCGCAAGGCTGGCGGCCTTCGGGGACGATGCCCATTCGCTCCTTGAGCCTCCGTAACTCATATGTTACACTCTGTCGTATGAAGACCAAGCACGCCAAGACGGGGTTTGACCGCTACTTCACCGACAGGATGAAGAATCGGGAATTCGCCGCGGCCTACGCGGAGGCGCGCGCCGGCATCGACTCGGTGGACGCCTTCGTGCGCTCCCTCGACGAAGTGCGGAGCAAGGCCGGCGTGTCGAAGGCGTTGCTGGCCAAGCGCACGGGAACTCAGCCCGCGGCCATGCGGCGATTGCTCACCATGGATGCCCCAAACCCGACACTGGCCACGGTCATGAGCATTGTGCGATCTCTCGGCTACAGCCTGGCACTTGTGCCGGCGCAGGGTCGTGCGAAGCGAGGCAGAGCGCGCAAGCTCGCCGGTGTGGTCGCCGCTACGGCATGACACTTCTTGGAGTCCGTTTTCGGTATTCGGCACCAAGAGCCTTCACCTCGACGTAGTCGGCTGCGGATAGTACGGTCATGAAGGGCTTGTCCTTGCCCTCGATCAAGACAACGCTGGGGCCGCCAAGCCCGACTGAGGCGCCGTCACGTTCCAGGATGCAGAACAGACGATAATGGCGGCGCTTGGGGCCATCAACGCGCACCTCGTAGAAGCCGGACATCTCCCCGTGCATGGCCTCCCACTTGCCGCCGCCGCTGAAAGCCGGTGGGGGCGCATCGGCGACCGCCTTGACCACAGCCACGATCATGGCCTCGACCTTGGTGGGGCACGTGCGCAAGAATTCAAGGGCGGGCACGGTGCACGTGGGATCGTCGCCGGAGTGGCGTTGGAAGAAGTGCACCCGCCAGGGGGCGGGACGCTCGCGGGCGTTCGATTGCTTCACTACGCCCCTTCCGCCTGCTTGAACGGAATCACCTTCACGCTCGCGCGCAGCTTGTCGAGGTAGTCCGCCCAGTCCTGCATCATCTTGCGCCGCTCGGGTAAGTGAGTTGTACGGTTGTACGCGCGGCCGAGAGGGTCGCGGACGGCGTGGGCAAGCTGGTGCTCCACCAGATGCGGGGGAAAGCCCAGCACCTCGTCCAACATCGTCCGCGCGCTGGCTCTGAAGCCATGGCCGCACGCCGTCGTCTTGTCGATGCCCATGCGCCTCATCGCCGACAAGATCGCGTTGTCCGACATGGGCCGCTGGTTGCTTCGCGCGCAAGGAAACACATAGGGGCCAGACCCGGTGAGCGGTTGTAGGTCGCGCAGAATCGCAACGGCTTGCGCAGCCAGAGGGACGATGTGCGGCGTCTTGGTCTTGGGGACCGTGAACCGCCACTCGGCGGCGTCCAGGTCGATGTCCGCCCACTTGGCGCTGCGTAGCTCGCCCGGGCGCACGAACACCATCGGCGCCAGCAGAAGCGCGGCCCTGACGACCGGCGAGCCCTTGTAGCCGTCCAGGGCGCGCAGCAGATCGCCCAGTTCTTCCGGGTTGGTCGCAGCCGCAAAGTGTCCGTTCTTCTTTGGCGGCAGGGCGCCGCGCAGGTCTGACGCTGGGTCGCGGTCGGCTCGGCCGGTGTGGAGCGCGTAGCGGAACACCAGCCCGCTGTAGACCCGCGCACGAAAGGCGGTTTCGAGGGCGCCTCTGCTCTCTATCCTGCGCAGCACGGACAGCAGTTCAGGGGCCGCTATCTCGGAGATTGGCCGGTGGCCTATCCAGGGGAAAACGTCACGCTCAAGCAGGCGCAGCACGCGGTCGGCATGGGACGGCGCCCACGTGTTCGCAAACTTCGTGTGCCACTCTCGCGCGATGGCCTCGAAGCTGTTGGCCGCAGAGCTGGCCCGCGCCCTCTTCACCGCCTTCCGGGCTTCGCCCGGGTCCACACCATCGTGCAGTTGCTTCCTGGCCTCATCCCGCTTGATACGCGCGTCCGCCAAGCTCACCTCGGGATAGGCACCAAGGCTGAGGAGCTTCTCCTTGCCTGCGAAGCGGTACTTGAGACGCCACAGCTTCCCGCCCGTGGGCGCGACAAGAACGAACATCCCGCCGGTGTCGTACAGCTTGTACGCCGTGGGCTGCTGCTTGGCCTTCTTGAGCGCGACGTCTGACAACATTGGCGCCTCCCGGGGGATCTGGGGATCGAACCCTAGACCGCAAAATCAGATACCCCCACGTCGTTGAGATACCCCCAACGATACCCCCGCCTGGTTCCGGCTGTCAATGGACGCACCCGGACACTAGCGGACGTGTTTTCTCGGGGAATCTTGACGACTCAACGCGCGAGGCGGACTGTCTCGGACGTCCCTGGAAGTCCTTTTTGAGCCGGCCCCCGGGATTGAACCGGGGACCCTCGCTTTACGAAAGCGATGCTCTACCACTGAGCTAGGCCGGCGAAAGGCTTTAGTTTTGGGCAGTTAGGCTAACTCGGGGCTCTGCTTCGGAGTCACTTGGCGACAAGTTCCCCCGAAACGGGCGCCAGTGATACCACGGTCCCGGCGGGTTGGGAAAGATCCACGTTCATGGCGGCGAAGGTTGCCTCCGTGAACAGGTCGGGCCGCAGGTGGCTGTCGCGCTCCGTGGCGGTTACGCTGGCATGCCCCATGAGGGTGCGCAGCAGTTCGAGGGGAAGCCACGTTGCCCCCTTCTTGCCCTTCGTGGAAATTCGCCGGGCCGGGACCGTGAAGGGTGGCCGGTCCCATCGTGCGGTCGCTATTCCGCTCGACTACCCAGCGTCTCAAGCGTTGCGATCTTAACGTCAGAGGTCAATCACCATCGCGCGAGCCGCAGCCAGCGGAACCAGGCCGGGGCCTGTGAATGTGCCGCTCGGCCCCGCCCGCCGGTACGCCTGGGTCGCATTCCTCGCCGCACTCGGGCTGCAAAATCGCGTCGCCCAGGGCTGTTCGCGGCCCCATGTCCGCTCGGCTCCGCGACACCGTCGCCTCAGATGGGCTCGCAGACACTCGGCAGATCGTTGAAGCCGCTCAGGGTGAGTTTGTACGTCGAGCCGGACCAACCTCGTTGCGCTTGGAAGACGGCAATCTCGTAGACCCCGTTGTTCGACATGCCCAGACTGACCGTGCTCTTGGTGGACGTGCAAGTCGAGAGAACGCCCTCGGTTTTGCAGGCAGCGCCTCCGGTCGGGGTCACGGTGACATCCCCGCCACCGCTGGCGTCGAACACGATCCGTCCCTCTACCGGGGTGTGAATGCCTCCCAAGTCCACCGCCAGCCTGCGATTGACGAAGACCCAGAGATCATCCTGACTTGCGAAAACAAGCGTATATTGCTTGCTGGTTGAATAGCTGAACCAGTAGCGCACCTCGCTGGTGAAGCTGAAGTTGTGCTGGGGTGCGGGCGTCCCTGTTTCAAAAGTCCAGGTGCCGCTATACATGGGCGGCGTCTCACCGGGCGCGTAGGCGGAGGTCGGCGTGATCATGCCCGGTATGTTGTCGAGCGGGAAGAAGAGTGGGTTCCCAGGGACCAGCGCCTGGTCGGCCACGCAGGGCCCGCTGCCGGCACCCCATGGCGTACACGAAGCAAAGCACTGCATTGTGCCGTCGTCGACGTACGGCGGAGGGTTACAGTTGGTGCAAGTTGCATCCGAACACGAGCGAGCATTGGAATAGGACATCCACTCTTGGTTGTCCTTCCACCAGTTCACGAAGGAGCCATTTCCGTCGTTGTGCAGAAGGATGGTCGATACGTAGATGGTGTTGGTCCCCGGCACATCCCGGTACCAATTGTGAAAGCTGGCCGCGCTCGTGACCCATCCGCTGGTCAATCCGGTGCCGCCCACGCCGGCGTAGACCGGTTTGCCTTCACTGTCGAGCGCGCCCTGAACCATCCCGGCAACCGCGTTGTTGCTACCCGAGATGGTGGCCGCGTAGAAATCGCCGCCGAGGAGGAAGTCGCGGTAGGTGACCGGCACGGTTATGGTAGCTGCAGTGGAATCGGGCTGAGCGCACCGGTAGCCGGGCTCCACCGTGCAAGTCGATGAGCAACCGTCGCCGTTGGTCGTGTTTCCATCGTCGCACTCTTCGTTGACCACCCGCTCCGCCAGAGCCTCCGCTGCCGCCCGCGACGGCAGAAGCGTCCGGCTGGCTGCCGGCCTGATTCCCGCCGCTGCAACCGCCGAGAGACGCCACCAGAAGACCCGGAAGGACGACGCATAGCTTGGCTACCATGCGGACCATGGTCGCTCCATTCGGGTTTCGCTGCAACCCCTGCAAGCGCTTACGACATTTTGAGCCGTGGTCAGGATGGCCACCTGCCCCTAGCGTCGCCTTCCGGTGGCGACAGACTTTCCACGCTTCTGCCTCCTTCTCGGGCGCCGTGTTCGGGCGCTGAGGGAGGCCCGCGCCCTCACACAAGAGGACATGATGGACCTGGGCTTCAGCCTCCGGCACTACCAGCGCATCGAAGCAGGCCGATCGGTCACCCTTCGTACCGTGTGGAAACTGGCCAAGGCGTTCAAGGTGCAGCCGCGCCAGATCCTGCCCCCGTGAGCCAAGCACTGAAGACCCAAGTAGGCACCGAGCCGGGCAGGGTTGACACCTTGGGAGCGGGCTGAAGTCAGAGCCAGGCGAGGGTCAGCCATCCTTCGCCGCGAAACCTGGTACACTTCCGCTGTGACCCTGTCCATCGACATTCCAGAGGCGACCCTCCGGGCGCTGGGGCCTTCGCCTTCGGAGGCAGAGGGCAAGGTGCGTCTTGCGGCGGCTATGAAGCTCCACGAACTGGGGCACTTGTCGGCTGGCGCTGCGGCTGACCTGGCGGGGATCCCCAAGGTCGAGTTTCTGCACAAGCTGGCGGATTTCGGGGTCGAGGCGTTTCGCACGACGGCGGAGCAATTCGACCTAGACCAGGATACACTGCGCCGGTCGCTTGGCTGACCATATCGCCAACACCTCGCCGCTCTGCTACCTGCACCGTGCGGGCATTCTGCGCGTGTTGCCCGCAATCTTCGGCCGCGTGATCGTGCCCGGCCAGGTCGTGGCCGAGCTTGGCGCCGGCCGCGCGCGCGGCTATGACCTTCCCGATCCGCTCATGTTGCCTTGGGCAGACGTGCGGGCGGTCGTGCCGTTGGCTTCGCAGTTGGAGCCGTTCGGCTTCCTCGGGGCTGGCGAACGCGCGGCCTTGACGCTGGCGCTGGCCCTTCCTGGCTCGGTGGCCATCATCGACGAACTCCCGGCCCGAAGGGTGGCGGCACGACTGGGTGTCAACGTCACGGGAACCCTGAACGTGATTCTGGTGGCCAAGCAACTCGGCCACGTGCAGGCCGTGCGCCCCATCTTGGATCGGTTGCAAGAACTGCGGTTCCGAGTGTCCGCAGCACTTCGCGAGCACATCCTGACCTTGGCGGGCGAAGCATAGGGCGCCAGCCCGGCTCACGGCGAGGCGGCACCCCTGGACTTGCCACCGCGGGTTTTTTGTCCAGGGCTTCCCATTGCCCACGGTCCCGCCAAACACCCCGCCAGGTCGAGCCTGCGCAGCCTGGCGGGGTATCGTGGCGATGTTCTCGGTGCGGGAAAACGCGTCGGCCGGTGACCAGGCCACCCGACTGCCCACGGTTTGTATGCTACCAATCAATTGCGAAAACCTTACTGCCCATTCTGTGCCCAATTGTACCGAAATAGGTACCTTTCATTGCCATGCCGAGCTATGCACCACAATCGGAAACCCCTTGTTTCATAGGGCCGCACAATTGCGAGCAATGCCGAGCAATAGTACCCGAGGCTTTACGAAAGCGATGCTCTACCACTGAGCTAGGCCGGCGCGGCCAGCGTTACTACCGCGCCCCTATGTGACCGTCAAGGTTCAGCGCCCGCCGATCCGGCGCACCCGGACCGACGGGTTAAGCGGCGGCAGGGTGGAGGATGATGACGCGTCATCGTGCGGCTGCGCCACCGGTGCCGGAGCCGGCGTCGCGGGTGCGGTGGCTGCGGCCATGGGCCCTCCCTTCTTGACCTTGCCCCGAGCCGTCTTCCGCGACGAACCCGACGAGACCGAACGGCCTGGCTCGCGTGTCTTGGCTTCAAGGTCGGCCTTGACCTCGAAACTGCCGCCCGTGGTGATCTGGAAAGGAATCTGCACCTCAGTGTACCCGGCCAAGCGAAAACGGTAGTTCATCTGTTGCCTATCGACCGGGCGGATGTCGACCAGCGGGGTGGTGCCCAGCAATCGCCCATCGTTGAGACGCGTGACCTCCGCGCCTCCGGGCTCGGAGTTGAGCGTGATGGCGGCGTGCGTGGGCGCAGGCGGAGGGGGCGGCTGCGCGGCCACGATTTCGCTGGTGACGGATGGAGCCGATGCCGTGGACACGAACACGCTGGCGACGATGATGACCGCTGCGACGATGACCGCGGGAATGGCAGCCCGGGCCACGCGAGGAGAGTTCAGCCAGCCGCGCGCCAAGCCCAGCAGTCCGGCCCCTCCCTGTCGTGCGCTTCCCCCACGCGCGACCACTGCGCCTGCGCTCGTGCCATCGCTGGCCGCCTGCGTGGCCGGAACCGTCTCTGTCGTCCGCGCCGAAATCGTCTGGGGCTTGAGGGTGGACCGACTGCCAGGCGCGCTGGTTCGCGCCGACACAGCCGCCAGCCGGGCCGACGCAAGACCGGAAGCGGTGAGGTTGGCCAGACCAGGGCCGACGGCCATAGTCTGGCCGAACGCGATGGATTGCCCGGCCAGGTCGGCGGCGCCCGCGCCCAGCAGGGCCACGACCTCCTCCATGGTCTGGGGCCGGCCGCCGGGATCCTTCTCCAGACAGCGCAGGATCAGGCGGTCCAGGAAGGCGGGCACATCGGGCCGGAACTGACTGGCTGGCGGCGCCGGCTCTTTCAAAATGGCGTTGAGCAGGAGCACGAGTTGTTCGGCGGCAAACGGCACCCGGCCCGTCACCATTTCGAACATCACCACGCCCATGGCGTAGATGTCGGCGGCCGCGCCCACGTCCTGGCACAGGGCCTGCTCCGGCGACATGTAGAAAGGCGTGCCCACCACCGAGCCGGCGATGGTCTTGTGGCCGACCTGCTTTTCCTGCTCGCCCAGCAGCTTGGCCACGCCGAAGTCGAACAGCTTGCTGCGCAGCGCGCCCGGCTGCGCGGGATCGGCAAGCAGGAAGATGTTGTCGGGCTTGAGATCGCGGTGGACGATGCCGACCCGATGGGCCGCGGCCAGTGCATCGCACACCTGCCGGCTGATGGTGACGATGTCGTCGATGGGCAGCGCGCCTTCGGCATTGAGGCGGTCGCGCAGGCTGCGCCCCTCGAGCAGCTCCATGACGAAGTACACGATGCCGTCCTCGGTCTTACCGAAGTCCGAGATGTCCACGATGTTGGGGTGACGGATCTCGTTGACCGCGCGGGCCTCCTGAAAGAAACGCGAGACTAGCCCGGGATCGGTTCCCAGATCGGGGCGCAGCATCTTGACTGCCACGCGCTTTCCGATCATGGGGTGTTCGGCCAGGTACACGGTGCCCATGCCGCCTTCGCCGATTGCGCGGACGATCTTGTAGTTGCCGATGCTGCGACCGATCAAAGTTCCCTCGTCGGCGATTATATCCGGTCTCGCGCTGAGACAGCACGGGCAAGATGTGCTAATGGCCCGAGCGATGTCCCGAACTCCCCTCCTCGTGCTCCTGTGCCTGGGCTGTCACGCACCCGCCCAGGTCCATCCTGTGGCACCGACGCCCACCCCGGCCTCGCCCGATGCGGCGTCCCCGGTGGCGCACTTCTCGCGTATCGAGACCGAGCTATCCGCGCTGCGCGCCCTGCCCTTCAAGCATTCGGTCCCTTCGTCCACGCAGAGCCGTGCGGACTTCCGCGCATGGGTTCACGGGGAACTGGGCCGCGAGCTGCCGCCGGAGAAAAACCAGGCGCTGTCACACGCCTACGCTGACCTGGGCCTGGCCCCGCAGGGCTTCGACCTGATGACCACGCTGGAGGAGGCGCTGACTACACAGGTGGCGGCCTATTACGATCCGAGCAGCAAGGCGTTTCGCGTGGTGGGCGAGGCGCGGGACAAGGACGTGGACGAGATCATCGTAGCGCACGAGCTGACCCACGCGCTCGACGACCAGCATTTCGACCTGGAGACATTCGACGGCGGTGAAGGCAACCGGCTGGGTCTGTCGGAAGATGAGCGCACCGCCCGCCAGTTCGTGACCGAAGGCGAGGCAACCTTCATGATGTTGGCCTGGCGAACTGCCAGCGGCGAAGGAGCGGCCAAACAGCTTGGTCCCCTCGGGGTCGCGGGGGTGCGCATGGCGTTGGCGCTGTTGGGCGCGGCCGATCCGCTCGAGCTGCTGGCTGCCACGCGCCGGGGCCGCAGCGCCGCCGAGTTGAGCCCAGACGAGCGACGCGAGCTTGATCAAATGACCAGGCTGCCGCCCTTTATCAGCATGCCGCTCATCGAGCCCTACTTCAAAGGCGCGGCCCTGGTTTCCGAGGTGTGGGGACGGGGCGGTTGGGCCGCGGTCAGCGATCTCTACCGACACCCGCCGGCCTCAACCGAGCAAATCCTGCACGCACGCGAGAAGTTTCTCGACGGTCGCGATCCGCCCATCGCGATAAGTCTGCCAGCCGGGCGGCCAGCCCTGAACGACGCACCCGCCGCCACCGACGTGCTGGGCGAGTTGGGCATGCGCGCCTATTTCAAGACCTGGGATTTTCCCTCGGGCGACGCAGCGGCTGCGGGATGGGGCGGCGACCGGTTCTGGGTGTGGAAGCGGGCTAGTAAGTTCCTGGTTCTATGGGCCACGCGCTGGGACAGTGAGAATGATGCCAAGAGATTTCTGGCCGCCTATCTCGACACCCTGGAACCACGTTTTCCGGGGGCAGGCATCGCGCGCGGCGGCCCGGATGCCTGGCGCCTGATTCGCCCTCAGGCAGATATCTTACACATCGAGCGCCGCGGTCGCGACGTAGATGTGATCGTGGGCGCGCAGACCGAGGAGATCCCCAAGCTGCGCGCGGTTCTCCTGGCTGTCGAGCGAAGCTAGCGATCTTCGCGACGTCGGCGAGCCAGGCGGGCGACCAGGCCGATCATGGCCAGAGCCAGCCATAGGCTGCTGGCGTCGCTACCGCCGTAGGCACAACCACTCGAGTGGGTCACGGTGTCCTTGGCGGCGTTGCCAGCAGACTGAGTGGGCGGCACCGGGATCACCGGAGACGGGCCCGTGTTGGTTGCCAAGCCAGCATCCCCCGCGCTCCGAGTCGGCGCACTACCCGTCGAACTCGAACTCCCCCCGAACTCGCCGTTGACCGTAGCGTGCCCCTGCGCCGCCATGATAATCCCGTCGGGCAGGCAGGCGTTGTTGGACGCGACGGAACCCCAGGCTGACGGGACGCCGCCTATGCTCGAAAAATCGAAGCAGCTCCACCCCGGAAGGCAGGTCGCGCACGCTCCACAGGTCACGCCCGCAGGACATGAACCACAGGCACAACCGACGAGTTTGGGCAGGCACAACATAGTCGGTGTGGTGTCGCAGGTTGGCGGCGGCGGGCAGGTCTCGTTCGCTGCGCAGGGTCCGCTTGAGCCGCAACTCGACTCGCCGACCTTCACACACTGGTAGAGCGGGTCCGCACAGTCGCTGTCAATCGTACAGGTCTCCGGATTCCAAGAGCAGACTGACGGTCCCGGGGTGCAGGTCTCTGACGTCGTGATTACCTTACCGTCGGGCCCCACAGTCGCACTGCCCGCACATGACCCGGACAGAGCCTGGCAGGTGAGCGGCGCCGGGCAATCGGCAGCCGTGCTGCAGGCGTGAGCCTGGGCCACGCAGGTTCCTCCGGTCGTACTGGGCAACGACGGCATCGCGCAGTTCGGGTCCGCCAGACAAACGGGGGGCGAAATGGTTTCCACCACGCAAGCGAAATCTGCGCTGGGACAGTCCGCCACGGTCGAGCAGGGAATCTCGCAGGTGCCGGTGATTGGCGTGGGCACGGGCTCGGGGGACAACAGCCCAGAATCCGGCGATGGCACAGCGCCAGCGTCTGGCCCAGGCACAGGCACAGTGTCCGGCGGCAAGACCTGCCCACAGTTGATTCCCTTTGGACAGGAACTCCCCACCGCGCCGCCGCCGCTTGCCACGCTTCCTCCCGCGCCACCGCTGCCGTCGTCGGCAGTGCTTGGCGTCCCCCCAGACGAAATGCTCGTTGCCCCTCCAGTTGAAGCGTACGCAGGAATGATGCACTGGTAGCCGGTGTCGCAATCCAAGTTGGTCGTGCAGTCCTTGGCTGCGGCCGTGCGGGCCAGCCCGCCAATCAATAGAGCAACGGCGGCTGAAATCAGAAAAGCATGGCGCGAAGATCGCGAGGCGTGGCTCAACATGGCTTGGGCTCCTTTGGGACGGTTACTTCTACTGATTCCTGTCTCTGCAAACCCGATGCCGCCACCCACGAAGACCATTCTGCCGCAATAGCGCTGAAATTGCCCGCATGTCCCTCAGAAATCTGAGACTGATTGGCCCTGCCCGTCGGGCTTTTCCTTATCCTTATCCTTTGACGCAAACGAGGGGCCGCACGCGAGCCACCTTGCGCGCCAGTCCCGCCTGCTCTGCGGCGTCGACGACCGCGCCAACGTCCTTGTACGCGCCCGGAGCCTCCTCAGCCACGCCACGCAGAGATGGGCTGCGGATCAGAATGCCGTGACCAGCCAGTGTGTCGACGACGGCGCGGCCCTTCCAACGTTTCGTTGCCTCGTGACGGCTCAGGCTGCGACCCGCGCCGTGAACCGCGGAACCAAAGGCACGGCCCATGCCTTCGGTCGTGCCCGCGAGAATGTAGGACGCGGTCCCCATGCTGCCGCCGATGAGCACGGGCTGGCCAAACGAACGATAGACAGCCGGGACCGCGGGATGGCCTGGCCCGAAGGCGCGCGTGGCACCCTTGCGATGTACGAAGAGCCGGCGCTTCCGGCCGTCGACTTCATGCTCCTCCTCTTTGCACGTGTTGTGGGAAACGTCGTAAAGCAGGGTCAGGTCGGCCGCGGAAAAAATCTCGCGAAAGGTCTCGCGCACCAAGTGTGCAATGACCTGGCGGTTGGCCATGGCGCAGTTCATAGCCGCACGCATGGCTCCCAAGTAGTGCCGGCCCGTTGCCGAGTCGATGGGCGCGCAAGCCAGCTCGCGCTCTGGCAGCGCAATCCCGTGGCGGCCAGCCTCGGCCAACATGGACTTGAGATAGTCGGTGCCAATCTGGTGGCCCAGACCGCGCGAGCCACAGTGGATACTCACGACCACTTCACCGGCGCGAAGCTGGTAGGCGGCCGCGATGTCGGGCGCGAAGATCTCGACGACCTCTTGTACCTCCAGGTAGTGGTTGCCCGAGCCCAGGGTGCCAAGCTGATCGCGTTGCCGTTGCTTCGCCTCCGACGAAACTGCATCAGGATCCGCCCCTGCCATCACACCATCCTCCTCGATGGTTTCCAGGTCAGCCGCGCGCCCAAAGCCGCGCTTCACCGCCCAGCGCGCTCCGCCCAGCATGAGGTCGTCGAGTTCGGAGGCGGACAATCGCACAGGGCCCGTGCTGCCAACCCCGCAGGGAACCGCGCGAAAGAGCGCGTCGGCCAAGGCTGCGCGCCGGGGCTCGACCTCGTCGATGGAAAGGCCGGTGCGCAGGGTGCGGACGCCACACGAAATGTCGAAACCCACGCCGCCCGCCGAGATCACGCCGCCCGCCTCTGCCGAGAATGCCGCCACGCCGCCGATGGGAAAACCGTAGCCCCAGTGCGCATCGGGCATGGCGAAGGAGGCACGCACGATCCCAGGCAGGCCCGCCACGTTGGCCACCTGCTGCAGCACCTTCTCGTCCATGGCGCGCACCAGTTCCTCGCTGGCGAAAATGATGCCCGGCACGCGCATGCGCCCTGTGGGCGCCAGCCACCACTCGGTGCTGGATTTTTTCGACAGGCGGTTCGGATCCATGTTTCCGCGTCGCTCCTGCTAGACGTCCACCACACACTCAGCTGTCCAAACTCCTGTCGCATCACAGACGACGCGCAGGCAACTCATGGTGGCGGCCTTCACTTCGACCGCTGGCTGATGACGATCCCGATCAATGCGCTCCCCTGCCATTTCCCCATCGAGGTGCATGTCCTGACAGGCTACCGCGAAGCGCCCGAAAATCATCCCACGCGTGGCCATTTGAAAGATGATCGCGTTGAGCCACTCGACCAGCAGCATCTCGTCGTCCGCTGCCTGGCACGAAACGCGTACGCTCTCGCGCGCCAGCACGCACGCAGGATCCGTCACGACTGCGGTCAATGCCTGCGCAACTTGCGCAAAGGCCTCGTCGCGCGAGCGCCCTATGCCGCGCACGCCGATGTCGGATTCATGATCGAAATGCTCCCATCTGGGCAGGCTGTTCGGCATGGTTCTGAGCCCTTCCACCCGCATGGCGTTGCTTGAGCAACATATGTACACTCCTTTGCATGGCAGGGCACGTCGATTGAGACCGGTGCTTCTCATCACGCCGCCTATGGTGCAATTCAACACGGCGTATCCCGCGGTGCCCATGCTCGCCGCGTTTCTGCGGCGGCACGGATACCCGGTGGCCCAAGAGGATCTTTCGCTGAGGCTGGCCTTGCGGTTGTTCTCGTTTCAAGGCGTGAAAGACGTCGAACGGGCCCTGCGCCGACGTCTTGCCGGCCGGCGCCGCCCACCATCGGTGCGGCATTTTCTCGCCCGCGTGCGGGAGATCGAGCGTGCCGTGCCGGGCGTGGTGGAGTTCCTGCAGGGATGCGCGCCGGACCTGGAGGAGGGGCTGGTTCATCCCGAAGGCCTGCCAGAAGGCCCGCGCTTTGCGTCCCTGCGCGGGCTTTTCCCAGGCGACGACTTGGCGGCGTGGGCACGCCATCGCGGCAGCGTCTTTCTCGACGAAATCGCCGACGCTGTTCACGACGGCCTCGATGATCGCTTCGAGATGGCCCGCTATGCCGAGGCTCTGACGACAACCGGCGACTTCGAGCCGCTGCATCGGGCGCTTTGCGGACGCCGCCGTCTCACCGACCGCTGGATCGATGAACTGGCAGAAGCTGTCTGGCGCCTGCACCGGCCGCGCGTTGTCGGCATCACTGTGCCGTTCCCGGGCGCGCTCTACGGTGCGCTTCGCATCGCCCGCCGGATGAAGGCGCTCGACCCGCGCATCGCCACGGTGTTGGGCGGCGGCTACGTCAACACCGAGCTGCGCGCGCTTTCCGACCCGCGCCTGTTTGATGACTTCGACTATGTGACCTACGACGACGGGGAAGTACCTCTGCTTCGCATCGTGGAGAGCAAGCCGCTGGTGCGCACGCGGGTGCGGCGGCGCGGCCGCGTGGTCTGGCGGGACGACTCGACGGCGCTGGTGCTGCGCCACCGCGATCGGCCTGCGCCTGACTTTGCCCCGCTTGTCGCCCACGGCTACTTGGCGATGGCCGAAAGCCCCAACCCCATGCACCGGCTGTGGTCAGAACGACGCTGGCTCAAGCTGGCCTTGGCTCACGGATGCTACTGGCACCGCTGCACTTTCTGCGACACGTGTCTGGACACCATCGGCCGCTTCGATCCGGCCGACGCCAAGACCGTCGTGGACTGGATGGAGTCGGCCATGGCTCAGACCGGACAGCGCAGCTTCCACTTCGTCGACGAGGCGGCTCCTCCTCCCCTACTCGCGGCGGTGGCCCGCCGCATTCTCGACCGCGGCCTCGAAGTCGAGTGGTGGACCAACATTCGCTTCGAGCGACACTTCACGCCCGCGCTCGCCGACCTGCTGGCGCGCTCGGGGTGCCTGGCGGTCACCGGCGGACTGGAGTGCGCCACCGATCGCTTGCTGGCGCTGCTACGCAAAGGCTTCGATCTGACGCAGGCCACGCGTGTGATGGCCGCTTTTGCGCGGGCCGGGGTGTTGGTCCACGCCTATCTCATGTACGGCTATCCGACGCAGACCGCGCAGGAAACCGTGGACGCGCTGGAGCTGGTTCGCCAGCTCTTTGCCGCCGGCTTTCTCGATTCGGCGTACTGGCACCGCTTTGCGCTGACGGTACACAGCCCGGCCTTTCGCGCAGCGGACCAGCTTGGAATTCGCATCCTCAAAACGCCACCGACGGCCTTTGCTCGCAATGAAGTTCCGTTTGGCGAGCCGGGCGGCGAGGACCCCGCGCCCTTTGCGGCTGGCTTGCGCCGCGCGGTCTACAACTTCATGCACGGCGAAGGTCTGCGCGCAGACGTGCGCAGCTGGTTTGAGTTTCGTGTGCCTCGCCCAAAGCTGGCGCGCGGCTTCGTGCGCGCGGCCACAGATCACCTCGGCCACGACCTTCTGCGGTTATCGCGGGACTAGGAGTCAGGCGCCGCGAATCCGGTGCAGGGTGAGCATGTTGGTCTGGAACGGCTCGTCCTTCAACACCACGCCGTAGGTGACAATGATGTCGTCCCCGGGTTTGGCCATGTCGTGGGCACACAGTTCGCGTTCAGCCTGCTCGACCACGCCAGCGACGCCCTTGACCCAGGCCCCAAACAGCGGGTACACGCCCCAATACAGGCCCAGCCGGTGCAGGACGGTATCGTGCCGCGAAAACGCCACGATGTTGGCCAGCGGGCGCTGCGCGGAAAGTAGGGCTGCCGAATGTCCGCTTTCGGTGTACACAGCGATGGCCGCCAGTTTGAGATCCTCGGCAATCTCGGCGGCGGCGTCGGCTATCGAGCTGGAGTAGGTCCGCTCGGTCACGTCAGGCCGTTCCTTCCAATACTTGTGGTAGTACTCGCTGCCTTCGATCTCGTCGATGATGCGTGCCAGGGTCTTGACCGCTTCCACCGGATAGTCGCCCACCGAGGTCTCGGCTGACAGCATGACCGCGTCGGTGCCGTCGAGAACGGCGTTGGCCACGTCGGAAACCTCGGCGCGCGTGGGCCGCGGATTTTTGATCATGGAATCGAGCATCTGGGTGGCGGTGATGGCGGGTTTGGCGCGAAACTTTATGTCATGCAGAATTTGTTTCTGAATCAGCGGCACCTTTTCGTTGCCCGCTTCCACACCCAAATCGCCCCGCGCCACCATGACCGCGTCGGTGACGTCCAAGATCTCGTCCAGCCGGCCGACAGCCTCGGGCTTCTCGATCTTGGCGATGATGGGGATGCCGCCGGCCAGTTCCTTGGCTTCTCTCACGTCCTGCGGGGTCCGCACAAAGGACAAGGCGAACCAGTCCACGCCCAGTTCACGGCCGAACACGATGTCCTTCTTGTCCTTTTCGGTCAGCGCCGGCACCGACAAGGCCGAACCCGGCAGGTTCATGCCTTTCTTGTCTCTCAAGACGCCGCCGTCGACCACGCGGCAGATGACGTCGTCGCCCTTGATGGATTCCACGCGCAGCTGCAGGAGACCGTCGTCGAGCAAGATGGGATCGCCCGGTTTCACGTCACGCGCCAGGGGCAGGTAGGTATGCGAAACCCGGTCGCTGGTGCCCAGCACCTCAGTGGTGGTTAGGCAGATGCTCTTTCCCCTTTCGAGCGGCACCTGACCGCCGGTCATGCGTCCTACCCGAATCTTGGGGCCGCAAAGGTCGGCGAACAGAGTGATGGGCCGGCCCACCTGGCGGGCGGCCGTGCGCACTTCCTCGTAGGTCTTGCGGTGGGTGTCGTAGTCGCCGTGTGAGAAATTCAGGCGTGCGACGTCCATGCCCGCCTCGATCAGCTCCACCAGGCGGGGTACACCTGCGGTCGCAGGTCCCAGGGTACAGACGATCTTCACCTTGCGCATACGTGGCCTCCTGACGCGGCTATGGTCGCAGAAGCTCAACCCTCGCCGCAAGCTCGTTAAGATCTGGCGGATTTTCTCTCGACCTGTATTATCTCCGACTTGAGACGCTAGACGTCAAGGAGGGATCCCGATGAAGCGCATGTTTCTAGTTCTGGTTGTTTCCGCTGTTCTGCCCGTCGCTGCCATGGCCCAGGCCCCGGCTCCGGCCGCCAAGGCCGCCGCCCCGGCCGCCAAGGCCGCTGCCCCGGCTGCCGCTCCGGCTGCTGCTCCGGCTGCTGCCGAGAAGAGCGACAAGGCCGACAAGGCCGACAAGGCCAAGGCTGAGAAAGCCGAGAAGGCCGACAAGGCCAAGGCTGAGAAGGCCGAGAAGGCCGAGAAGGCCAAGGCTGAGAAAGCCGAGAAGGCCGAGAAGGCCAAGGCTGAGAAAGCCGAAAAGGCCGAAAAGGCCGAGAAGGCCAAGGCCGAGAAAGCCGAAAAGGCCGAGAAGGCCAAGGCCGAGAAAGCCGAAAAGGCCGAGAAGGCCAAGGCTGAGAAAGCCGAAAAGGCCGAGAAGGCCAAGCCAGCGAAGGCCGAAAAGGCTGAGAAAGCCGAAAAGGCTGAGAAGGCCAAGTAAGGCAGAACGAAGGCACGAAGTTCCAAAGGCCTCCTGGCTCGACCAGGGGGCCTTTTTCGTATCCGGTGATGGCGGCCGTGGGCGACGTGGTCTGGCCCTAATACGCGCACGCCTATCACCGGCTGGCGGGCGCGCGGCGGAGCTGGTATCACAGACTATGAGGATTCCCCCATGGCCAAAGCCAAAGTCGCCGTTCTGAAGTGCAAGCCCGAAACCATCCTGAGCGACATCGAGCGCCTGTGCGAGCTGGCGGGAATGAAGCAGGCTCTGGCGGCGGGCAAGACCACCATCCTCAAGGACAACATTTCGTGGCACTACCCATTCCCGGGCGCCAACACCACGCCCTGGCAGATGGAGGGAACCATCAAGACCCTGAAGGCCGCGGGGTACGCCGACATCACCTGCGTGCAGAACAAGACCGTGGTGACCAACGCCTTCAAGGGTGAGGACCTCAATCACTACGTGCCGCTCTTCCGCAAGTACGACGTACCGGTTCTCTACAACTTCAAGGAAAGCGACATGCGCTGGGTCGAGTACAAGCCCAAGGCGCGCATGCACGTCTTGCCACGCATCTTCCCCGACGGGATTCGCATCCCCGACTACTTCCTGGGCAAGAACATCGTCCACCTGCCCACGGCCAAGTGTCACATCTACACCACGACCACCGGCGCGATGAAGAACGCCTTTGGCGGACTCTTGGCCACGCACCGCCACTACACGCACAGTTGGATTCACCGCACCCTGGTGGATCTGTTGGCCATCCAAAAGGAAATTCACACCGGCATCTTCGCGATCATGGACTGTACCACCGCGGGCAACGGCCCTGGGCCGCGCACCATGATCCCGGTGATCAAGGACTACATGCTGGCCAGTGCGGACCAAGTCGCCATCGACGCAGTATCCGCCAAGATGATGGGCTTCGATCCCATGTCGCTGGAATACATCAGCGTCGCGCACCAGGATGGCCTGGGTGTGGGCGATCCGCGCGACATCGAAATCGTCGGCGACGACATCTCAAACGAGAGCTGGGGCTTCAAGGTGGGCGACAACCTGGCCAGCATGGCCGGCGACTTCATTTGGTTTGGGCCGCTCAAGGCCCTCCAGAAGCTGTTCTTCCATACCCCGCTGGTCAACGTCTTCGTGGCCGCCAGCGAGGCGTACCACGACTACTACCGCTGGCCAGTCAAGGACAAGAAGACCTTCGAGAACTGGAAGCGCGACACGCAGTGGGGACGGCTGTTCCAGCAGTACGAAAACGTTTGAGCTAGTTTTTTCACCACAGAGAGCACAGAGAACACAGAGGTCGGAAAGGAAGAAAGGGTTCGGACCGGACCGAATCCGACCCTTCCCTTTCCGATTCGTCTCTGTGACCTCTGTGCTCTCTGTGGTGCAGAATAGCTAACTACCTCCGTCGCCAGGCCACGCCTCGCGTGTCGCTGTCGTAGGGCGAGCTGGCGTCGATGCGCATGGGCGGGGCCGGGCCCAGGTGGTTGGAGGGCGGCGCCATGGCCTTGGCGATGGCGGGGCCGAGCCTCTTCCAAAAATCCTTCTTCAACACACGCGCCAGCTTCTCCTTGTACGCCGCGATCTCCCAGCGTCCCACCACCGAGCCATCGATGCCCTGCCACACAAGGAACGTCATGGCCAGCCGCTTGCCCTTCTGCTCAATGTCGGCGACGACAAAGGCCTTCAGCTCACGGTCGCGCGCAAGCTGAGGATACTGTCCCGTGCCCGACACGGCGGGGATAGACGTCAGGACGGCAAAACCGTGGTTGGCGACGATGCGTGCGACGTGTTGGCGCACCAGCCGGCTGTCTTCGTCTGGACCGCTAAACGGCTGCACAGCCACACGCTGCCCGGCCCAGGCCAGGGGGGCAGCCAGAAGAAGAAGAGCGGCTGGCAAGAGACGCAGCATGGCAGCTATGGTCGCCCAGGTTGGGGGTGGAAAGCAATTTCGGCGGAGGTAAGATTGGCCCAGAACATGCTCTAGGAAGGGCTCAGGGTTGGGTTGATCTTCCAAGCCCATCGGGGGTTCGCCATGAAAACTTTTCGCCGCATCGCCTTCGTATTGCTGGTTGCCGTAATGCCGGCATGTGCCACGACGGCCACGACTTCCTCGGAAATGGGCCAGCCTGAATGGGTGCGCTACGGCACCGTCACGAACATTCGCGAGGTCATTCAGCGGCGCGAGGGCGATCCTGCAGGCGGCGCGCTCGCCGGGGCCATCATCGGTGGAATCCTGGGCGGTGGCCGCGGCCCGGGTGCCCTGTTTGGCGCGATGGGCGGCGCGGCTGTGGGCGCGGCAGCAAGCTCAGGCTCCTCTGAGCGAATAAGCTACGAGGTGTGGGTCCGCTTCCAGGACGGCGGCTACCAGGCCTTCGTGTACGCCGCCTACCCGCCCTTCCGACCCGGCGATCCCGTGGCGCTCACGCCACACGGTCTGTATCACGCGTGAAATAGCGTCACGGTGCCCGCAGCAGGCCGCACAGAGCGTTGAGTTCCCGTTCGCCATTGTAGAAATGCGGTGAAACGCGTACGCGTACGCGTCCCCACGCCAGCACGACACCGGCTGCCTGTGCACGCGCTATAAAGCGGCAGCCGCCTCGCGCGGCGGAGGGGGGGTTCTTGCTTACGCCTGAATGCTTCCCATGTTCTGGTCCAATCAGTCGCCAACGCTTTCCATCGCGGTGACGTCTTCTCGTTCATGAAGGACAGCGCCACAGCAAACACAGAAGACCTCCTGCTTCATGCGGGATGGCTGCGACGTTTTGCGGTGGCACTCGTGAATGACCAGGACACGGCCGAGGACATCGTTCAGGAAGTCCTGGTCTCGGCCTGGCGACGCCCGGCCGAGAACACGGGCCGTCCGTGGTTGGCCCGCGTGGCGCGCAATCTGGCGATCGACCGTTGGCGAAGCTCGGACCGTCGCGAGCGTCGCGAGTTGGCCGCGGCGGCTGCAGACCTCGGCACGGTCGCAAGTCCCGAGGAGCTTGTCGGCGATGCCCAAATCCATCGCGCCGTGGCCGAGGTGGTGGCAGAACTCGAAGAGCCTTTCCGTCAGACCATCGTGCTTCGCTTCTTTCAAGGCTTCTCATCGGCGGATATCGCACGCCGCCTGCGCATACCCGACGGAACTGTTCGGTGGCGGCTCAAAGAAGGGATCGATCGCGTGCGCCGACAGCTGGACGTCCGCTACGGTGAGGTTCGCAAGAATTGGGTGGCCGCCTTGTTGCCGCTGCTCCCACGGCCGGCACCCACGAGGCCTGGCCGGGAAGGCCTGCGGCCTCACTCCCGCCTTGTGAGGACGAAAATCTTTGGCCTTCGCCCCGTCACCGTCGCCACGGCTGCAGCTCTCATGGCGGCCGTCATCGTGATGGTCGGCGCCATCGTGTCTCGCCATCGCGGATCGTCGCTTCAATCGGGCCGTGCAGCGGCGGAGGACGTGGCCACGCAAGCGGTCTCAGGCGCGCAGAGAGCGCTTCGGTTCAATCTCCCTGCACTCGCCCCATCGCCACCCGAACCCGAGTCACAGCCTGGTGCGGGACCGGGACAAGCCGACGCCAGTTCATTGCTAGCGGAATTGTTGCAGGCCATTCAGGGCAACGCCTACGACGACTTTGTGGCCAAGGGTTCGGCCGGCTTCAAGGCTGCGGTCCAGCCCACCATGCTGCGCGGACTCAGCACCAACCTGGGAGCGCATCTGGCGGTGGGCTATCAGCCCACCTCGCTCGGTAGCCTCCGACGGCCAGGGGGCACGCTCTGGCTTTTTCGCCTCGAATTTGCCGACGGTGGCGATGATGCCCTCGTCAGCATGTTCACGGATGGCTGGCAGGTGGCCGGCTTCTTCATCGATGATCCGCAAACCAGAGAAAGGGAGAAATGAACCATGTCCATGCGCAACTTAGTGACCTGTCTAGCCGTCAGCGCGCTTTGCCTGACGCTTGCTCCGAGAAAGCCCGCCTTGGCCGCACCCGTCGCGCCAGCCGGGGTGGAACGCGTCCTGGTCAAGATGATTGAGGCTGTCAAGGCGCAATCCTACGATGATTTTCTGACCGACGCGGATGATCACCTCAAGACCAATCTCAGTCGGCAGCAATTTGAAGGCCTTTGCGGCCTGTACACTGCGCCCTTGCGCAAGGGCTATAGGCTCGAACACCTCGGCCAGCTTCGGCAGCAGGGAACGTACGTGTACCTTTGGAAGATCACCATCGCTGGCGGGCAAGACGAAACCCTACTCAGGTTGGTGACGAAAGACGGGAAGGCGTACGGTTTCGCAGTCCAGTGATCCTGGCCGAAGAACGCGACTGCCGACTGAAGTACGGCGCGCAGTACGAGCAGTACGCGCAGAAGGTTCCCCGCTATTTGGCGTTGCATTGACCCGTGCGCCGTTCATACCGAGCGTAGCTGCGGCTCAACACATCTTGGAAGGGTTCCGGATCCGGGTCCGAACTCTTCCCCTTCTTTCCTTCCGATCCGTCTCTGCGCTCTCTGTGCTCTCTGTGGTGAAATCCGGTAGCTGGATTCTCAGCTACTTCGCGAACGCCCCTTTGCCTAGCGCATTCTCGCGCATGTAGCGGATGGTATCGAAAATGGTGTCGCTCGCCTCGCGCGGGGCGAAGCCCAGCTCGCTCTTCGCCTTGGCGCTGTCGAAGTACCAGAAGTAGCTGGCCATGTCGACGCTGGCTGGCTCAATCGGGCTGGTGCGGCCGGCCGCCTTGAAGAGAGCCGATTGCACCTGGGCCGCCAGCACGGGCCAGCGGCTGTGCGCCTTCAGCCGCGGGTGATACTCCTTGCTCGCCCGCTCAATGCGATCGAAGTACTCGGCAAAAGTCATGTTGTGGCCGCCCAGCAAGTAGCGCTCGCCGGGACGGCCCTTGTCCATGGCCACCGGAATGATGGCCGCCACGTCGCGCGCATCCACGAAGTTGATTCCGCCCGAGGGCACGACCTTGACGTCGCCGGCGAGAAAAGACAGCACATCCCGCGTGGACCCCATACGCACGTCGCCCGGCCCGAGTAGCAAACTCGGGTTGACCATGACCAGCTCGATGCGGTCGCCGCAGATGAGCCGGGCCGCCCGCTCCTGATACAGCTTGCTCGCGTAGTACGGCCAGCCCGCAATCAGCTCGAGCGGCGTGGGCGAGTCCTCGTCGGGCATCTCGTCGGCTCGTTTGGAAACCGCGATGGTGCCGCTGGTGGAAACCATCAGGATGCGCTTGACCCCGGCGGGGAGCGCGGCCTCGCACAGTAGGCGCGTGCCCTGCACGTGAACCGCGAACATGCGGTGGCCGTCGGCAGGCTTGCGCGAGACGAAGCCGGCCAGATGGTACACATGGGTCACGCCCTCCAGCACACGCGCGACATCGGCGGGATTCAGGATCGAGCCCACCACGACCTCGATGCCCAGGCTGGAAAACTCCGGCGCGGGCGCCACCGCCAGCACGCGGAGCTGCTTGGGCTCGTAGCGCTGGCACAGCCCTTCCACCAGAGGCGATCCCAGAAAACCCGGGGCACCGGTGACCAAGATCTTCATGGGCTCTCCCCACCCTCACCGACGACCTGGTCGTCCTCAAGCGCTCGCAACCGGGGCAGCAGGGACCCCAGTTGCTCGCCGTTCCACGCCGCCCGTACGCTCGCCCCGTCAAAGCGCGTGGTCACACCGTCGCGCAGATTCTCGACGATCCTTTGGGTCAGGGCCGAGCACAGGCGCCAGGACTCCTTGTCCGACAAGCCAGCAATCAGCTCGCGCAGAAAATCGATGGACAGGAACGGCCCGAAGTGGACCTCCAGATCGCGCGTCTTGGGAATGGTGGCGCCCACGGGCAGCGACTCATGGGTACCACGGATATAGGCCGGCAGGATGCCCACGTCGGCGCGCAGGGCGAGGTAGCCCAGGCTGGGCAAGAAATCGGCCATCACGCCGCCGCGAGCCCGCGTGCCTTCTGGGAACAGCATCAGGCTGCGGCCGCGGCGAAGCACTCCCTCGGCGATGGCCAATGATTTGCGGACCGAGCCACTCCGCTCCATGGGGACCAGATTGGTCAGGTTGGCAAAGTAGGCCCGGCGCCAGCGATTGGAGAAGAAGTAGTCGGCCGCAGCCAGCGACGCGAGATCGCGTCCGGCCTCGCCCAGCGCCACCTTTACCGCACCCATGTCGAGGTGCGAGGAATGGTTGGCTGCCACGATGAAATGCGTGTGCTGGGGGACATGGCCATGCCCGCGCACCTTGGTCTGCAGCGCCCGCGTGTAGAAAAGTTTCTGTGCGGCCGCCAAGCCGCGCTTGCCCAGACGCTGCAAGGGAGCCGGCAGCCTGATGTCACCTTCCTGGTGGTGCTGGAAAGTGTCGCGTCGGCGCGGCTCGCGCTTTTCCAAGGCCGGGTTGTGCCGCTTGCCCGTGGCCAGGTCGTAGAGCGCGGCCACATCGACCGCACCCATGAACACGACTCCTTCGGGCACGTGCACGCCCGCGGCTTCCAGCGCGGCGGCAAACTCGGTGAAGGTCAGGCTGTCGAATCCCAGTTCGTCGACGCGGCTGTGCATGCGGATCTCGTAGGGCGCTTTGCCGCAGGCGTTGGCCACGATCTCCAAGAACCAGCCCACGCCCGCCTCGGAGGCCTGTGCCTCCGTGGTCTGCGGGCTTTCGGCCTTGTTCTTCTGGTGACGACGGATCAGTTCGTCGGCCACGTCGCGCCTCTTGATCTTGCGCGAACTGGTGCGCGGCAGCTCCCCCTCCCAGAATTCCAACGTGCGCACGCGCTTCCAGAAGGGCAAACCCGTCGCCACCTCACGGAAGTGCGACTCAATCTTGGCCTGCACCTCGGCTCGCGAAAGCCCCGGGTCGTGATCCAGACTGGGCACCACCGCGCAGGCCACATGCTCGGCCACGCCATCGGGCAGCCCCACCACCGACAACTCCTTGATGAAGGGTGAGTTGCGGTAGAGATCCTCGACCTCGTCGGGATAGACATTCTTGCCGTTGCTGTCGATGATGACGTCCTTTGAGCGTCCCACGATGAAGAGGTTGCCGTCCCCGTCGAAGCGCCCCAGATCGCCGGTATGGAACCAACCGTCGCGGAGCGCCTGCGCTGTGGCCTCGGGGTTTTCCCAGTAGCCGGCCATCACGTTGCGACCGCGCGCGATCACCTCGCCCACACCCGAAGCGTCGGGACTCTCGATCTTGATCTCGACGCCGGGCAAGGGCTGGCCCACTGATCCGAGCACTGGCTTCTTCTTGGGAGTGGTGACCGAAAGCACTGGCGCGGTCTCGGTCAAGCCGTAGCCCTCGAAAAAGTCGAAACCCATACCGTAGAAGGTCTTGAGCACTTCAGGGGGAAGCGACGAACCGCCGCTGATCATGTAGCGCACCCGCCCACCGAACCCCTGGTGCACGGGGAAGAAGACGAACATGCCCAGATCGATTCCGGTGCGCGAGCGGAACTCGAAATTGGCCCGGGTGAGCGCGTTGACCAGCGATTCCACGACGGCAGAGCGATCGGAGAACTTCTGCAAGACCCGCCGGCGCAGCGTTTCCCACACCGCGGGCACGCCCACGATGGCGGTGATCTTGCCCGTCTTGAGCACGTTGCTGATGGCGTCGCCGGTCAGCTCTTGCAGATAGGTGATGCGTGCCCCGCGCGCCAGCGGAACCAGCAGCCCAGTCGAAAACTCGAAGGTGTGGTGCAAGGGCAGTACGGACAACATGCCGTCGGTAGGTCCCAGATCGAAGGTGCGCAGCAACTCGGACACCATGAAGGTGAAATTCCGATGGGTCAGCATCACCCCCTTGGGATGTCCGGTGGTGCCCGAGGTGAAGATGAGGGAAGCCACCGCATCCGGGTTGTGCTTGCTCACCAGCGCGCGCTTGCGCTCTTCTTCAACAGCCAGCGGCTGCAGGGCAAACACCGACTCGAAGGGCCACAGCCGCGTGGGCAAGCCTTCCTTGGAAAGAGCGGCTGCAAGATCGGGACGCTTATCCAGCAAGTCTTCGCCGAGAATCAAACCCACCGCGCCCGAGGCGCGCGCGATGTTCACCAGCTCCGCGGTGGTCGAATCATGCGCCACCGGCACCACCGTGCCGCCTGCTTTCATCACGCCGAAGAAAGCCATGGACCACTCGGGCGCGTTTTTGGCGTAGAGGATCACGCGATCGCCGGGCCGGCACTTCTCGCCCACCAGGAAGGTGCCGGCGCGAGTGGCCAGTTCTTGCAGGTTCTGGTAGCTGTACGACTCCTGCCGCTTGCCCCGTTCCATGCGCAAAGCCACGCGGGTGGCGTGCAGCTTGGTGGTGGTGTTGAACAGTTCCAGCAGGTCGTGGTACGCGTACACGCTCTTGGGCTTGGCCGCGTAGGTCTCGTCCAGTTCGGGCAGAACCCACTTCTGCAGCCCGGGGAAGTGGATGTTGAGGAAGTAGTCGTACCAATCGATGGTCTCGGGTGACCAGGGCAGAAGCGCGCGTTCCTGCGCGGGCAGCCGGTCACGCAACGCCCGGATGTGGTCGGCACGCAAGACATACGCGTTGTCCAAGATGAAGGGTCGGAACAGATCGATGTTCTCGCCCGCCTCCTTGGTGACACGCGTGACCTCGTCGACTTTCTTCTTGACCCGATCGACCAGCTCAGCGAAGCGCCCCCCAGCCCAGCGCGGTCGCACGCGGTCCAGGGTCTCGGACGCGCGCTCGGCCACGCGGTTGACCAGGGGCAACGACTTCTTGTCATATTCCTCATAGGTTACCGGCCGGAACTCCATGCGCGCGGCCAGTTGGTTGAGGAACTTGTTGCCCACCTCCTTGTCCTGAAAACGCTTGCGTTTGTACAGCCCGGTCAGCGTGGTCACCCGTCCGATGTACGAGGGATTGAGATCGCCGGCCGCCAACTGGTGCACCAACTCGGGCTGCTCGACACAAGCCTGCGCCGCCACCATCAGTATGGCGGCGGCGATGTAGTCGACCGGCACCACGTCGAGGATGAGCGAGTCGGACACCGGCAAGAGGTTCTGGCCCTTGAGCGCCAAGTACACGAGAGGTGCCGAGGTGGTGAAGCCTTCGTTCCAGCCCTGGAACGGGTACTCCAGCGAGCTTTCCACGATGGCCGGCCGCACGATGGAACGCACGATGCTGCTCTCGCGCGCCACCAGTTGCTCGGCCATGCTCTTGGTATAGGTGTAGATGTTGGGCCAGCCCCAGTCCTGTGCGCGCGCGACGCCCCGCTGGGTCAGCTCAGCCCGCACCCAGTCCTTGCGTTCACGCGCCACCGCCAGCTTGAGCGTGCTTTCGTCGTCAGGATCGCGGTGCTGATCCAGCAGCGCCTCACGCGCCCGCTGGCGCAACCGCGCGACCACTTGCGCGTCGTCGGCCTGGGCGCGCACCTCGACCGCAATGCGGCCGCAGTCGGCGATCTCCTGCTCGACCGAGAAGTGCGTTCCTGCCAACTCCTGCCGGCGCGGGAAATAGCCGTCGGGCGGCTCGCTCTCCCACACGTTGCCACTGCGGTTGCCAGCCACGAAGCAGGTGCTGGTGTGAATCAACGCGGGCCGCTGCATGCGCTTGACGAAGGCGATCACGTTCTTGGTTCCCTGCACGTTGGTGCGCAGGGCCGACTCCAGCGGCGGGTTGAAGGTCACCTTGCCCGACGTGTTGATGACCACGCTGATGTCAGCCGCCACCGCGGCCGCTTGCTCCTCGCTCAGGCCCAGGTTGTCCTCGGTGATATCGCCATCGACGACGCGAATCTTCTGGGCCAAGAACTCGTGCAGACGGTCTGCACCGCCGAACTTCTCGCGCAGGGGATCGAAGGTTCGCGAGGGCACCACATTCTCCCAGAAGCGCTTCTCGCTGGAAGTGCCCGTTCCTCGCCGCACCATCACGTACGCTCGGCCGATGTCGGGAAAGCGATGGAGCAACATGCTCAGCATAACTTTGCCGAGGAAGCCCGTGCTGCCCAGGATGAAGACATTTCGCCCTCGGTAGATCTCGCGTGGCGAGAGCACGGAATTGGTGTTGCCCACGGACGAGTTCATCGGCTAAGTCACCGATCGTGACGTGCGGACCGGCGCATCTGGAATGTCGGCCCGCATATTTCTCCCTCTCCCGCCGGGAGAGGGCTGGGGTGAGGGTACTGTGTCGGACGTGAACTCATGCGGCGGACCTGCGGCCCAACACCTGCGTCGCTTCAGCGTTTGCAAGGAAAGCATCACCCTCGCCCCCGGCCCTTCTCCCGGAGGGAGAGGGGAGATGAGAGTGCTTGTCCTCGAATCGTGGCCGGTCATTTCGCGGCTACTCCACGTCGGCCATCACGATGGGCGGCCATTTCATCATGGTGATCGACGCCGAGGGGCCGACGAAGGATCGCGCCATGGCAATGGCTTCGGTCAGCGATTCGGAACGGTCCCAGCCCATGATGGCAGGCACATGGGCGTTCTTGGCGCCGGCCAGGATGACCTTGCCCGCGTGCTGACGGCCGTTCTCGCCCCAGTACCACATGAAGAACGGGTGCGCGCCGTGGTAGGCGTTGCCCCGACGGTACATCTCGATGTAGCTCGGGTTGCGCGCGAATTCCTCTTCGTACTTGTGCTGCAACGTCGTCGAATCGCGCGTCTCGGGCAGCAGGCGGTGGAAGAACTCGATATAGCTGGGATGGAAGGCGTGATCGAATTCGTCGTAGCCCGGGTGACACAGAATGAGCGCCCCACCCTTGCGCAGGACCGGCTTGCCTCGGTAGAAATTGTGGAAGTAGCCAAGCCCCATGACCTGCAACAGGATGGGATTGAGGATCGAGTTGATGTTGTAGGGCGAGACGTAGGGGATGGGAAAGATGACGATGTCGCTCTGGCCCTTCACCTTGACCATGTACTGCTCGAATCCCTTGGCCACGATGCGCTCGTGCACCGGATCGGCCTTGCCGGCGTGACACGCGATCATCTGATAGGGCGACGGGATCTGCTCGAACATCTTGCGCCGGCCGGCCTCAGGCAGCTTGGCCAGGGTCCAGCGCAACGCCTCGAATTTCAAGCGGTCGACCTCGCTGAACTCGTCCTCGTTCTCGCCCAGGAACTTGGTTGGGTTGGCGAACATCCGGTTGTTGATGGTGGTCTCGATGTGAAACACCTTCATGTGCTGGTCCACCAGGCGTCCCTGCCGGACGATCTTGGTGTTGAGCATGGAACGCGGTGGATCCATGAAGCTGTCACAAGCCAGGAGGGTGTCCGGACTGTGGTGCACGCGCACGCTCTCGTAGTCGCACAGCCCGACCGCCACCGACTTGTGCCCGCCATCCATGGGCACAAAGTTGACGTTCACGTAAATGACCAGATCGCTCTCCACCGCACGGCGGTTGATGTTGACCGGCTCGTCGTGATCGGTCTTGCCCAGGTGGACCAAACCGTCGGGATCTTCCGCGTCGTGGTTGTACAGGCGGTCGGGATGGAAGGCGTCGAAGATCTTCTTGCCCACCATGCGCTTGATTTCCGCATCGGTCATGCGCCGGTGCAGCGAGTTGGCCACGATGATGTGCACATCATCGACCCCGTTGGCGTCGAGCAGTTCCAACACGATCTCCAGCACAATCTGTCGGATGTCGGGCGTGGTCATGGGCGGAAGCGGCAGGCTGATATCGTCCACCGCGATGGTCACGCGCATGCCGGGCGAAAGCTGTGCGTAGAGCGGATCACTGTCGAGCGGATGGTTGAGCGCATAGCGCACGGCCGCGCCCGGGTTGGCCAGGCCTTCGATGGGCGGCTTGGCGTAGACCACCCGTGTGCCGATGGGCAGGTCCTCGCTGAGAATCTCGGTTCCCGAGAAGACGATCCGCGGTGCGGAATCGCTGTCGATGTAGACGACTTGATCGTCTTCCTTGTGGCGGGGCACGGGCCCGCGCACCGGCTTGGCTTCGCGCTTGTTCATCGGGGCCTCATGCTAACGCAAATCCAGAATGGGCCAGTCATGTTGTAGAGCTGTGTTCCTCAGGCGGAAATCGGGGTTGACCGCAGTGGGGTGGCCCACCACCGACAGCATGGGCAGATCGCTCATGCTGTCCGAGTAGCTGTAGCACTCGGTGAGATTGAGTCCTTCCTTCTCGGCATAGACGCGAATCCAGCTGGCCTTGGTGGCGGCGGCCATCACCGGCGGCAAGAGGCGCCCGGTGGCCTTGCCGTCTACAAACTCCAGGTGGTTGGTGACGGAGTCGTCCAAGCCCAGGTGGCGCACCAGCGGCGCCGCGGTGAGGTCCAGCGCGCCCGTGACCAGAACCTGGCGCAACCCCAGCCGGCGCGATTTGTCGACCAGTTGGTAGCTGCCTGGGAAAATGGACGGCCGGATGACCGTGTCGAACAGCTCCTGGGCCAGGTAGCGCAAGCGGTCCTCGGACTCACCCCGATAGCGGCGGAAAAAGATGTCGTTGAACAGCCGTCGGTTGAACGCGTCGGCAGCCAGAAACAAGGGAATACTGACGACCGTCGACGCCGTCCGGGTCACGCTCCGCCACAGACCTTGCTGGTTGCGCGCGTTGTAAGCGAAGGCGTGCACCAGGTTGGTACGACACAGGGTGCCGTCGAGGTCATAGAACGCAGCCGCTGCCATGTTCAGAAGTGCAACCGTATATCACGACCGTGGCCGCGGGCCACCATCGCCCCACGCCCACGATAGCCGCAGAAGGTCGTGGCCGTGCTGGTGGTGTCCCCTGCCGGATCGCGTAGAATGGGGCCATGGTTTCCGAGCAGGCGCTGGCACAATCTGCCCGGCAGGCCGGTCTTAGGCTGTTGGTGCTCTTCGGCTCTCGTGTCCTCGGGCAGATACACGGCCAGTCCGGCTGGGACTTCGGCTATCTGGCCAGCGGGACTCTTGACGAGGAATCGTTGCGCGAGCGCCTTATTGGAATCCTCGGCACGGACCTTGTCGATCTGGTTGACCTCTCCAAGGGACGGCCCGCCACCCTGCCCGCTTCGCGCGCGCCCGCGCCGGCGCTGCTACTTCTCGACCGGCGGCTTGGTCCCAGCCAACCACGCGCCCATGATTTCCACCCGCGCCGCTGGATCCAACTTGGGGAATTGGACCAAGGCCCAGTCAGCGGCAGCCAGGCGTCCTGAACCGGCGGCCAGGGCCGCGTAGGAGGCGCGCCAGAGATGACCGTCGGGCGCTGAGGCAGCGGCCAGGCGCTTCTGCGCGTCGACGGCGCTGCCCAGGAAGCGCAGCTCGGCATCCCCGTCGCCCGCCAGCGTGGCCTGCACTTTGTGCGCAAATTGATCGCGACGCGCGGCCAGGGCGCGCGCGCCGGCCAGGCGAACACGCCGATCGTTCTTGCTGTGAGCGAGCTTGCCCAGAATTTCGGCCGACGCTTCGCCCTTCATGGTTCCGAGTTCCTTGGCTACCGCCTCGCCGGGTCGCGGATCCTTCTCTTTGAAGAATTGAAAAAGCTGGGGAACCATCGCCTCGCCCCCGGCCCGCAGCAGAGCCGCAGCCGCAGCTCCGCGCACCTGTGGCGCTGGATCGTGCAAAAGCCCGGTCAGGTGAAGAACCGCACCCCGACCCGCCCCGGCTCGCGGGCCGGCAAGCAAGGCCGCGGCCCGTATGGCTGGTGGCGCATCCTTGGCCAGGGCCTGCAAGCTCGTGTGCGCCTCGGGATCGTCGAGAGTGCCCAGAGCTTCCACGGCCGCCACACGCTGAGGTTCCGGCGCCGAGCGATCCTTGGCCACCACCAAAACCCCAGGCAGGCACTCGCGCGCGAGTCCAAAACGCAGGACCGCCACCGCCACCCCGCGGGCTTCGCCCGCCGGCCCTTCCAGCTTCTCCTTCACCAGCGGACACAGGGGAATCGCCAGCCGCGCCAGACCGCGCGCCGCTGTCTCCACCTGCTCGCCTTGCGCCACGGCTTGGCGAAGCTTGTCAGCTCCCGCACTGTCGCCCCCGGCGGCGCGTGCCGCGGCCACGGCCAGCCCCTGATCGGGCTGCGCGCTGTCGAGCCAGGCCCAGGCAAAAGACGAGAACCCCTGCTCGCGCACGTCGTCGCCGGCTGCCTGCAAGCGCTTGATGGCGGTGCGGTCGCGACCTTGGGCCACCAGAGCACGCACCGCCTGCGGCAAGGGAAGTTGCGCATTTTCGATACGCAGATCGGAACAACGGCGATCATCGCGGGCGAAGGTCCACAAGACGCGGACGTTGCCGTCGTCGGAAAAGGCCTCCTCGGGCGCGATGGCATAGGGGGCGTTGTCGCGGACCACGTCCAGCGCAGACGCGTCGAACTCCGACGAGCCTGACGGGGTGGTCACCGCTGTGCTCAGCAAGCGGCCGCCCGGGGCCAGTACCAGTTCCACAACTACGGCGCGCGTGGCGAGATTGACGGGATGGTCTTTGGGCAGCCGCGCGGCCGCCATGGCCAGAAAGTTCTCCGCCCAGGCCTTGTGCACCTTGGTGTGCAGGTCAGTCAGGTAGGCAAGCGTCAGGCCTTCGCCTTGCACGGGCGGCTCCTCGGCGGCCTGTGCCGTGGCCGAAACCAGAAACAGCCAGGGAACCAGCCCCGCTGCCAGCAGGAAAAGTGCGCGCTTGCTCGTGGTCATCGTTCCGCCTCTCGATTCAACGTGGCGCAACTATACCCGTGTCGGCCGGTTCCGGTCCAACCGTCGCTCTCAAGCCATTCGGTCATCCCAGGACAGAGTATCGGCAGACCACGCTGCTGTTCTTGAGGCGGTGGCCACTGCTTGCTGGAAATTCCGGGTCAGCGCGGGTCGGCCAGCGTGCGCGGCGCACCGTGAGCGGTAGCGGGAGCGTGTTCGACCAGCGTGGAGCGGAGCGCGGATCGCGGCACCCATCCCGCCCACGCATCGCTCGTCCCCCACACGAACTCGCTCACCCTCACGCTCTCGCCCACGCCACCCGCTGGCCGCAAACCGGCCCTGCGGGCGGCCCCGCTGACTAGGGGACAGCCTGCTCACCCCGCGGCGCGCTTCGTGCCTCGCCCTGCCCCGTCCTTCTCGCGCTTCTCCTTGTAGTCGAGGATCATGGCCTCGCGCGCCTGCTTGGGCACCTCGGCGTAGCGCTTGAATTCCATGCTGAACTCGCCCTTGCCCTGAGTGGCAGAGCGCAGATCAGTCGCGTAGCCAAACATGTCGGCCAGGGGCACCTCGGCCACGCCGGTGACAAAGGCTTCGTGCTTCTCCGTGCTCAGAATGTTCCCCCGGCGCTGGTTGAGCTGGCCGATGACCGCGCCCTGGAATTCCTCGGGGAACTGCACCTCGACCAGCATGATGGGCTCCAGGATGGTGGGCTTGGCCTTGCTGTAGGCCTCGCGGAAACCCATCAAAGCCGCCGTGCGAAAGGCCAACTCGGAGGAGTCCACCGGGTGCGACTGACCATCATTGATGAGACAGCGCACGCCCACGATGGGAAAACCAATCAGGGGCCCCCGCTTGATCGCCTCCTTGAAGCCCTTGTCGCAGGCCGGAATGAACTCACGCGGGATTGAGCCGCCCACGATGTCGTCCACGAACTCGTAGCCGGTCTCATGATCGGAGGGCAACGGTTCGATGTAGCCCGCCACGCGCCCATACTGGCCCGAACCGCCGGTTTGTTTCTTGTGCGTGTAGCTGAACTCGCCGCGCTGGGTGATGGTCTCGCGGTACTTGACCTGGGGTCGACCTGGAATCACCACGCAGTTGTATTCGCGCTTCATGCGTTCGATGTAGATGTCCAGGTGCAGCTCACCCATGCCGCTGATGATGGTCTGTCCTGACTCCTCGTCGCGCGACACGCGGAAGGTGGGATCCTCCCTGGTGAAGCGATTGAGCGCCTTGGAGAAATTGGTCTGCGCCGCCTTGTCCTGCGGCTCCACCGCCAGCGAGATGACCGCGTCGGGCACGTGCATGGACGTCATGGTGACGTTGATGCGCCCGTCGGTGAAGGTGTCGCCCGAGGCGCACTCCACCCCGAACAGGGCCACGATGTCGCCGGCTTCGGCCGAGGGAATGTCCTCCATCTCGTCGGCGTGCATGCGCACCAGGCGAGGAACCTTCACCTTCCGCTGTCCGGCCGAACAATTCACGATGAAGTCGCCCTTGCTGACCTTGCCCTGGTAGATGCGCATGTAAGTCAGCTGTCCGTAGCGGCCGTCCTCCAACTTGAAGGCCAGCCCCACGAAGGGCTTGCTCGTGTCGGATTCCAGTTTGATCTCGGCCTCGCCGTGATCCTGGTCGAGCGCGATGTTCTCGACCTCGGACGGCATGGGCAGGTAGTCCCGAACAGCGTCGAGCAGAAGCTGCACACCTTTGTTCTTGTACGCCGAGCCCATGAGAACCGGTGTGCCCTTGAAGGCGACGGTCACCCGGCGGATGGCAGGGATCAGATCCTCGGGGGTGCACTCCTGCTCGTGCAGGTATTTTTCGGCGATGGCGTCGTCGATGTCGGCGATGGATTCGATCATCTTCTGACGGGCGGCCTTGGCGTCTGCCACCAGCTCGTCCGGTATTTCGGCAAGGCGCACGTCCTCGCCCTTGTTCCCGTCGAAGTACACCGCCTTCATGCGGATGAGGTCAACCACGCCTTCGAAGCGGTCCTCGGCACCGATGGGGATCTGCACCGGAATGGTGTGCAGGTGCAGCTTCTCCCGCAACTGCCCGGTCACGCGCTCCGGGTTCGCACCCGCGCGGTCCAGCTTGTTGATGAAGGCGATGCGCGGCACCTGGTAGCGCCGCATCTGGCGATCGACCGTGTACGACTGCGACTGCACGCCGGCCACGCCACAGAGCACAAGCACCGCGCCATCCAGCACGCGCAAGGCACGCTCCACCTCGATGGTGAAATCCACGTGCCCGGGCGTGTCGATGAGGTTGACGGCGCAGTCATCCCACTCACACGACGTGGCCGCCGACTGAATGGTGATGCCCTTCTCCCGCTCCAGGTCCATGAAGTCCATGGTCGCGCCCACGCCGGACTTGCCCTTGACCTCCTCGATCTTGTGGATCTTGCCGGTGTAGAAGAGCACCCGCTCGGAGAGCGTGGTCTTTCCTGAATCGATGTGCGCGGAAATACCTATGTTTCGGATCTTTTCGATGGACGACATGAAACGTGCCTAACGTATTGTGGTGAGATTGCTGAAGGCGCGGCAGTTTATTCGACGAGGACGAGAACGCCACCTAAATCTATGTGACGCTGCGGTGCCGTTTTCTGCGCGATCGTCGCCTGCGCGTTGCTCTGGTGTTGCATTCGTTCGTGGGACACGCGTTAAATGCGTCCCGGTGTCTCCCCGAAGTTCTTCCAGCGTCAACCGGCTTCCCTACCAGCGCTCCCCTTTTCGGACCGCCGAGAACGTCAGTTTTCTGCGGCCCTTTGTCAAGTGGGCAGGAGGCAAAAGCCAACTTCTGCCGCAGTTCCGAGCCTTGTATCCCGAGCCAAAGACGATCCACCGATATCTCGAACCCTTCCTCGGCAGCGGGGCGGTTTTCTTTAACGTCCAGGCCTTGCTGCAGCCTTCACGCGCCCTATTGTCCGACACGAATGCGGAGCTGATCGACACGTTTCTGGCCGTACGTGACGAGGTCGACGATGTCATCGAGCTTCTGCGCCAACACCACAAGCAGCACAGCGAGTCCAACTACTACGAGGTGCGTGCCCAACCTCCTCAGGCCCGCGCCGCACGAGCCGCCCGTCTCATCTACCTCAACAAGACAGGGTTCAACGGCCTGTATCGGGTGAACAGCCGAGGGCTCTTCAACGTGCCTTTTGGCCACCGTGTAAAACCGGAGATCTTCAACGAAGCTCTGCTGCGGGCAACCAGCGCGGCCCTGCAAAAAGCAGAACTGGAGTCGCGCGATTTCCGCGACCTGTCCGGCGTCGCACGCAAGGGCGATTTCATCTACTTCGACCCGCCCTATCAACCCCTTTCCAAGACGAGCTCCTTCACGTCGTACACCAGCGGCTCCTTCGGCGAGAAGGACCAGAGCGATCTGGCCGATCTCTATGCGAAGCTCGACCGGCGTGGGTGCCTGCTGATGCTGTCGAATAGCGACACGCCCCTGATACGCAAGCTGTACGCGGGGTTTCGCATCCACTGCGTGTCCGCGCGCAGGATGATCAACTCGAACGGCGACAAGCGCGGGCCGGTCTCGGAGGTGGTGGTCCTCAACTACGGCCCGCATGCGAGTCGCCGGCCAGTCTCGCGAGCGAAGTGACTGCTTTGGCCAGACTCTACACGCGCACAGGCGATCGCGGACAGACGCAACTTGCCGGCGGACAGCGTGTGGCCAAGTGCGCGCAGCGGCTGGAGTGTCTGGGTGCCGTGGATGAGCTTTCCGCGTGCATCGGGCTGGCGTGTGCCTTGCTGCGGGAGCCCCCGGCGTTCAGCGACACGGCACGCCTGGCTGTTTCGCTTGGCCGCATCCAGGACGAGCTTTCCGGCCTTTGCGCGGATCTGGCCGCGCCGTCTCGGCGCAAGACACGCATCGCCGCCCGCCATGTCACGGCGCTGGAGCGCCACATCGATGCCTGGACGCGACGGCTGCCTCCGCTTCGCGCCTTCATCAGGCCCGGCGGCAGCCCCGCGGCTGCCTGCCTGCACCTGGCACGCACAGTTTGCCGACGTGCCGAGCGCCAGGTCGTGCTCCTGGCTGCCCAGGAACCGGCGGCTGGCTCAATCGTTCCCTACCTCAACCGTCTGGGCGATGCCCTCTTCGTGGCGGCCCGCTATGCCACGCAGCTCGGCTGCCGCGAGAACATAGTCGCGTGGGGAGCCCGCCGGCTCTGCCGGCGGCGCACCATCGCGCGAGGCCGAGCGAAGCGAGCGGGGAGGAGGTGGCGGGTGGGGGGCCGAAGGGTTTGGCGAGGCCGAGCGAAGCGAGCGGGGGGCGGTGGCAGGTGGGGGGCCGAAGGGCGGAGCGAACCCTTCGAGGGTTCCCATTTGGAAGCCTCCTACCTCACGTAGGCAAGACCAACGTTCAGGTCGACGTTGACCATCGTGTGGGGCACGCCCACCAGCACGTTCGTGCTGGCCATGATCAAGAACGAATCGCTCAACTCCACGGTGATGCCCCCGCCGGGACCGAACAAGACTGGACCGCCCACCACGGTATCCTCGCAGCCCGTCGGGGGACAGCCCGTCAGGTTCTTGTTCCCGATGTTGACCACGTGGCGAATCTGACCGGCGCCCGCAGCCAGCGAGACGAAGGGCGTGACTTTCTTGGGCTCGCCTATGAACCACGTCAACTTGGCCAAACCCGCCAGAGCGTAGACGGCTGGATGGCAGATACCCCCATGGCAAGCGTCCTTGCTGCTCGTCACGGCGCTGCCGGTGATCTGGCTGCCCCCGGTCACGATCTGAAAGCGCCCTTGCAGCGACAAAAGCAGGCTGTCGGAGACGAAATAGCCGATTTCAGGGGAAATATGGAAGGCCAAGGCCCCGGCGATGCCGGAGTCCTTGAGAGCTACTCCACTGTCGTTCGTGCGGTTTGCTTCGGGCGTACCCGAGTGGTAGCCACCGCCGCTGCCAAGGGCCAAGGCAAACCAGTACGACGCGCCTTCCCCGCCTTCACCGCCCTCCTCTCCCTCATTGGAGGTCTCGTTTTCAGTCACGCCGTTGATGATGCCGCCGCTGGCGGCCTTGGCGCCGAGATTGACGATGTGCGGGTCGGCTGCCTCTCCATTCTGCGCCAGGAGCTGGCCCTGCCCGTCCTGCACCTGGATGTAGTAGGCCACTGATGGGCCGCTGGTCGCCTCGGCTGGAATCTGGGACTGGTATGCATCGCTACCCTCAACGGCGTCCATCTCGCGCGTGACGAAATCCGAAGCACCGTCGGGCCGGTAGGCCAGCACCACTCTCTCTGCGGCCAAGGACGCCGGAACCTCCGCCTGGATGACGATGGGCTGGCCCACAGCACTGGCAGTCACCGCAGTGTGGACAATGGCACTGCCAACCGAGGACGCAGGCTGAGCAGGCTGAACAGGCTGGGCAGGCTCCGCGGGCTGGGCTGACTCCGCGCTCTGGGGCTTGGTCTCAGCCGCGGCGGGAGCTGTCACGCCCCCCTCGCCACCTTCCGAGACATCCATGGCAGCCTCTGCGAACGCTGACTGTACCTCGGGGTTGAGCATCCCCTTGGTGACCTTGATCGTGGGATCGACCCGTAGCGCCTTCTTGAACTCCTCCATGCCCTGGTCACGCTGCTTGAGCCCGGCCACCAGGACTACGCCCATGTGCACGTGGGTCCGCGCCGCCACCAGGTGGTCGTCGAGCTGCGCGGTTCTGCATGTTTCGAGCGCTTGCTTGAGAAGGTTGATCGCCTCCTCCACGTCCAGATTGGCATAGGCGGCCAGCGCCTTCTTGTTGAGCTCGACTACCTTCTGGACGGATTCGGCGTCTTCGGCATCAGCCCGAGACCCCCAAGTGACCGCCGCGCTGAAAATGGTGAGGAGCACGACATGCCGATACCTTTTTGAAATCAAGATCATCTTTGGGGAGTGCTCCTGCGACGGCGTCTAGCTTATTCCTGGATAGGCGGGAGGAGCCAAAACTGTAAACTGGTAGGTTCCTGTACGTCAACCTACTCCGCTGGATAACAGTGGCGGGGCAGCCCCGAGAAGGGCCATCAGCCTCTGGCTGCCACCAGCCCCGGCCCTGGCCCAACCCCAGGCCAATGCCGCGTTCGAGCAGTGACACTGCGTCACGGAAATGTAGTCGGCCCGGCATCCGCATATACTTCACGGTGATGCGTGCAAGAGTAGCCGGCGCGATTGCGCTTGGGCTCGCCGGACTCACGGCCTGGTCGTGGCGGGGCGTGACTCAGCACCCCGGTGGACCGCCTCCGCCCGACGAGCTGTTGGCGGCCGCGCGCACCAGCCCCAACACGCTGATAGTCGACTTCCGAGATGACATCACGGACCATGCGCTAGCCGCCCGCGGCTACGTGGACGAACCCATCAGTCGCTTCTCGGCGACGGACCGGATGTACCGCATGCGCTTCCCAACCCCGCAGGAGGCAGAGGGCGCGGCCCGCAGGTTGCGCGCGGACCCCATGGTCGAGTCGGTCGACTACGACGCCGCGGTCAGTCTGTTTCCCGAGGACGGGACACCGATGGCGCCGCCCGTGGACGCGCCCGAGTGTGCGAACGACGACCGCGCAACTGCGAAAAGTGCAGGCTTCCCCAACGATCCCTGCTTCCACTACCAGTGGCACCTGCAGCAGATCGGGCTGCCCGCGGCGTGGAAGCTGGGCCAGGGCCGTGGCGTCGTGGTGGCGGTGATCGATACCGGTGTCAGCCGCGTCCCTGATCTTGCGGGCACGCGCTTCGTGCCGGGCTTCAACTTCGTAGCCGACAATGACAAGACCGACGACGATCACGGCCATGGCACCCATGTGGCCGGGACCATCGCCCAGAGCACCAACAACGCCCGCGGGGTGGCTGGGATCGCCTTCCGTGCCGCCATCATGCCGCTCAAGGTCTTGAGCCGCGAGGGTGCGGGCTCCATGGCGGCCATCGCCCAGGCCATTCGTTTTGCGGCCGACCACGACGCCAACATCATCAATCTGAGCCTGGGCGGCCCCTTCCCAGTCACGCCAGTCCGTCGCGCCATCGAGTACGCGCATCGCAAGGGAGTGATCGTGGTTGCCGCGGCAGGGAACAACGGGAGCGGCCGCGTCAGCTACCCCGCGCGCTACCCGAACGTCATCGCAGTAGCCGCCACTCAATGGGACGAGACCACGACCTTCTACTCCAACTGGGGCAAGGAGATAGACATCGCGGCGCCCGGCGGAAACATGCGGGTGGACCAGAACGGCGACGGCAAGCCCGACGGTGTATTGCAGAACACCATCCTGCCCGGGGGCGCGCGCAGCGGGTACCTGTGGTTCATGGGCACCTCGATGGCGGCGCCCCACGTGGCAGGCATCGCGGCGCTGGTGGTCGGGGCCGGCGTCACCCGCCCCGACGCGGTGGCGGCTATCCTGGCAGACACGGCCCGCAAGCCCAAGCCGGTCGCGTCGGCCAGCGGACGCCGCATCGACGACCACTACGGCGCCGGGATAGCGGACGCTGCGGCTGCCCTGAGAAAGGCCCGCAGCTCGCGAGGGGCGGCCAGCCTGGGGTTGGGCGCAGCGCTGGGGCTGCTGGGCCTGGGCGGGGTGCGCCGGCGCGAAAGGCTCGGCGGCGCACGGGCTTGGGCCTTTGCAGGTGCGCTGGTGATTGGCGCCTCTGGGCTCTTCTTTCTGCCGTCGCTGGGAGCGCCCGCGTGGCTGGCCGATTCGCCGATCGGCAGCGGGGCGCTGGAATCACTGGCGCAGCTCCTGGGGCCGGCCGGCCAGGAAAATCCGCTGTTGTGGAGCGCCTTGTTGCCGGTCAGCGCGGTGGCCCTGCTCTACGGCGCGCGTGCCCTGCGCCCGACGCTGGCTGGCCTGACCTTCGGCGTGGCAGGCGGGCTGCTATTTGCCGCCTGCGCGTACACCGCCGACATTCGCTTCGTGCCCGACGTCCTCGACCGGGCGTGGTTGGCCGCGAACGCCCTCTTGGCCACCGGCACGGGCGCGCTGGTGTTACGCAAGTAAGATTCGGTAAACCGCAGGTCGCCCTACCGGATCGCCCAAGACGCCAATCTATCCCCCGCTGCCGCGTCTCAGTTCGGTCAGCACGGCCTTGGCGATGGCCTTGAGGGTCTCGAACACGCCCACGCCAGTGGTGGCGCGAGCTTCGAACTCGGGCACGTTGGTCGGATTGATTGCGGCGTGCAGCTCGGCCACCGACGCGGCGTTAGGCAAATCCCGCTTGTTGTACTGAATGATGAACGGGAGCTTGTCGAGGTCGTAGCCCTGCTCGATCAGGTTCTGGCGCAGGTTGTCCATCGACTCGATGTTCGCCTCCATGCGCTCGATTTGCGAGTCAGCCACGAAGATCACACCGTCGACGCCCTTGAGGATCAGCTTGCGACTGGCGTCGTAGAAGACCTGGCCGGGCACGGTATAGAGGTGAAAGCGCGTCTTGAAGCCTCGGATCTCGCCCAGGGACAGAGGCAGAAAGTCGAAGAACAGCGTCCGCTCGGTCTCGGTGGCCAGCGAAATCATCTTGCCCTTCGCTTCGGGGCTAGTCTTGGCATAGATGAACTGAAGGTTGGTGGTTTTTCCACCGAGACCAGGGCCGTAGTACACCAGCTTGCAGTTGATCTCGCGGGATGAGTAGTTGATGAAGCTCATCGGGGGCGACAGTTAGTCGTTGAAGAGCTTGTCGATGTCAGCGTCGGTGATCTCGTTGAGGATGGACGGCCCTGTGTGGGCAGCGGCCTTCTTTGCCACCTGCTCGAAGATACGCGCCATCTCTTCAGTCGCCTTCCTGACGCGAAGGCGAACCAGGCCGAGGGAAGATCGCTCGTCGAACAAGACCACGAGAATGGCACGGCCGGCCACCAGAGTGATGTGCACGTGGGTCTTCTCGCCCTCGTGAAACTGGCTGGTGAAATCTTTCTCGCGCAAAATCTTGGAAATGCCGCCCGTGGCCGCCACGTTGCCCGCGGTCAGCGATGACAGCGAGGTCACGTCGATCTCGCCCACCTCGCCGGCCTCGGCAATGGGTTGTCCGTCGCGGCCGATGAGAAGCACGGCCTTGGCGTTGGCATCTCGGTGAAGGCGCTGACAGACAGAAGCGATCTGTCGTTGCTCCTCTGGGAACATCACATCAGGGCCGCTCATCTGGCTGTCTAGACTCCTTCGCGCCGGGTCAAGCTGAGATTAACAGGACTTGCAACCATTAACATCGACGCGCACAGGCTTTCAAGGGATGGAATCGCTAGCACTTTCTCCCACATCCAAGCGTGGGAGTGAAGCGCAGCTTATCAGGTATCTGGGCTCGGCGACAGACAACCGGGCTGCCTACATTTCCCTGCGACCATCTATCGCGCGTGAAAGGGTCAGGCGGTCGGCATACTCCAGCTCGCCGCCCATAGGCACGCCCGTGGCGATACGGCTGCAGCGCACGCCAAGCGGCCGCAGCAATTTGGCCAGATACACCGCCGTGGTTTCGCCTTCCACGCTCGGGTTGGTGGCGATGATGACCTCTTTGATGTCGCCGCTGCAGCGTTTGACCAACTCCGCGACGCGCAGGTCGTCGGGACCGATGCCGTCCAGAGGCGACAGCACCCCGTGCAGCACGTGGTAGCGCCCACGGTACCCGCCCGCGCGCTCGATGGCCAACACGTCCTGAGGCTGCGCGACCACGCACACCATCGATGAATCGCGGCGGGCGTCGCGACAGATGGGACAGGGATCCTGTTCGGTGAAATCCCAACACACACTGCAGAAACTGATCTTGGCTCGCATGTCGCCGATGGCCGCAGCCAATGCCGCCGCGTCTTCAGGGGACGCGCGCAGAATATGAAAGGCCAAACGCGCGGCGGTCTTCTCGCCCACACCAGGCAATTTGCCCAGCTCGGCCACCAGACGCGCGATGGGACTTGGGCTACTCATTCACTCGCGCCCCCTGGCGGCATGGCCAAGCCCCCAGCCACGCGCGCCAGGTCTTCCTGCGCCACCTGCCGCGCCCGTTCCAGCGCCAGGTTCACCGCCCCCACCAGCAAGTCCTCGATCATCTTCTTGTCGGCGCCGGCCATCAGCGACGGCTCGATGGTGATGGACAGCACTTCGCTGCGGCCATTGACCACGCAGCGGACCAGGCCGCCTCCGGTCTCGGCCTCGACCTGTTTGTCACCCAGGGCGTCCTTGGCCTGAGTGAGCTGTTCCTGCACGCGTTGCCAGGTCTCCATGAGGTTACGCAGGTTGGGTCCGTCGCTCATGGTGTCTTGATCTCCTTGGGCGCAACGCCGAACAGCTCCTGCGCCTTGCGAATCATGGGATGCTCGCGCGCCTCGGTTTCGCGCTGGTGCTGGTCGACCTGGGCTGCCTCGGCTTCGCGGCCGACCTCGGAACGCACCAGCGGCAGCACCTTGCCCGTCGCCATCTTCAGTTCGACCCGAGTGGCCGTGCCGGTGATCTGGGTCAGCGCGCGTTCCACTTCGGCCTTGAACCGGGCGGTCTGATCCAGGGCAAACTTCTGCGAAAACTGCAGGCTGACCGCGCCGCCCTCCCAACCGCCCACCTCGGCGTGGTCTAGAGCTGCGGCCATGGCCGGCCGGTGGCCGAACGATTCGCGCACCCGGCGCCACACTTCGGCGATGTCTGAGTGGGGCGACAGCGACGGAGCCGGTGATGCTGGGGACGAGGGTGGCGCCATCTGGCGTGCAGGCGGTGCGCTCCGGGGTCGCGGCTCCGACGGCGCGGACCGCGCCGGAAGTGCGCCAGCCCCACCCAGTCGGCCCTCCAGTTTCTCCAGTCGATCGAGCAGGTCGCCGAGAGGAAGCATGGGTTCGGCGTTGCACAGATCCACCAACGCCATTTCCAGCAACAGGCGCGGCGTCTGCGACCGCGCAGCATCCTCCACAGCGCGAGCCCAGCGATCGAAGAGCGAAGTCGCCAGGTCCTTGCCAGCCTTGCTGGCCAGCGCCTTGGTCTCGGCGGCTTCCTCGGCGGTCGCGTCGATCAAATCTTCGGCGTCGGGAACCGCGCCCATCAGCTCGATGTCGTGCAGAAACCCGAGAAAAGCCCGCGCCATCTGCATGAGGTCCACGCCGCGGTCGACTGCATCGGCCACCTGCCGCAGGGTCTGCGCCACGTCGCGCGCCAGCACCTTGTCCGCCAGTTGAAAGAGCAGGCGGCGATCCGCCACGCCCAGCACCTCGGCCACCTTTTCGCGGGTCAGCGTCTCGTCGCCCACGTAGGCCACCACCTGGTCGAGCAGCGAAAGGCCGTCGCGCACCGAGCCCGCTGCCTCGCGCGCCACCAATCGCACGGCGTCCGGCTCGCACGCGATCTTCTCGTTGCTCAGGATGCGCGTCAGGTGCTCGGCCAGTACCTTGCTGGGCAGTAACTTGAAGTCGTAGCGCTGGCAGCGCGACATGATGGTCGCGGGGATCTTGTGCACCTCGGTGGTGGCGAAGATGAACACCACATGCTCGGGCGGCTCCTCCAGCGTCTTGAGCAACGCATTGAAGGCGCTGGTCGACAGCATGTGAACCTCGTCGATGATGTAGACTTTCTTGCGCGCCTCGGCCGGCAGGTAGCGCACGCCCTCGCGCAAGGCCCGCACGTCATCCACGCCGGTATTGGACGCGCCGTCGATCTCTTGCACATCCACCGACTGCCCGCTGGAGATGGACTGGCAGATGGCGCAGGTCCCGCAGGGAGTGGCGGTCGGCCCCTGCGCGCAGCAGAGCGCCCTGGCCAGAATGCGCGCGGCGCTGGTCTTGCCAATGCCACGCGCGCCGGTGAACAGGAAGGCGTGGTGCACGCGGCCCATGTTGATGGCGTTGGTCAACGTGCGCGCCACATGCTCTTGCCCGAGGAGATCCTCGAACTTCTGTGGCCGGTACTTGCGCGCGAGAACCAGGTAAGACATGCACGCATATTCTGAACACAACCCGCGCCAGTCAACAGGCGAATCGAACTCCGTGTCGGTCAACGAGCCCGAGGGCGCCGCGCCAGCTCGATCCTCCTTGCCCAATTGTGCTACCTGTAGCACAATTGGGACGTCATGAAGACCGCGGGCATTCGCGAAGCGCGCCAGGGGCTGTCGTCGCTGGTAGCGGAGGTGCGCAAGGGCCGCGAAATCGTGCTGACCGAGCACGGCCGGCCGGTGGCCCGGCTGGTGCCCTTGCGCGACGAAGCGCCCAGCGCCTTCCGCAGCCACAGACGCTTTCGGGCGGCCGCCGGCCCAAACGTAGCCCCCCTGTCGCTTGCAATAGCGGAAGACCGTGCAGATCGAAGCTAGCCCGCTGTATCTGGACACCAGCGCGCTCGCCAAGATCTACGTCCAGGAGTCAAACAGCGACGCACTCGACGCGGCCTTGACCGGGCGGCGCGACCTTCTGATCTCGGAACTTGCGTTTACCGAGCTGACCTCGGCGCTCGCTCGCCGCCTGCGTGAAGGGCAGGTCGACGCCACCGTCGGCCGCCGCATCTATCAGCAGCTTCTCCGCGACGTGCGCGCGGGCGAGTACCGGTTGCTCGACCTGACTTCAGCCACCCACCGCGAGGCAGAGCGCTTGCTGCTAACGCTGGGACGTCACGTGCCCCTGCGCGCGGCGGACAGCCTGCACCTGGCCGCAGCCGCCCTTGCTGACGCTCGCGCGCTGGTTACGTATGACCGCCAGATGCACGCTGCCGCATTGGCTTTGGGCGCGTTCGAGGTGGTTCCAGCTTCGCCGTGATAGCCAACCTGAGCACGCTTGGCGGGTTCGCGTGATAGGATAATCCCGCTGTGTCGGCTATGCCCCAAATCGACGCGCGCGTGGGCACTGTGCTCGAAGGCGCGTATCGCATCACGCGTCTCATCGGTGTGGGCGGCATGGGCGCGGTGTACGAGGCGGTGCAGCTCCGCCTCAACAAACGCGTAGCCATCAAGCTGATGGCGCGCGACCTAGCCGCCAACCAGGAAGCCCTGACACGCTTCCACCGCGAGGCCGAGATCACCTCACGCCTCGGACACCCCCATCTGGTGAACGTCATCGATTTTGGTCAGGCCGAATCTGGCGAGCCCTACCTGGTGATGGAGTATCTGGAAGGAGAGGATCTCGACCATCGCCTGCGTCGCGTGAGTCGCATGCCCATCGAGGCCGTGGTCCACGTGGTCAGGCAAGTCGCCTCGGCGTTGAATGCCGCCCACGAGCAGGGCATCGTCCACCGCGATCTCAAACCCGGGAACATCTTCCTAGTGGAGATCCCGGGCGAGCCCGACTTCGTCAAGGTGCTCGACTTCGGTATCTCGAAAATGATGGCGTCGCGCACGCGACTGACCAATGCGCGCTCCACCCTGGGAACGCCGCTTTACATGTCGCCCGAACAAGCCACCGGCATGGTCGACGAAGTCGATCACCGCGTTGACCAGTGGTCGCTGGCCTGCATCGCCTGGGAGATGCTTCTCGGTCGCCCTCCCTTCGTGGCTGACGACGTGACGGCGCTTCTTTTCCAGATCATCAAGATGGACCCGCATCCCCTGGCACCGCGCGTGCCTGGCCTGCCGGAGGCCGTGGAGACGGAGTTGCGGCACGCCCTGAGCAAACGACCGGTGGATCGGTTCCCCACGATTCGAGCGTTTTCCCGCGCCTTCGCGTCCGCCGCATCCGGCCAGCCCGCCGACGTCACACCAGCGCCGTTTCTGCTGTCGTCCCTTTCGCCGGCCAGCGCGAACATCGAGCACGGCGAGGCGCAAGTCGCGAACACGCCCGGCACCCCTCTCGCGACCCGAACCCCGCCGGATGAGAGCGCGCCCCAAGCCGCTTTGCCGTCAGTCGGCCACAACACGGTTTCGGTGCGACGATGGAGAAGAATCAAGCCGGTTCATGCCATCATCGCGGCGGCGGCGGCGCTCTTGCTGCTCGGGACGCTTCGGCTCTTTCGTTCGAGCTCCGCACCCAAACCGGCGACCACCAACAACCCGGTCAGCGCACCGGTGATCATCACGCCAATCCCGCTGCCGCCGGCCCCCCCGGTGGTCAACCCGGAACCCTCGCAAGTCCAACCAGCCGCGGTCGAACCCGAGTCCCCTCGCACCAAGCCCGGTAAATCCGCGAAGCCATCATCCCCCGCCGGCCGAGAAAGAGCCAAGCACCCAACCACGCCGTCCCACAGGCCCAAGGCCAAGCCGCAACTGATCAGGGATCTATGACCGCGTGAGGGGCTCGAACCGCCGGTTTCGTCCCTAAAGACGCCGGCCATTACTGCCGAGATCTATATTCGTTCCCGATGAGGGGATGCTGCCCCATGTGTACCACCGCCCTTGTCCTGCTCTCGCTTCTCGCTCAGTTCTCGCCGCCAACAGCCGACCCACAGGCCAAGGCCCAGGCTCAGGGCCTGCTGAACGAGGGCTGGACACTGTACGAGAAGGGTGACTACGGGGGCGCGCTGGAGAAATTCAACGCGGCCTATGCCGCCTACCCGTCGCCCAAGTTGATGTTCAACATCGGCCAGGCCAATCGCGATCTCAGCCGGCCTGTTGAAGCCATGGAAGCCTTTGAGAAGTTCTTGGCCAGCGACACCGATGCGTCGCCGGAGACGATCGCTACTGCGCGCAAGGCTGTGGCCGAGTTGCAGGAGAAGTTGGGACGGATCCGCATCGACTGCGCGACCGCGGGCGCGGAGGTGAACGTTGACGGCAAGAGCGTAGGCCTCGCGCCGCTGCGCGATCCCATCTGGGCTACGCCCGGCCGCCACCTGATCGCGGCCAGCCATCCAACCGCCACCCCAGTGCTTGAGAATGTCGACGTGATAGCCGGTTCGGTGGGCACGGTCACCCTGCGGTTCCGGCCTCCGGCGATTCCCGTGGCCGCCGCACAGCCGGTCCCGCAGCCCGAGGTGGCCCAGCAGCCAGCGCCCCCGAAACTCGACCTGACGGCCAGCCCGGAGCCAGCCCCCGCGAACATCGACCTGGGGGCCAGCCCTGCGCCAAGCCCTGCCCGCAAGGGTTGGTGGCTGGGGCGGAAGTGGACCTGGGTCGCCGCTGGCTCGACCGCGCTGTTGGCGGCGGCCGCCATCACCGCTGGCGTGGCGATGCAGTCCGAGTTCGACAGTTTGGACAAGTCCTGCGGCGACACCAGCGGAAAAAGCTCTGGCTGCAGCCAGGGCGAGATCGATTCAGTCAGTTCGCGCCAGATCACGGCCAACATCCTATGGGGCCTCGCCGCTGCCGGCGCCGTGACCACCGGCGTGCTGTTCTACCTCGAAGGAAAACCCGTGAGCGCGGCGCCCATGGCGGGAGGCACGACAGGCTTCATCGCGACGGTGAGGTACTAGTCTTGAACGCGCTCTCCTTCCCGACGGTGCGCCTCGGGATTCCTGGTCTCTGTCTCATCGCCGCGCTGACCGCGGCGTGTAGTTTCAATGCCAGGAGACTGCGCGCCTCGGCGCTGCACGCTGAGGATGGGGCCGTGGAATCTCTCGCCGCGACTGATATGGGCGCCGCTGGCGGCAACAACGAGACGGCTGCTACATCTGATGCGCCAAACGCCCCGGGCAAAGGAGATGACGCCGCCCAAACCGGTGGGAGTGGAGACGTCGGCGGTGCCGGTGGCGCGGGTGGGAGCGACGCACCTGCCGCGACGGTGGACGGAAACAGCCCGACTGAAACCGGCGACGCGCCGGTTGGCGCCGGAGGCACGGGCGCGGGCGGAATTGCTGGCGCCGGTGGCGTAGCGGGTTCCGCCGGCTCGGACACCGCGGCCGCATCCGGAGGTTCGAGCACCGACGACGCGAGTGACGATGTTGCCTCGACGGGCGGAGAAGGCGGCAGCGGCGGGCAGATCGACACAGGCGGCTCGGGTGCAGGAGGCGGCGACACCGGTACCAGCGGCGGGCAGATCGACACAGGCGGCTCGGGTGCAGGAGGCGGCGACACCGGTACCAGCGGCGGGCAGACGGATACAGGCGGCTCGGGTGGAGCAGGCGGCAGCGACACCGGCGCCAGTGGCGGGCAAGTGATCACAGGCGGCGCGGGGGCAGGAGGCACTGGCGGTGCGGCGGGTGCGGTCGGCCCCGATGGAGGCATCTCTTGCAGCAGCCAGTGCCCACCCACCGCCACAATAGGCATTACCGGCGTTTGGGGCGCAACCTACAGCAACGGCAGCAGTGGAACTGTCGTGACGCCCGGTTATGCCGCTTTCACGAACTGGTTGACCGCACGCGGAACCAATTGTGTGGTCCAAAATCTGGACATCACCGGCGCCAACTACCTAACCGCGACGCGAATCGCCCCGTACCAGATCCTCATAGTGTTGGACATCTACCACACGCTGGCCGACAAGAATGCCTTCTTCAATGCCAAGAAGACCAACACGGGCTATCCGGCCTATCCGGGAACCCAACGAGCACTTCAGGCCAGCGAGGTGAACGCTGTCGCGAACTGGGTCAACAATGGGGGAGGCCTCATGACCACCATTGGCACCGCGAGCACTGCGGCTGAAATGACGAATGCAAACTTGCTACTGAATCCCTTTGGCATCGCGTACTCCGTGACCAACGTCGATATCCTCCCTGGCAATTCAACCATCACCACGTTCTCAACCGCAGCTCCGATTGCGAGCCAAATCACCACGGGCGTAAACACGCTGCCAGTGACTGGCGCGGCGGGCATCGAGGGACTGGCGGGTGGCAACTTGCCAGTCAATTCCAGCATCTTCTCCCTCTATGCAAGCGCACCAAACGGAGGTGGCAGGGGAGGCTACGGCAGCGGTGTCTACGCGCTCGGGGTAGCTACGATCGTCAACGGCCAAGGACACGTCAACGTCTGGGGCGACGAGACCATCACCTACGACGCCGCATGGAACAACAACGCCTACCAGGTGCAGACTTACTGGAAAAACGTCCTGACCTGGCTCGGGCAGTGTCCGTAGTCGTCGCTGGGTCCAGGCGACACCGTTGGCCTTTCGCTAAGGACGCTGGCCGTTGGTGCCGATATCCTTTTCGTTCCCGATGAGGGGATGCTGCACCATGTGTACCACCGCCCTTGTCCTGCTCTCGCTTTTCGCTCAGCTCTCGCCGCCAGCTGCCGACCCAAAGGCCAAGGCCCAGGCGCTGGGCTTGCTGACTGAGGGCGCGGCACTGGTGTCGCCAATCGCGGGGAGCACGACAGGCTTCATCGCGACGGTGAGGTACAAGTCTTGAAGGCGCTCTCCTGCTCGACGGTACGCCTCGGGATTCCTGGTCTCTGTCTGATCATCGCGCTGACCGCGGCGTGCACCTTCGACGCCAGCAGACTGCGCACCGGCTCCCATGGCGGAGACACCGCCGACCCACCTGACGCTCCCACCGCCACGGGCGGCAGCGATGCGCCCGCCACAACGGGTGGTGTTGGCGGAAGCGACGGCCCAACTGAAACTGGTGGAGTATTCCCTACCGACGGCCCCATCTCGATGGGCGGCGTGGGGGGCATTGGCGGCTCCTGCGAAACCGGCGGTTCGATGGTGCCTGACGCTGCTGTGAAAGCTCCGGACACGGCCGCGGCTGGCAGCGATGCGCCCACCACAACGGGTGGTGTTGGTGGAAGCAACGGCTCAACTGAAACCGGTGGAGCATTCCCCGCCGACGGCCCCATCTCGACGGGCGGCGCGGGGGGCACTGGCGGCTCCGGCGAAACCGGCGGTTCGATGGTGCCCGACGCCGCCGTGGAGGCTCCGGGCACGGCAGATGAAGTCGCTCCAGAAACGCCGGTCGAGGTTTGTGGCGATTCCACTCAGGCCTGCTGCGCCGGAAGTACTTGCGCGGGAGGAGGCTGCTGCGTAGCCAACAGGTGCGTGGCCAACGGGGCCGCATGTTCGGACGGGAGCATCTGCACGTCGGGCTCCTGTGTGTCGCCCGCGAGTCTTATGGCGTCGCCCTCGAGTTCCGACTTCGGCCCAGTCCTGGTCGGTCAGTCGAGTAGCGCTGCGACTTTCGGCATCACAAACACCGGCCAGCAAGCGAGCGGAAAGATCATCGTGAAGGCGAGTAGCACTGCCTTTGTGGTCCAGAACGGGAGTGCCAGCGACTGCGTATCCGGCACAACCATTCTGGTGGCGAACGCGTCGTGCACAGTACGCGTTGTCTTCGCGCCCAAGACGGCGGGGCCAGGATCGGCCCTCATCACCGTCTCGGCCACGCCGGGTGGCGGCTCGGCTGCTGCCATGTCTGGCACTGGCGCTTGCCCAGTGGACCAACTGGGCGACGGAACAGGAAACTGCGTTGCGATGGCCGGGGTCACGTGGACCCAGCGGGGAACTTCGCAAGGCTGGTTTTCGGTGGCGGCGTCAGCGGACGGCACGAAGGCGGTGGCTGTAGTCTCGGGCGGCAACCTCTACACGTCGACGGACAGCGGGATGACGTGGACACCGCGGGGTGCGGCGCGGAACTGGTCTTCCGTGGCATCATCGGCCGACGGGACCAAGCTGGTGGCGGCGGTCTCCAATGGCAACATCTACACCTCGGTTGACTCCGGGGTGACCTGGACGCCAAAGGCCACGGTGCAAAATTGGTATACGGTAGCGTCGTCAGCGGACGGCACAAAGCTGGTGGCCATGGTCAAGAACAACTACGCCTACACGTCGACCGATTCCGGGGCGACATGGACGCTGCAGGGTGCGGCGCGGAACTGGACGTCGGTGGCGTCGTCGACGGACGGGACCAAGCTGGTGGCTGGCACCTGGCAAGGCCCCATCTACACGTCAGTGGACTCCGGGGTGACCTGGACGCCACAGGGTTTGTCGCAGAACTGGAATTCCGTGGCATCATCCGCGGACGGGACGAAGCTGGTGGCCGTGAGCGCCAACCCTGGCTACATCTACACATCTGCGGACTCTGGGGTGACGTGGACGCCGGCGGGAACGTTGCAGACTTGGAGAGCGGTGGCGTCGGCGGCGGATGGGCAAGACATCGTGGCCCTGGCCGCGGGTGGCTCCATTTATACTTCGACGGACTTTGGTCTGACGTGGAAGTCGCGGGATTCGGCGCGAAACTGGATTGCCGTGACATCGTCGGCGGACGGGACGAAACTGATTGCGGTCGTCAACAACGGCTTCATCTACACGTCGAGCGGTCCAGCGCCGTGATCCGAGTGCCCCAGGGCGACACCGAAAGGGAACTAGGAGGCTAGTTGATGTATTCTCCCATCTCGAATTGATGGGAGGGCAATACAGCATGAAGGAAAGCGGGCTTGTCTTGAAGGCATTCTTGGCGGCACGCCTCGATGTTCCTGGCGTTTGCCTGATCGCCGCACTGGCTGCGGCGTGTTCCTCCAACGCCAGCGGACTGTCGCTGTCAGCGCCGCCCTCCCCTGACGGAGCCGTCGAAAATCCCTCCGTTGCCGATGCTGGCCCGTCTAGCATTGACGGAAGCGTGGTTGTGTCTCTACATCCGACCGCGCCTGGGTCGTTGAATGCGATCCTCAACGTTGCTGCCGCCAGCGAGAACCCTGGCTTCATCCAGCTCTCGGGCATCGGCCTGACCACAGGGCCATGATCTTGTCCCGCGGGGTGGCGTGCCTATTCTGTAGTCAGGGAAAAAACCATGCGGCTCGACAAATTTACCATCAAGGCTCAGGAGGCGCTCGCCGCCGCGCAGGCGGAGGCCGAGAAGCACGCCCACCAGGAGGTCACACCCGAGCATGTGCTGCGGGCGCTTCTGACCCAGGACGAAGGCGTGGCCCTGGCGGTCCTGCGCAAGGTGGGCGCGGATCCCGAGGGGCTCTTGCGCAAAGTCGACGAGGCGCTGGCGGCGCAACCGCAAGTTCATGGCGCCACCGCCGAGGCCTACGTGGGCCGTCGCATGAAGGACCTGCTTGACGAGGCGGCCCGCCAGTCCGACGAGTTCAAGGACGAGTACGTTTCCAGCGAGCACCTGCTGCTGGCGCTTCTGTCCAAGGATCTGGGGCCGGCTTCGCGTGTGCTGCGCGAGGCGGGCGTGGACCGCGACACGGTTTTGAAGGCCCTGGCCGAGGTACGCGGTAGCCAGCGGGTCACCGACCCGGACGCCGAACAGCGCTACCAATCGCTGGCCAAGTACACGCGCGATCTGACCGAGCTGGCCCGCCAGGGCAAGCTGGACCCGGTCATCGGTCGCGACGAGGAAGTGCGCCGGGCCATGCAGGTGCTCTCCCGCCGCACCAAAAACAACCCGGTCATCATCGGCGAGCCCGGCGTGGGCAAGACCGCCATCGTGGAAGGCATCGCGCAGCGGATCGCGGCGGGCGACGTGCCTGAATCGCTCAAGCGCAAGCGCATCCTGGCGCTCGATCTGGGCGCGCTGGTGGCGGGCACCAAGTTCCGCGGCGAATTCGAGGACCGGCTCAAGGCGGTGCTCAAGGAGATCGGGGCGGCCGAAGGCCAGGTCATCCTTTTCATCGACGAGTTGCACACCCTGGTTGGCGCAGGCGCGGCCGAGGGTGCGGTCGATGCGGCCAACATGCTCAAGCCGGCGCTGGCGCGCGGCGATCTGCGCTGCATCGGCGCCACCACGCTCGACGAGTATCGCAAGCACATCGAGAAGGACAAGGCGCTGGAGCGCCGCTTTCAGCCGGTGTTCGTGGGCGAGCCGTCGGTGCACGACACGATCGCGATCTTGCGCGGCTTGAAAGAGCGCTACGAGGTCCACCACGGCATTCGCATCCGCGACAACGCCTTGGTGGCGGCGGCGCGGCTGTCGAACCGCTACATTTCTGGGCGGCAGCTGCCCGACAAGGCCATCGATCTGGTCGACGAAGCGGCCAGCCGCTTGAAGATGGAGTTGGAATCGCTGCCCGAGCCCATCGACCAGTTGGAGCGCAGCCTGACCAGCCTCCTGATGGAGCAATCGGCGCTGGCGAAGGAGAACGACCAGACCTCCATCGACCGCCTGGCCGAGGTGGAGTCCGAAATTGCGGAACTGCGCGAGCGGGTGGACAGCATGAAGCTGACCTGGCAGCGCGAGAAACAGGTCATCGTCGAACTGCAAAAGCTCAAAAGCGAAATCGAGGAGGCCAGGACGCAGGCGCAGCTTCTGCAGCGGCAGGGCGATCTGGGACGCGCCGCCGAGATTCGCTTCGGCCGTTTGCCCGAGCTGGAGAAGAAGCTTCAGGCCAAGAACGAAGAACTCACCGCCGCGCAGAAGAACGGCTCGTTCCTGCGCGAGGAAGTCACCGAGGACGACATCGCCGCGGTGGTGTCCAAGTGGACCGGCATTCCCGTGGAAAGAATGCTGGAGGGCGAGCAGGCCAAGCTGACCAACATGGAAGCGCGGCTGCACGAGCGCGTGGTGGGCCAAGATCGCGCGGTCGAGGCCATCGCAAACGCGGTTCGCCGCGCGCGCGCGGGCTTGCAAGATCCCAACCGGCCCATTGGTTCGTTCATTTTCTTGGGGCCGACCGGCGTGGGGAAGACCGAATTGGCGCGCGCCCTGGCCGCCTTCCTCTTCGACGACGAAACCCATGTTGTGCGCATCGACATGTCGGAGTACATGGAAAAGCACAGCGTCTCGCGCCTGCTGGGGGCGCCTCCTGGCTACGTCGGCTACGAAGAAGGCGGCCAGCTCACCGAGGCCGTGCGCCGGCGGCCCTATTCGGTGGTGCTCTTCGACGAAATCGAGAAGGCCCACAGCGACGTGTTCAACGTGTTCCTGCAACTGCTCGACGACGGGCGGCTCACCGATGGTCAAGGTCGCACGGTCGACTTCCGCAACACGGTCATCATCATGACCTCCAACGTGGGCAGCAAGCGCCTGATGAGCGATCCGCCTGACACCGAGGGTGTCATGGATGACCTGCGCAGCACCTTTCGGCCCGAATTCCTCAACCGCGTCGACGACATCGTGCTTTTCGATCGTCTCAAGCGGACCGATCTGGACCGCATCGTGGAGCTGCAAATCGAACGCTTCCGCGAGCGCCTACGCGAGCGCGACATCGGGATCGAGCTCGCCCCGGCAGCGCGATCGTTCCTGGCGGACAAGGGATTCGACCCGGTGTACGGCGCGCGCCCGCTCAAGCGCGCCATCACCACCCACCTGGAAAATCCGCTGGCGCGTCGCCTGATTGCCGGCGAATTCGCACCGGGTGACACCGTGTGGGTCACGCGCGCCGGCGATGAGCTAGGCTTCAGTCTCAAGCCAACGGTGGCTTCATCCGCTGTAAGCTAGGGCGACCTATGAAGGACCTTTACAAGATCTTGGGCGTTTCCGAAAACGCGAGCGCGGACGCCATCAAAAAGGCGTACCGCAAGCTGGCCAAGGAGAATCACCCGGACGCCACCGGCGGGGACAAGAAAAAGACCGAACGCTTCAAGGAAGTGAACGAAGCCTACACGCTTCTCTCCGACCCGCAGAAGCGACGCGAGTACGACCGTCTGCGGTCTGCCCCGGTGGGCGCGGATGGCATGCCCGAGGGCTTTGACCCGGACGCCTTCGCGCAGGTCTTCGGCGGCGGCAGCGGCGGCGCACAAGCGGGCGGCTTCGGCGATCTGGGCGACATGTTTGCCAACCTGTTCGGCAACGCCGGGCCGTTCACCCGGGGCCGGGGCCGCGGCCGCGCGCAGGCGCGAGGCGCGGACATGGTGGGCGACCTGGAGGTCACGTTCAAGGACGCGGCCCTCGGGGTGCGACAGACGATTCGATCGGGAAGTGGAAAATCGGTGAACGTCAACATCCCGGCTGGCGTCGAAAGCGGGGCTCGCTTGCGCGTGCCCGGCCAGGGTGCGCCCGCGCCCAAGCCCGGCCAGCCTGGGGATCTGTACCTGGACATCGTGGTACGATCAGATGCCCATCTGCGCCGCACTGACGACGATGTCGAGTTGGCGCTGCCGCTGACGTTGGGCGAGGCCGTGCTCGGCACGCACGTCGATGTTCCGACCCTGGATGGTACGGTCAGACTGACCGTCCCGCCAGGCACCTCCAGCGGCGCCAAGCTGCGTCTGCGCGGAAAGGGAATCAAGCGGCCCGACGGTGTTCGCGGGGACCAGCTTTGCCATGTCGAGATCGTCGTTCCGCGTCTCAAACCCGATGACGTCGAGTCCCGTCGCCTGGTTGAGGAGCTGGAAAATCGTACTAAGCCCCCAAAGCCACGAGGGTTCTGATGCGGTCAGACATCAATAGAATCAACCCGGCAGAATGCAGCGAAGATTTTTCGGCGCCCGCGTACTTGCGGTTGCGGCTCTGCCGTCCTAGTTTTGGAGTAATACGATGACGGCCCCCGAAGGCTCACGATCGCTTCCCTTGCTTTCATTGCGGAACCTGGTGTTGTTCCCGGGCGCGGTCATGCCCGTGGAGATCGGACGCCTGTCGTCGCTGCGGCTCATCGAGAGCCTGCCAGGCAAAGGCGTCCACCTCTTGGTGGGAACCCAGAAAGACGCGGACGTGGAAGAGCCTGCGGGCGCGGACCTATATGGTGTCTGCGTCGAAGGCGAGGTCGTGCGCATCGTCAAGGCGGCCGAGAACCGCGTGACCGCCGTGCTCCGTGGCGTTGAGCGCCGCCGCATCACCGGCTTCGTGCAGGAAAAGCCGTTCCTGGTTGCCACCTACGATCCGCTGGTTGAGATCCGCAAGGATCCCATCGAGATCGACGGGCTGGGCATGGCGGTTTACGACGTGGCCAAGCAGCTCATCGCCATCTCGCCCGACATTCCCGACGAGGCGGCCCAGATTCTCGACCAGAACAAGGATCCCGCGCGCCTGGGCGACATCGCCGCGGCCACCGTGGATCTGTCGGCTGAAGAGCGCGCTTCGCTCTTGGTCGAGGTTGACGTGGCCGAGCGCCTGCGCCGCCTGCTGGTTCTCCTGCAGCGCAAGGTCGAGCTGATCAAGGTCAAGCAGAAGATCGACACGCAGGTGCGCGAGGAGTTCTCCAAGCATCAGCGCGAGGCGGTTCTGCGCCAGAAGCTGAAGGCCATCCAGGACGAGCTGGGCGAAGGCGACGAAGGCAGCGATCTCGATTCCTTCGAAGAGAAGATCAAGGCCTCGGGCATGGCCGAAGACACGGCCAAGGTGGCGCGCAAACAGCTGGAGCGCCTGCGCCAGATGGCGCCCTCGTCGGCCGAATACACCGTGCAGCGCACCTACCTGGAATGGCTGGTCGAGCTGCCCTGGTCCAAGGCCACCACCGACACGCTGGACCTGGACCAAGCACGCAAGGTGCTGGACGCCGACCACTACGACCTGCAGAAGGTCAAGAAGCGGGTGCTGGAATACCTGGCCGTGCGCAAGCTGGCGCCCAGCAAGAAGGGCCCGATTCTCTGCCTGGTGGGCCCCCCGGGCGTGGGCAAGACCTCTCTTGGCAAGTCGGTGGCCCGCTCGCTCTCGCGCGAGTTCATTCGCGCCTCGCTGGGCGGCGTGCGCGACGAGGCCGAGATTCGCGGCCACCGCCGCACGTACATCGGCGCCCTGCCCGGCCGGATCATCCAGAGCATGCGGCGCGTGGGCACACGCAACCCGGTGTTCATGCTCGACGAGATCGATAAGTTGGGGGCAGACTTCCGCGGCGATCCGGCGGCGGCTTTGCTTGAGGTCTTGGATCCCGAGCAGAACAACGCCTTCTCCGACCACTACCTCGAGGTCAACTTCGACCTGTCCGGCGTCATCTTCATTGCCACGGCCAACACGCTGGAGACCATCCCGGCCGCGCTGCTCGACCGCATGGAAGTGCTGGAGATTCCCGGCTACACCCGCGAGGAGAAGTTGGAAATCGCCAAGCGCCACCTGGTGCCCAAGCAGATCACCGAACACGGCCTGGATGAGCGGCAGATCAGCTTCGACGAGGAAAGTCTGACCACCATCATCGAGCAGTACACGCGCGAGGCGGGGGTGCGCAACCTGGAACGCGAGGTGGCCAACGTCATCCGCGGCGTCGCGGTCAAGGTGGCAGAGAATCTGCCCTATCAGCCCAAGCTCGACCCCGCGCAGATCGCCGATTTCTTGGGGCCGCAGAAGTACTTCTCCGAAGTGGCCGAGCGCACCGAGGTGCCTGGCGTGGCCACCGGCCTGGCCTGGATGCCCACCGGCGGCGACATCCTGTTCATCGAGGCGTCGCAGATGCCAGGCAAGGGCAATCTCATCCTCACCGGCCACCTGGGCGACGTGATGAAGGAATCGGCGCGCGCGGCCCTGTCGTGGGTGCGCACCCATGTCGAGGAATTCAACCTCAATCCGGATTTCGAGAAGCTGGACGTGCACCTGCACGTGCCAGCCGGGGCAGTATCAAAGGACGGCCCTTCGGCGGGCGTGGCTATGATCGTGGCGCTGGTGTCGCTGTTCACTGGCCGTCGCGTGCGCGGGGACGTGGCCATGACTGGAGAGATCACCTTGCGTGGCAGCGTGCTGGCGGTGGGCGGAATCAAAGAAAAGGTCCTCGCTGCACACCGGGCTGGGATCAAGCGTGTGGTGCTGCCTGACCGCAACCGCAAGGACATGGTCGACATCCCTGAGAGTGTCCGCAAGGACATGGAATTGGTCTTCGTCAAGCGCATCCAGGAAGCCCTGGAGCTGACGCTGGAATCGGTGCAGGTGGTGGTGGCCGGCCCAGATTCCGGCCCGCCCGAAGGCACCGCCGCTCGGGCGTAGGCGGGCGGGACGTCGGGGAACCCTTTGGGGGTTCCCCGATTGCAGCTTCTTGATCAGTACAGGTACATCAGGCGAACGCGAAAGCTGTACATCTCGTTGCTGTAGACGTCCTCACCGACGGCGCCGCTTGGCTTGAAATCCCCGCGCGCGTAGGCAAACACACCCTTGACGAAAAGCTGCTTGGCGATGAGATACTGGAGTGCCCCGAAGATCTGCAAGTGTGCCGAATAGTCGCCATCGGGGCTGTCTACCCTGTGGTTGTTGTATTCGGTCGTCCAGACGACACCGCCACCGAGCAGCAAGTCATCGAGAATGTGCAAGTCAGGGTCGAGGAGGCGGACCACACGGACATTGGCGAACCCGCCCACGCTGGTCACCGTGAAGGAGTTCGTGGCATTCTGACCATTAACCTGAGGGTTGTTGTAGGTCTGGATACCTTGCGCAATGCTGCCACCAAGCTCGACGTACGGATCGTAGATGAATTGGGCAGCTCCTCCATAGCCCTTCCTGGTCTGCTTGAATCCGTCGTCTACCTTGCCCACGGGTCCCTTGGCAGGATCGACATTGGTGAAGGTGTTCGTATCCGTCGTGTTGTCATATTCGGCGCCGGCCTTGAGCTTCAACCATCCGAGGTCGAAGATGGCGACCGAACGACCGCCCCAGACGTTGTTGCCCGCGGTCTTGACCGCTGTGGTTCCCAGCTCCCCTTGCAGCTCGAAACGCAGGAAGCTGAACGGATAATAGTGCGCAGCTGCGTAGCCCTGCCCGAGGGCCTGCGGCCGGTCATGCAGGAAGCTCACGCCGTAGTAGTCAGGCGGCTGAGAGCCCGAAGTTGCCCACGCTCCCATGCGCTCAAAGGTGTTGATGTCCAGGCCCATGCCTGTGTGAAAGACCTCCCATCCCTCAAAACGGCCGACTTTGAGATCCCAGACGTTCCACTGCCCGATACGCAACCAAAGGTCATCGGTACTGACCGTCCCAGCATTGAGGCAGGTCGTTCCGGTTGTCTGACAGCCGTTGCCGACGAGCTCGGCCTGGGCCTGAATGAAGAAACGACCGCTGACATAGGTGGGCGTCACACGCAGCACCGCGCGGGCTTGCTGCAAATACGTGGTGCTGTTCGCTACGCTGGAGCTTTCGCTCTTGTTCGTCTCGTAGCCGGTGTCGACCCAGGCCGAGCCTGAAATGCCGACCCCGGTTTTCGCCATGTAGGGCCACTGCAGGCCGTGAAAGGACGGCTCCAGCCACAGCGATCCGCCGTAAAGGCCGCGCATCTGGCCGGAAGATCCTTCCGCGCCTGAACGAAACGGGTCCGGCCACCAAAGCCATTGGCGAAAGGGGCCGTTGCCTGGATAGGCGAGCGCCCCGAGATGCTCGACATACTGAGGTGGCGGCGGGGGTGGCTGCGGCACGAATGCCGGCATCGCTTCTTCTTCGGGGGGCGGGGCCGCAGGCTGCGCCGGGGACGGCTCCGGCGAAGGTGCTGCGGCTGGCGCGGCAGCCGGCACGGCAGCCGGCGCAGGCTCAGGTTTGGTTTCCGCCGGGGGAGGTGGGGGCGGTGGAGCTGGTGGAGGAGGCGGTGTCTTGGTGATGTCTTCGCTAGGTGGTTTCTCCCAGACCTGGTTTGCTGGGGCGGCGACGACCGCCGTGTCCGCGCTCTTGTTGGCTTTGCCGGTAGGCGCTGCCTTCTTCTTGGCCGCCGCGGCCGGCTTGGCCTTTTCTTTCTTGGCCGCTTCCGCCGCCGGGCTGAGAATCAACATGATCGCCGGCACCGAGCACAGGGCGACGGACAGCAGAACAGATCGGGTGCGTGTGGATGTCATGGGGAACCTATCCAAGGGGAAAGTCAGCCCAAGGTCAAGCGTCTCTGCGGGCTATCACATCTACGGTGTGGATGTCACGGTGAACGTGTCGGAGAGGGGCAAGTTTGCCGAGCTCGGACCCACCATGACCTTCACGGTGCTGGCTTCGATGGCCCATTTGCTCGAGGTCGAGTCCCAGTAACTGAGATCGGATACGCGCACAGGGATGGTCACGGTCTGCTTGGCCCCAGCAGCGATGGTCACGCGGGCAAACCCTTTCAACTCCTTGGCCGGACGTTTCTTGGCGGTACCGGGGTAAGAGACGAAGAGCAGGACCACCTCGTCCCCTGCCACCGTTCCTGAGTTGGTCACGTCCACCGAAACGTTCACCACTGCGCTCTGGGAGGCGGTACCACAAGGAACCACGAGATTGCTGTAGGTGAACTGGGTGTAGCTCAAGCCGAAGCCGAACGGGAAGAGCGGCGTGATGCTCTTGTTGTCGAAATAGCGATAGCCCACGTAGTAGTCCATCGTCGTGGTGGCGCCACCGTTGAAAGTCGGCAGATCGCTCAATTGCTTGGGCCAGCTGATGGGCAGCTTCCCGCTGAAATTAGCCTTGCCGAAAAGCAGCTGGCCCAGAGCCGCGCCGCCCTTCATGCCGGGATACCACGCCATGACCACAGCCGAGGCAGCGGGCAAGCTGCTCAACCACGGCATGTCGATGACACTGCCGCCTTCCAGCACAACCACCATGGGCTTGCCCAGCGCCGCCACCGCCGTGATCAAAGCATTCTGAGTGCCCGAGTTCATCTTGCCATCCAGCGCGAAGGTGGTGCGGTCACCGCTGCCGTTGTATTCCTCGCCCTCGTCATAGGGGGTGAGCCCGGCCACGACCACGATGAAATCCGCACCCTGGGCCGAGGCCGCCGTGCTGCCACTGGTCACTGTGACGCCTGATCCTGCGGCCGCTTGGATACCCGCAAAAGGGCCAACGGCGTCGCTGGAACTGAAATTGACTCGGCTGCTGCCCACATCGCCAACCCGAATACCGGTCGCAAAGTTGATGGTTCCGTTGTTGATGTCGTCAGCGCAGTTGTTGATGCCGGGACCAGTGGCAACGCCCGAGCTATTCACCGGCGCACAGTAGCTCTGGGTCAGGCCAACCACGGCAATCTTGGTGAACGTGCTCTTGATGGGAAGCGCGTTGTTGTCGTTCTTGAGCAAAACCATCGACTCCTGAGCGGCCGTCTGCGCCAGGGTGACGTGCGCGCTGTTGCCGGTAATAGAACCGCCGCTAAATCCTGTCGAAGCTGCTTTCAGGCCATTGCCCTTGTCCACGCCAAAGCGGTACTTCTGCTCCAGAATGCGCTTCACCGCGGTGTCAACCTGCGTCTGAGTGATGGATGACCCAACGCTGGTTTCGATGGCGTTGAAGTTGAAATTCCAGGGAAGTTCCATGTCCAGGCCCGCCGCAATGGCCTGGGCAGCAAGAGTAGCACTCGGGGTTGAGCCGTTTCCGCCTGGCATGGCCCACCAGTCGGACATCACAAATCCATTGAAACCGAAGTCTGTGCGCAAGATGTCGGTGAGCAAATGGGCGTTTTGCGTGCAGTTGGTTCCATTCACCAAGTTGTAGGCCGCCATGACACAGGCCACACCGCCGTCCTTGACGATCATCTCGAAATGGCGCGCATAGATCTCGCGCAGGGTCTGCTCATCCATCGAAGCGTTCTTGGTTGCCCGCAAGTTCTCGATGTTGTTGGCTGCATAGTGCTTCACGCAGGCCGGAACGTAGGTCTGCACACCCGCGACGATTGCGGTACCCAAGCGGCCGAGCTGGTAGGGATCCTCTCCGTAAGTTTCCTGCGCGCGTCCCCAGAGCGGGTGGCGCAAGAGATTGACCGTCGGTGCCAGCAACATAGTCTGACTTGCGGCGACCATCTCGTCGCCCAAGGCTTGGCCAATTTGGTACTCGAGATTCACGTCCCACGCTGCTCCTCGCGCCATGGCGACCGGAAACACTGTGGACTTGCCGTGCACGGTGTTGGTCGCCTGAATGGGAGCGTCCAGGTTGACCCCTCGCGGGCCATCCCGGAACGTGAACCCTTTGATCCCCTTGGCCGTGTTGTCAGGTTGGCGGAAGGTGTCGGTCCAGTTCCTGGAGGTGGAAGGCCCAGGATCCGTACCGCGCATCTGCTGGGCCTTCTCCGCCAGCGAAAGGTTCGCGAGCGTCGTGGTAGCCTGGGTTTGGAACTTCGTGTGTTGATCGGCCGGATACCCCGGCATCTGGGGATCAGCCGGAGGCGGTGAGCTACAGGCCGACTTGGCAACCGTCGATCCGCCCGCGCTGCTCGACCCCGCTGAGCCGCCCGCGCTGGTCGTGCCGCCGGGGCTCTTGCTGCCGCCCGCGCCGGTGGCGCCGCCCGCCGTGCCGCCCGGGCTATTGCTACCGGCTGCGCTGGTCGCGCCACCCACCAGGATGGTGCCGCCATTGCCGCCGACAACGGTGATGCCGCCGCCACCAGATGTCGTACCGCCCGCGCCACCCACCGTGGTGATGCCGCCTTGATTGATGCCGCCCTGATTGATGCCACCCTGGCCGCCCGCGCTGGTGATACCGCCAGGGCCGACCGTGTTGCCACCGGTGTCTGGATTTCCGGCGTTGTTCTGGGTCGTTCCCCCAGAAACGCCGCCGGGGCTACCGCCCGGGCCGCCGCTTCCGGCACTACCGCCGCTCGATCCGCCGGTTGGAGAGTTGCCGCCCGGGGCTCCCAGCTGCTTGCAGCCGACGACCGAGCCAAACAGAATCACGGCGATGGCCGCGTGACGGAAAAAACCGGGACGAAATTGGTTCATGGGGGAATCTCCGACGTTTCTTGGGACACTTTGCACAAGCATTCAACCACTACCCGCGATTGGCCAGACATCGTTGCGGTCCTACGGGGTTAGGTATGCCGCGCAAACAGTCCTAACCACAGGTCTTATACACTTCACGCGTCCCGCCTGAGAAGGGCCAAGGCTACTCCAAAGGCAAGAACCAGGGCGGCTGGGACAGCGAGCAACGCGACCAGCGCACAGGCCGCGTCGAGGCCGAACCCGGGCAGAGCGACCGCGGCAACCACCGGTGCGGCCAAAGCCGCACCCAGCAGGTCCACGACGTAGGTTGCCGCCGGTGTCGTGCCAGCGACCAAAGCTGAACGAAAAGCGATGCCGACCGCTGCGCCGGCCGCGAGTGAGGCGAGCAGCAAGGCGGCTATCATCAGCGGTGGCGGAACCTGCGTCGAGACGCGCGAGAGCAGAGGCAGAAAGGCTGGAACCACCAGACCAAGGCCGAGCGCGCCCCAGAGCCGGATTCTTAGGCGTGCGGCCCCGGCTCCCCACGCGGTTGTTGTCATGGGGACCCTCGAAGAGTCCGCTTCGCCCTTCGGCCCCCCACCCGCCACCACCTCCCCGTTCGCTTCCCCCTTCGGGGACTTCGGGACCTGCACCTTCCCCACCACACCCGCTCGCTGCGCTCGCGCCCTCGCGCTCGGCCTCGCCAACCCCCCCGCGATGGTCCGCGGCGAGCCAAGCTCGCCGGCTCCCCACGCGGCAAATGCCAACCCGGCCATGTTGGCGGCCAGAAGCGCACCTAGGAGGTGATGCAAAGCTCCCATGGCCGACTGCGTGACGGCGAGAATCAGCACGGCGGAGGCCATGCTGGCAAATCCAACCACGGACACGACCAAGAGCGCTGGCCTCTGGCGGCCCCGCGCGGCCAGGAGCGCCGGCACCACCAGCAGCACGGCCAGCCCCATCGCCAAGGACCAGAATCCGAGGCCTAGTGCCCGCCGTAACAGATCGGCAACGCGTCCGGAATCGGCGCGCCCAGAAACCAGCAGGTTGTGCAGGTACGCCGTGGGCAGACGATCGCTGCTCGCCGCCACGCCCGCCTCGCGGTACCGCTTGGCAAGGGACTGCACGCGCTCCTCGGGCATGAGCACAGCCAACGAATACTCGTCGACGAATGTGGCCGTCACCTTCCGTTGCGCCAGACGCCGCGCCAGTTCCACGGGATCGCGGTTCAGCGGCGCATCGCTGGCCAGAAAGTAGTTGGTCGACAGCGGTGTCACCAGGACATGCGCGAATACCGAGGCCAGCGCCTTGTACACCGCACCGTTGCGCGCCACCAGTTCCGGGCTGTAGTAGTTCTCGGCACCAGGCAGGGCAAAAGCCAACACGCCGCCCGGCCGCAGGGCCCGCCGAGCCTCGGCAAAACTTTCCTTGGTGAGCAGCCGACTGGCGAGCAAGGTGGACGGCTCGGCCGTCGAGAGCAAAACGACGTCCCACGAAGATGTTGCATTCTTTCGCAAGAGATTGCGTACATCGCCGGTGAGCATGTGCACCCGGGGATCGCCCAGCGCCTGGCGCGTGGCAAAGTCAGCGGCCTTGATCTCCATCGCGGCCAGGGCCGCCTCGGGCTCGGCCACCGCCACCTCGGCGACCGGATACTTGAGAATCTCAGGCAGCAGGCCCCCCAGGCCTCTCGCCACGAAGATCCGCCGCGGTTCGCCCACCTGCAGCAGCGCCAGGTGGGCCAGCTCCTCGGAGGACTGGCGCTCGGGCAACACCAGGGCCAGATGGCCGTCCTCGTACAGGGCGCGTTGCTCGGCGCGAAGGAGCACGGCCACGTGGCCGTGGCGGGTATACGCGCTCGCCTCGATGGTTTCGCCTGGCCAGCGCCAGGCCAAACTACGCGCTTCGATTGCGCCTAGCCCACGCTGACCCGAGACCGCTACCACGACGAGCGCGACCGCCGCCAGCGTCCACGTACGTCCGACGAGCAGAGCCGCAGCCAGCACGGCCCCGACGGCCAAACATGCGGCCACGGCAAAGGGTTGCCAGGTTTCCACCAACCAGGTCGCGGTCACGCCGCCGGCAAGCCATCCCGCAGCCTCGGCCAGGTAGGCGCGCGCCGGGGCCACACCCGGCAGGCGACAGGCCAGGGTGAAACTGGCTCCGCCCACCAAACAGACCGGAGCCAGCGTGAGCAGCAGCCCAAGCACGTGCTGGTCGAGGGTGAGCAGCGCGCCTGGCGCCAGCGAAAAGAGACGTGGCAGCCCACGCGCGGTCAGCAGCGCGGCGAAGAGCGCCGGGCCGAGCAAGACCGCACCGAACACAAAAAACTGACGGGAAAGACGGCCGGGAAGCAGCCCGGCCGCTGCGCTTCCGGCCGCGGTCAGCACCAGCCATTGGCCGAGAGCCAAAGCGATGGCCAGCTCATTGCCCTGTGCGGCCGCCAGCGCCTCACGCAGCAATATCGTCTGGCTGGTCGCGATGACCCAGCCAAACAACACGACGCTGGCCAGAGGCGAAACCCGGAAAAGCATGGCGGCTACACCTGGAACTTACCCGCAATCCGATTCTGGCGCCCGCCACGGTAGATGCTAAAGAAAGGGGCTCATCATGTCTCGCCGCAGTTCACTTTTTTCGCTGTTCCTGCTTCCTCCTTTGGCGGCGCTTCTGGCCAGCCCGATCCTGCGACATCAAGCCCAGGCGGAAACCGCAGGAACGCCGCTTACCCGACCCGCGGGCTACAAGCCGGAAAAGAAGGTCGTGCGCATGTGGGATTCCAAGTGCGCGACTTGCCACGGCGAGGATGGTCGCGGCCACACCGAGCAGGGCAAGGAAATGGGCATCGACGACATGACCAAGGCCCCCTACTGGAAGGATGTGACCGTGGAACGGGCTCGCAAGTTTGTGCTCGAAGGCCTCAAGCGCACGGTGAACGGGAAAGATCAAGAGATGAAACCGTTTGGCGATCGACTGACGCCGCAGCAGGTTGACGCCCTCAACCTTTACGCTGTTTCCTTTTTCAAGAAGTAACCCACAAGCCCGTTCGATTCCCTGTAGAATTACAATTAGGAGGCTGCGCTTAAGCAACCATGTCGACCCCCGGGGTAGGATCGGATATCGAGGACATTTGTACCCGCTGTGGCGACACCTGGCACGTCGTGATGGCCAAGGTGGGCGAACGCGTGGCCAAGGTCGTGTGCAAACTCTGCGGCGGTCAGCACAACTATCGCGGCGACCAGCAGCCAGCCGCCGCGGGCAAAGGCGGCTCAGGCAACACATGGGGGCGCCCCCGAAGACGGCGCATCACGCGGGCCAACCAAACCGTGTCCGCGCCAGCGGTGGTCTTTGACCCCAGCAAGCCACCGCGCGCCTATTCGCCCAAGGACGGCTACCTGCCTGGCGAGCGCATGACCCACGCGACTTTTGGTATCGGCGTGGTCAGCGGCGCGCCCGCTCCGGGCAAGGTCGAGGTTCATTTTCCCAGCGGGATGCGCACCTTGGCCTGCGCCAAGGCGGTGTCCACCCTGGAGCGGCCCGTGGCGGCCCTGGACGTGGCCTTGCCCGACCGCCCGCCGGCGCCCAAGTCCAGTTCGGGCAATGGCACCGGCGCGTAGGCGCGTGGGGAGCCGTTGGTAGTCACTCCGGCCACGACCACGACCACGGCTACGACCACGCCTACGACCTTCTCCTGCGATCACTGGCCTGAGGAGGATGCGTAACCTTGCTTCATCCAGGTGCCAACCTGGTGCTGACCGTCGATCGGCTGGACCACGACGGGGCTGGCGTGGGTGATGTGCAAACCGACGCGGGGCTATTCCGGCTGCATGTGGCCGGCGCTTTGCCCGGCGAGCGGGTGCGCGCCAAGGTGGCCCATGTGTCGCCGCACGCGCGCGAGCAAAGCCAGGACGCGTGGGCCGACCTTGAAGAGATAGCGATTGCCTCGCCCCAGCGAGTGGCGCCGCCCTGCCCGGCCCACCATCGCTGCGGCGGCTGCCCACTAGCCTGCTGGGCCTACGCCGCGCAGGTGGAATGGAAACGCGAGCTGGTGGTCGAGGCAGTGGCGACGCAGAAAGAATTGCTCGGCGTGCCGGTGGCCGCCTGCGTGCCCTCGCCGCAGCCATTCGGCTATCGCGGCAACGCCAAGTATGTGTTCGGACACGACCGCGATGGCAGGCTGGTGCTGGGCGCCTATGCCCCACGATCGCATGAGATCGTGGACATGTCCGGCTGCCCCATCGCTGAGCCGGCCCTGGCCCAGGTTACGTCGGCGCTGCTGACCCTTTTGCTCCAGCACGCGATCGAGCCCTTCGATGAAGTCCGTCGCACCGGACTCCTGCGCTACGTGGTCTTGCGTGCCAATGCCGACGGCAAGGTGCTGGTCGCGCTGGTCACGGGCCGCGAAAGCTGGCCCGAGGCGGAAAGCCTCGCGCGCGAGCTGGCGGCCGCCTGCCCGGCCGCGCTGGGCGTTGTCCACAACATCAACAGCACGAGCGGAAACGCCCTGTTCGGCGAGGCGGAGCGCCTTCTTTTCGGCTCCGCCTCCATCGAAGACACCATCGGCCCGGCGCGCGTTCGCCTGGGGCCGCGTTCCTTTGCTCAAGCCAATCGCTTGGTGGCAGGCCGCGCCTACCACGACATCGGGGCCGCGGCTGCGCGCCTGGGCTCGATCGATCGCGTGGTCGACGCCTATGCGGGCGCGGGTGGCATTGCCCTGTCGCTGGCGCCGCTGGCGCGCGAGGTGGTGGCTATTGAAGAGAACCCGGCGGCTTGCGCGACCGCGCAGGCCTTTCTCGCCGAGCGTGAAGCTGGCGATCCCGGGAAACGAATCAACCTGATAGCCGGTGACGTGGCGGATCATCTTGCGCGGGTTGGGACGGCTGATCTGGTGGTGCTCAATCCGCCACGCAAGGGCTGTGCCCCGGCGGTGATTGCGGCGGTGGCGCAACTGCACCCGCGGCTGGTTGCCTATCTGAGCTGCAACCCCGCTTCTCTGGCGCGCGATCTGGCGACCCTGGCCCGTCTGGGTCTGCCTACCCTCAGCATCACTCCGTACGACATGCTCCCTCACACCCCGCATGTGGAGGCTCTGGCTTTGCTCGAGAGGGGATAGTCAGGATCAGCACGCCCACGACGAAGATGGCGACGGCTCCGTACTGGCCGGGCGTGAAGCGAAAGTAGCGGACGTCTGCAATGCGCAGAAAGTCGAGGAGAAATCGCACCGGCGCATAGAGCACCGCCAGCCAACCCACGAAGAATCCTGGCGCGCGTGGACCGCGCCGGCCCAGCCAGAGAAACAGCAGTGCGACCGGCAGAGTGTAGAGCGCCTCGTCCAGCCCCAGATTGTGGCGGACAACGCCGTCGCTGTAGCGCTGGGCGAGGAGGATGTTGGTGGCCGAGCCGGGATGGTCATAGGCGAGAAAACAACCCGTGCGACCGAAGAACCACGAGGTGGGGAATGCGTAGGCGACCACATCCAAGTACAGCCACTTCTGCGATCCCATGCGCTGCAGACGCACGAAGAGCGCGGCCCCCACGATCGCGCCCAGGAATCCGCCAAACGAACTCAGGCCTTCCCAGAAGCGCAGCAGGCTCCAGGGGTTCGCTAGCGCGTCGGCGGGATAGTAGACCAACCGGTCGATGAGGTGCGCACCGGCGAATCCGCCCAGCAGGATCCAGATGGTCAGCCGTTCAGCGACAAACGGGTCCATGCCCCAGACAGCGGCGCGACGGCGAATCAGGCGCATCCCGACGAGAATGCCGACTGCCACCAGCACGCCAAAGGCGTGAATGCTGATGGGGCCGAGCGACAGGCTGGGCTGTACGAAATACGGGATCATGTTTTCTTGGCGTGGGGAGCCCGCGAGCTTTGCTCGCCGCGTACCATCGCGGGGGGGTTGGCGAGGCCGAGCGAAGCGAGCGGGGAGGTGGTGGCGGGTGGGGGGCCGAAGGGCGAAGCGGACCCTTCGAAAGTCCCCACTGCAACGCCGGCATCCGCGATGTTCACAAAATGCCTTCGTGTCCATTCTGCCATGGCGATGCCGGCCGCCACGGTGACCGGGAATGAGTTGTTGATGCCATACATGGGGATGGCCACGATGTTGTCGACCTGGGCGAGCAGTTCCTCGGACACGCCGCTGGTTTCGCTGCCAAACACCATCACGCACGCCTCAGGCAGTTCCGCCCGCCACAGGTCCACGCGCGCGTGCTCACGCTCGAAAGCGATGAGCGGCAGGTTGCGCTCGCGTGCCCATGCCACCAGGGCCTGCTCGTTGGGAAGCTTGGTCAGATTCTCGTAGCGCTGCATGCCCATGGCCGCGCGCTCGTAGTAGGGCTCGTCGCCCACCAGCACAATCTCCTGGACCAGGAACGAGTGGGCCACCCGGATGATGGCGCCCACGTTGAAGGGATTGCGAAAACGCAGGATGGCGATGCGCAGGGGACGGCGCAGAGTCTCCAGGCTGGCCCGGACCTCGTCGAGCGGGAGTTCGAATCCAGGAACTTTGGCCATAGCGGCGCAAGGCTAGCACCGCCGCATCTGATTCGCTTGGCAACGCGGACGCGCGCTACTGCGGAAGCGGAACGTTGATGGTGGGGCTGGCTGCGCGGGCGCGCATTTTGCCGGGGCCCCAGATGAAGGCGGCGGCGATGGCCAGGGCCATGGCGGCCAGGATGATGACCCAGAACCACTTCGATCGCGTGACCGGCTCGGCTGGCTGCCGCTTCTGCACCAGCAGGCCCAGGGTCGCCTTGGCCAAAATCTCGGCCTGCATCTTGATAGCCATGGCGTCGCCGGGAAAGCGATTCAGGCGATCGCGGTAGCAGCGCCCGGCCGCGGGCAGCAGGTTGGCTTGCAAACAGTACCTGGCGAACGCCTGGTGGCGATTCAGGTCCTGCCAATTGGCCTCCGCCTGCTGCCACAATTCCAGGCCGGCCGGGGTCAGCTGCGCGCGCGGATCAGCCATGCTGGGCCGCCACAGCGCAAATCGCAGACCGCAACGCGGGCAAGCCGCAGCGCCGCTTGCGCGCTTGTGCCCGCACTTGGGACAAGCGGCGCTCTCGCGGCTCGTGCTGGTCTCGCTCTCACTCATGGCCCGCTTGGTTGGATCACCTGGTTGGGCCCGTCCCGTGGAGCGCCCAGGCTGGGACGCAGCGGAACGGGCATGAATATTATGGCGAAGGTCACGAAGACCAGCCAGAAAAGCCCAGCGCGGCTGGCCGGCAAGGGTCGATCGTCGACCGGCGGATGGTCGATGCCGCCTGAGACCCGCCGCAACACCGCGAGCAGGATGAACCAGATCAGCCAGGGCTCCCCGGCCGCAACCGCGATGTTGACAGCGGAGATCGGCAGGCCCCCGCCCAGCCGCGCCAGCGTGGCCACGGCGTCCAGGTAGACCACGCCAGCCACCGCGAGCGCGAAGATCGGCAGCAGATTTTGCAAGATGCGCGACGCCCGGCCGTAGCGATTGCCAAAATAGGCGATGGCCACATGGCCGCCGTCGAGCTGTCCCACCGGCAGAAGGTTGAGCATGGTGACCAGCAGCCCGGCCCACCCGGCCATGGCAGTCGGGTGCAACATCACGTCACTTCCCCCGCCGGGCAGCCAGGCACCGTGGATTACACGCTTGAGAACCGCATACAGGATCGAGTTACCCTCTTGCACGCCCACCCCGACCAGCGGTTGCACCGGCGAAATGGAAAGGCCGTAGATGACAACCGGGATGGCCACGATCAGCCCGGCCAGCGGTCCGGCCGCGCCGATGTCGATGAGCTTGCGCCGGTCAGAAGTCCGCGACTGCAAGATCACCGCGCCCATGGTCCCGAACAAGCCGATGCCCGGCGGCAACGGCACGAAGTACGGCAGCGACGCGGGCACGTGATGCCAACGCGCCGCCACGTAGTGGCCCATCTCGTGACAGAGCAAGATTGCCATCAGCGGCACCGAGAACGCCAGCCCGTCTTGCAGCGGGAACATGCTGGCAAATCCGTGGCGTTCCAGCGCGCCCTGCATGGTGGTGGTCAGCAGGGTCGCCAAGAAAAGCGCAATGTTCAGAAATGGCATTGGGTTTCGACGGGGTGGTAGAGCGAGCAGCCAGCGCAGCTAGGCGCACGCCGTGCTGTTAGCCTATTCCAGCGAACGGCCCGCTGCCATCGCTCTCATTCATTCTCGCACCGCTGCGTTGTCGCCAAATGCTCTTGCCTCTCCAGTTCCTTGCTCTGGTTGCTGTGGCCGCGCTATCTTTGTGCGCTACTGAAATAGGCTCCAATCTGCCGGAGGAGAATCGTGACTAAAATGCGCGGCACAATTCCTGGGTCGGCCCCTCGCGTTTTCTTGTTGCGGCGACTGCCGCTCTTGGCATGGGCTGCCGTTTCCGTCGCTGGATGTGGTGGAAGTCCCATGAAGCCGAGCAATCCTTGTGGACTGACGGCCTCTGGGGTGCTGACAGATGGAACATTCTCAGGGGGCATGACCATCGCGGGCACAACCACGGGCTTCCCGCTGACGGTCTCGTTGGATGCGCAAGCGCGGAGCCTCTCAGGGACGGTCGCGCTATTGGATGCGGCCCAGTCGTATTCCGGGACGTTGTTGGCAAGCATTGGCTCCGATGGCGCGCTGTCAGGGGGCTACACCGCCACGGGAACCAATGGGGGGCAAATCACGGGCTCACTATCGGGGGCGACTGACAATCAACGCGCTTGTGGGTCTTGGGAGAACACCGCCGGTCAGAGCGGCACCTGGCAGCTTCTTCGCACGGGCAGTTCCCCGGTGGGCGACGCTGGGGTCTCGGGCACGCCCCAGCCGGCCACTTTTCTCTGCCAGCCGCGCCCGGACACATGTGCGGCTGGCACGCGCTGCTGGTTCTCCTGTACCGGCACGCCCAGCTTTCAATGTACGACGGGCAGCATTGGCACCGTGGAATACGGTGGGGCATGCAACGGCGACGAGTGCGTGGCTGGCTCGGTGTGCACCCACTTCAGTCTGCCTGACGGGGGCTACCCCACGACAGGCATCTGTATCGCCTACTGCAACCTGGATTCAGACTGCCCGTCTGGAGAGTATTGCGGCCCGGCTGTGTACCGCTGCCCGTCCGGCGACCAATTCACCTTCAACCAGTGCGCAGTAATCCCATAGAAGCGTCATTCGCCTTCCCCCCGCCCGATGACTGCCATCATCTCCTGAAAAGCGCGCCGACGGGGATAGGCATCGTCGCCGAGCAGACCGGCCAGCGCACGAAGCGCGGCCCGCGCCTCGTCGCTGCACGCGCTGGGCACTTCGACCTGCACGCGCACATGGGCGTCGCCGCGGTTGCCGGCCGGTGTGGGCAGACCCTTGCCACGCACACGAAACACGCTGCCCGGCTGGGTGCCGGCCGGGATCTTCATGCGCACGCGAGCGTCGAGCAGGGGCACCTCGATCTCGGCGCCCAAGGCCGCCTCGTCCATTCCCAGTGGCACATCGACCTCCAGAAGATCGCCTTCTTGGCGATAGAACGGGTGCGGCCGCGGCCTCACGATCACGTGCAGATCCCCGGCGGGACCGCCGCGCCGGCCCGGAGAGCCTTCGCCCGCGATCCGTTGCGTGCCGCCTGCCTGCGACCCGGGCGGCACGCGCACCACGTACTCACGCTCGCTCTCGCACAGGCCAGTGCCTGCACAGGTCGTGCAGCGCACGCGTGGGATCTGGCCTGAGCCAGCACAGGCCAGGCAATCACGCCGGGTCGCGAAAAAACCCGCCTTGTGCCGCGTCCATCCCTGTCCCCCGCAACGCGCGCAGGGCTGCAAGCCCGCGGCCCCGCCCTGGGCGCCGGTGCCGCTGCAGGCGCGGCAGTCCTCGCTGCGCTGGAAGCGAATCGTCTTCTTGCAGCCCAGCGCCGCCTGGTCGAAATCCAATTCCAGGGTGTAGCGCAGGTCTTGCCCAGTGGCGCGCTTGCGTCCCAATCCGAACAGATCGCCAAAGATGGCATCGAAGAACTCGGTGACCTTGGCCACATCGGCGCTGTCGGCAAAGGGCAGATCGCCGGGGACGTCTCCCAGCCGATCGTAGCGCGCGCGTTTCTCCGCGTCGCCCAGCACCGCATAGGCCTGCGAAACCACCTTAAAGCGCTCCTCGGCCGCGGCATCGCCTGGGTTGCGGTCGGGATGAAACCGCAAGGCTAGCTTGCGGTAGGCAGCCTTGATCTCGGCCTCGGGCGCATCGCGTGCCACGCCCAGGGTCTTGTAGTGATCGTGCGCCACGGGGGCTACGAATTCTCGGGCGAAGGCTCGGGTTCGGACATGCTCCCGCCCTGCAGCGCCACGAAGAGCAAATGGGCTTCGGTTTCCAGCTTGGCCAGGGCCGCGCTGGCGCGAGCCACGTCGCCCACGAATAGCTCGAACGCGCGCTTGCACTCGACCAGAGCCGCCTCCAGCCGCCGCTTGGCGTCTGCGTCCAGCCTGTTGCCGAATTCCTGCAAGGTGCGCTCGGTGCCGTAAATGAGCGTGTCGGCGCTGTTGGACAGGTCAGCCCATTCCTTCTTGGACTGGTCCACCTGGCGACTGGCCTCGGACTCAGCGATGAAAGAACCGATCTCAGCCTCGGAAAGGCCCGAGGTGGGCTGCACCACGACGGCCTGGGTCTTGCCCGTGCCCAGGTCCTTGGCGGCCACGCTGACCATGCCGTTGGAATCGATATCGAATGACACCTCGATCTGGGGCGCGCCCCGAGGCGCGGGCGGGATGCCGGTCAGCTGAAAGTGCGCCAGGCTCTTGTTGTCCTCGGCCATTTCCCGCTCGCCCTGCAAGACGTGCACGTTGACGTAAGGCTGGTTGTCCACCGCCGTGGAGAACACGCGTGCGCGCCGCACCGGAATGGTGGTGTTGCGCGGGATGATCCGCGTGAACACGCCCCCAGCGGTTTCCACGCCCAAGGAGAGCGGAGTCACGTCGAGCAACAACACGTCCTGTTGCTCGCCTGACAGCACCGCCCCCTGCAGCGCCGCGCCCACCGCCACCGCCTCGTCGGGGTTGACCGCGCGCGACGGCTTCTTGCCGAAGAAGCTCGACACAATTTCGTGCACGCGCGGCATGCGCGTCTGACCGCCCACCAGGATCACCTCGTCGACGTCCTTGACCGTCCAGCCCGCATCTTTCAGCACCTGCTCGATGGGTGCAATGGTCCGGTTCAGCAGATCCTCGCACAGCGTCTCCAGCTTGCTACGCGTGAGCGAGGTGATGAGGTGCTTGGGCCCCTCGGCGCCCGCGGCAATGAAGGGCAGGTTCACCTCGGTCTCCAGGCTGGTGGACAACTCGTGCTTGGCCCGCTCGGCCGCCTCACGCAAGCGTTGCAAGGCCATGCGCTCGCCACGCAGGTCGATGCCGGTTTCGGCTTGGAACCCTTCGGCCAGCAAGCCCACGATGCGCGCATCGATGTCTTCGCCACCCAGAAAGCCGTCGCCGCTCGACGCCTTGACCTCGTACACTCCCTCGTGCAAGTGCAAGAGCGAGATATCGAACGTGCCGCCGCCCAGATCGTAGACCGCGACCCTGGCGTCAGATACCACGCTCAGACGACCGAAGGCCAGCGCCGCGGCGGTGGGCTCGTTGATGATGCGCTTGACGTTGAGCCCGGCGATGCGGCCCGCGTCCTTGGTGGCCTGGCGCTGGCTGTCGCCGAAGTAGGCGGGCACGGTGATGACTGCATCGCTGACCTCCTCGCCCAGGTACTCCTCGGCGGTCTTCCTCATCTTGTCCAGAACGAAGGCCGAGAGCTGCGCCGGCGGATAGTCCTTGCCTTTGACCCGCACCCAGGCGTCGCCGTTGCTCGCCGCCACGACTTCATAGGTCGATGATTTGGCATGACGGTCAACCTCGGGATCGGCTCGCTTGCGCCCCATCAGTCGCTTGACCGCCGACACCGTGCACTCGGCGTTGGTGACCGCTTGTCGCTTCGCGATCTGGCCGACCAAGGGCTCGCCCTCGCCCGACAGGGCGATCACCGAGGGCGTGGTGCGCGAGCCCTCGCTGTTGGGGATGACCAGGGGCTCCAGCCCCTCCAGCACGGCCACGCACGAGTTGGTCGTCCCCAAATCGATTCCGATGATGCGGCTCATGAGGTCTTGCCTCCTGTCCCGTCGTCGCCTCCGCTCACATCAATGTCGACACCGCCCACGGCCGATTCGTCTTTCGGGGCTGGTTTGTCACTGGGTTCAACTGGCGAGGCGGGCGGCGCTTTTGCGACCACGACCAGGGCCGGACGAAGCAGCCGCTCACCCACGCGGTAACCCTTTTGCAGTTCGTGCAGCACGGTGCCGGGTGGCACATCGGCGCTGGGGGCTTGCGAAATCGCGTCGTGCACGCGCGGGTCGAATGGCTGGCCCTTGGCCACGATGGCCGTCACCGAATGGCGTTCCAGCTTCGACTTGAAAAGCCGCAAGACCAGATCGACGCCATCCTGGACGGACTTGACGTCCTTTTGCTCGCCTTCCTTCCAGGAAGAGACGGCACGCTCCAGGTTGTCCGCGATCTCCAAGAACTCGCGCAGCACCGCCTCGCGCGCCTTGACCTCGTGCTCGGTCACCTCCTTGCGCATGCGCTTCTTGTAGTTGTCAAACTCGGCCGCGATGCGAAGCATGCGGTCCTTCAGCTCGGCCTTCTCGGCTTCCAGCGCCGCCACCCGCTCTGCGGGACTCGGTTCCGCGGGTGCCGGCGCGGGCGCAGGCGTGGGGCGCTCGGCCGCCTGTTCATCGCCCGCAGGCGGCGCAGCGTCGGAACCGGGATTGTCTTGAGACTCGTCGTTCTCGCTCATGGGAAACAGTTTTCGCGGGCCATTCGCAGCCGCGCGCTCCTTTTACGGTCGTGCAAGCACCTCAGTAATCACATCAGCCGTGAAGTCTACCAGAGGGATGACCTTGCTATAGCTCATTCGCGAAGGACCGATCACCCCGATGGTTCCCAGAGGACGATCCTCGCCCCCGTAGCTGGCGGCCACCACCGAAACTTCGGTCAAGTCCGCCAGGTTGGCCTCGGCACCGATGAAGACACAGATGCCGGGCGCATTGAGCGTGCGATCCAGGAGTTTGACGATCTGGTCCTTCTCTTCCAGCGTGCGCAGAACCCGGCGAGCCCGATCCAGGTCAGCCGCGGCGGACAGAAGATTGGACTGCCCGTCGAGCAGAATGTCGCCTCCGGGCTCGGACGCAGGAGTGGCGGCCATGGCCAGTTTGAGCGCCTGGGCCAGCACCGGATCGCGAGCCGAGCTCTCGCGTTCCTTCTCGATCTCGCGCACCAGCCGGCTGCGCATCTGGTCCAGAGGCAAGCCCGACACCAGGCCGTTGAGATAGTTGTTGATGCGGTCGAGATCGCTGGGAGAGAGAGACGCATCGAGGGGGATGAGCTTGTTCTGGATCTGGCCACTGTGCGAAGCGATGACAGCCAGCAACTGGTCGTCGCGCAGGCGCACGAACTCGAGGTGCGACACCGCGTCCGACTCGGGACGCGGCGCCTGCACCACCACGGCCAGATGGGACAGATCGCGCAGCACGCGCGACACCCTTTGCATGATCTCCTGCGGGTCGCTGGCTGGCCCCAGCCGCTCGCGGATCTCTTCCTGCTCGGGCGCAGACAGGCTGCGCACGCGCAGAAGCGTGTCCACGTAGTAGCGCAGGCCGCGATCCGTGGGGATGCGCCCCGCCGAGGTGTGCAGGTGGCGCAGCATCCCCAGATCTTCCAGTTCGCCCATCACGGTGCGCACCGTGGCCGGGGAAACCGCCAGGCGATAGCGGTGGGCCACCGTCTCGGACCCGACTGCCTCGCCGGTGGAAAGGTACTCGGACACGACAGCGTGCAGAACCTTCTTCGCGCGGGCGCCAATGTCGCTCACGAACATTATCTAACTCGAAAACCAGGCCGCGGCCAACAAGACGCGGGCCCTCGAGCTTGGTTCCGCGGGCCCTTGGCGTTGCCGCGAGACTCTGCGTCTTGAGATTGTGGTCGCTTCTGACTACCTTGAGATCATGAAAGCCGTTCGCCTAGCAGAGCTGAGGAGTCATCTCAGCGTCACACCGGCCGAGCAACCAGCTACGAGTTTTCGAGAGGCGGCACTAGCCACAGACGGCTCGAAACCTCGTCGGCAAACAGGCATCCCTTGACGGTCAGGCGCAGGCTATCGGGTGTGACCGACAGCCAGTCCGCATCCACGCATTTCTTGGCTGCATCGGCGCGTTCGCTCGACGCCAACGGGTCGTGGCCGTAGCGACGGGCGTGTGCGGCGCGATCCACACCGTCGCAGGTTCGCAGGCCGAGCCACAAACCTTCGTTTTCCAGGTCCTCAGCCGTGCGGCGCTCGACCTTGGCCGGCAGCGGATTTCCTTGGTGGGCCGCAGCCGAGCGCAGATAAGTTGTGAGCCCGCGCGGGTTGGAGAAGCGCCAGCCGCTTCCGTCGACGAGCGGCCGGAACGAGGACGCGGATGCGCCCACACCTAGGTAGGCGCCGCCCGTCCAGTACAGCGTGTTGTGAACGGCGCGCCGGCCCGGCCGTGCATAGGACGAGATCTCGTAGTGCTCGAAGCCCGCGGCCTGCAGCACCTCGTGCCCTATGCCGTACATCGCCGCCACGGTTTCGTCGTCGGGCCGCTGCAGCTTGCCGGCGCGTTCGAGTGCGCCGAACGGCGTGCCGCGCTCGACGGTCAGGGCGTAGGCCGTGACATGCTCCGGTGCCAGCGCCACCAGCGCATCGAGCGAATAGCGCCAGTCATCCATGGTCTGGCCGGGAAGCCCGAACATCAGATCCGCGCATAGGTTGTCGATGCCCGCCCTGCGCACGGCTTGCACCGCCGCCGCGATCGCCGCGACGTCATGCTGCCGACCGATGGCGGCCAGCAGGTGATCCTGAAACGCCTGCATCCCCAGCGACACCCGGTTCACGCCGGCCGCACGCAGGCCCGCCGCAGTCTCCGCCGTCACCTCGCCGGGGTTCGCCTCGACCGTGATTTCCAGCGGCCCGGTCGCATCGAAAGCCCGACGCGTGGTCTCGATCACGCGCCCGATGGCCTGGGGCCGCCATAAGCCGGGCGTGCCGCCGCCAAAGTAGATCGACGGCAAGTTCGGGGCGCTTTCCCCGCGAAACCAGCCCGCGCGCTCGGCCAGCTCGGCCACGACCACTGCCGCGTAGTCGTCGTGCGGAATCGGCTCGCGCACTGCCGTGGCGAAGTCGCAGTACGGGCAACGTGCTCGGCAGAAGGGAAAGTGGACGTACACGCCCAACGGACGGGACGCATCCAGAATGCCGCTCGCTGGGTCCGCCGGGGTCATGCAGACTGGGCCCGTGCAATTTCGACGCGAACGTCTTCGGCGTTCTTCATGGTGATCCTGGGAAAGCGGATTCGCTGACTTGAGCGTAGACTGGCTCTCCAATCGGGCCAATCACTATTTCTACAATGCCACAGGCAACGGCGGCACCAGCGCCGTATGGATATCGAACTACTGCAAGGGACAAGGAATCGCCGGGACTATGGTCACGGGCCTGCTGTCACACTTGGAGGGCGGCAGCTACCCGCGTCCCGCCGACCCCAACAATCCGTACCCCTGGGGCATCGAATGCTGCTCGTGCGGCAATCCCTCGGGCTGCACCTGCACTGGCTGTACCGGCCGCTTCGCCGCTTTCATGGAAATCGGCACCCCCAATTCGCGCCCCAGTCCGGATCCGTTCCTGGAGACGCTGACGCCTGAGCCCACCACGTACTGCAAGTGAGCTCGCGCTCTCCCCTTCTCCCCTGCACGGATCCATGATTGTCTGTTCCCGATGATCGTCTACCTCGACAACGCCGCTTCCACACCTCCGCTGCCCGAAGTCCTGGCGGCGGTGACACACGCGATGACGGATCTCTACGCCAATCCCTCCTCGGCGCACGGCCTGGGTGCGGCTGCGGCGCGCGCGCTGGAACAGGCGCGCGGCGAGGTGGCGGGCCTGCTGCGGGCCCAGCCCTCGGAGATCGTGTTCTGTGGCGGTGGCACCGAGGCCAATGCCCTCGGCCTGCTGGGCGCAGCCGCCCTGGCGCGCGGTCGTCACATGGTGGTGAGCGCCATCGAGCACCCTGCTGTTCTGCGCTCCGCCGAAAGCCTGGTCAGCAAGGGCTGGGAGCTGAGCAAGGTCGCGCCAGCGCCTAATGGTCGCGTGACCGTGGAATCGGTGATGGCTGCCCTGCGACCAGACACCGCGGTGCTGGCGGTGATGCTGGCCAACAACGAGATCGGCACTTTGCAATCAGTGGCGGAGATCGGTCGCGCCCTGCGCGCCGCCGGCCGCAAGCTGCACTTTCACGTCGACGCTGTACAGTTCGCAGGCCTGGTTCCCCTCGACGTCCAGGCTCTAGGGGCTGATTCGCTCGCCATTTCGGGGCACAAGTTGCACGGCCCCAAGGGCACGGGCGCGCTCTGGCTGCGCAAGGGCGCGCGCGTGGCGCCGTTATGGGACGGCGGCCGGCAGGAAAACGGTCTGCGCTCAGGAACCGAGAACCTGCCGGGATGGGTCGGCCTGGGCCGCGCAGCAGCGCTGTGCCAGCAGAGCCCGCAGGCCGGCGAGGCCGTGGCTGCCCTGCGCGACCGCCTGGAATCGCAGATCATGGAAGCAATTCCCGAGGCTAGAACCACGATACCCGCGACCACGCCACGCGCGCCACACATTGCCAGCCTGTTGTTGCCGGGCTTGCCAGCCGAACCGCTGTTGCACGCATTGGAAGCGCGAGGCGTGTACGCATCGGCTGGCGCGGCTTGTTCCACGCGCGCGCACGGACCCAGCCACGTGCTGGTAGCCATCGGCATCAGCGAGCGGGACGCGGTGCTGCGCTTCTCACTGTCCCGCCTGACCAGCGAATCCGACGTCAAGGTAGCGGCGCTGGCCCTGCGCGAGGCCGTGGACGAGATCGCATCCGTGGTAAAGCTTCGGCGGCGAAACAGCAAACCATGACCACGATCCTTTGCCGCTACGGCGAGTTGTTCCTCAAGGGCGGCAACCGCCACATTTTTCTCCGCGCGCTGGCCAACAACGTGCGGGCCGCGGTTCGCGATTTGCCTGAGGCCAAAGTTTCCGTTCCCCATGGTCGCGTGGTGGTGCAGGTCGCTGACCAGGCGCGCGCCGAGGCCTGCAGCCGCCTGGAACGCGTCTTCGGCCTGGTGTCGATTTCTCCGGTCGCCAACGTGGCCGCCGACATCGATGCGATCTGCGCGGCAGCGGTGGCCGAGGCACAAGCCGCGGTCGCGCGAGATCCGGACTTGCGCCGCAGCTTCAAGATCGAACCGCATCGCTCGAACAAGCATTTCCCCTTGCAGTCGCACGAGATCGCCTGCCGCGCGGGCGATGCCGTGTCTGTGGCCACTGGAATTCCCGTCGATGTTCACAACCCCGCCCTGCGCGTGGGCATCGAGATTTCGCCGCAAGCGACGAATGTCTTTGCCGAGCGCCGGCCGGCCCCCGGCGGTCTGCCCGCGGGGGTCTCAGGACGCGCCATCCTGCTCCTGTCAGGCGGGATCGATTCGCCGGTGGCGGGATGGCTGGCCGCCAAGCGCGGCCTGGCGCAAGAGGCACTCACCTTCCACTCGCCGCCGTTTACCGGTGAGAAGGCGAAGGACAAGGTCATTGCTCTGGCCCGCGAACTGAGCCGCTGGCAAGCCGTGTCCACGCTGTGGATTGCGGGTTTCACTGAAACGCAGAAACGCCTGCGCGCCGCCGGCCGACCCGAGCTGGCCGTGGTGCTCTATCGGCGCATGATGGTGCGCGTGGCTGATCTCCTGTGCGACCGTGCCCACTGTGGCGCCATTGTCACCGGTGAGAACCTGGGACAGGTCGCCAGTCAGACCTTGACCAACATGCGCAACATTGAAGTCGCGGGCCGGCACTTGATCCTGCGGCCGCTTCTCACCTACGACAAGGTGGAGACCACGGCGCTGGCGCGGCGGATCGGAACCTACGACATCTCCGCCCTGCCCTTTGAAGACTGTTGTTCGCTGTTCGTGCCCGCCCACCCGGCCACCGCAGCCAGGCTTTCCGACGTCGAACGCGCAGAGGCGACGCTGGATGTGGCCAAGGAAGCCGCCGACATCGCGGAACAGGCCGAGCCGATCGTGTTGTGAGTGCGAGCGATTGCTATTGGCAGACAATGGTCGCGGGCGGGAGGGCGCATGTCCCTGAGGTACACAGGAGAGAGCCCAGACAGTGAGGCCCGTTGGCGTCGTCGCACGCTTCACCCGCCTGCGGTTTGGCCACGCAATAGCCCGTCGCATCGCAGTCGGCGTAGGCGACACAACTAGCGCCGCCACTGCAATCACCCCCGACCGCGATCTTGGGCACACATTTCAGAGTCACGCCGTCGCAATAGTCCAACATCGAATCACAAGCATCGCCCATTCCCGTCGGATAGCAGGCCTGTCCGTCGGCGGGAAGCTTGCCGCAAATCCCGGTGTTTGGGCCATTTGCCACACAGTACGCCCCGTCCGCGCAGGAACTGCCGGGCGACGAGGTATCGCAAGACTGACCGGCAGCGGCCTTGGCCGTGCAAGTCGAGGTGGTCCCATAGAGGCAGAATGCGCCCGAAACGCACACGGCGCTGGGCCCGCTGCAATCGCCGCCGATGGCAACCGCGGCTGCAGAACTCGAGCTGGGGTTGCACTTGCCTGGGCAACACGCGCTGCCGTCTGAACAGCCTCCGCCGCTGCAACCGTTTCCGGAGGCACATTCCGAACCGCTGTAGCAAGGGCCACTATCCGCGACTGTGCCCTGGAGAGCATCCTTGCAAGCCTGTGGTTCGCCCGCGTTGAAGGGGTCCGAGGCGTTGCAGCTCGCCGACCTCATGGCGTCAAAACAAGCAGCGGCTGCCTTGCCGTCGTACTTGATTCTTCCTGCTGTCACGTCCGCCAACCGCTGCCCGACGTCTGTTCCGGCAGCCGCTTTGCACGAGGCCACGTCAGGCATCTGCCCGCAGCGAGCCGCGTAGGTGCAAAAAGCATCGGTGGCCGCTGCAGGGAGATCGGACAGCGCAATGCTGTTGTCACTGCAAGCGGGAATCGCCACCAAGAGAAGCAACGCCGAAAAGATCTTTGCCATGAGGCATGGTACTTTGAGTCGAAGTGAGGGGCAACTGGGCTGATCGCACGCTATAGTTGTCTGCGATGACCCTGTCACAGAAACACCAAGCCCTGCGCGACTCGATCGCTGCCCATGAATCGGTCTTGGTTTGCTTCTCGGGCGGCGTGGATTCCACGTTGCTTTTGCGCGTGGCCCACGACGTGCTCGGGAATCGGTGCACGGCGCTCATCGCGCTATCGCCCACCATGGCGCACAGCGAGCAGCGGGCTGCGCTGGACCTGGCCGCCGGCATGGGCGTGCGCTGCGAGACGGTCGAGTCGCACGAGCTGGCGCGTCCCGAATTCCAATCGAACCCCAAGGATCGCTGCTACTACTGCAAATCGGAGTTGCTGACCATCGCAGCCCCGGTGGCCCAGCGCCTCGGCTGCAAGGCCATCCTGGTGGGCACCAACGTGGATGATCTGGGCGACTACCGGCCCGGGTTGCAAGCCGCCAAGGATCACGGCGCCCAGCACCCGCTGCTCGACGCCGGACTGAACAAGCAAGAGATCCGCGACCTGTCGAAACAGCTGGGGCTTTCCACCTGGGACAAGCCACAGCTCGCCTGCCTGTCGTCGCGTTTCCCCTACGGCACCACGATCACCCCCGAGCGTCTGCAGCAGGTGGACGCCTTCGAGGAAGGTCTGCGCGCCTTGGGCTTCCGGCAACTGCGTGTGCGCTTTCACGACGAAATCGCGCGCGTGGAGATCGAGCCGGAGGCCATGCCGCGCGCCCTAGAGCTGCGCGAGACCATTGTGAAGCTGGGCCGCAAGCTGGGATTCACCTTTGTGGTCTTGGATCTGGCCGGGTTCACCTCCGGCTCGCTCAATCAGCTCATCGGCATCCGCCCGCGCGCCAGCGCGGCCAAGTAGTCAGGCCTTGGGAATCAGCCGCGCCGTGATCACGCCTTCGATCTTGCGCAGCTTCTCGACCTGCGCCTCCGCCACGTCGCCGTCGATGTCGATGATGTTGTAGGCCAGCTCGCCCGCGCTCTTGTTCATCATGTTGACGATGTTGATCTTGTCGGCGGCCAGTACCGTCGTGATCTGGCCCACCATGTTGGGCACGTTGGCGTTGGCGACCACGATGCGATTGCGGCCCATGACCGGCAACGCGCAGGCCGGGAAGTTGACCGAGTTCTTGACGTTGCCGCTCTCGAGAAAGTCGCGCACTTGCTCCACCGCCATGATGGCGCAATTGTCCTCGGCCTCGGGCGTGGACGCGCCCAGGTGGGGGATGGGGATCACGTTGGGCACATCCAGCAGATCATCGTCGGGGAAGTCGGTCACGTAGCAGCCGACCGCGCCGGCCTTCAGCGCTTCCAGCAGATCGGCATTCTTGACCAGCCCGCCGCGCGCCAGGTTGACGATACGCACGCCCTTCTTCATCAAAGCGAACTTGTCGCGATTGAGCATGCCCTTGGTCTGGTCCATGAGCGGAACGTGCAAGGTGATGTAGTCCGACTGGGCCAGCAACATGTCCAGGCTGGTGGCGCGACGAACCGTGCGCGCCAGCCCCCAAGCCGCCTCGACCGAGATGTACGGATCATAGCCGGCCACCTCCATGCCGAGCGCCAGGGCATCGTTGGCCACCATCACGCCGATGGCGCCCAATCCGACGACACCCAGCTTCTTGCCTTTGATCTCGGGCCCCACGAAGTCGTTCTTGCCCTTCTCCACCAGCGCCCCCACTTCCTTGCCCTTGCCCTTGAGGGTCCGGACCCACTCGATGCCTGGCACGATTCGGCGCGACGAGAGCAGCAAGCCGGCCAGCACCAGTTCCTTGACCCCGTTGGCGTTGGCCCCCGGCGTGTTGAAGACCACGATGCCACGCTTGGAACATTGCTCGACCGGGATGTTGTTCACGCCGGCACCGGCGCGACCTATGGCCTTCACCGAGGGGGGCAAGGTCATGCTGTGCATGTCTGCGCTGCGCACCAGGATGGCGTCAGGATTGAGGATCTCCGACGCAATCTCGTAGTTGTCGCGCGCAAAACCATCGAGGCCAATCATGGCAATCTTGTTCAGGGTCTGGATCTTGAACATGGCGTCTATGCTCTCCCTCTGTGAGTGGCAGTTGGTCCGTCAGGTCGAAGCATCCTGTCCGATAACCCCGAAGCCGTCTAGCCCCCAAGAAGCACGCTGATTGCCGCGAACCGCCACCCGGATCTGCCACCCCGTCGGCGATAGCGCTCGAACTCGACCTAATACCTCTACCCGCGCCCTCCCCGTTGCCCAGGCTCTGCGCCCCGGTCGGCTTCCGACGATTCCTCGGCTGTTGCGCTATTTCTGCTTCTTGTTGTCGTCTCCGATTGATGGCATCCAGGAAGACCTCGCCACCCTGGCAAGGCAGGGCCGAGCCCGCTACACTAGTGTGCATGCCTGCTTGGTTGGGGTTTTTCGTGGGCACGCTGCTGCCTGTGGCGCCAGCGGCGGGTTCGGCGACATTGCCAGATGCGGTTGCCCAGGCGCTTGCGGCCGAGGCACTCGTCCCGGTCAGCGACGAGCGCGCCGAGCATCTGGTACCGCCCCTGCGCGAACGGAGCAAGAAAGAGCTGTGGCTGGCCGACAAGGCCCATCGTCCGGACGTGCATGTGACCGACGAGCACCTGCGCCCTCCGCGCACTTGTCGCGTGGGCAAGAAGCCGCTGCCGCGCCAACCTTGCGCGCAGGCGGCCGAGATGCTGGCAGGCCCCCAGCCGCCGGTGGGCGCACGCGTGCAGCCGCTGACCACGCTGCACAACCAGTGGACGCACGAGTTGATGAGCTTCATTCCGGGCCAGCCCTATCTCGCTCGCTTCCGGACTTTCCTGCGCGACCATTTCACCAACCAGGCGACCACCATGGATCCAGAACTCGCGGAAGTGCTGGTCTCGGCCGCCCGCCGCTTCCATGCCCAGCGCATCGATGTGGTGTCGGGCTATCGCTCGCCCAAGTACAATCTGATGCTGCGCAAGAAGGGCCACCAGGTGGCGCGCGAGAGCCAGCACACCCAAGGCAACGCCGTCGACTTTCGCATCCGCGGGGTGCCCACCGAAAAACTGCTCGGCTTCGTGCGCTCACTGCGCCTGGGCGGAGTCGGCTTCTACCCGCACGCCCACTTCGTCCACAGCGATACCGGCCCGATTCGCTATTGGCAAGGATCGTAGAGCACGTCAGTTGTGGGTGGCCGTGAACAGGAGGGCCAGCGCCCATGAGCTCCATTCCGCCTTGCCGTCGCGATCTTTGGCGCTCGCAAGAAAGAGTTGGGCAGCGACTCCAAGCCCCCACTCGTCCGAGGCCCACCATTCCTTGCCCACCATGAAGTTGAGGCCAAGACCTGTGTTGGTGAACTCCTTTGAGGAGACCGGGCCGTTTGGGGCGACCGCGGCGTACGTCTTGGTCAGCAATACCTTCTGCAACAACAAGCTGCCCGACAGGTAAAGATTCAGGGGCATGAAGTAGTACGCGACACCAGCGCCAAGTCCGAAGTTGTCCACCGGGTTCCCGACCAAGGTCGGATCACCTGCTTTGGGGCTGCCGCTGGGCTTGGAAATGTTGTGAAAGAGAAACTCTCCGTAGAGAATCAGGTGCTCTGTGAGCGCGCCGCCAAAGGCCGAGTCGAAAACAAACGATCCGCCGGAATACTTCGTCCCGGCCCCACTGGTTGCTCCTCCTCCGCCCCCCAGTGCGAGACGCAGGTAGAAACCGTCATGGGTGTAGGGCAGTGAGCACGCGCAGCCCAACTGCGGCGCCGTAACGGCAGGCGGCGCAGGGGCAGGCGCAGCAGCCGCACGCGGCGCAGGCGCGGGCGCCGCAGCGGCGACGGGCGGCACAGACGCGGGCGGCGCAGCAGCAGCGAGCGGCCGCGCATCTTTGGCAAGCGCGACCGGAGAAGCGGCCAGGGACAGGCCTGCCAGCGCGACCGCACAAGGAATGCTTCTCTCTCGAATTCCAAGGAGGGTCCTCATGGTACAAGAGCGTATCACGAACGGGCCGCGGCCCGCCCTCTTCCACCCGCACCTGTGGCACACCGCCGGAGCCAATGTGGGTGTACAATACCCCGGGGGCAGAACATGAAGGCGCAACTCATTGGCTGCGTGGTGTGGACACTCGCGTGCTCCTCGACAAGTCCAAGCGGCGGCGCAGGGCCCAGCACGACCTTCCCGGACGGGGGCGTGGCCCCTACGCCGGCCTGCGTGGGCGAGGGCGGCTCAGCCCCGGTGGCGCAGCCGGTGTTCGTGCGCAACATAAAGAGCGGGGAGACCGGATGGTTCTCGTCGCCTGGGCTGGTCGATCTGAATGGCGACGGCAAGAAAGAGATCGTGGCGCCCTTCTACAGCCTGTTCGTGTTCGACAGTGACGGCCACACCCTCGCCACTGTCAACAGCACCAAGGACCGCATCTACGCGCCGGCCGTGGTCGCTGACCTCGACGGCGACGGCGTCGTTGAAATCGTGGCCGGGGGCGGCTACGGGAGCGTGGCGGCCTACGAATGGAAAAATGGGACGCTCACCATCAAGAGCGGCTGGCCGGCTACCGCTCTGACGCTCCCCAAGGTCTCCCAGGCGGAAGTCCGCGGCATGGCAGCGGGCGATCTCGACGGTGACGGCCAGATCGAGGTGGTGGTCACCACCACCGAAACCGATCCCAATAGCGCCCAGGTATTTGCGTTCTCGCCCAATGGCACGCTCTTTCAGCCGGCCGGCGTCACCTGGCCGGCCTGGCCACGCTACAACACGCTCACCGGCCTGGGCGGCGACGCCGACATCAATGGCCAGGGCCACCATGGCTATGGCTGCTATGGCCTCAACGTCGCAATCGGCAACATCGACGACGATGCCCAGCAGGAGGTGATCGTCACCTATGACAACCACCAGATCAATGCCTTCAAGGCCGACGGGACTTCGATTCGCGCCGCGCCCTTCTTCACCAACCCGGCCAATGAGTTCCTGAATCAACCGCTGGATTGGGGCCAGTTCATCCGTTGGTTCGATCCCCAAGTCGAAGCAAATCACTACAACCTGCACACCAGCGACTGGCCCAGCGTTGACACCACCATGTGGCTGCAATGGACCGCCTCGCCGCCCTCGGTGGCCGATATCGACGGCGACGGGAAGAACGAAGTCATCGGGATTCCCAACGCCGAAATGAAGGTGCCCTACGAAACCCAAGGCTACGCCTTCATGGTCTTGCAGGGAGCGCAAGACGGCGGCGCCCGCAGTGCCATGCGCCTGCCAGGATGGGAAACCCTGCCCATCAGCGCCAAACCGGTTCCACGCGCCAGTGGCGACTGGTACCCCCCTGACGGTGTGCCCGCGCCTGTGATCGCCAACATCCTGGGTGACAGTCGCCCCGAGATTATTGCCAGCATCAACGATGGCGCGATCTACGCGGTCAGCCCCGATGCCCAGATCCTGTGGCACTACAACTATGCCAAGGGCGCAGCCAAGACCTTCGCTTCCGAGCCAGTGGTGGTGGACCTGAACCGCGACGGTGTGCCCGAGATCGTGTTTGGCACCTACTCGCTTTCAGCCAACGCCGGGCGTTTGGTGATCCTGAGCAACACCGGCGCGGAACTTTACGACATCCCGCTGCCAGGACAGAACAATGACGAAAAGAACGGCATTGGTGTACCCGCGGCACCGTCGGTGGCGGATGTGGACGGTGACGGCACGCTGGAGATCGTGCTTCTGACCTTTGACCATGGCGTGGATGTGTTCAACGTGCCTGGCTCGGGAACCAAGTGTCTGGCTTGGCCCACCGGCCGCGGAAATCTCCTGCGCAACGGTCAAGGCCCGGCCACTGTGCCGTGACACTGAGCCGACGAGACCATGGGCGAGCCCGACGGCCGCACGCTGCCCAGCTTCGTCACCAACGAGCTACACGGATTCATGGGCTGCGGCATCTTGGCGCGGGACTTCGCACAACTCTTGTGCAAAACCTGCCACGAGCGGTGCGCGGTGGTAGAGGGTAGCTTGGCGATGTAGTGTGTAATTGGCGTAAGCTACGTCATCAGCCATTTTGCAGGACGGCAGTGGATAGAGCGAAACAGAGCTTCGACCAACCTGTGCGGAAGGGCGCTCGCGTGCTCCTGTCGTCGGTCTTTGGGCCGTATTGTCAAGACGACGAATATGGCAGCCGTACCATCAACCCAATGGAGCTCTTTCATAATCAAGTTACCCGCGAGCAAGGTTCTTTCTCGCTTCGGGTGTTTCATCCGTCTCTGGGGATCCGGCTGATTCAAGCAAATATCTCAGTGCCTTGCACGGTGCTCGATTTTCCGACGCTGGAGATCTTCGGGCGCGAACTCACCAGCCATCCCTACGACGTCATCGGACTCTCATCCATCGTGGCCAACGTCGGCAAGGTCAAAGAGATGTGCGAGGTCGCGCGCACACTGTCGCCGCGCTCCAAGATCGTCGTGGGCGGCCACGTCGCCGCGATCCCTTGCCTGGAAGCCATGGTCGACGCCGATCATGTCGTGAAGGGAGAAGGGGTCGAGTGGATGCGGCGCTTTCTCGGCGAGGATCCGTCGGCGCCCATTCGCCATCCCGCGGTCAGTTCGTCGTTCGGATTTCGCTTCATGGGCCTGCCTTTGCCGATCCCGCGTGCGGCGCTGCCCGCTGTGGTCGCGCCTTCGGTGGGTTGTCCGATGGGCTGCGATTTCTGCTGCACCTCCGCCTTTTTCGGCGGCAAGGGCAAGGTGCACAATTTCTTCAAAGACGGCGACGAGCTGTTCGATGCACTTTGCGACATCGACTCGCAGCTTCATTCATCGGCATTCTTCCTGCTCGACGAAAACTTTCTGCTTCACCGCGATCGCGCGATGCGGTTGCTCGGTCGAATGCGCGAACAGAACAAGTCTTGGGCGCTCTACGTCTTCTCGTCTGCGAACGCCATTGCGCAGTACTCGATCGAAACCCTGGTGGAGTTGGGCGTGTCCTGGATCTGGCTCGGGCTGGAATCGCCAGTCTCCGACTACAAGAAGCTCGAAAACGCCGACACGATCGATATGGTCCGGCGCCTTCATGAGCACGGCATCACAATGATCGGATCCTCTATCGTCGGTCTGCCGCACCACACGGTCGAGAATGTGCGGGAGGAGATCGAGTACGCCGTCTCTCACGAGACGGATTTCCATCAGTTCATGCTTTACACGCCAATGCCGGGAACACCCCTCCATGATAATTGCTTGCAAGAAGGATCCCTGCTTCCGGAGGTTCCATACGCGGACACCCATGGACAGTTTAAGCTCAACTTCCGGCATCCCAAGATTTCACGGGACGAATCCAAGGTGCTTCTTGATTGGGCATTTCGTCGCGACTACGAGAGAAATGGCCCCAGCGTCTACCGGCTATTCAAGACCATGCTCGCCGGCTGGCGGAGGTATTCTGGGCATCCCGATCCCCGGGTGCGCCGACGATTTCGCCGTGAAGAGCTGATCTACAAACCCATCATGGACGCGAGCCTCCGAACGATGGAGTACAGACTCGCTCTGGAAAACAGACCGTCCGCTCGAGAGCAGGTCAAGTCGCTTCGGCGGCAGGTCAACGCCGAATGCGGAGGCGTTGCACGATGGATCGGCGCGACGACGGCTCCGCTCCTATTCGGGGCCAGCGTTCTCGAACAACTTCGCGTCGCTCGCGGGTGGACGTACGAACCGAAGACGCGAATTGAGCGGCGCAACTGGGAAAACCGCGCTCTCGTGCGCTGAAGCGATTCATCAGCCGATCAGTTCGTGGCGTGCTGCTGCCCAATCCTGTTTGTCAAGGCCATGGGCACGGCCGCGAGCCTCGTATTTTGCGTACGCCAGCTTGGCAATATCCGCATCGGAAGCAGTCCTCACATCAATGTGCCGCGCGGCTGGGGCTGGCGAGGATCCGTGTGGCTGCTGCATTTGAGAAGAAAAGTGTGATCCGTGATGCGACATGATGGAACCCTCCGATAGTAGATGAAATGGCGTGGCGGGCGGTCCCGCGTATCCAGAGACAGCACAGCATCTCTTGTGCCACATTCAGGCGCGTGTGAATGTGGGTAGTTTCGTTGCAGCCAGTTCGAGCGGGCCGGCCGGTTCAATCAGAATGGAGGCTGCGGCGGTCAATTCGATGGGACAAGGCCTGGCCAAGCAGGGCCCGAGAAGGATGGGAAACCCCTTCATTCCGCCGGCGGTCTCGCAACGCCAGATGGGCCTCTTTGGTCCGACCAATCAGTTCAGCAGCCACTACACGATTCCCGTGGGCCTCGGCGTCGATTTTCTCCCGAGACACGGCTTCGATGTGGGGAGCCGCCGGAAAGGCAACAGATTTCAGTCACTCAAACATCCAGCCAGGCATCCAAGCAACGAATGGTGAATCTTGGGCACAGCTTGACTCGGTCGCAAGTGATCTCTTTCACTGTGTCTGCGCTTTGTGAGGAGCACAAATGGAACGTCTGACGGCTTCAGTCATGCAGAAGATGCGCATTGCTGCGATGGTGCTCTTTGGTGCTTGTGCAGCAGTCGGCTGTGGCGGGGTTTCTGCAAGCAGCCCTCCTCCAGCTACGGGCGTACGCGCCGCCGACATCGACGATGTGTCAGCTGGTCTCATGGAGCATCACCGCCACCACCACCACGGCGGAGTGACGCTCATGATCGCGCTGAGCCTCGACACGCTTGGCGTCTCGCCCGAACGGCGAACGGCCGTGGAGAAGGTTCGTAGTGATCTGTATGCTCGAATGGAACCGGCGCGGGCCGCAGAGCAAAAGCTGGTAACTGTGCTGGCTGACGGACTTGCTGCGGATAATCTGGACCGGGCGAGCGCGGATGTTGCAGTCGCTCAGGTGGCGGCCGCGGCTGCAAAGGTACACGATGCGTCCACGGATGCACTGAACCAGTTGCACACCGTCTTGACGCCACCCGAGCGAGCCGCGCTTGTCGACAAAGTCGAGGCGCACTGGGCAGTCTGGCAGAAGGCCAATGCCGAGGAGACAGATCTGAGGAATCCTGGGCGTGGTCTGCTCGGGATGCTCGCGACTGATCTGGGCCTGACGCAGGATCAGGTAGACAAGATCCGTGCGGGCCTCGGTGAGGGGATGAAGGCGGTGCCGCGGCTCGACCCGCAGGAGATCGCTGCGCACCTCCGCGCATTCGGCGAGGCATTCCGCCAGGAAAAATTCGATGCAAGACTGCTCACCACTGCGAACGGGGCAAACGCACACCTTGCTGGCTGGGGCGCGGCGCACTTGGCGCACTTCATAGAGGCGGTGAGTCCCGTGCTCACGCCGGACCAGCGCACCAGATTTGCGCAGAGGCTGCGTGAGCACGCGGCCCATACTTCTGGCAATGGAGGAGAACAATGAGCCAGGTCAGCCGGATAGGCATGTTGCGTCGGTTGGCGTGCACGGTCGGCATGAGCGCTGCGCTTCTTGGCACCGCCGGATGCGGCCTGGAAGTAGGGGCCGTATATCCCGAGATGGGGTACAGCGATTACCCGTCCGACGCGTACGTAGCGACGACTGAGCCCGTGTACTTCGATGGTCGGGCCACGTACTGGTACGGCGGTCGATGGAACTATCGGGATGGCGGTCGGTGGAACCACTACGACCGGGAGCCAGCGGGGCTCCACCAACGTCGCATGCAAGGCCCACCTGTGCGGCGCACATACGAGGCGCGCGGTGGCCGTCCGGGGGCTGCGCCCCACAGGCGTTAGGAGACGGCATCGGAACGGCGGCATATGGGCGCACCGCCCGTTGCTCACCCAGGCGGGGCTGCGCACTCTGACTCTCGACGGCTCGACACCGGCAACCGAGCGCGAGGGGCGCGTGGCTGCCTTCCGGGCCGGCACCGCGCAAGCCCCTGCGCATCGTGCTCGACCCCGACGAGAAGGCCTCGATCATGGAATTGGAAAACGCGACGTCGACCTGGGCGAGGACGCGGTCGAGGCACGCGCTGATCAGAGTGGAGTCGACGGCGCGGTTCACGTTTTCCACGCCGGAGTCGGCGTACAGAAGGGGATGCGCGGAGCAGGGCCAGCAGGAGTCGAACAACGGTGGCGCGGATTCGCGCTCGGCGATCGATCTTTCCGATGGCATTGAGCAAGTGCTTCCGGTCCTCGTGTAGCGGCTCGAAAGTGACGACGGCGCGCAGACCACGCCGTTGCCAAGTGGAAACGGTAGTGCGAGGGATCGCAACGTGCTTGGCAAGGCTCCTCAGCCCGGAGCGGAGAACCTGCTCATGGAGTCGATGACCGTATGCGCGGCACCTTCGTGGCGCGGCCGCGATGTCGGGGATCATCAGGAAAGCATCGCCCGCTGGGACCTCGCCGACGCCAAAACCTCAATGATGTTGAGGACGCCGCAAATGCGTACAGAAACGTGGGGAATGTCTTCGCACGCAGCTGTGTTGGCCAAGGACCGGCTGCACCCGCGCGGGCGCGGCTGTAGTATCATGCGCGCCATGCGCACGTTGGTGTTTCCTCACGCTCGTCGAGAACGGTTCTTCCTGGCGGCAGTGCTTGTCGCGGTTGCTCTTGGGGCTTGGGGCCCGACGGCGGAGGCCAGCGACAACAGCCGGGCGACGGCCAAGGCGCGCTACGAAACCGCCACGCGCCTCTACGAGATTCGCGAGTATGACAAGGCGCTGCTCGAGTACAAATCAGCCTATCTTGCCCAACCCGATCCGGCCTTTCTGTTCAACATCGGCCAGTGCTATCGAAAGCTCGGCCAGAACCATGAGGCGCTCAATTTCTTCCAGGAATACTTGAAGAAAGCCTCCCCGGACGATCCCAACCGCAGCCAGGTCGAAGCCCGCGTGCGAGACATCGAGGCCGAGGCCAAGCTCCAAGCCGAGGCGGCCCAGGCTGCCGCCGCGCCTGTGCCGCCTCCAGAGGTTGTTCAGCCCGTGCCGACGCCCGCGATCGCGCCGGTCGCGGCCGCGCCAACCGTCCCAGCGGCCTCAGTCGAACAGGCGGTCCCGGTCAGTGCAACGCCCGCGGCGAGCGGGCGCGGCCTGCGCATTGCGGGAATAGCCTGTGGCGCGGCTGGCCTGGCTTCGGTGGGGATCGCAATCTACTACTACACCCGAGCCAGATCGCTTTCTGACAGCGTGACCAGCTCGCCAAACCCCAAGGCCTCTGACGATCAAGCGGGCCGGGATGCTCAGACCATGCAGCGGGTGTTCTACAGCATCGGGGCCGGGGCGCTGGTCACGGGCACTGTGCTGTATTGGCTCGGTTGGCCGACCAAACAGGCCGGCCCCGCGGTGGCCGGGGTTGCTCCGATAATGGGACCTGGCCTGGCGGGAATTTCAGCGCAAGGGACATTCTGATGCGAAACCTAGTTGCCATTGTCGGCGTTTTCGTGATTGTTCACACAGCGGCCTGTGGCTACGACCCGCATCCCATCAGTGGCGCGTTGCCATGCACCTCGCATTGCCCGAACGGCTACGTGTGCACGAACAATCGCTGCTGGCTCAATGGCACGGGTCCTGACGGCGGCCCATCCGCCGGCACGACTGGAGGCGCTGACGCCGCTGGCACGGGTGGTACTGCAGGGATGGACGCGGACGACGCGAGCCGCGGTGATGCCCTGGTGCCTGCCATCGCCAGTTTCACTGCCTCGCCCGAATCGATATTGCTGGGTCAAAGCAGCACGCTCAGGTGGAGCGTGACTGGCGCAACGAGTTTGTCGATCGATCCGGACATTGGCTCGGTCATGGGCAAGACTTCCCAACAAGTCACGCCCACCCAGACCACGACCTACACCCTGACTGTGAACGCTTCCGTGTCCGTTAGTGTGACGGTTAGGGTGCTGAACGGAACCTTCACAACAACGGGCAACATGGTCACGCCGAGGGACAGCCACACGGCTACGTTGCTGCAAGACGGAAGGGTTCTCATCGTCGGCGGGACAGCGTACAATGAGCCCATCGCCGGCGCGGAGATCTACGACCCAGACACCGGCACATTCGCAGCCACTGGGGACATGACGGTCGAGAGAGAGTACCACACCATGACGTTGTTGCCGGGCGGGCAGGTTCTCGTCACGGGCGGCTTCGATGGCTCCAGCAATCTGGCAAGTGCGGAACTCTACGATCCCAATACCGCGACCTTCTCTGCCACCGGCAGCATGACCATGCCAAGGTCGAGTCACGTGGCTGCGTTGTTGCAGAATGGACTGGTCCTTATCGCTGGCGGATGGGACGGGCTCGGTGGCCTTTTCAGCGCGGAGCTATACGACCCAAAGACCGGCAAATTCGCAGCCACCGGCGATATGTCGGCGATCAGGCAGATCCCCACCGCGACGTTGTTGCCGGGCGGGCAGGTCCTCATCGCAGGGGGATACGACGGCGCCGACGATCTGGCCAGCGCAGAACTATACGATCCCAAGAGTGCACAATTCCTGTCAACCGGCACCATGCACGCGGCGAGGGAGACGCACACGGCGACATTGTTGCAAAACGGCGAGGTTCTCATCGTTGGCGGTGCAAATAGCACAGGGGATCTGGCAAGCACGGAACTGTACGACCCTAGCGCGGGAACATTCACCGCAACCACCAGCATGACCTTGCCAAGAGATTCCCACACGGCGACATTGCTACAAAACGGGATGGTTCTCGTTGCCGGGGGCGTGAGTTTCTTTTCGGCGCTCGCCAGCGCGAAGGTATACGACCCGGCGGCACCGACTTTCACGGCCACCGGCGGCATGTCCGTGCCAAGGCAGGGCCACACGGCGACGTTGCTGCCCAACGGGCAGGTGCTCATCGCCGGCGGATTCGATCAGACTATAGATTTCGCGCCAGCTGAGCTCTATCAGTAGCTTCGACGGGTGCCGCGACCTCTACCGAGTGCGGGTGGCGTGAGGGCAAAGAGGTTGGCCGCGGTGGCCAGAACGCTGCGCCAGGTTACGCCGAGCCACCCGCGCGGGCGCGGCTGTAGTATCATGCGCGCCATGCGCACGTTGGTGTTTCCTCACGCTCGTCGAGAACGGTTCTTCCTGGCGGCAGTGCTTGTCGCGGTTGCTCTTGGGGCTTGGGGCCCGACGGCGGAGGCCAGCGACAACAGCCGGGCGACGGCCAAGGCGCGCTACGAAACCGCCACGCGCCTCTACGAGATTCGCGAGTATGACAAGGCGCTGCTCGAGTACAAATCAGCCTATCTTGCCCAACCCGATCCGGCCTTTCTGTTCAACATCGGCCAGTGCTATCGAAAGCTCGGCCAGAACCATGAGGCGCTCAATTTCTTCCAGGAATACTTGAAGAAAGCCTCCCCGGACGATCCCAACCGCAGCCAGGTCGAAGCCCGCGTGCGAGACATCGAGGCCGAGGCCAAGCTCCAAGCCGAGGCGGCCCAGGCTGCCGCCGCGCCTGTGCCGCCTCCAGAGGTTGTTCAGCCCGTGCCGACGCCCGCGATCGCGCCGGTCGCGGCCGCGCCAACCGTCCCAGCGGCCTCAGTCGAACAGGCGGTCCCGGTCAGTGCAACGCCCGCGGCGAGCGGGCGCGGCCTGCGCATTGCGGGAATAGCCTGTGGCGCGGCTGGCCTGGCTTCGGTGGGGATCGCAATCTACTACTACACCCGAGCCAGATCGCTTTCTGACAGCGTGACCAGCTCGCCAAACCCCAAGGCCTCTGACGATCAAGCGGGCCGGGATGCTCAGACCATGCAGCGGGTGTTCTACAGCATCGGGGCCGGGGCGCTGGTCACGGGCACTGTGCTGTATTGGCTCGGTTGGCCGACCAAACAGGCCGGCCCCGCGGTGGCCGGGGTTGCTCCGATAATGGGACCTGGCCTGGCGGGAATTTCAGCGCAAGGGACATTCTGATGCGAAACCTAGTTGCCATTGTCGGCGTTTTCGTGATTGTTCACACAGCGGCCTGTGGCTACGACCCGCATCCCATCAGTGGCGCGTTGCCATGCACCTCGCATTGCCCGAACGGCTACGTGTGCACGAACAATCGCTGCTGGCTCAATGGCACGGGTCCTGACGGCGGCCCATCCGCCGGCACGACCGGAGGCGCTGGCGCCGCTGGCACGGGCGGCGTGGTCGGAAATGATGCCGCCGCTGGCATTGGTGGTGCGCTCGGAAACGATGCCCCCACTGGCACTGGCGGTTCGGTCCAAGCTGGGGGCGCCGGCACTGGTGGCTCGCTCGGAATTGATGCCGCCGCAGGCCGTGGCGGCGCGCTCGGAAGTGATGCCGCCGTCGCACCTGATGGCGCGGGTGACGCGCGGTTTGATGTTCCCTCCACCCCGGACTCCTCGGTGGACGTGAGGCTTGCCAGCAGCGAAGTGGGCGTCGCTGACGTGGCGAGCACCGGCGGCGCAACCGCAGGAGTCTTCAAGGCGACGGGCAGCATGACGACCAAGCGAGAGGTTCATACCGCGACGCTGTTGGGAGATGGGACGGTTCTCATCGCTGGCGGAAGCATTCTCGCCACGCCTCTCGCGAGCGCAGAGCTATACGACCCCGCAAAGACGACCTTTGCGGCGACCGGCAAGATGACTGCGGCAAGGTACGCCGCCACCGCGACGCTGTTGCAAGACGGAAGGGTTCTCATCACCGGCGGATTCGACGGCGAGCAGGCTGTGGCGAGTGCGGAACTGTATGACCCCGTAACCGCAAAATTCTCGGCCACTGGCAACATGACGGCGGGAAGAAACTTCCACACGGCGACGCGGCTACCAGATGGAAAGGTCCTCATCGCCGGCGGAGCTGCCAACGTCACCCAACTTGCGAGCGCGGAGATCTATGACCCGGCAACCGCGAAATTCACAGCCGTCGGGTCAATGAAGACAGCCAGGGTATCGCAGACGGCGACCTTGTTGGACAGCGGGAAGGTTCTCATTGTTGGTGGATTGAGCACCAAGGACGTTGTCGCAAGTGCGGAGTTGTACGACCCCACGACCGCGAGCTTCGTGGCGACCGGATCCATGTCGACGGCAAGGCAGGGCCACACGGCCACGTTGTTGCCGGGCGATAGGGTACTTGTTGTCGGCGGACAGAGCAGCACTGAGGACCTCGCGAGCGCGGAAATCTACGATGCGGCGGCAGCAGCATTTTCGCCAACCGGCAGCATTACCGGGGCACGGGACAGCCACACGGCAACGTTGTTGCCAAGTGGGATGGTCCTCATTGTCGGCGGAAGTAATGGCGGCGCTCTTGCGAGCGCGAGGCTATACGACCCAGTTGCCGCGGCCTTCACGGTCACGAGCGGCATGGCCTACGAGAGGACGTTTCATACCGCCACGCTGCTAAACAGCGGGGCGGTGCTTGTTGCAGGTGGATTCGGCACGAACGACGACCTCGCGAGCGCCGAGCTGTACCAATAGCCTGACGGTTGCCGGCGCGCAGAGCGGGGTTGCCATCCCGGCAAGTCTTGCGCGTTCTCCTCAAATGCGACCGCCGCTCGCATGAAATGTGAGACTGCCGCGGGGTGGGCAGCATCGTAGGGTTGTGCGGTATTTCGTGGTCATGGCAGGGGTGCTCGCCCTCCTGGGCGGGCTGGGGGGCGTGAAGGTCGCCCAGATTGAATCGCTTATTGCCTACGGTCACGCCGCTGTGGCAGCGGGTCCGCCACCCGAGGTGGTGGGGACCACGAAGGCGATGCAGGAGACCTGGGAGAACAGGCTGTTCTCGGTGGGCACCATCGCCCCCGCGCGCGGCGTGACCGTGAGCAACGACGCCGCGGGTGTGGTCAGCACAATCAAGTTCCAGTCGGGGCAGACGGTGCGCCACGGGGAAGTGCTGGTCGAACTCGACAGCCGCGTGGAACGCGCGCAGTTGGTCTCTCTGCGGGCCCAGCTCACTCTGGCGCGCGTCTCCGCCGAACGGGCGCGTGCACTGTTCAAGGACAACGCCGTGCCCAAGGCGCAGCTCGACAGTGCCGAGAGCGTGATGCAATCCGCGACCGCCAACGCAGCGGCCTTGCAGGCGCAGATCGATCGCAAGACCGTGCGCGCCCCGTTCGACGGGCGGCTGGGCATCCGACTCATCAATCTGGGCCAATACTTGAACCCCGGGACTGGGATCACGGACTTGCAGTCCACGGACGCGAATTTCGTCGATTTCACGTTGCCGCAGCAGCAGCTCAAGCAAATCGCGGTGGGCATGGTGGTGCGAATCAATGAAGGCCTCCCCGGTCCGCGCGCCGAGGCTACCGTCGCCGCCATTGATCCGACGCTGGACCCCATGACCCGAAGCGGCCGAGTGCGGGCCGCGGTACGCAAGATGGACGGGCTGGTCAGCCCCGGGATGTTCGTCAACGTCTCAGTGGTCCTGCCCGAGAAACGCAACGTGACCCTGGTGGCGGCCACCTCGCTGATTCACGCCTCGTTCGGCGACTCGGTCTTCGCTGTCGAGGAAAGGACCGACGACAAAGGCGCCTTGCTGGCAGGCCCCGACGGCAAGCCGGCTCTGCTCGCGCGCCAGCAGTTCGTGAAGACCGGCGAGGCCCGCGGAGATTTCGTGGAAATCGTCGAAGGCGTAAGACAGGGACAGGAAATTGTCGCGCAGGGCGCTTTCAAGCTGCGCAATGGTGCGCCGGTCAGGATCAACAACTCGGTCAAGGTCGAGCCGCAGCTCGTGCCCCGCCTGGAAAACCGCTGAGGGCCCATGCGGTTCGTTGATCTCTTCATCCGCAGGCCAATCCTCGCTGTTGTCGTGAGCCTGATCATCATCATCGCAGGCCTGCAAGCTGTGCGCTCGCTCAACGTCCGCCAGTACCCCAAGTTACAGGCAGCCAGCATCGTGGTCACCACTGTCTACGTGGGCGCCAGCGCAGAGCTGGTGCGCGGCTTCGTCACCACCCCGCTGGAGCAGGCCATCGCCGCCGCCGACGGCATCGACTACATCGAATCGCAGAGCGTGCAGGGCCTGTCCACCATCAGTGTGCGCCTCAAGCTCAATTTCGACGGCGCCAAGGCCCTGGCAGACGTCAGCACGCGTGTGAACCAGGTACGCGCAGATCTCCCTCCCGAATCTGAGATACCGGCCATCAGCCTGCAGCCCTCCGACGCCCAGACCGCCGCAATGTACCTGAGCTTCGGCTCGACCATTCTGCAAGACAATCAGGTGACCGACTATCTGATTCGCATCGCGCAGCCGCGCCTGACCGCCATCGAGGGCGTACAGCGCGCCGAGATCCTGGGCGGCCGCACCTTTGCCATACGCGCGTGGCTCAAGCCCGACCGCATGGCCGCGCTCAATGTCAGCCCGGGGCAGGTGCGCAACGCTCTCGCCGCGAACAACGCCTTGTCGGCCGTGGGCCAGACCAAGGGCGCGCTGGTGCAGCTCAACTTGACGGCCTCGACCGATCTGCGCACCGTCGAGGAATTCCGCAAGCTGGTGGTGCGCGAACAGAACGGCACGCTCGTCCGCCTGCAGGACATCGCCGACGTCGTGATGGGCGCCGACAACTACGAACAGGACGTGCGCATGAGCGGCCAGCGCGCGGTGTTCATGGGCGTGTGGGTTTTGCCCAACGCCAACTCACTCGACGTCATCGGCCGGGTGAACCGCGAGGTGCAACAGATCCGCAGGGAGCTGCCCACCGGGATGATGGTGAACGTGGCCTACGACTCAACCAAATACATCAAGAGCGCCATCAAAGAGGTGGTCACCACCCTGGCCGAGACCGTGCTGATCGTCATGGTGGTCATCTTCCTCTTCTTGGGCTCGCTGCGCACGGTCCTCGTCCCCGTGGTCGCCATCCCGGTGTCGCTCATCGGCGCGGTATTCCTGATGCAGGTATTTGGGTTCACAGTCAACCTGCTCACACTCTTGGCCATTGTGCTTTCTGTCGGCCTGGTGGTGGACGACGCCATCGTGGTGGTCGAGAACTGCGAGCGCCACGTGCGCGAGGGCCGCTCGCGACTGGAGGCGGCCTTCCTTGGCGCGCGCGAGCTGGTGCGCCCGATCATTGCCATGACCATTACTCTGGCAGCGGTTTACGCGCCCATCGGTTTCCAGGGCGGGCTCACGGGAGCCCTGTTTCGCGAGTTCGCCTTCACCCTGGCCGGGGCGGTATTCATCTCGGGCGTGGTGGCCCTGACTCTGTCACCCATGATGAGTTCCAGGCTGCTCAATCCGGTTTACCGGCCAGGCTGGCTGCCGCGCCACATCGACAGCGGCTTCGATTGGTTCAAGCGCGTCTATGGCCGAATGCTGGCTGCTACACTGCGCGCCCGCGGCGCCGTGTACGTCGGGTGGCTCATGCTCACCCTAGCTGTGGTTCCCCTGTACATGTTCTCGCCCAAAGAACTTGCGCCCAATGAGGACCAAGGCGTGGTGTTCGGCGCGATGCTGGTGCCACCCAACGCCACACTGGAGCAACTCGACCCCTTCCGCGCCGAGGTGACACGCATTTTCAAGGAGACGCCCGAGTTCGACAACACCTTCCAGATCACCTTCCCCTTCCAGGGCTTTGGCGGCATGTTGGTCAAGCCCTGGGACCAGCGCAGTCGGCAGATCTTCGCCATCGCCAATGAGACCAACTTCAAGCTGGCCAGCATCGCGGGCGTCCGCGCCCCGGTGTTCCTGCCCCCTGCCCTGCCCAGCGCGGGCCTGATGCCCATCGAGTTCGTGATCGCCTCGACGGCCGACCACCAGGAGATCACGCGCTTTGCCGACCGGCTCAAACTGGCAGCCATTCAGAGCGGCCAATTCGCGTTCCCACCCGACAGTGACGTAAAGATCGATCAGGCCAAGGCCGAAATTGTACTCGACCGCGACAAGATAGCCTCAATGGGAATCAGCCTGGGACAAGTGGGCGGCGATTTGGCGGCGATGATTGGCGGGCACTATGTCAACCGTTTCACCATTGACGGCCGCGCGTACAAGGTGATTGCGCAGGTTGAGCGCAGCGGACGACTGACGGCCGATGACTTGCAGCGCATCTACGTGACTGGGCCCAACGGACAGCTCATGCCGCTGGGTGCAGTCGCCGAGATCCGCAAGGGAATCGAGCCGCGCACCCTCAATCGCTTTCAGCAGCTCAATGCCGTCAAGATCTCGGGCGTGCCGTCGCGCTCGCTGGAGAACGGGTTGCGCGTGCTGGAGGACGAGGCGGCGAGGATTCTTCCCCCTGGCTATCGCATCGACTACACGGGTGAATCGCGCCAGCTTCGCCAGGAGAGCGGCAAGTTCCTGCCGGCCATGGCGTTGGCCCTGGTGCTGATTTTCCTGGTCCTCGCCGCACAATTCAATTCCTTCCGCGATCCCTTTGTCATCCTGGCCGGGTCAGCGCCCCTGGCCATGTTCGGCGCGCTCATCTTCACCTTCCTGAAGTTCCAGGGACCGCCCGGCATGACCTTCCCGCTGACTGCGGGATGGACTGTGACCCTGAACATTTACTCCCAGGTCGGCTTGGTAACCCTGGTGGGCTTGGTGTCGAAGAACGGCATCCTGATCGTGGAATTCGCCAACGTGCAACAAGAGCGCGGCCTGTCCAAGATTGACGCCGTGAAGGCCGCAGCCGCGACTAGGCTGCGTCCGATCGTAATGACTACAATAGCCACCGTTGCCGGTCTCTTTCCCCTGACCCTGGTCACTGGCCCGGGCGCAGTGGCGCGCAATTCGATTGGTATTGTGCTGGTGGGCGGAATGTCAATCGGCACGATCTTTACGCTTTTCGCTGTGCCGTCGATCTACGTACTGCTGGCGCGCGACCACCGCAAGGCGCACGCGAAGGATCTGGAAACCGAGCGAGCGGCACAGGCGGCAACGATGCCGAGGGAAGGGAGCGCGGAGGCGGCGGCGTGAGGACGAGGGGCGCCGAAGGCCCGGGGCTAGACCCAATATCGCCTATGACTTCAGCTTGCCACGCTTGGCGAGTTGTTCCTTCGCGACCTTCCCTGCAACGTAGAGCGTCTCGAACAAGTGTTCGACTAGTTTGATGGTTTCCTCCGCATCGTCTTTGCCGACCTCTGTGATGACAACGACCCCGCTTTGTAGATCAGGTTCGGTATCGTGCGCACCATGATTCCCCACCCACCGAGCGGCTTCACACCAATTCTTCTGAGGTGTAGTGATCAGATGATTGTCTTCGAGGTACTTGATCTGCACGCCGAGGTTCTTGCCTTTGGGAGCCCCGATCTCTACTGCCGCTGTTTGTAGGGCTCGGCGGGCCATCACGACGCTCGCGTTCCAAGCCGACACAGCCAAACATGCTTTGGCTTCCCGGAGATCGCTCTTCATCGGCTCCGCAATCGCGTCGCTCACGGGCCCCGGTTGAGGTGGAGGAAGAATCCAGATTCCGTCCTCAGCCGCTAGAATTGGTTTCTGGCAAGCGTTGCACTTTCCCATCCACCACCGCAACCCTCCCTCCTGGTACATCGGGATTGATGGCAGGCTAAGAGCGTGTCTGAAAAGTGCTACCAGGGGTGAGGGATACGGGCAGGAAGAGCGAGTCAGGAGCAGCAGCGGGGACCACAGAAATAGTCAACCTCACCCCCAACCCCTCTCCGGGACGGAGAGGG
>Ga0265316_10000064_pt1 | contig 112237 bp, 8 predicted proteins | sample 4522metaG_FD_202092 | JGI IMG/M metagenome (GOLD analysis project Ga0265316, IMG submission 202092) | Rhizosphere microbial communities from Carex aquatilis grown in University of Washington, Seatle, WA, United States - 4-5-22 metaG | ecosystem: Host-associated > Plants > Roots > Rhizosphere >... | reverse complement strand
TAAAATCAATATTAAGTATGGAATTATTACGAATAAAGGATATAAATGGCACGAGGTCGTCTTAATGGCAAAACGGGAAAGAAAAGAAGAGATAAAGTTAGAGATTGGCGCAACAGAACTAACTAGAAGGTTGATGTTGGAGTTCGGTGGAGATTTTGAAATACAGGTTGTTAAATACGGAAAGATCGGTGTCAAAGTAAGTAGCCCGGCTGATAGCCAAAAGAAAGAATATCCTGCCTGGATAAATAATGTCAAAGGGGCTAATTATTACACACGGCTAGGCATCAGCAAAGACGCCACACCCACGGAAATCAAACGTGCCTATCGGAAAATGGCTGTTAAGTATCATCCTGACAAGAACCCGGGTGACGAGAAGAACGCTGAGAAGATAACCAAGGCCATCAATGAGGCCTACGAAGTTCTTTCAGATGCGCAAAAGAAGAACGAATATGACAATGCTTCTCAATTTGGCGGCAAAAAAGCCAGGTCAGCCTGGGCTTCTCCTAAGGTAAGAGATGTCGATCCTCTTAAATGGAGAAATAGTTATAACTTTATCAGCTTTGGAGATCTGCTCAGGGATTTAAAGAACAGTGGAGTACTGGCGCATGAAGGCATGGGCATTGAGGATATTGAGGACGCCTTCTTTTTTAACGGCAGGCTGTATTTCATTACTCATAGATATAATCAGGGATGGAGCGGTGGTTACCTTAGAAATGAAGCTATTTATCGGCCTGCAGAGTTGGTCAGCATTTCCCCTGAGCAGATCAAGCAAGGCAATCTGGAGAATGTCCCGATCCATTTGGAATGGAGAAATCTTGTTTCATCTTTTAAGATATATCCGACGCCGCGATATGGAGAATACCTGTTGATATCAAACGAGCATAATGCAGCTGTTATCATCAACCTGAAAGATCTGCAAAAAGAAGAAGTCACAATACCCGATATGAGGAGCACAAATACACTGTTGGACGGGGATTATCGTCAAGATTTTGAACAACAGATCAATAGCGCGTTCTCGGTGAAGCTGTATGCGCAGGCAGGGACCAAAGGTATTCTTCGTTTCCCTGATCTAGGAAGACGCAGAACTTCATGGAAATTTGATAAGCAGGGCCGCCTTGTCTTCCTGACCCAGAGCGGCAATGTCGTGATCTGGCATATTGACGAAAATAGATTTGAACAGAAGACCCTCGACTACAGAAATTCTTTCACTGCTTGGGGTGGAGAATATCATATTTTAAGCAGTAACTGGCAAAACAGAGTGGCTAACCCTGCGCCGTTGCTTTGTTATCAGCCATATGTTGGATTAAGCTCTGAAGGGGAGCTGGCCTATGTTCTCTACAGAGAAGGATATGATGACCAGACTCGTCATATAGCCGGCCTTGAGGTGTGGGATGTGGCAGCTAACCAGCGCCTGTCTAGGAAAGAATGGAATAACGGCGAACAGGTCTTCGAAGTTAAATGGGATAAGAACGGCGACCTTTTGATCGAGATTGGGAAAAGAGATTCTGCCAGGTCATTCCTGCGTTGGGATTGGGCAACGGATAACTGGGCTGTTGTTGGAAAACAGAAGGAAGAGAGCATAAGCCCCAATGCAAGATATAGCGCTGCTATTGAGGATGGAGAGGTCGTGGTCACCCATGCGCAGACAGGCCAACAAGTTCTTTACAATATTGTTTTTGCCGGTCAGAAGGAGAACTTTAATGTTGTGCCGGTTTCTCCCGAAGGCGCTAAGATAAGCGATCTTCCCAGCGATTGGACGAGCGACGGTTCCTTGTTCGTCACCCATACGAATAAAGTCGTCTATGTGGCTGAATTGGTATTGCCTGGTCTGAACAGCCGGGTACCGAAGGCGATGATCTCCGGAACAAAGGCATTGACGGCTGGTGTTACTTCTTCACCTATTGCCGTTCCTACACTCAAAGAAATAATCACCTTAAGATTTGAAGGAAGAATAAAAGATATCCGTGTTGCTGATTTAGACACAGGGACAGGTGAATTTACAAAGACCTTTGCCGATTTCTTAAAGAAGATATTCGCTCAAGTGAATATTGTGGGCGTTGAGCCTTTGTCCTTCTGCGTGAGGGAAGCTCATGCCTTGGGCAATACAGGCGTTATTCATGCTTACGCATTGGATGAGCCAGAATCTCCTTACAGCTATCAGAGTGCCGGCTTAACAGACGCTTCATGTGATATCGTCACTGTCAACAATATCTCAAATGTCTTTATTCCCAAGCAAGCCGCGAGGATTGTAAAGCCAAATGGATTGCTTTTGGTCACAGTAGAAGAGGTGGATGTTATGGAAGGCAGAGATAAAAACATCCAGAGTGAATTAGAGACAATGGGATTTGAGGTTACGCTATTAATGCCGGTGCCGTCAGATTATCCGTCGACCTATCCATCAACTATGCTTAAGTCTTATAATTATAAGCCGGGCGCGCTTCTTGTGGCTGTTCCTAAGTCTTATGTTGCTTCATCAAGTATTAAGCGGGTTTCGCCTGTTGAGCCAGCTTGGTTTAACACTAATAAACCAAAAGATAATCAGCAGAAGAATAAGAAACAAGGGGCTAAGAAGCAGTCTGAGGCGCAAGTAGAAGATGAGAATATTTCGCCTAGAAATGGAAAAATAGATCATTTAGCAGTTAATGCGATAGGGTTATTTATCGCAGGGATGGTTCCTTTGAGCATCGTCACAGTAATGGTTGGTCTTGTTTACAGCTTGTTTACTAAAGTAGGGACTGGTTCTATTATATTATCCATTGGCGCCTACACTACATTATCTACATTATTAACGCCGGTTTCATTTATTCTTTTTGCAGTAGCAGTTGTAACCATATCCGGGATCCTTGCTTATCTGGCAGTAGCTTTCTTCTCGCAAGCGGCAAGAATTGCTATCGCGCATGTAAAGCACGGCGGAATCAGAGGACCGACAGTAGTATTAACCAAAGCAATTGCCACTCCGCAATCCGAAGCAGCTTATTTTAACCAGCTTCCACAGAGCATACAAGATTCTATCCGTAAACACGAACAAGCCCACAAAGACGGCAAAAATGAGCTCGGCGCTTATTCTGTCCAGGCAAAAGATTTATTAAAAACCGGCTGGAAAGTAATCGCGCATATTGCGACATTAGTTGCCGCAACCACAATCGCCTTACACTTAGGTGTCTCTTCAGGTTTATTCGCGGCCTTTGTTCCCAGCTTCTTAGCGCTTGCAGGTTTGTTCTATATTTGGAAAGATGCCCGTTCCTTAAAAGAAGGCAGAGCCGTAGAATTATTCTACGCGTATAACGCGCAAGGGTTGGGCATAGCCGCGCTATTGGCTATTAAGAGATTTGTTCAGGGAGAATCCAAGATCCGCGCTGGCTTTGCCGATGAAGGTATTATTAAGGTCGTTTCAAAATTATGCGCTAACCCGCTTGCTTTGGCAGGATGGGTGATCTTAGGCATGGCAATAGGCGCAACTCATTGCGGCATATTAAGCTTTGCCACACTTATCGGAGCAGGCTTAGGTATTGTTACTCCCTGGTTGATCAATATACTCTGGAACTTCTTCTGGAGCTATATGGTGATGGATGACTTGCTGCAGAAAACAGCAAGGGATTATAAAGAAGGCAAGCTGGCTAAAGAAGTTCAAGAAAAGATTGATGCATCAATAAAAACATTCAATGAAGAGATCGCCCACGCGAAAGTATATTATACGGTTAAAGCATTTTTTATCCGCTCAAGTATTACCTTGCCTGCTTTCAGCGGCACACTGAAATTCGTTTTTGGCAGGTTGCAGATGGCTTTCTGGGGTTCTGTATTGGCAAACGCGCTGCTTCCGATATTGTTTACTAAAGAAATTGCCACATTCTCTCTCCTTAACTTATTCGGGCTAGGCATATTAAAGACCGGGTTCGATACTTGGGGGCTTTCACATAATATCGCCGGATTATTCAGATTATCCGTTATTACCTTATCCCTTAAGATCTTCAGCAGGAACTTTATCCTCACTCGTAATCAGGTGCAGCGCGCGTTTGCAAGGAACATGGTTGGTTCTTTGGAAGCGGAGTTCATCTTTGAGAATTATGAAAAATTAACAAATAAAAATTTAGTAAAAGAATTGTTGGAGAAGGGCATCATTAATCCTGCCGGCAGGCCGGGGTTAATAGCGTTGATCAACCAGAAACTGGGGAAAGACGGAATTACTGTTGTTCCGGTATCGCCGGTATCCCGGTTTGGTTATGAAGCAGTGTATTATTTGATCCCTGATGTTATTGCTTTAGGCTTAATCATCCTTTCGCCTTTGGCCGGGCCTTTAGCGTTATTACATATGTTCTTCGGCGGAATAGAAGAAAAAGAACATCCTTATTACAGCTTGTGGGTGGCAAAGGGCAGGGAATTCTGGGTGAGCTTGTTCCATATGTGGACCATTAGCGCGGAAATTGGCGCGGTGATCAAAGGCGGGGCTTATTTAGCGAAACATCCGGTTATGAAATACCTTGGTGGAGAAGAGTTAGGCCAGATCGCCAATCTTTTGGAAGGGCCTAACGGCGCTATATCATGGGGTAATCATATACTTGGCGCGGTTAATAATAGCTTAGGGTTTGATCTGACTCAATTATTCCATTACACCCTTGGCGGGACAGTAACGAATGTATTAGGTTGGGAAATGCAGGTTCACGCGCTTGCCCGGGATGATAGTGTAAAGAGCAGCCGCGAAGTAAAGAATGCGGTATCCTCTGTAAAAGAAGAAATCTCGAAAGATGAAGACGCAGCTGTTTTAATTAAGAAAGCCAATCTTGGGGAAGATAAGCTTTTGGATTTAATTAACCAGACAGTTATATTCTACATGCAGGAAGCCCAGTTTAATCCGGATATTAAGCAGATAATTTATAATAAAGAGAATAAATTAAACATTGGGCCGTTGGCAAAAATGGCAAAATTGAACCTATTAATTAGCGCAACAACAGCAGATAATCAAGGCCAGGCAATGCCGCAGAAGGCACCCGCGACAACAGCACCTTCTTCTGGCAATTCAAATCAGGCAGCAATTACACCGGGCACAAAAACAGAGGTTAAACATGAGGTAGCTACCACTAAAGTTAATGAAGCTGGTACGCAGCCTGCAGGCAATCCGCAAGTTACAACACCTGATAAGACAGGGCCTCCTGCGCAAACTAAACAAGTACAAGCCCCTAAAGCTGCCTCAAAGCCTGCCGCAGAAAAAGCAGAACAGCCTGCAGTTTCCGAAGTTCCCGCAGAACTGAATAGAAATCTGGAAGATACCCAACTTACCATGTATAAGCTATCCTTATTATGGGAGCAATTATATAAAAATGACTCCTTAAATACTAACTTAAATAATGCTATTACTAATGCTGAAAAGGATAGATTAGGTCTGTTATTGAACGAAGAAAATCAAGAGGTTGCTTTTAAGTTCGGAACTTATCAAGATGTAAGAATTATTCCTCATTTTATCCTTGAGTATCTATCCGGCAATAAAGAAATTTCTTTAAGTGTTCCGCAGGGGTATTTATTTGTTCGCCAGCCGGCATCTAATACTTTTACGGTAATCAAAGAGGATGAATTTAATAAGAATTATTTAGAATCAAAAGGTTACAAACTCTATTGGTTTGACAAAAAAGGCCAAAGAATAGAAAAAGGCAGCTTGGATAATCCTGAATGTTCCGCAGTGATTATGTCGAAGAATAAGATCGAGAATTTCCTCTTCTTCAAGAACGAACCCAATAAGATAGAAAAAGCCATTTCCCGGGAAGGAATGAAGATCTCGCGCGTTCTGCCGTGGAGAGCTTATAATAATTTATTTAAGGACGGAAATTTTAATGATACTATAGAAAATTTATTCAATAAAGGTGAAAAGATTAAGCTCGTGCCCGTATTTTCCGCCAACGACGGCAAGAAACTCGTTGATATTGATTACCTTAGGGATCAAGGGCGCGTAGTTTATGTGGATGCCAGCAAAAACCCCGCTGAAGTATTGGAAAAATATCAAGCTACAGGCAAGGGTTATAAATTGGAGATCTATATCACACCAGAAGGCGAAAAAGCTTCTTATTATCACAAGAAAGACGTAAAAGACACCGTAAGAGAAGAATGCTTAAGGGTACTCAGCCTGCCGCAGGAAGCAGAAGAAATGTATAAGTGGTCGGTTGAGATCGTTAAAAACAGTGTTTCCTTGATTTCAGTTAAACTTGCCGGAAATTTATTAAGTGTTGCGCAGATAGATGACGAGGGACTGTTAAAGAATATTAAAGCCTATGCAGATGAAGCGCAGTTGAAACAGGCTGTTAAGGACGGAAGTTTGGCAGAAGCACTAGGCAATAAAGGGGCATTCTTAGTTTACGGCCAAGGTGCTTTAAAATTGGATGAAGGTTTCTTTGTAAGGCATGAGAATATCGGTAAATTACTCGCCGAGGCATTCAAAGGCAAAGATAAAGAAAATATCAGCCTGCCTAGCGGTTACTTGATCCTGCCTTCTTTATCTTTTAATGAGAAAGCTTACCTTGTACCGGTTAACGAAAAGAAAGAGGAATTCCTCATTTTTAAAGATACCAAGATGGTGCCGGATTATACCAAGGGCAAGGCGATCCTATTTGACCAAGAGAATTTAAAGATGGCGATAGATACGCAGGATAAAGATTTAAGCCGCGATTTGGAGCATTTTATTACTAAGCCGTTCTTTGCACTTTCCTTCGATACCACAGGTAACCAATGGAAAGTGGCGAAAATATATGATAGCGAAAAAGATTATAACGGCGGGATCAAGAATTTTATGTTCAGGGTGCTTTATATTAACGGCAAAAATTCGGTCATAAAATGGATGAAGTATGGCGAAGTCCCCACAGATCCGGCAACGAGAATACTGGAGATCAGAGATACCGATAGCAATCTGGTTTGGACCAAAACCATGGCTGCTGCCAAATACTTAGCTGATAAAACAGCGAGGGGCGTTTACTACAATATACAAGGGCAGGATGCGGCAACGAGAGGCGTACTGTTGGATATGTATACGAGATACATGACGAGTGACATCTCCGCGGCGCAGGAGTATTTTAATTCAGTAAAATATTACACCATATTAACCGGCTGGGGCGGGACTGATGTTGACCTTAACGCTTTACCCAAAATTATGAACGACCTTTTCGGTACCTGGTTCCCGCATTGGGCTACGGCAAAGGCTATTCGTAATGATGGTAAGAGTTTTGATTTCTCCGGCTGGTCTCAAACTTTAATAAACGGCGGGTCTATACCTAAAGATGCTCAAGGCAAGATCGAGCTTATTGAGAACGGATATGTCATTAAGGGTGGCATTCCCTATAACCTTGGATTACCGCAAGAATTAAACGTAGTTGAAAACAGCTGGGATTGGATAAATCACATTCTATCAACGGATCCGCTTAAATTTATTACCGGTACTTTTGGCCTTGGCAATCCTACGCCGGTAGAAAAATATTATCTTAAGACCGCAGACGGTAAAAAAGTATTCATCCCCGGGATTTATTTGGCAGTAAGAGGTATGGAGATGGCTGCAGTAGATTACGCTAATACACAGAAGGAATACGCTAATCTTGAGCAGACCGTGGTTAGGTCATGGTGGGTAGATAAGGAAGGATACTTGCATATTGAGGTTGCTTTTGGTAAAGCAGAAAGGATCAGGGCTGAGAAAATAGCTATTGAAAATAAAGTTCTGCCTGAAAACGGACAGTTTCAATATGCGGATAAAGAAGGTAACATTCATTATATAGTCATCGAAACCGGTGCAAAAGAGGCTTTCCAGACCGCCAGGAACTTAAAGCAGGTAGTTGCAAGAGCTTATTCAATTAAAGAATTATACCTTCGCGGCGGCTATATGAAAAACCCTCATGATGATCAGCATTATTCGCTCGGAGATGTTCCGGTTTGTTCAGAAATAGTACCCGGTGCGAACCCTGTAGAGAAATTCAAGGAATTACATAATTTATTGCTTGTTAAAATTGCCCCCGGAACAGATGCCAGAGAAGCGGTCAATAAATATTTAGAGTTCTTTCATTTAGTAGATCCCGGAAATGAAAACTTAACAATAGAAAGAGCGATTATGGTTCTTTCCAGCTTCAGCGCCAAAGATATGAATTTGCAAGAACTTCAGGAATACCTTGAGAAAAATAGAGGTATTAAGGAAGTAGATAATTATCTTTACTGGCTTCTTTCCCATACGCCTTATATTTTTGACTGGGTTGTATATTCAAAGGAAGAGGATAATTTCTACAATTTTATTTTTAACACTCAAGACAAGAAAGAACTTAACCGTATAACCAGCCAGGAACATTATCTTGAACTTGGATTGAATAATTTAGTCAAAGCAATAAGCGATTTTAAAGACGGAACACCTTATCCTCGGCTTGCATTTATGAAGGGTATTTCACAGGTAGCATATGCGTATGAAGCCGGCCATGCTTACAAGGTGGTTACCTTAGAGAATGTGGTTACTCATAATAAAGTGGATGCTTACTTTGATATTGAGGGGTATCTTATTAAAACTGTTGATGCCGATACAAAAGAAATTGTTTTTTATACCTATAATGCAGAGGTAGGAAAAGACGTTCCTTTAAAAGCTTTCAGGAATGATAATTCTGCCACTTTCAAATTTGAGCTTTTGGCAGATGGAAGTTATAAGGTTATCCGTGAGAATAAAGAGCCCATTGATAACGAGAAAACCGTAGCCATAGTTTACCGCGCAGATGACCTGCCGATGCAAAAAGAGGTCCTGCTTTCAGGGGAAAAAGAGATTAAGGTTACCGATATTTATGTAAGAGACAGCCAGGATGTGAGCAGGTTTGTGCTCAATTATAAAGAAGGAAAATTATTCAAGTTGCTGATTTTTAACCATCAGTCTGCTGACGGGAACACGGTTTTTGAACTGCTTAATGCCAGCGATCTGGCGGTAGTACCGGAAGCTCTGCAATCTTTGTCAGGAGTAAACTCCGGATATCAGAATATTTCCAAGTTGGCCGGGGATGTGGTTAAAAAGTATCATGATGCCAGCATATTCGAAACTTATGACGCGCGCTTTGACAGGTCAACAGAAAAAGTAACTGAAGTAATCAGCCCCGATGGTACCCATATTAAAAGAACGCTTCAATCGCTGTATAAAGGCATAAGCAAGGATCCTTATATGAACGTCTTGAGGGAAAATGTGCGTAATGACGAAGAGGTAAACCGTGTCTGGTCAATTTCTTATATTGTTGACAAGGTGGAGTTTGAAATTCACCGTGAATTCTTACAGAGGTTAGGTTATACACATGAACAAATTGACGGGTTATTTGAAGATGCGATAAAAGCAAAAGACGCCAGTAAATTACCAGCATCGATCATCAGAATGCACAAACGTAATATTCTTGGCTGGGATTTGACCGTAACCTTTGACGGATATACAGATTATTTTATCTATGACGAAGCAGGCGCAGCTGTGGCTGGGTTTAAATTGGACCGAAACGAAAAAATATCGGTTTTAAGCTATGCCGTTGGAGTAGGAGTTGATGGTATCAAGATAAAGCAGCTTGATTTAAAGAGCTTGGCTCAAGAAGAAGCTGATAGTATCAACTCCAAGTTTGCCGACTTAAGAAAACAGGTTGTAGGAAGCAATCATATACTTTGCGGCAGTATACCTTTGAAGGAATTGAAGGATACAGTTGACAAGAATGATCCGCGTGTCATTGTCACCGATGCTTTCGGGGATTTACGCGAAGAACTAATTTTTGGCAGGCACATTATTTATAAAACCAATATTGATGCTACCTGCAGGCTGGGAATGACTTTTGATAAGAATGATAAACTTATGGATATCAGTTTAAACCCGGATCAGAATACACCGTGGATCGTCTGGCAGTTAAAAGCCAAGTACCTAAGCAAAGAAAAACGGGACATCATCGGTAGTTTTAAGAACGTACCCTATATACCGGCTGACAAGCTTAGAGAACTGAAGGATATTTTTGTTCCTTATACCGAACATACGCGTATAGTTTTCTTTGACCTGCAAGACAGGAAAGCTTTATATATCGATACTGACGCCGAGAAAGGCAAGCTCTGCCTCCATGAAGCTGTAATTGAGGCCTCCGGCAGGATAAATTCAACCAATAATTACTATATCAACAACCCGCCGGAAGATTATATCCGGTTATTGAGCAATATATTAAACGGCGCGGACAAAACGGCTATCGCTTCTTTAAGTTGGCTTGAATTTTATTCACGTACGGTAAATAAGGGACAGAAGCTTTTTGCTCTTGACGGGCAAGTATACAAATTTAATTGGATGGAGGAATTTAACTTGCAGGGCGGTATTGAACGTAAATTCGGCCTCATTAAAGGCGAGGAAATGTTCAATATAAGATTTAACGAAGGAGTATTTATTGTTTCTGATAAGTTATTGGAAGGCAAGGAAGGCAAAGCTTGTTTTGTTGAACAGGAAAACGGCGTTTTTACGGCTAAGCTATCCTTCTCTACCACTAAAAATATTTCCTTTGATGATATCAACGCTGAGCGAAAAGATAAGATCCTTGCGGTCTATCATTATTTATCGAACCTAAACGGGCATAAGCCTGTTAACCCGCAGGACGAGACTGGTGAATGGAAAGCGATAGATATTGTCAATGAAAAAGGGGTGCCTTTAGTTTCTTCAATTCAGATGTTTATGAATAGCGAAGACCCCGTTATGAAAATATTAATATTTAAGGATGAGAATAGCAAAGAGACCGCTTTATTTGATATTAACGATAACTATAGGGGTAAAGTTGTGAGCTTGAGGTTCGATCTGGAATTAAATCCGGGAAGCGCTTTATTTGAGCCGGTAGCATTATCTAGCCGGTCTTCCCTTTTTGAAGAATTAATCGTTGATTTTCATCGCAACCGTATGTTTATTGAAAAGCGTAATCCGGAAAAGACAGATAAATTCTTAGTGCGAAGGGAATATTTAAAGCCGGACAATGTCTTCGACTCTCCATGGCAGAATTTGCTTGTTAAGTTAGATGGCCTTCGTTCTAAGCCGATAGACCGTGAAGAATCTTTCGGCTACGAAGGCAGGTTCGCTTCACTTTTTAAATCTTTAGTAATCTCAATGAATGGCACCACAGATTACCTTGTTTATAACGGTAGCGTAAAAAAAGAGAGGGTTGGGTTTGGTAATTTGGGCGCTATGCCTTCTGCAGGAGAAACCATTACCGAACAACTTAAGGCGCAGGGTTTGGATTTGGATAGGGGCATTATTTATTCCCAAAATGCGACAATTTTACGCAGTGAAAATTCCAATAGCAGCACAGTTTTCTATGGTGCATATTCAGATTTACAGGGGAACAAAATGGCTCAGGCATTTTACCGTGGTGGAACCATTGAACCTGAGACCAATGATCCTGAGGCCAAGCAGATAAAAGATCTCAAAGAGCCATTTTTAGCTTTCTATGCCGGTAGTTATGACCGGTTCGGTATTGCCTATCAAACAGCGGTCTTAGTACCGTATCAGCAGGAATGGGCTTTTTGGAGGGCTTCGCATTTTGAAGGCCACCAGCACACAATGTTCAAGGATTTACAAGGCAATACTTTCCCGGGTAATATATTTATGCATGTAATATCACAGTTTGATAAGCCTAAAGATTCCGGTTCTGTGGTTTTCTTAAATACTAATGATTTTTATGATAGCTATAGTTCAGTTCTTCAGAAAATGGCGTCTCTTCCAGAATCCGAATTATTGTATAAGAAATATAAGCAAGGTTTGAACGGCGAAGGCAGGCCGTTTGTTATTTTGGATGGGTATAGAGTAGGCGCTGACAAGCAGATTATAGGGCAGCCGCAGACCATCACATTCCTGTTAAGCAGTTTAGGTATTACAAGCGCGATAGAAGCAGGGCCGTCCATATTCGGCCTTCCTAAAGAAGCGCGTATCGCTAAGTTTAACCCTGCCAATGGCATCGATCCGTTAGAGTATGTTTCTGGAAAATGGGAAGATGCAAGCTGGTTAGCTGTCTGGGATGGCTTTAAATTGTTATGCAATAAGAATGAGCCTCCGGTAGTTTATTATAATCGTAAAAGTATAATCCCCGGCCAGGAAAACGCGCTCTGGGTTATGCAAGATGCCATAACTGGCGGGTTATACAAGACAGCGGAAAAGGTAGCTTGGTCGCGCGACATTGCCTCTTTGCCTGGGATGCGCTCTGTGGAGATATCAACTTATGAGAAGTTTCCTTTCTATGAGAAACAAATAGGGGCTTACACTTTGCGTAAAGATCAGCTTCCAGCTGAACTGGAAACTATTAATAATACTGGTAACGGCAGGCAGTCAAAAATAGTTACAGGTACCTCTCTCATTAAAGATAACAACAACGAGTATTTCATCAGGCAGGATTTTAAACGCAGCCACCCGTTGTTTGGATACTGGGCTACAGACCGTAGGGATCAACAGGTAAACAGTATAGATCCATCACGGTCAATATTTAATTTCTCTCAGGAATCCATTCTGTCGGGAAAAGGCAATAATAACACAAACTCGGACAGGAATATGATCAGTTATCTTTATGCTGGCTTTATCGGGTTTGTGATTATTGTCCCGATGCTGTTGGGTAAGCTGATTATGTTGTTGGGCAAGAAAGCTCCGGGTAAGGAACTTTTCTCTAAAGACGAGATAAAGCACGCGATAGAGAGGATTGCGATCAAAGTTTTAGGTACTTTCACCGTGAATATAAAGACTAAGTTAGTCACGTTCCTTGAGAAACTTGAATATAATGGAGATTACCGTTCAGATATGGCACGTTATACCCAAGGGCCTATTGAAGGCAACTTCCTTTATCATATGGCGGTAATTTATATGCAGGTTATCGCTTGGCGCCGTAAAGCCGCAGGGAATACGCAGTTTGACCATTTAAGTGATACCGACCCGTATCTTAAGGTTTTAGACGAATATACCGAAGGTATGTTTTATTTCATCCGTCATGTTATAACAAGAGGAGAAAAAGAAAGCAGACAAATCGGTAATCATGATAGCAATCATACGCCTACTTGGTTTGACAACCATTTGGGCGAATTGGCAGGGGCGATAAGGGCGGCAATGGCTGAGGGGAGGGAAGACAAAATAGAGGGCTTGTTGGCAGAAAAAGGCATTAAGATTAATCGGTCTAGTTCTCCGGTGATGTCAGAAAAAGAAAGGGAGGATCAGGAGAAAGCCCGTAGGTTTAAAATCGTTACTAATTTTGTACAAGGGCTGGTTGACATTAAACATATAGCTCCTGATAAGGCAGGTCAAGTTTATCAATGGTGTGAAGAATATGTAAAAGAAGAAGATGCAACAAAGCAACAGGAACTTATTAGAAAAGCGAATGAACTTCTTGCGCAAATCGGCATTGAGCATCCTGAATATCAGCCGATCACATCTGGACAAAACGTTGAGTTTCTGATTAGAAGACCCGGCACAAAAGACGCTAAGCCCACTACGATGTTAGAGGTAGATTACAAATGGCAGCGGGTGAAGGGTCTTTTAGTTAGCCTCTTCGGTATGGATGCGGGTTATATGGATGCCTCGCTCAAAGCTTATGAGCAATTCAAGCAGCGCGAAGGCCGCGACATTTATCCGATATCGCACCGCGTTTTTGATATAATCCACCTTCTACCGCATTTTATCTTTATTCTGCTTTCAGGTATAGCTGTTTTCAACGCCAAGTTTAACGGTGTTTCGTTGCTTATCTTCTTTAGCTTTGCAATCAATTGGCTGCAGCCTGTTTTAATTGTAGCCGCCATATTCATTGCCGCAGGCATTACTATGCATCTGGCAGGTAACTGGGTAAAAAAGAACAGATATGTAGATAAATATACCTTTGAATGTAAAAAAGGCAGCAGTTGGAATCCTTATCTGTATAAAAATTCCTCCTTAGTATTAAGAGGTATAGGCCTAGTATTACTTATCACCGGATTAATAGGATTCTTGACTACAGCATTGCCCGCGGGCCTCACGCTTACAGCGCCCCAGATAATGCTGGTATATATTGCCATTGGTTTAGGCCTACTTGAATTAAACGGAATGTTTACGCCGTTTGTAGTTACTGGGATAAGCCAATACCTATCGGCAAAAGTAAGTACTGGAAATAAATCCGGCTTTATCGTTTTCTTGAATTCACTCTCATTTTATTCAACTAAACCGTATTCTGTAGTTTGGAATTGCATACGTCATTACCTGAGGCCGGTGCGTACTCCGAATTCATCCGGAGAATGGATCGGCCAAATAGGCAGCTATGTATTCTATGGCCTTATGTGCGGTTTGTCTTTATGGTTAGGAAGTTTTGTGGTAAGCGAAACCTTTGAGATATTCTTCGGCGTCCAGATGGAATTAAATAATATCTTTAGGGTAATATTTGCTTTCTTATCGCTTAACATGGCGATTTATTTCTTAAGGTATGCAATCGGCCCGATCATTACTACGCTCGCCTCCTTTGTGCGCCATTTCCCGTTGCGTGCAGCAGGTTTAACCGTGGCAACCTTAGGGTTGACCGTATTAAACTTAAGCACGGCCGGCGCAATCAGCTTAAGCTTGGCAATAATTATGGTTATGGCATTTGAAGAAACAATTACGAACCTCCTCGCAAATACATGGTTATTTAAGCAATTGGCCAGATGTATTAATAACGGTCCGTTCTTTACTACCAGTAAAGGGCGTTGGCACAAAAAACGCGCTGAAATGTGGTCTTATGAAGATTCCTTTAGCGCCTGGGGCCGTTGGTGCGTGGGTAATGACCAGATGTTGGCTGACCCCGTGATCCAAGATATAGACCAGTTTGGCCCAAATTCCGTATCCGCCAAAGAAATAAGGTCAAATAGCAGCAGATTCTATATGGGGTCAGTGTTGGCAGTTGCATTCCTTTTTATAATGCCTATTTCCGGCATATTTGCCGCCTGCCCATTCAAAGGCGTTACGCTGGTGTTGTGCTATATGGGTGCCATATTCAATCAGGCATTGAGATTCCATGGATTTATAATTGCCCTCAAGGAAGCAAAATTTAACCGTATCAGTGCGATTATATTCGCGTCAACGGTCTTTGCCGTAGCTACTATTTATTTTAACGCGCCTTTGGCAACAGCAGCGTACTTGGCTGCTTTAGGTATGTGGGTAGGCGGCTCGGTAGTAGCGCTTAGTAAATGGATCGCTTCATGGCCGAAAGATATGCATCGTTTTCCTTTACAGATTGCCGTTAACTTTGCAGCCAAGCTTAAGCGGGCTAATTTGGAGTTCAAGGCTTCAGGCGTAGATAAGCCGAAGCATTATAAAGTAGATACGAGAAGCGGCATAAGAAATGATAAGATGGGCTCTTTGAATAAGAAATTTTTATGGTATAGCGGCGTAGTTTTATTTGCGCTCTGGTTTATCAGTACTTCATTCGATATCCTGCCTGTTAATATAATTCTTTCGTTTGCTTCAATAGTGTTTTCAATTGGACTTATAGAAGGCGTATTTACCACCACTGTTAATCCGGGCTTTAAGACAAAGTTTTCCTTCTTGGCAAAGGCTGCGGGATGGGGCCTTGTCGGAACTATTTATCTTGGGTTGAATATATTGTTAGCCCAAGGGGGATGGTTTGCCGCTCTGCCGCTTGTAGCCTTATCGACTATTTTCTTAGGGCTCTCATGGTGGGTATTAGCAGCTAAAGTTCCTCCAGCGGAAGATACTAAGCATAGTGCCAGCATTCTGCCGCGGCTTGCTTCTGATTTCAGCCGTAATTTTATCCATGGTTTCTTTGTCCTGTTATGGTGGTTTAGGGCTCCTCAAACAACTGCCTTAAGTTTTGAAGGGCTGGGCGGAGTTTATACGACTATACTCACCTCGCATTTTATACACATCGCTGCCATAATTATTGGAGCAGTTTTCGCTTTATACCTTATCGGGCAGTTAGTTGAAACGATTGAATTTATCGGTTTTGAAAAAAGATTTAGAAGGCACGGACTTAACGCATATTTGGATGATTACAGGCGCTCTTTTAATGAGACAGACGGGGTTTTATCCATATACGACCTCAATGAAATAAATGCCAGGCTTTACGGCCTTAAGCTTTTTATGGATTATCCTGCCAGCAAAGATTCCGAAGACTACTTTGATTCTATAGAAAATACTATGAAGAACAAAAGAAGTGTAGGAACGCAAACAAGCGATGGCCGGTTAAGCGACGCTGAAAGGTTTTGGGTAGATAATTTCGCCAGCGGAGATGAAAGCAGGTCCATAGTTTTTAAAGCGTCAGGAAATACCGATCTGGAAAAAATCAAGAATGCATTAAGCAATGATGATGGAAGCGGGATTATTGATTGGCTTGATGCTTTATACGAGCGTTTTGGCTCAAGGGTGGCTAAATTACTATTGTCCAAAGGGTTATTATTGCCGGGAAAAGAAGGAGAAAGCCAAAAAGAATATATGGTAAGGGCAAGGGAATATATCAAAGAAGCGTTTATGTGTTTATATAAGAGAGAATTAGAAGCTGACTTGACCTTATGGAATCCTTTGCAGTTAAGAATTGATGGTGAAAAGACGCATCCTCAGTTACATAAAGACGCAGCCAAATTTATGAAAGAACTTAACTTGTACATTGACATAACTCAAGATGAACTTGATAAAGTGCTTCTGGCTTGGCATCTGCAGTCATGGCTGATCACTCTTATGTCAGACTCCGGATACTCGCAGGAATCTTTCGTTAATTTGTTCGAAAAGGCATTTGCTTACCGTAAGCATAACCTGCAAGACTCGATTCTTATGGTTATTATGGCTAATAAGTATAATGAGTTTTCGGATATACCTTCGGAGATCGCTTTAAAGGACGAAAGGCACGAGTATATCCAGAGAGAGAAAATGTGCCAGCTTATTAGTATTCTTACCGGTGTGCGCGCAGTAAGTATCTATTCCTGGACACCGTTCGGGTTTAAGTCGGATTTTATGAACCCGACAGTGCTGCTGCCGGAACATGTAGGCATGAGGAATATGCATATTACCGATAAAGGCGTTTATTGCAGTAATATCGAGGGCCACATTAAGGATACTTTGCGTTCTATGAATTCACCGAAATTGGCAAATATTATTCCTGACCGCGACGTAACCGCTCGCTTTACTTCTTTCTCTGAGATGGGCCATTATTGCGAAGCAGGCTATCATCGTTCTACCGTGCCGGGTACTATGGTTTTAGGCGGTGGAGTCGCGGAAGCGGTATGCTCCGGCTGGGGGAATACGGTACGGGTTACCTTCGGCGAAACAGTTGATGCTTTCCGCTTTAGCGGCATAGCATTAAGGCCCTTAACTTCACATTATGAGGGAGGACTTTATAATACTTTATTTGGCGTCCAGGGTTTTGTGCACCAGGCAATTGGTATATCTGAAGACACAATGGCATTAAAGCAAGGTGTTTATGCCATGGATGTGGCAGATATCAACGGGTTATTAAAGAGTGCGCCTCAGTCTATATCAGCTCAGAACGCACAAAACGTACCTAACCACGGAGCAACTAGCAGCCCTGCTGCCCAGTCTACGCCTGACCGTGTAGTTGGTATTCCTGATGAATTAGCTGGCTTACAGCAACTTGACTTAGGTAAAGTGATCATCAGAGGCGTAAATGACTATACAATTGATAATAAAGCCTTAGTACAACTGGATGCTTCATATCAGAATAGATTAAAACAGATCATCGGTTTTGTTTCCCATTATATCAATGGCCCGCCATTAGAAAGCAATGTGTTTATTGATCCAGTTCAGGTTGGCAAGTCTTCTATCCGCTATAATAAGAATACTAGAACCATCAATATACGGGCAATCCTTTTATCCGGGTTGATTCCTTTAGAATATGCCTGTTATGTTGCCCATCACGATTTTATCTTACACGCCTATAAAAACCATAATGAATCAAGGGCGCTATTAGGGAGCCTCATTTTCTTACTAGTTCATCCATGGATTGCTCTAAAAATAGCCTGCTTCATATTATTTAATCACTATATTAAATTAAATTTTAAGGTAATTTCAGAATCAATTACCGGATCAGCCCTTAAGGTAGTCAATAAATATGAGAATAGGTTATTTAGGAAGAAAATAAAGGAACTTTGGAAAACAGAAGAGATGGTTAGTTTAAAGCGCACATTCAGTTTGGATTTATTGCGCTCTGCCAGGACTGAAAAAACATGCATAATCTTCTTTGCATCTGATAGCGATGGATTTTGCGCTGCAGCTATAATGATCAAAAAGATGAAAGAGATCGCAGAAAAGTCGGGAAGAAAGGTAAAAATTTATTATTCATTTGAAGATTGCCCGGCATACTCAAGCGAAGAAGACGTACTAAATATAATCGCCATAGGTTACCAGGGCAAGTATTCTTTTTCTCGTTATTATCTTGAAAATTTCAAAGGTGTTAATCTTTACTGCGGGAAAGCTCCTTTCTATATGCTGGACCTTGAATGGAATAATCTGAAAGATTTTACTTACCTCACAAGTAATTTTAATTTTTGGTATATTGACCACCATTTTATAAACCCCAGGATCGACGATTATGTTAAAAATGGAAATAGGAAGAAATTTATAAATTTCTTCCACTTTTTTCCTAATAACCATTCAATTACAGATAATTATATCGCGACTGCTATGGTTAGTGATTTGCTTGATATCGCTCCAGGACTTGAATTGGCCATTGCCTCAGGAACCAGAGGTTATCGAAATTTTCGGGAATTAGAAATTTTTTATAAGACCAGAATAATCAAAATGGTTACAAGGTTAATTAATGGGTTAGATTTAATGTTTAAAGACAAGAAGGTAATGTTTAATAAAAATGCGTTAATTATGAATACCTTGTTGAGGGTTTCTTCAATAGGCGAATTAAATTCCAGCCTCAACTCGTTGCTTACTAATTCTTTTATCCGAAATATTAGAAATAGTGTCAAAGATAGCATTAATATAAATGTGAAACATATTATACGCGGGCTTGATGTAAGTACGGCAGAGAGAGTATTTTATTATGAGATCCCTACCGATTGCGGCATCCTGCTTACTTCAGCAATCTTTAAGATTATAAGGGATTATTTATCTAACCGTGCTTCCTTCTCAAAGGAAATTATTGTCATATATCAGCACTTTCCAGATAACCAAACATATTTTAGAGCAGGTTACGGGAAAGCCATTAGCGGCATTAATCTCGGAGCTATTTTTTCTGGCAAGGGCATTATGGAAGTCAAAAGCTTCGGAGGCGGCCACGCTAACCGAGCTGGAGGAGTATGTATTTCTAATTTAGATTTAACAATTGAACAACAAGCTGGCATTTTTAATATTAGGTTAAAAAATGATTCAATCCCGGACATATCAACGATCGGGTTCTCGGTAGTGCTGGGGTATATAGACAGCTCCATCACCGAAGAGAAAGAGCGGAAAAGTACCAGCTCACCTGCTTTTATAATAACCGTAGATGGCTTGTCCGGGACGGGCAAATCCGCTATTGCCCAGAAGCTTTCTGAAAAAAATTGTATCAATAAAGTATCATCACCTGCGTTAGTCGCTCTCCCAATTCATAGCGCCATTAGAGAAGCGTTTAATAAATTAGTTCTGGCTGAAGAAGCATTGCGCATAATCCTTGGAAAGTCCAATCGTCCTTCCAACATTCAACTTATTCCTTTGCAGAATCCCAAATTATTATTCGTATTAAAAACTACTACTAGAATTAGGATAAATTTATATGAAGCTAAGCAGCTTCAATCCAGGAAAAGCTTTGATCTAACGTTGGCAGATTTAGCCGGGCCATTTATAGCGCTTAGGGATATTTTACACACATTAAAAATAGCAAATAAAGATTGGATTAGTCATCCAACTAGCAAGCTTGAGTTATTTAAAGATTTTAACCAGGCTTTTAACGATGCTGTCCTGAATATTAAAATAGCTTACCAGATTTTAGGCAGTATTCCGTTGCAAGAAGCTAAGGGTAAGTTCCAAGCTTATTCGTCATCTTCAGTCACGCCTTACGAGAAAGAATTAGACAGATTCAGCATTGTCATATCCAAATTAGAAAAATTAGCAACCAACCCCGCCATAAGGGTTGACGGACTTATTTACTGTTTTGCGGCGGCTAAAGGGGTGGAGGAGATTCTAAAAGAAGAAGGTTTTGCATGCGCTGTAATCGTCAGAAGGAACTTTATGAATGCGCCTGTCCCGAGCACTGTTTTTGGGTTTAATTGGCAGCTTTATGAAACCTGGATAGATGATCCAGAGGAAGCTCACGCGCACGCCTATGTTGTGACTAAAGTTGCCGGAGAATACCTGATCATCGACTTATCTGCCGGTCAATTCCTATACGGTAATCCCGATAAGAGGCACAATGTCTTTACTATTCCTGTTAGAGAATTGGATAAATACTCTTGGCCTTATGCGAAAGGCGTAGTCGTCAGAGGGAACGAAGAATTGTTGAGTTTGACAGGAGGTAATAAAACAGAAGCGAATGAGATCGCCTACCCTAGTAGAGAAAATTCAAAGAAAGACGCGATCATTAACCTTGCTAAGGATGCCGCCGGTAAAGTTCTTAACAAGAACGAATTTAATATCTTTGTGAACAAGGTTATGCCGAAGGCGGATGCGTGGGCAGGAGCTAATATTAAGCGTTTAGAGGAAAAACTAAATAACATTTTAGTAAATATAATACTTGATTATTTAAGTGGTGTCGGTAATGCAGCCCGGTTCCTCCATTTGAAGAACGCAGTTCCTGAAGACAGCATCAAACAGGCAAAGGCATTACGGGAAATAAACATTCCTGAGCTTATTAGGACTGCTGCCGGAGATGTAATAAAACGCGAGAGCAAGAAGCAAGTTATTCCTCCTGAATATAATGTGGTTGGCGTTAAAGCCATAGGCAGTGCCAATAACAATACCTTAACTCCTGAAAGCGATATAAACGTTATCGTGATAACCAAAGACGGAACCTCAAACCATGTTGACGGATTTTTATCTGCACTGGAAAGAAAAATAAACACCCAATTTAAAGAGCTATTTGGGCTTACTCTTAAAGTCTCTAGAAATTATGAGGTAATTAAAGCGCAGGCTTCTTGCTCGCCAGTCAAGCGAAACGTTAAAGAGGTAGCACGCGTGGCCGAGGTATTGAAAGAAGCGTTATTGAAAGAATCTAGAGGTGATGTTTCTAACGCCCGCCGCGAGATTTTATTGTATAAGACTTATTATATTTTTGTTCTTATTCGGCGGCCAGCATGGGCAAAACAAAATATGCCCGTGATTTGGGGTTTCTTTGAAAAGAGGGATATTCTGGAGAAGACGGAGCAATCAAGTGTCTTAGATTATGCCGCATATCTTCTCGGGCAGGGCGCCTCTTCACCGGTCAATCGAAGCTTTGAAAAAATATCATCAGAATTTGGGTTGCGGCAGGTAACTACAGGAAGGGACAACCTCCCCGTGGCTGGTGGGGCCTCTTCTTTTGCCGCAGCCCAAACATTGGCCTCAAGCTGTGCTGCAAAGGATTCAGCTAAAGGACAATTGAACGTAGAGAAATCTTACGAGATGATCCTGCGCCTTATGGAGCGTCGTCAGCAGCGTGATCGCAAGGTTAATGCTTTGCAGAAGACAGTGCCACAAAAATACCGGGACTTTTTTGCAGATACATTTGCGTTTAAATATACTTCTTCTAAAACACTTGTGGCTGATTTTGTTCATTTGATACCCGGGTTGATAGAATTTTTAGATGCCGTATTTGAAAAAGCCGGACGGTCTTCCGCCGGCCGTAACGCAACGCGCCTTGTATTTTTGTCGGCAGGAGTGGATCCTTTATACGCCATGGCTAAAACAATGGCTGAAACCGTACCGGGTCTTTACCCGGATAAGAGGATCCACAAGGTCTGGGCAACCATGAAACAATTAGAAGCCATGATGCATGATGCTCGGCAAGCTGTTTACTTTGTGAAATATCTTTACGATCAGGGCATCCTGACAGGCGATACCAAGCACATCATTTTCGTTGATACGGATTCGCGCATCAGCGGGATCGGGACGGAAGTGATTATTTACAAAACTCTTCTGGATCAAAAAGTTACCGAACAAGTACGCAGGACGTTCTCTATCTCTTTACCGACATGGAATAACAACGAGGGTTTCCAGGCAGAAGTATTTTATTTATATTTTCATAAACCGGGGACTGACTTGATCCATTCCCATTTAAGCAAACAATTTAATATTGATTGGAAAGATTATTTAAAGCGTATGATCGTTTCCGGGTTTAACCAAAAGGATGAAAAATACGGCGTTTTAGCCTCAGACCATTGGAGCCGTGTGGATAGCATGGCAAAGATAGGAAATATAAGCGATAGCTTTATCTTAAGGGGCAACAAACCGGTCCTGAAAAGCATGCCTCCGTATCTTCAAAAATATAATGGGATAGAATTGGGGATTATTTATCATTTACAATATGCAGGTTTAATCGTTCAGACATTAAATGTTTTAGAGATACGCGGTTTTAAGGTTGAACCGGTATTCCAACGTTTCCTGAAAGGCCTTAAAACAGCATTGGCAAAGGTGTCCTCCTCTTCTTCTGCCACAACCCCAAAATCTGCTGTTTATTCGCTTTTTGACACAAGCATGGTAAAAGATTTTCTGCGTTTTTGTGTACTCAAAAAAGGTAAAGTCAAAAGCAGTGAAGAATTATTAAGCCGGGATACAAGAGATAAGGACCTTAAAATTTTATATAAAGCTGTTCTGGCGGTTGTACACAATAAATTTCCGTATCTGACTAAGGATGAATTCGGTGCTTTAATTAGAAAGATTAATGCCGAAGCCCGTTTCCTGGAGATGGGAGATGGAATGGTCGCTTCTCCTTTCCATTTAGGCGTCAATCCTATTGCCGAGGATTTATTGTCGATGGCATATCTCTTATTTTTATTGTCACACGAGCTTACGCATAATATTTTTAGTTTTGTCGGTGATAAATTATTAATATCCAAAGAAACGTTCCAGCAGCAGGAATTTTATGGTTTTGATTATGTGGGTTTTCGTTTATACGTTGGAGAATTCTTATCTGATGTCATGGGCCTTGTGTTCCTTGAAGAAACAAAAATCCCGCAGGAGGGTGTCTTTAAGGTCATAAAACGTTATGCAGACAACTGCCCGGTTATGAACGATGTTTTTGGTTTTAATGCCATGGCTAGGCGTCAGTTAATGCGTATAACCAATGAGCTTAAGGAACAAAATTATCCCATTGTCTGGTCTAATGTTTTCCGTTCTGCCATTGAAATATTGGGGCCTTCAGATACGTCGTTATTCGTTGAAAAACAAAAGCTTCTTTCCAGCGATGTTTTAGCCGATACTGTTATTAAAACATATACGCTTAATTATTCTAAAACGTCTTCGCCTACTAACCGAAGCGTTGAAAAAATTTCATCAGATCTTGGGTTGTGGCAGGGCAATACAAGAAGGGTAACCTCTCCGTGGCTGGTGGGGGCTCTTCTTCTGCCACAACCCATAATATTCGCCACAGCAGCGTCTAGCTCTGTAATATCTCACTATCCCAATCGGGATATAAGTATTATAGACGTAAGCAATTCGGATATATTATCAGGATACAACATTGCCCAGTTGGAAGAAGCAGGCAGAGCCGTAGTTTTAGTTGCCCAGAAGGGAAAGAAAGTTTCAGAATCTATCCAGCAAGTAATGACGAATGTAATTAAATCAAATAAGGAAGCTATAGTAAGAGTGAATGATACTAGAGATGAAGCGGAAGTTAATAATACAGTTTCAAAATTCTTAGGAAAAGCAGCAATTCCTACTAAAGAGGCCATTATAAGACAAAGGAGAATGGCGGCAGAGATTGTCGGGAATGCAAGGGGCTTAAGACGTATTTATGTCGGGCATAAGAATGCTCCAGGCATAAACGAAAAACTTTACTCGGTATTAAGGGCCCGGATAGGCGATTACGATATAATTTTACCTTATGCTAAGAGCCGTAGTCCATTTAATAGCCGTCCGGAACTTACCAACGCTCATGTTGTTGCTATGGTTGCCGAAGTTACTTATCCCGATGCCGCAGGATTAGGATTAGAAATGTTCTGGGCACAAGAAGGCGGCGTTCCTGTTCTATTATTAGCTCAAGAGTTAGCATGGAAGAAGGCCCTTATTCTACAGCAAGGAATGGGTTACAAGAGCCTTGATATTGCCACATATGCTGATTTGTCTGAAATCACCAATAAGATCAAGCGATTCTTAAACGGTAGATTCTTTTTCTCGCCTCCAGTGGATGGCGAGATAACACAAGCAACTTTAAGAAAGGCGTTTAAAAAAGCGGCTACCAACGGTGAATACGATCTTGAGAAACTTAAGTATGAAAGTATCGGGCTTGGGCCTGAGGAAGTGGCAAGATTACTTGAGAAACACGGAGACTTTTTAAGGAAAGAATTCCATATAGACTCCGTTACTTTTGTGCGTACAACAGAGGTTAAAGAACTGACCATGGTTAGAAGGGATCATTACTTTGGCCGTTACACTTGTCATATTCTTATTCCTGTTCCTAAGCAGGACGTTGCCTCTTCTTCTGAGGCCGATGGAGGCTCTTCTCCTATAGCAGTCCAGATAAAGAGGAACAAGACGGTACCGTTAAAAGAAAATCAAAGAAGGACAGGAAAGCGGATCCGGGATACAACAATAGCGAGGATTTCCGTAGCTATTACAGCGCTTATCGCTTTAATTTATTCTCTCGGAGGATATAAGGATAGTTTCATAGCAAGGGTTGCCTTAGTCGGGCTTTTCAAATTAATTTATGATGCTTTAAAGATATTATTTAAAGCGGCGAGGTGGCAAGTAATCGTTTTAGTAATAATATTGGGAATCAACACTAGTGTATTTTTATACTTAGGAAAGAAAGCGCTTTCAATTATTCGGCCGCTGTGGGACAAAGCAAAAGAATTTTGGTTTACCTCCCGTGGCTGGTGGGGGCCAGAATTCGCCGCAGCGGCCGAGATTATTTCAGGTACGGTTTTGCACAATCGCTCTTCTTCTCCGGTACAGATACAGAGTAATATTTTGATCACCGGAGGCGCGGGGTATTTTGGCAGCGAATTATCCCGTTTCCTTCTAGCTAAAGGCTTTGCTGTCTGGGTGCTTGATGATGAATCTACTGGCCATAGTCAAGCAGTCCCTCAAACAATAGCAGAGCAAGGTAGATACATCAAAGGTGATGTCTGTGATGTTGAGCTTCTGCGCGCGATAATCGGCGTCAACAATATTGACACGGTATATCATTTAGCAGCAAAAACGCTCATGGGTGATTCTGTGGAAACTCCAGCGCTTTATTATCACACCAATGTAGGCGGAACTCTGGCCGTGGCTGAAACAATCAGGCAGTTACAGGAAGAACAAAAGAGGAGAATTATTCTGATAAATACTTCTACCTGCGGGGTTTATGACGACTCGGCAGAAGAGGTAAAGAAAGGCATAGGTTTTAGTGAAAAAACCTCAGTCAGGCCCACGGCTCCGTATACGGAGACAAAATGGTTGGGCGAGTTGATATTAAAAGAGTATGGCCGCAAGGGATTACATTTTGCGAATATCCGTCCGTTTAATATTGTCGGCGGATCATTGGACGGCAAATATGGCGAGGATACGGGGCATGCTACTCACTTGATAACGGTTGCCGGAAATAGAGTCCTGAAAAATACTCCGATGACAGTTTTTGGAAATGATTACCGGACCGGCACCGTGCCTAAAGACGCAAAGCTGACTCTTGAAGAGTGCCATATGTTAGGAGTTGGCGAGTCGGATAGGACTGGTATCAGGGAGTATATTTGGGTAGGCGATATGTGCCAGATAGTTTCCCGGGTCGCGGAATATCTTAGAACTCAGAAGAGTGATGCCAACGGTATCGAAAAGGTATTTAACGGCGGCACAGGCATTCCTTTATCTACGCTTAAAGTTCTAAAGATAGTTTATGATGAGGCCATGAAATTAGAGATGCTTAAGCAGCCGCTTAAGACCAATATCGTTGGCAGGCGTCCGGGCGATGATGCCATAAAGATGTCAGATATGAGGTTGTGCCAAAAATTATTTAACAGATGGAGTCCGCAAACCCCAATAGATACAGTAGCTAATACTCATCTGCTCTTCATTAAAAATAACCCGAACGGATATAATGATGATAAAAGCAATTATAAAGATAAATCAGAAGCAGAGTCTTTGGCGTTATTAACTGCTTGCATATCCGGAGCAGATTTATCTACCGCTCTAAGAAAAGAGATCTTATTCCGCTTAATGACTGACTTGATTATCTCTGGGGTTAACTGCAGAGGGGATGATAAGCTACTGAAAGTAGCCGAGCGTAAAAAGAGGGTAAGTGATTTACAGATAACCAGAGGAAATGCTCTAAGGGATAATCTTTTGAACGAAGCTATCAAGAAGCCAGCATTGTTGGGGGTGTTCAGGCAGGTAACCGAGATGCTGGACAACAAAGAGCCCGTTCATCTGGCACTTTCTTTGAATGAAATGTCTTCTGAATTTTCGGCATATAAGAGCATATTGGAGAAGCGTGCTATTGTTCAGGGTTCGTCTCCCGCATCCTCTTCGGTGGATTTGGCAAATAATCGAGAGCAAATAGCAAACGTACTAGAAAATTTTTGGTTGCGGCAGGGCTTTATAAATCGGACAACCTTTCCGTGGCTGGTGGGGACCAACTCCTCCGCAGCGGCCGAGATTATTTCAGGTGCGGTTTCGCGCAATCGTTTATCTTCTCCGGTGACAATGAAAGGCACTGTAGGATTAGGGGCACTGGCAGTGTTGGGCTTTACTAATACTGCCTTTGCCAGCATAAGCCATGCAGCAGCAGGAATAGCAGGATCCGTAAGTTCATTTATTCATGCCTTATCCATGGCGAGCATGGAGCATGTAGGCGCATTAAGTGCTTGTATTGCTCTCCTTGCCGCAATTACAGGTATGTTCATTATAATAGGAGATAACTACCAAACGGATTGGAGAATACAGGGCCATGTCCGGACTAACGAAACTCCGTTCAGGGTTTATAAAATATTAACAATTGATATCATTATGGGTTTGATAGTATCCTTATTGGCAGGTTCATTCTGCCTGCTCTCCTGGTCTCCGGCAATTTTGACAGTTTTGGTTATCTCTTATGCCTTTGGGATAATGGGGGTTGTTTTAAAGGCCGCAGCTGCTCTTTTAACCGTATTGCTCTTAGCTTCAATAGCAGCAGTTGGTAAACAAATTTACGATGTTTATCGGGAAAGTTATAAACAGTTACAGGAGAGAGGGCAGGGAAAGATATTAAAAAGTAGCTCCTTCTGCCATAAAGGTGTTTCCTCCTCGCCGGTGAAGATATCCTTTATGCGCACTGTTGTCGATCTAAAAGATAGCCCGGCATATTTACCCCAAGCGTTGCAAGTATTAAAAGAAAAAAATATGAGGTATTTTGACTATGATCCTGACGGCTCGGACGGCGATTACTATGAGCCGGGGACCCATTTATCGGCATTCCAAATCATCAAGACCGCCGTTAAGATAAAACGGAGCCATGCTACTGGTGCTCTTTTACAGGCGATCATGAATCGCTCAGATGGTATTTACTTTGGCGAAAAAGATGGCTACGATAATTTTGTTCGAGAAACAAACCGTGAAGAAATAAAACTGATCAAGTATCTGGCCGAGGTTAACCCCGCGGTTATTAGCTCGGATAACCTGCAGCTTTTCATTAAAAAGACTATAAATCCTTATGGGCCAGATTTGGAGCGTTTGGAATTCGTAAAATGGTGGCTATCTTTAGACCCTAAGGTCGTTAATGCTAAAATCCGGCGTATCGGACTGGATTGGCTGGCTGGTGAGGATGAGCGTGTTCGTTCCACAGGGTTAGTTTTAAGCAAGATCTTTGTATCTTATTTTGACAAAGACGAGATCAGCTTCATTTTTAAAAATACTAGTTCTCAGGAGGCGGTAGAGCTTATCAGATATCTCTGGAAGGAGACTTCCAGCAAGTTGTCCCGTATCCAATTCTCCCTTCCTAAAGAGGTAGTTGCTGTCAAGGCTATAGGCAACTTCCTCTATTTTGTAACAGAGGACAAGAAATTAACCCTTATTGATCTTAATACCGGAAAGCCTGCCTTTGGAATAGAGGGTATCAAGCTAGGCGAATGCGGTATGACTCCTTGCAGGTCTTACGATATGAGCTCAACATATCTGGCAGTAATGATGCCCAGGGAAAAAGGGCCGTCTTGGTATAATGATATTTTACTGGTTAATCTGCGTTCAGGCGTTAAAACCATTACTCCTCTGGATGAAATAAGAAAAGAAAATGACCGGGTGCACAGCATAAATGTAGGCAATAATCATCTAGGCGTAGCTGTGAATAGAGAAGAGTATAACCGTGGTTGCATAGATTATGATGTATGTATAACCGCCGATATCACAGGTGGAAAGCTCTCCTTAAAAGAAACCTTTGGCTGCGCGTTCAATGCCCGGCTCTTCGGCAACTATTTGGTGGATATAGTAGAGACATCTCCGGAAGTAGACGATTTCCACGGCAATATCTGGGCCGCTGAGCATAGCTTAAGGGTAACTGACCTTATAACAGGCAAACGCCAACTGGTTGATAAGGATTCCGATATTCTTAAACAGTTAGGTTATTTTGATCTTACTACTACCCAGCCGATTAAGGGGTTGAAATTGACTACTTCCAATAAGAACCGGGCCTTGAGATTTATAGATATAACCGCCGTAGAAGGCAAAAATACGAAGGCGGATGTTTTTAGCGCTTCCTCGCCTGCCGTAGCCCAAACATCCACTCAAGGGGTCAGTAGTATTAAAGAATTCAATAAGCAAGTAGCCGATTTAGTCAAACAGATAAAAGCGGAGTTTACTAAGGAAGAGGGCGCTGATAGAAACATATTGTTGAAGCTGGAGAAGGCCGGTAATATCCTCTTAAAAAATGAAACATTTATGGCAGGTATGCCGTACGAATTGAATGGGGAATTTGCTATTATAATGGCGGATCTCTATTTTGAGCTACGAGGGCCTAAATTAGAAGGGCGGCCGATGGCTTTTGATACAACTGTTTTAAAACAGGAGCTTAATAAAATAGGCCCTAAGGATGATGATGCTGATCGCTTGGTAAAAGCGATAAGGGAAGAGATTGAAAATAAACAGGATCGGCCGGGGCAGGAACTACGCAAGTTGGAGGGGGAAGCAGAGGGCCTGTTAGAAGAAGGCGCAGTAAGCGCATGGATGAGCTGGCAGCTTGCCTTCGCAATAACGGATTCATACTTTGAAAGGCGCAGCAGGGGCACGATAGTCTCGTCCGATGAAACAATAACGTTGGGGAAAACTTCTTCTCCGGTAATTTGTGGAATTACAGGAAATTCTGTTGGATTGCGGCGAGTGTTTTCTTCGGTCATCCTCTCCGGGGCTGGTGGGGCCTCTTCTTCTGCCGCAACCCCGATTCCTGACCATTCAGAAAATAGTCATGTTGATACATGGCTGGTAGCGGAAAAGATAGGAAGTGAATATAACGAAAAAGTTGTTAGGATCTTAACGGTCCTTGCCAGCGGCAAGCACCCTGCCTGTCAGTTAACCTTCGTAAGAAATTATTTGTGCCAGTTTAATTTTGCCGGTTTGCTTGAAGAGGCAATAAAAGATGATGCCAATTTGTCTAAATATCATAAAGCGATAGCAGGATTAAATAAAAAATTGGCTTCAATAAGCGAAAGTTTGGTTAAGTTAATTGATGAAGCTTTCTCTCTGGTAGTTGCTATTCCTAAGGGAAATGCAGGGGAGAAGTTGGCATATTTCGCGGAAATAAGCGAAAAGGTTTTATCATGGGAAAAAGTCGTCAATACAGAATACGCCGTATTTTTAAAATGCAAAGCAGATTTCGATTTACTAAAGAACAAATTAGTTGTAAGTTCATCCAATAAAGTGCGCTGCAGGACAATTCAGCTGGGATTAGCGCTAAAGAACTTCAAAAAAGTATTCCGCGATAGATTGCTTCTTATGGAAGGTAAGCTATCCAAAGAAGTGGTTCCTTTTGACGAAATATTTAATAAGTTTTTTATCCATCTTTATCCTACTTCAACCGGACACGATACGAAATTATTTGAATTAAGATCGCCATTACCTGTCAATAAGATAAGATGCAATAAAATCTCTTTGCTTTCTGTTTTCTGCAATTTTGCGGCTAATGCGCTGCGCTCTGCGCAAGATAAGGGAAATGACGCGCGAGTAATTATTGAAGCCAAAGCAAGAAAATTCTGGGTGGTAGGTACAGTCTATAGTAATAGCGATGCGGTGATCCCAGTTGACAGATTGGCCGAAATTTGGTCTCCATTTTATACCACTGCAGGAACAGGCGTAGGCCTTACAGAATCCCGTCTGGTTATCAAAGACCACGGCGGAAAGATCTTGGTTAAATCTATTCCCGGTAAAGGCACTACTTTTGCCGTGTTTATTCCTATACACCGAAGATTTGCAAAGTTAGCAATGTTCTTAAGTGGATTGCGACAGGTAATTACAAGAAGGATTTCTTCTTCCATGGCTGGTGGGGCCTCTTCTCCTGCCGCAGCTTCTTCAATTCCGGATATATCAATTTCCGAAGCCGAGAAGATTTGGAAAAGCATTAAGAAAAGTTCTTTCGTTATGGTTTGTCCCACAGGCCGCGAAAAATTCGTTACCGAGGTTATCAGTAAAGCCAGCCAGAGGTTAATAATTCTACCCATAACAGGCGGTAAGCCGCAGGAATATACTATTTATGCCATTCAATCGGGGTTGGTCCGCCTGCTCACAGGAGAAGAAGAGAGAGAGATGATTCAACAGCAAGAGGCAAGAAAAAACCTCGTCCAGGATTTCATAGCGCAAACCAGGAAAATTCTATCGTCTATTCCGGAAGTCTCCTATGAAAAAATAATCCTGGAAAGGGCCTTGTGGGTGTTGGAAACCGAACAAGCGGCAGTCGCCGATAAATTCTTGCTGTCTTTAGAAAAAAGCTTAGGGGAGATAAAGGCAAAGAAATATTCTAAAAAAGAGTTGGCCATGCTTCAGGAAATTAATTTTTCCAGGAATGAATATCGCGCAAAACTGGAAGAGATGGATGATAATGATATCGTGGCTTTGTATGGGGAAGGAATAAAGACTATTCTTGCTTCATTCTTATTAAAAACTCCTACCCTGAGAGTCCTTTTAAAGAAAATAAAATATGACCTATTGGAACAAACGCATAAATTAGATGATATTTGCGGTAACTTTGACATACATTTGCGCCGCTTAAGCAGTAAACAAAAAAGATGGCTGGAGTTTTTTCTATTGCAACTCAAGTTTTATGAATCATGCATCCAATATTTAAAACAAAATAAAATGATAGAGAAAGCGAAATTTACTAAGGAATCTCGTCCATCAAAGGCTTCTTTTTCTCCCGTTGTTTCTGGTAGAAGCAAGTCTAGGACAAAGCGCGATTCTCAACCCCTCCAGAATAAACCACAGAGACAAGGAATAGGAGAAAATCCTTCTTCTCCGATATTAGCAATATCCACTTCGGTAAATGATCTTGTTAAGTTAGAGTCCGGCATCGGTACTCAAATTATAGCCCGCGCTCCGAATGCTTTATCCTCAAGATTCAGAATGGGTGCAGTAGATAAGAAACTCATTTATTTATTCCTTGTTATAGGCCTTACTCTTCTCTTGCCTAACATCTTACTCGATAAGTATAAAACCACTCCTTTACCAGTCACACCGCAAACTAACCAAGCTGTCTATAAGAATGTAGCAGAACAAATTAAAGATTTGACCATGGTTCTAAGCGCAGATGAGAAGAATAAACTAATCCTCTGTGCCACCATTTGGAATAGATTTGTGATGGGAGAGCATGGATTCAGAAGATTATCCAAGCTGATTACTGATGGCCGCGTTGTTTTTGTTAAAGCAAGAGAACCTGATATGCCAAAAATTCGTTCTTTAGCCTTAAGCCTAAATAGTGCAACAGCAGGACCCAAAAAAATTGGCGCCCTGACTATCTCATACAATTTAAAGGATGACTCTGAAATCTATCTCGTTGTAATTAACGAAAAGACATTAAATAACCCGACAAAATTATTAACTGCCTTCACCTATGAAATGTTCGGTATCTCCCGTGTTATTGATAATAACGGTACTCTTATGGATTTGAAGGTGGAGCAATTAAAAAATGATGCGGGGCTGCTATTGTGCATAGAAATATTAGAGCGCCATAAAGAAGATATCATTCAGGACGCCAAAGAAAAAGGATTAAAGGAAAAAGATGTACAGTGGGTAACTCAGGCATTGGATATTAAAGAATTAAAGGAGGAGAGGTCTAAAGCCGCAGACAGGGTAAGATCATACCATTCAGACAGTCCGGGCCTGTGGTTTAAATCTCAGAAGTCTCAAGGTGGAGGCAGTTCGCCGGTTAAAGATATATCACTCAAGTATCAAGACGCTATATCATCGGCTGAACCTATTTCTTCTCCGATAGCAACAGGGGTATCGTTGGGTGTGTTTGGAATGATGGCAATGCCCGATTCCCTTAAGACAGTTCAGTCTGGAACTCTGTTAGGGTTTGGTACTGTTAGCTGGATGGGGTTGGGGGCTTTAATCGCTGCCATTATAGGTATGATAACCTTTACGGTTTACAGAAAACCAACAAAGAATAACAAGAATAAGGTTGATAAGAAAGAAAAATTACCTACAGCACAAACTTTACTGCAGGCAAGTTTAGGTAATACGGCAGGCCTTAATACGCCAAAAGCCAAAAGCGATACATTGCTAAAGGTTCCTCAACAGGTAATTGTTACCAGAGAATATGTAGAATCATTAATGCAGGACGTACACGATATCATGGTTGAATTGAGGAATTATGCTCAAACAACCCGTAAGGCCGCCCTTCAACGCGATGGAGATGATAGAAAGGAGATTCTGGGCGAGTACGCAAAACAGTATGAATTTTTCAAACAAGATTTTGAAATTTCCGCCAATGCTCTAAAAGCGGCAGCTGGGTACAGTGCCAAGGTATTGACATATGTTACGGCCAAGGAAGAGAAGCTAAAATCTCTCCATCCCGCTAAATTCAAAGAGGAGATAGAGCGAGATATTGCTAGCAGACAACAAACTTCTTTACCACAAGAAATTCCCAAAGAAGGCGAAGCCGGCTCAGGGAAGAATACCTGCTCTCCGATAACGGCAAGAGAAGCCTTGTCGAATACAACTAAGGCTTCCTCTTCAATATTACGTAGTTCTAATATTGCAGGTTTTTTATTGTTTATCGGCGCAGCAACTAATAAGGTTATGACAGAAACGCAGTTTTTCTTTAAAGTTGAATTGGGAATACTAGTTGGTATGGTGGTATTATTAAGTTTATTTATGACTATCAGTTTTGCTGGTTTTACCAAATGGTTTTTTTGCGACTTTATTAATAGCTTTAGTAAAGTATTTATTAACCTTACCAATAAAATAAAAGGGTTTAAAGAAAAAAAATCCACTCAAGCAGGCGAAAAAGATATTTCCTCTAATGGTTCACCTAAAATTCCCGGCGGCGCCAGTTCGCCGGCAAATAGCGGAAAAAATAAGTCTTCTTCGCCTTCGTTAATTAAAGGTAAAAAATGGGTAGAAGAAGTAAATATCGGATGCCCTTACATTTCTCCTTGCGCGGGAGAGTTGATAAATGGCGTAGTTGTTGATTCTATTCGGAGATTAAAAACACATGGTGTCAGGCCTAGCGTTCTTGATCTCATGAGTGGTTGGCAAACTTATGTGCCTGATGAGGCAGAAAGCGCAGAAGTAATCCTTATCGGTTTGAATAAAGAAGAACTTAGGGCTAATCCTGTGGATAAGAAGCTTGGTTTTTTTATACAGGATCTCAATAATTCTCCTGCATTACCTGCTGAATTTAAAGGCAATTTCGGGCTGGTTATTATAACCAACGGCATGGCTTACATAGAGGATAGAGGGTCTGTTATCGCTTCAGTTGCTCAAGCTGTCAATTTCGGAGGGGTACTTTTGATCGCTTTCACAGACCAGATGTATAAAGAAGAAGCAACGATAGAGTGGAAGGAGATGAGCCAGGATGAACGCGTTGATTCTGTTATTGGCTCAGTTGTTCAAACAGGCCAATTTGAGCGAGCAGAACATAAACATTATGTGTATTCAGATATATTTGATTTTGATCATTTTCGCCAGCCATTAGATATTATTTTAGCCTGGAAGCCGAGAATGGAAACATGCAGGCTGACAATACAAAATCTAATAGACGGACTGGTTCCGCAGCAAAAGACACTCGTTACAAGAGGGCCCGTTGGCTACAAACAGCAAAACCATAGCAGAAAACTGGGGACAATCATCGATGTTACCGAACCGCAGCTGGTTTCAGTAGGAAAAAATAGATTAACGTCTTTATCGGTGACTTCGTCTCCGCTGAAAACAGATGATGTTTATGTTGCTTTTCTTGAGATTATGTGGGGGGATGCTAGGGCCCGTTATCAGGCGGCTTTTAGAGAATTAGAGAAGAGGGGCCCGTCTAACCAAGTACGTGGCAACATTGAAAAAGAATTAGCATTGGTTGCGCGTACCATGGGATATAAGGGCAAGGTAAACCTTAAGGATCTGGGTGCGTATTTGTATTCTCGGGGCCAAAGGCTGGAGAAAGAAATAGAGGAGTTAATCAAAAGGTCTGAAGAATTAAAATCAAAGCCGGATGCACCACGGGGCAACTGTCTTGAAACAGCTAGCTACCTATCCGGCCGGAGTGTTGCTGTTTATTTTCATGCTTTGCGCTGCGCTCGTTACGATAAAGACCAGAAAGCGTATACGCAGTATATACGGCCCAGCGATCAGTCACTTGAGATCCAGAATGCGTTGGCGCAGGCCTTGGCTCGATCCGCGAAGTTGATACCGGAAAGTGCCGTGAACGAATTTAGAAGATTATGGAATTCTCCGGATACGCAGATCGAGGAGCTAACTGAATGGGTATTGCAATGCACCTCGTTGGGCCTATTGGATTATATTGTTGACCGCGGGGATGCCTTTTGGCAGGGATATAGCCGGCTTGACGCTGTCAAGGAATCCTGTCTGGCATTAAGCTATCTGGATCCTGACAACAGGGGCGTCTCTCAGCAGAGTCGTCTTAATTATTTCAACAGCCGGCGCGGGAAAAAGGAAAAAGATTTAAGTGGTGCTCAATTGGCGGATATACAAGGCCGTCATGGCCGCATCAATCAGAATGGCGAAGATGCCTTAGGCCTTAAGATTATGTATTTAAGCGACCTTCTCAAAGATTATCCGCGGATCCTCTTAGGAGATGAAGCTAAGGAAACGCAGAGGGTTATAGGCCCCTTGCTTGAAAAACTGATGATTGAATCAGAAGACGCGGACATGATACTCGCCTTAAGCAGGGAACATCGTGCGCATCGTATGTTGTCTTCCGGTGACGGTGAGCCTACGGCCCTGACTAATAAATTCCGTACTCCATCTAGGCCGCAAGAGGCAGCAGAAAAACTTCCATCATTCAAACCCAGGGCTCGCGCCTTGGAGCAACTTAAGAAGGCTTTGCGTTCCTCTTTGGTATCAACACGTTTAGAAAAATTATATGCGGAAGGTATTTTCACCCGTCTGTCTTATCTCCGTCTTCTTAACCGCAAGAAGACTCCCGGAGTTACCATTTTAGAACACTGCCTTGCTTTGGTCAGGTATATAGACATATTGCGTAGAGGTAACTACGAAGAATTCAGCAAGGCAAGACAAGGTAATCAGTATCAGCATATCAGTCCAGGCTATTTCTATGGTTTTGCCCAAGCCTTAACAGATGTGGAAACCGGTGTGGTTGATACCTTAGGTGTTGATAGGGCTGAGGCTCGCTTTGTAATCAATACCATTGCGCTTTTGCATGATATTGGAGATATCTATAAAGATGGAGACCATGCTTTGCGCGGAGAGAAAATGATTGTGGATGTCTTGCGAGTTTTGGGCGTGAAAAACCGTACTACTCTCAAGTGGGCAAAGTTTATTGTCAGATACCATCCGGAGTTTGGCGGCATAGCTTCCGGAGAGAGAAGCAAAACTAAAGTATTAAAGGCCCTGGAAGAGTTCAATATTTCCGAGCGCGAAATACTCCTGAAGCTCCTTCTCGTTATTAATGCCGCAGATATCCTGGCTTACCGTGACGGAAGATTCTTTAACGAATACATCGCAGGATTTATGGCGGATAAACTTAATATAGAGCGCTTAGAGAGATTTGATGTTTTCGGGCACCGGTTGTATCGTTTCTCCTGTGATGTAAGCGGGGTATTGAATTCAGCCAAGTACCACAGCATGCAAGCGCGCGTTACGGCCTTAAAAGAAAAGAAAGGTAAAAAATATTTTGAAGGGTTTAAGGCTTTTGTGGCCTCTGTCCGTATGGACCATTGCATGGATGTCTTTGTTAATATTTCTGCTGAGCATGTTGTTTCCATGCTGCAATTATTCTATGAGATTAGCCAGGCGTTCAAAGGTGATGTTGATAGTTTTGATTTTACCGCCAGCCGCCGCATCGCCCATTTAAGCCGGCAATTTATCGAGGAGATGTTCGAAGCACTCAATATGAGCAACGTCTCCGGAGCCGGCATCAAAGGCGCTATGGATTATCTGAAGGCCAGGGGCCTTGTTATTGACAGGCAGGGCCACACTATTTTTATCGACAACCGCTACTTGATAGACGTTAATCGTTATTTCAAATGCGCAGCGATCCTGGATTTTGCTTACTATGCCGCCAGAGGGGTTGGTACACTTTCCAGCAGGCTCTTAAGTAACTTCTCCTACCTGTCGGATCTTTCCAACGTGCAGGAACTGCATATGCTTGAAAAATATTGGCCGCTTATCCGTCTACTCTATGCTTTTGCAGGAACGCTCATTGAAGGCAGAAAAGAGTTTGATATCGGTAAAACTATCGCTACATTTAAGGGCGCTGGCGATGATTTGCCTGCATTGCTTTTGATTAAAGCTCATAGCTTATCAAGCCAGTCCGGTCCTTATCAAGAAAAGTACGTTGAGATGGAGGGTGCGCTTAGGGAAATTGACCGTTTAGGCGATACCAAATTATTGATCCAATGGTTATCTCAGAAGACGACATGTTTTAGGAATACGGTGTCTCATATTGATTTCGGTCCGGCAGGTTTTATCAGATTCATTTATGCTATCGCCTTATTATGGCGAAAAGATGGCGCTAGGCAGAGTACCTATTTTTTTGACGGAGAATTGAGCGGCTGTATTTCCAGCGAGCGTATTCCCGCCGTTGCTTCGCTTGATTTACAAGAGATTAAGCATGCTGTCAGTAAGATGAATAGTGATAAATTTGTGAAAAAAGTTCTAGGATTAAAACAGCCGCAGGGATATTCTCAAGAGGGTGATTTGATCATCATTAATGTGCTGCATAGTTTATCAGGAAAGGCATTGTCTTCACCGATACAGTCTAAGAATGGAGAAAGTTATAAAGCTTTACTTCAAAAGTGGGCGTGGAAACAAGAGAGAACCGTCCCTATATATGAGACAGTATTAATTTATGAGACCGTGAAGGGCCGGCCTAGGTATGTCGCGCAAGTCTACTTTAAAATAGGCGATGACGCTTACGCGTTCCTGAGTAGTATGGAAAGGAAAGATAAGGTAGATGCCCAGGAATCAGCGGCAAGGATGGCTTGGGAGGCTACAGAAGCACTTCGCAGGGTTTCTTCCTCTCCGGATGGTTTTGTTGTCGATGGGGCCGTGGAGGTGAATAAAGCGGCTTTAGCGAGTGATAGAAATTATTTATATAAGCTTTATTTAGAACAGAATCCGCCTCTTTCTCAGGCGCCTGTTGCAGTACGCAAGCCGTCAGGCACAGCCTTCTCTCCGGTTTTTTCTCAAACAAAAATATGGGCTGAAAGAGCGTCTTCTTCGGTGAACCGTGAGGTTTTATCTAATTATGATCCACAAGTGCTTTCTTTGGATTCGCGGACGCCGCTAGAAATATTCCTGACTTACGTAGAAGTTGAAGGAAAAGTATTGGGAAGAATTATGAAAGCGCCTAAAGAATTCCACGAAGTTCTGGCAACATTATTCTTTGAATTCTCTTTTTCTCGGAATGAGGAAGATGCCGAGAAATTATTAAAAAGTTTCCCGGTCAAGACTAGTTACTACCCGTTGATCCTTGGTATGTGGGAATTTACCCAGTATGCTTATAGCGAGGACAATCCATTAGCAACAGAAGCAAAAATATTTCTTTGGAAAATCGGAGCAATGGCTGCGCAGGTGCTTTATAAGCAATCGCAAACCCTAAAGAAAGAAAAAGCATTTAATAGGCATTTCCCGTTATTGGAAATTACAACTCTTGATCCCTCCCTTAGCTCTTTACCGGTTTTGGATCTTGCCAGCGGCCTTCGTCCCGTGTACTTTATGAAGAACTTAGGAAGCCAGACGCATATTTTCACGGATAATTCTTATTTTGTGGAGGCAGCTTTCATTAATTTCAGAGACTTGTTTGGCAAACAAAACCAGGCAATTTTTAGGCGCGTTGATATCAGAAAGCCCGCGCAGTTATTTCTTGAGCCAAAATACCGGCATGTGAGGATGTTTAATGTTGATACTTATGTAGATAAATTAGGCCCTGAATTTTATTCAGCGCTTTTATCAAGGATCGCTCCTGGTGGCATTATTGCAGTAGAATATTATTCCGGGAGTCATTCGGACTCGGCGGAAGCCCTAAACTCTTTAATAGAGGGAAATAGTCATTGGGTTAGGATGTCGGGTGAAATTTCAGGGTTAGTAGGCGAAACAGCAAAGTACATACTTTATTTATATGCAGGTGGAGGCGCGGAAGCCGGCATAGGTAGTGCTTCGCCTATAGGAGCCTACCGTCTTCGTGACCCGCAGCATCCTCCGGACAAGAAACAAGAAAAGAGAGATCGCAATGCTTCGATAGCATGGGTTACAGGTAAAAGCAGGAAAGAAAAACTCAACAAAGCCTTATTTTTAGCCAAAAACGCAGTTTTTAAAGTGAAAGATGAAGAATTAAGAGAAAGGATTTCAGAGCTCATTGAAAAATTTATTGAGGCATCAGGTAGAAATAAAGACAGCCCGGCAGATTCCCATGAAATTTACACCGCGAATTTGAATTATTATTTGGGATTTATCCATCCTAATCCGCTGCGTATAGTTCTTGCTGAAGATATCCTTGATAACCCCTTACAATTGTCTAAGACCATTCTAGTCTTATGTGGGATAGCCTGCTTGGCTGAAGTATCCTATGACTATACAGAAGAGAACCAGAAATTCGAGAAGTTGATCACCAGCGCCTCAAATAAGCCTGTCCTTATTACCGCTGAACCTGTGCAGTTGTATTATTGGTTACGCTTTGTCTTAGAAAAGCATCCGCGTAAACTGCTTATTGTCAAAAAAGGCTTGCCGAGAGAAGAAGATTTGAAGGAGAGAAATAACAGGAATATTCATAATGGTAACTGGATTTACTGGGCATTGCGTGAAGGTTTAGCAGAGAGTGTCTCTTGGTATTCTCTGGATGAGCAAAAAGTCGCATTGCTTAAGATGGGCCCGAGTGAAAACAAAAAAGAGCTGATGGTTCATGGAGTCTCTCCTTACACCGGTTATCTGCATAGCGCGAAACGGATAACAAAAAAAATCCTTCCTTATATTGATTATTCCGCATTTGCCGGGTTATATGATGAAAATCTTCAGCAGGCGATTGAACAGGTAGTTGGCCTCTTTGATCTTCAAAATGAACTCGTTGAACTCATAAACCTGGCTCATGGCGATTTAGTTCAAGATACCAGGGCTGAGGTTATCAGTTCGAAGATGCTTCTTGCTTTGGATGAGAAGATGCATCCGCTGGCATCTAATTTTGAAACAGACTTCTCCAAGAAATGCTACAGGGAATGGTACCTTAATGCAGAAATGTTAAGCCAGCAAGACCCTAAAGCCGTTGAGGATCTTTTTAACACAATAAGGGATACAAAGACGAAAGATCTGACCAATGTTATGAGAAATTTAATTTCTTTTATGGGAACTGCGAAGAATCGTAAGGAATGGGCTGAAGGAAGGATGCATGATGTTGCGCAGGAGAGCAAAGAACCAAAATCACCCGGAGGCAAATTGGTGCGTTATCATGGGTCCCCAGGCGATCTTAATGAATGTTCTTCTCCGGCGCCACAGCGGCAGGATAAAGGACAGGCAGAGGCACTGGATTATTACAGTAAATTAGCAAGATGTTGCCGTGTTTTACTCAGCCGCCAAAATATATCTGGGGATGGTATCTTAGGGATTAATATAGGCCTGTTGGGGTCTATCGTAGAGTTGGTTTCACAGCAATTTATGATTTTAGAATCATTGTTCCCGTATATAGAAAAGCCAAAAGGTAATTCTCTCGTTTTGTATAGCGATCCTCATGCCATTGATTCCCGCATCTTGAATTTAATAAAAAGCAAATTTTTATCTTCGGATTTTGTTTTTGTGATCAAGAACGGCCGTATTGTATTAAAAGTGCTAAATATCCAAACAAAGCAGGAGCGAACAAGCAGGTTAGAGCTTGATTGTTTGGCAAATTGTTCAAAAAATCGCAAAGTTTTCCTTAATTTGATATTCCCCTTAATAGAGGGTATTTCTTTTCATAAAATAGAGAAGAAGATCCGCGAGTATCGCCCATGCTCATCTTCCCCGGCGAGGGAAAAACCGCAACCCATTTTGTTAAAGCCCGAAGAGGTTATTTTATATTGTAAGCGCTCTGGAGAATCCACAAGAAGGGATCGTCCCAATTCTGTCTGGTTACATCTGCCTCCGGAATTTAAAGATTTTGTCCTTTTGACTCCGGCACATCCAGAGACGGAAGGCCTTGTTATTTTGTCAAATAATCCTTTATTAAAATCCTTTAACCCTAGAAGAAGGGGAGCGATTGCTGAATCATATGAGGTTGCTACCGGAAATAAAGTAGAGGATGACAAGATCGGGGCGCTACAAAAAGGCATACTAGTGAAGGCTCAACTGAAGATGGGGGTGGCTCCGATTTACAGCAGGGTTAAACCGTATAGCTTGAATGTATTAGAGAGAAGTGATAAAGGTACTCGTATCCTTGTTGATTTTTCATCAAGAAGCGAAAGAGAGATTGTCAGTGTTTTTGAAAAAATAGATTGTCCGGTCAAATGCGTCACGAGGACCAAATTCGGGAGAGTCAGGATGTTGACATTAAGGCCCGGAGGATATCGGCGGTTGCAATGGGAAGAAGTGCCATTGTTTGTGGCGACATTTTTTGGTGAATCTTTAGATAGCCGCACCCCGACAGAAAAACAGCAAAGATCTGCTCAGGAGGAAATAGAAGATTATAAGGTCGTTGAGTTTTTGCTGAGCAAAGATAAAATTGTGCAAGATGTATTCCATAATATTTTCATGAGATTTGACATAAATGCTTCTGACATTGAAAGAGAAGATGTCCATTATGTGCGGGAGGGTGGTTTTAAAAGGGTCTATAAGGTAACAGTGCGCCTAAAAAACAGTAGCGAGAGATTCTTTTTCTTTGTCAAAGTTGTCAAGCCTCATGTGACGCAAACGGATTCCGGCTATGACTATAATATCGCCTATGCATCAAAAATTACAAATATTGCCAGAAAGGCCCGGGAGAAAGACTTGGATCTCTATCCTCCCGTGGGCGGTTGTTATATATGCGCAAAAGGAAGAGTTTTCTTTACAGAAGGTATCGTGCCTGCCCCCAAGACAGAGCCCAGTTTGAGTGCCAGCAGGCGAAATCAAATTAGTATTGAAACTTACCTCATGTATTACCATATCTTTAATGGTGAGATTTTCTTTGATGATCCAAAACCCGAAAATTTGATTATTCACCGTAGATGGCATGAAAGCTATAGAGGAACGGTTATTGATCTGGACAATATTTATTATAACGGTGTCTATGATTTTCAGGTCATTAAGAACTTGGTTTTGCATGGATTCAAAGCCGCAGATATTATCGAAGCGCTCGTTGATGTTTTAGGAACAGATAAAGCCTATCAGATGCTGCTCTCGGTAGCGTTTATTGGTCGACAGGTGTATGGTCATCTCATGAAAGATATCATTGCGGAATTCGACAAACGCAAAGAAACTTTTAATGACGTGACAAGGCCTCCACGGCCCATAAACACGTCTATCTTTGTTACCATCAATTCTAAAAAAATCCGGGTTCCTTCAGGTACAACATTGCTTGAAATCATGAATAACTTCTATGTAGACCTTCATATGATGGCCGTGACATTGAACGGTAAAATATTAGGCAGGGAAGGTGGCAGGCCGCTTAATTATGATAAAAAGAAGGCCCAATATGAGAGTATCGTTTTATCTGACAGGGCTGTTGTTACTTTTCGTCCTGTTTCAGGGATAGAACAATATCCCGAAGAACAAGGTCAGTCATCTCAATTGCTCAATACTTCACTGCTGAAACAGAAGTTAGCATTGCTCCGCGAAGAATTATTTGACCTAAGGCTAAAAGAATTATCAAAAAAGCTTACTGTATTTATTTCGCGTTTGTATCCTCCTCTTGTAAGCCGGGATGCTCCTCTTGGAGAAGTGAGGTCGTTCCAATACGCTATCGGAAAATTAATAAATGGCAATAAACATTATCTGAAAACACACAACATTTCGCCTTTTGAAAATTTTGAACCCTCTATAGCCTTGGCAAGGTTTAAGAAAATAGATTTTACTAAAGAAGAAGACCGGGAGAGGATGCTGGTAGATATTTCCGGGATGATTGCGGAGGCAGACAATTTAAAACAGGAATTTAACAAGGTACTAGATATAAGCGTGGAGCATAAGGGGTCTTCTCCAACTAAGAGCAACGAGCAAAAATTGGGTAGAAGAGCGCAGTATGCAAAAGGCCTGATGTTCCCTGCTGGCAATGAATACATCGATGTTTCAATTCTTATCGCCGTCTGCCTAATAGAAGGAGCGCTTATTACTCTTCAACTATGGCTGCCTGCTATTTTATTTGTGGCCATAATTGCCTTAGGGGGTTCAGTTTGGTTCTTTTTAACAGTGCTTCCTGCCCATATTAACTCGCAAAAAAAAGCTTTTACGGAGGTAGTGCTACAGTTTCTGAATTCGCTGCGGCTTAGACATGCCACAGGTTTTATCGATGAGAAGGATAAGGAAGATGTTTATAACGCTATATCTAAAGGCCTCTTCAAAGAGATGATCAAGCGCAGCCCTCTGTGGAAGAAACTTTCATTTATATTCTCCCCTTGGTATTTTAGTGATATCCTTGAGCCTATTTTGCATCAGCGTATACTTGCGTATTTTTCAAGCAACACTATCCAGCGTTTTTATTCAAAAATCAAAGAAGATGAATCCGGAAATACTTATGCATATCGTAATTTTTGTATGGCCCTCGTGATTATTTACTCCCTAAACGGTATCAGGAAAGATGAAACAGGGAGGAAGCGGTTATTGGGAGATATCTTTTTCAATATCTGGCCGCTGGATTCAAAAATTGGCTCAATGCTCAGGAGTTTGGAGACTAGCGATATAGTTCTGAATGAAATTCTCGCAAAGCAGGATAATGATCCTTCAGATGCCAGGTTGGCATATGAATATGTCATTGAGTCTATCACTACGGGCGATATTTTACAAAATCAGATACATTTTAAACGTTTCTATCCGTTGTTACAAGAAGCAGGTAAAACGGAAACATTTGCTCAAGTATGGGTAAACCTTCTTTTGCGCGCTGAACGCGGAGAAGTTATATTTAAGGAAATGAAGAATCCTGAGGCGTTCTTTATGCGTACCCAGACCCTTCTTTTAGCATTAGCCCAGGAAGAGGGATTTCCTGCACCGTTTTTAGCCATGGAATTACTCCAGGCTGCTGAAGATAATGAGGCAGAACGGGAACTGGTAGATCGGCTTCTTATTCCCATGGGGTATTATACGATTGGCGCGGATGATTCCAGAACTCCGGAACTCAATAAAAATTTCAATAGTTTCATAGAAGGGAATGACTCCTATGCTAAGCGTATGCAAATACTCCGCCAAAAGCTTATTGATAAGGGTATAAATAATATAGGTTTTGCTTCAAACCTCGATACATTTGTAAGGCATGGTAAGACTAAAGAAGGCAAAGATCTTCTTTTGTTCCATCCGTGCCTTGCGGAAGAGCCGCGTGGCCGGGCGCCTAAAGTTGTAGAAATTATGCTGATGGGGGCATTGGAGCATTTTATCCGCCATGACCCTTGCTCAAACACGCCGTTTAAATTGTATCAAAGTGAGATCAGGGCTAGAGACGCAGAACGTAAAGTTTACCGCACGGCGATACTAAAAGGAGAAATAACGATAAATGAGGTAGAAGAATTTCTCATTATGCATCAAATTAAATTTAAGGAATTTTTGTTGTTCTTAAAACAGACAACTTCCCCGGGAGATACCATAGTTGATGTCATGAAGTATGTTTTAGCGCATAATTTGATGTACGAGAAACGGTTCAGCAATCCTGTAATGGATGCGGCACACGTAGGCCATGCAATCGTAACCGCCAAAGCCATGAATCTCTCAGCTATCTCTAAGGCGCCGTTCCTTGTTATTGATGCGCAAGACAATGACCTGGCGCATTTTTTATTATTGACAGATGCCAGAAAATCCTTACTTGTCAGTAAGGGGCCCTTAACAATGCAAGAGTTGCTGGATGCATGGAAGGCTTGGGAGAAGATCGGTTTTGACGCTTCAACACTGGAAAATCGCGCAACACGGATTATGCGCCAATTAAAAGCCATGAGATTAGACCCGCAGACTATTAAGATAGGATACTACGGGGATTCCAAGAAATTGGTTCAAGTAACATTTGAATGGATACATCCGCGTATGCACGAAACGGACAAGCCGGTCCTAAAAGGAGAAGTTTATACGCTAATCTTTATGCAACCGGAAGAATTAAAAGATGCCATATCCTCCAATAAGTTTGCAGGTTATTATCAAGCTACGGAAAGGGCTCTTTTGAAGGATTATTCTTCTTTCTTGCCACTAATGAGAAAAGCCTTGGAACCCAGAGGGTATTTTATCTCGTATCTTAGGTTGGCAGGTGGCCAGTTTAAGCGTATTCAGAGTAATTCTATGTTTAATTGGGAGAAGATATTATTTGAGAGATACGGGGGTATCAAGGGCGCATATCCCGTAGTGTCCCAAAAACAGCAGGCGCAATCGCCTCAAAAAGTGCAATCATTGCCTGTTTCTTCTCCATTGATTAATAATCATCCTCGGCAATCCTCTCCCGGAGTCGAGAAATTAGGACCGGAAATCAGAAAACTAGCGGGGTTAAATTTTGTCGGTATTGGCCGTAATAAAAAAGCTGAATACAGGAAAGATGTTGAACAATTCTTTAGGAATGATTTCAGATGGGGGAGAAGATTAAGAAGGACTCTTGGTGTTTTCCTTACCATTAACTTAGTGGCCGTGATTTTTACAAAAGATATACTTTTATTCGGTTCTTTAATGTCCCTTTTATATGCTTTAGATTTAGCCTGGTCTTGGTTTTTTGCAAAAAAGATCGAGCGGTTCTTGGATATGCGCCAACAAACGTCATGGTTGACCTGGCCAAAAGGAGTTAAAAATCGATTTGTGCGCCATTTATTTGCTATAGCTTTACGCATCTATTCGCGAAGAGAACAAAATAAATTTTATGATGAGCTTGTTTTGACCCTTGATCTTGGAGAGAACTTTAAACTGATCCAGTTCAGGCAGGCTCAACCCGCTATGATCAATAACGGGCAAAAAGACTTATTTTTAAGTAAAGTATTTTTAGTCTATGATCCGCATTCACCTTCAGCCATCAAATACGTTGGGGATTCATTGGCAGTTAACCTGCACTATTACAAAGAGGAGAGGGCATACGCCGCGCTCAATGCGCACAGGGCCAATCTATTCTATCGCATGATCCTAAGGCAGCAATTAGAAGACCCGCAATCACTTTCAAAAAAAGAAGGAATTAAAGGTGCCTTTCTTGAAGATGATTATTTTCGGGCAGGTGTTTTTGATGAAGTAATACTAAAAGATAGAGATAAACAAAAGATTAAAGAGCGCCTTGCCAAGCTTGTTGCTGCAAGAATAGCGCTTCTATTGGCTTATAATCATACAGTCAGGGAGGCTTGGATACAAGCTGATATTGAAAGGGCTATTAATAAGCTTAAAAACAGCTCTTCAGAGGATGCTGTTCTTGAGATCGCCGCTATCTTTGCTATTGCCCAAGTTACGTACTATCCTCAATTAGACCCGAACCTTACGAGTCTGGCTCAAATAATCAAAACAGCAGATTACGCTTATTTATTGCAACTTAAAAATGCCTTTAAAGAATATTTTATATCTATTGAGGTCAAGAATGACGTGCGTGTTCACTGGATGACGCAGCGGCAGTTTAATGAGATGCATTATGCGATTAACGGCAAGACCTATTATTTTTCCCGTTCCGGTGATTTCTATATCGTTAAAACAGATGACCGTGTTAAAAATAAAGCCCGAGTTGCCCAGGGCCTTATGCTTAAACGTTATCACGATGCTATGCAGGATATACCCGGATTGGTCGGGGAGGTAAGCGAGGTTTTCCGTAAGGACAAAAATATTTTACCGGTCCTGATACGGCTGATGGCTATTTTGGGGTCAACGGCTCCTAAAATGCGGGCAGAGGATATATTGGCAGGCGAGAACGGCCAGTTTGATAATATAAAACTGCAGGTGCGGGGCCAACCAGACAAGTATCCTTTTAGAACTCCGGAACAGATACAGGAAATGATCGCTAGGTTAATCCAATCATTCCCTGCAGATCTGAAGAAAGAGTGCGGGGAGATTTTTGTTATCAAATATGTGCCCGGAAGATTGGCTATTTTTGACATTTTTCCGGGAGAATCTCTCAAGAACAGGGTTCAATATACTCTTCGCGGCGCCATCATAAGAATGGTAGGCGGAAAGTTATGCCTTGTCATTCAAGGCGCTCCTGAAACCAGAGACAAGGTGCGTTTTATGATACAGCATGGTTGGATCGGTTATGATCCTACGAAAGATTATAACCACGATTATGCAAAGGTCGCTCTTAATGAACAAGACCTTGGTGCAGAGAGATTGCTTCAGGCAGGCATGTCAGCAGATACGCCGACGAACTTGCTTGCCATGGATGATACAGGCGCCTTGTTTATTGAGAAAGGGCGCGCCTTGGGGGATGTTGCGCGCGATGCCTTAAGAATGGATCACCTTTATCCGCCTGACCCGAATCCAGATTATGTGCCGTTTTCGCTACTTTTCGCCTTAGGGCAAAACTTGGCACAATATAATTATGTGAAATTTATGAAGGATCATGATGGTTTTTTGACCCGGGAATACAATCATTTTGGAGCGGAAGTCGAAAAGATGCCCTCGTTATCCGAATTGCTTAAACGCTTCCCGCTGCAAGGCAATGAACAAGCGCGTAAGGTTATCTTTATTGATCATACTGCGGAGGCTTTCGGTTCAAGTCCTTCTGCCAGAAATAGCAATGAAGAGGAATTTAATCGAAGGGGACGCGAGGATATAAATAAGCAGCCGGAGTGGGAATATCCTTTCATGCCAGCGGCCTTCCGTAAACGTATTGCTTATAATGGCCCGGACATATTTAGCGGCCATCTCGCCGATAAGATAGTAGCTTTTAAAAACATGCCTCAAAAACCGAGCCATATTGTTCTTCCCGTTGTAGAGGTATCCGGATTAAACCGAGAGGGTGGAAGTCAAGTGGTAAATAGTTTTGGGCGCTGGTCCGAAAGTAATAATAAAACTATCCATGTTGAGCATCCCGAAATTATTGAAGAGATCGTTTATAGAATAGAAAATGGTTCTTGGAAAACAGAAAAGGAATTATGTTTGAATGATAACCGCCGTGTTTATATGGCATTGCATGATAGAGGCGGTATGAGTCTTGGTAGTCTTGAAGTCGGAGGATTTGTAGAAGTTACGGATAGAGAGGATCAGCTTCATGTAACATGTTGGGAGATTCATCCTCTCCATAGAGGCCATGCTCCAGCGATAAGAGGTATTGGCCGTAATCTTCTTTGCTGGGCCATTAATAATGAATTGCAGAGATCTGCAAAAGAGGTGGTTTTATTACTCAATGCTCCGCAGTCATTGGAAAGAGAAGGGCTTCGGGGATACCGTGTATATCCTGCCGGAGAATTACGCAAATATATCCGTTGGAAACAGGGAAAGATCATTGAATTGCTCAAAGCTGCTGCTGATAAAGGGGCACAGGAAATTCTTCATCAGATGAGAGAGGTTGTTAGCTCACCACTAGACAGGGGAGTTGATCTTGTTGAAAATGGTTTTGAGCCCGGGAACAGGAAGAGGCCGGATTATAAAGTCTATTTCACAGAAGATCTTAACGCTGTCCTTATGCCAGTATTTTTATTAGATGTAGACAAAAATAATAAGCCGGCATTGTTAAAGATTAATAATGTTCATAAACGTATGCAGCGGGCGGCAACAGATGGCGATGAATTCCGGGTGACGCCAATAAGGATAATACCCAATGGAAATAAATTTTCAGTGATAGATGGCGGTACGAAATTATATGTGGCGCAAAAGATACTGGGTTTACAAGTAGTTCCGGCAGTCATATGTGTGCCCCAAAAGAATAATTTCCTTTCTGTAAAAAAGACTTATTATTCTAGGATTGATAACCAAATAATTATAGAAAGACTGGGGGGTGTCAATCTTGGTGTTGTCATTATCAATGTCACAGATATATTCCAAGAGGGAATAAGATCCAGATTTTACACTCCGGCATTCGTAAGAACACTGCATGGACAAGCTTCTGTTAATCCCGAGATACACCATAAGTCGCAAGATATTATCATGCCGAGCGACGAAATTGTTATTCAGGACAGAGCACTCAGAGCTGAAATACGATTAAGGGTAGAATCCAACGCGCAGGGACAATATCAAGAGCGAGTCAGGGAAGAACGCGAATGCAGGTTAGTTTTAACGCATTCCGATTGTTATAGCTCTATGGTTGCTGAAAATAAGGTAGAACATTTTACCACTGGTAAGACTGTTCCTTGGAACTTCTGGAAATATGCCGATTGGAGGCTGAGCACTATCCGCGGACGCGGCATCGGCTCACTAGGCCTTATCCATGTTCCGCGAAACCCCGATGATTTATTTGACCTTGCTAAAAGTTATATCCTACGTAACCACTTAAGATTCCCTTGTAATTCTTTGCCTAAAGAGGCTATAAGCTCTCCGGCGTCGACAATAGAACGTAAGATCACAGCAACAGCAGCTAAATATATCCTTTGGTGCTTAGTGGAAGGAATAAAGAATAATGCCCAATTAGATGGGAATTTTATAAATAGGGCTAAAGAAGCTGTTGTAGTTCTTGAGCGAGAAGGCAAAAGGGCTTCCTTGGAAAAACGCAGGGAAGACATTAGAAGCATTCTACGGTACACTCCTGAATCCCCCAAAAAAAATATGCTTAGGCAATGGCGGTCCTTGCTTAATGAGTCTAGAAAGAGAGCTGGTTATTTCAAAAATATAATCGGAGAGATAGCTTATAATATTTCAAAAGGGCAAACATTGTGGCTGCGTGGTTTTGATGTTGGCTCGGCTCATACAGAATTTGGGATCCGGCTGCATGAAATTAACATGCAACGCACAGTTGAGAATACTCTCTCTTGGGCTACGTTTGCTCTGTTTTGTACTCATGGTGTCATCGTTTATCCGCAAACGGAGTGGATGTCTAGGGCAAGTAGATTTATTGATAAGCAAGGCCAATGGCAAGAAGATTACCTTGATATTGAAGCCCGTAGATTCCAGGAATCAAAGGGGAATTTATATGTTAGAGTCAATAGACAGAATAAAGAATTTAACCTGATTGTCTATAACGTGCCTACTGGCCATGAGTTAATTGTAAAGATAGAAGGCATAGATGACAATTTAGGAAGAGCTTCCATTAAATTACCCGCCGCAGGAAATATTGCTGTTTCTTCTCCAGTGAGCCCGGCTGATTTGCTTAGAAAGATGTTTGAGGGTAAGGTTATTTATGGGCAGGGTAAAGTTTCTAGTTCATCGCTAACGAAAAGCAAAGATATCGTATCGTCACCCGTAGAGCGCAAGATCACAGCAACAGCAGCCAAACATATCCTTCGATGCTTAGTAGGCAGGATAAAGAAAAGCCTTCCATTACCCGATGATTTTACAGAGAATGCTAAAAAAGCCGTTAATATTCTTGTGCGAGAAGGTAAAAGTACTTCCTTGAGGAATCGCAGTTACGAAGTTAACAGAATGTTATTACGTCTACAGAGTGCTCTGGAATCCCCTGAAAAGAGAATGCTCAGGGAGTGGTGGTTATTGCTTAACCGATCAAAAGGAGAAGCCGAGCGTATTGAAAAGAGGATCGAAGAAATGGCTTATGATGTTACAAAGGGGCAGGCTTTGCGCGTCCGCGGTTTTGATCTTGACTCGCCTAGTACAGAATTTATGATCAGATTAAATGAAATAACTGCGCAACATACAGAGGAAAATGTTTTATTTGCGGCTAAGTTTGATTTGTCTTTTTCCGGTAGCCTTGTCATTTATACGCAGACAAATTGGTTTCATAACGGGGAAAACTTTATTGATAAACATGGTTGTTGGAGAGAAGACTACCTTAAAGCCGAAGCAGGAAGATTTCAGGGATTAAGGGATAGTTTCTGTATCAAAGTGGATAGGCAAAGTCAAGAATTTAACCTGATTGTCTATAACGTTGCTACCGGTCATGAGCTGATTGTGAAGATAGATGGCACAGACGCCATCTCTGGAAAAGCCGCTATTATATTGCCAGACTCAAAAGGCGTTATGGTTTCTTCTCCCGCAGGAGAAACTGATGATCATCAGAACAGCAAGCAGCAGCCAATAAGCGTGGATTTCACAATAGAAAAATGCGAGGTAGTTTTTGGTTGGCTGGATAGAAGCGGTTATTTAGGGAGAATGCTCCGGCATCGCACAGGGCTGAAAGGGAAAAATCCCGTTGAGTCACTTAATTATATTTCCGGAGCAAAGGATTGGCCATTCTTATTGGCTTTTTTCCGCAGCCAGCTTGAATCCATGCTTGTATATCCGGGTGATGATAGCGAACTTGTTAAGGCATTAGACGCTGCGCAAATAAAACTAATTGAAGCAGCGGCAGGCAAAGGTATCGAGTTGCGTCATGTTCCGATAGCATCTTTATTAATGTTATTTAGGGCCGGCGTAAAGAATAAGCCGACTTCTTTGGAACTCTTAACTAAACACGTAACACCAACTGTACAAAATGCCGATCAGTCAGAGAACACGGAAGCGCAGGACAGTGATTTTCGGTTTTTATATCACGCATTATGTAAAGCCCTGGAGGAAAAAGATAAGGATAAGGTAGAGAACTTATTAGAAGAGGTAGATCAATTAAAAGGCGAAGGTGCGCTGGATCAAATTCAGGGCGCCTTAATTAAGGCTTTCCGGTTAAAAATACCCGCAAAATGGCATATTTCGAGTTCACCGGCGAAGAAAGATCGAGAGTCTTTAACTAACCCTGCTGAAAAATACCGGAATAAAATTGCTTGTATCTTTATGGGTTCTATCTTTACTTTCCTCTTCGGAGGTATTTTCTGGTGGGTCCTCAAATTTGCGGTAGATGCGCCTCTATTGGCTATCATCGGCAGTATACAACCAGTAGCTACGTATTTATTGGCAGTAAAGTTCCTTACGAATGAAAAGCCCAGCTGGGCTAAATTTATCAGCATATCAATAGTTACTGCCGGCATTCTGCTATTTTCTTTTGCAAAGATTACTTCCGGTGCCGGACTGCCGGCAACACCTGTCTTGGTTACAGGGATAGTTCTCTACATTATTACTTCTATAATTATTTCTCCCTTAGGAGCCATATTTAGTCAGAAGGCGCAACAGGAATATCAAGTTGACTGGAGATTATTAGTCGCTTTAGGATTCAGTACGGCGGTAATAGCGGCATTAGTTCTACAGTTTATCATTGCGCCCGGTTTTATATTGCAACCTGTGGCTTTATTAACGCATCTTTCTAAGCCAATACTTACCGGAAGCATACTTTGTTTTATCTATGGTCTTCAGGATACAATCTTGTGGATCCTGCGCCATTGTACTTTGGGAGGATTGGGAGCTTCCCGCGTTCAATCCTTACTGGCCATTACGCCGCTCATAACATTTTTTATAGCAATTTACTTTCCTTATTTCGGGATGTCCGAGGCTTTGAATAAAATTTCTTTTGCTTTAGCCATCCCGGGAATGCTAATGGTCGTCTTTGGTAACTCTTGGTTTGCCAATATTAGCCATAAAGAAATAGCCAGTAAGTCTAAAAAGTCAGAATTAGGGTATTACGGTTTACTATTATTGCTTGTAGCTATAACGGCATTATGCCCGAATTTGGCAAAAAAGCTGGTTACCGATGTAAATAACTGGTCGTTTCTTCAGGTAATGTTTTCAGCGCATTTGATTTCAGCTGTACTGGCTTGGATATTGTATCTGTTCAACAGAAAGGTTCCTTCTCTTATTGATATAAAGATTGACGGTAGCATTGCCGGATGGCCTTTGCATAAAGTCATTACTCAAATACAGGATTATTATTACGGTAAGACAAAGGCAAAAATAGTAAGGACCAGCGATCAACAAATACTTAGTTGTTTGGATCAAGCCTATGATTACATTTCACGAAGAAATATCGGTTTTCCTGCCCAAACCGGTCCGCCGGCAGTTTATATTATTAATTCCAACAAACAGACCTTCAAAATGGGATTTATTCCTGCTTTATCTATTCCGCTGAGGATTCCCTCAAATGCCATTTTCATCGAGCAATCGTATTTAAAAAATAAAGACTTAAGGCAACTCACTGCTGATTTTGTGCATGAGCTTTCTTATTCGAAATATCACTGGAGAAAGAAGATGCACGCCTTCAAATTCAAAATAAGCCAGCTTTTAGGCAGGCTGCCTGAAAATATTCAAGCCGACGATAAGTTCATCGCATGGATGGTAAAAATGCCTTGGGTTGGCAGTGAAGAGGTTGCACGATTCTTAGCGGCTAAATTTAATGTAGCAAGTAGAAGGGAGCTTGCTTATGCCGATTTAAAAAGGCTCTTACGTAATTTTGAAAAAGATGAGGATTTATGCGAAGTGATCTGGAGCTGCGCTGTTTTAGCGGAACAGGCAGACAGCCGGCAAGATAGTCAGTGGGTATTGTCAACGCAGTACCAATATGTTCTATTCTGTGAAAAAATAATTAAGCTTGCTGCGGACAACAAGAAATGCTGGTTAGATTTTGGGGAGTTTGCTTTGGAGGCGCTGGAGGGCTGTCTCAGCCTGCCTGCGCGGACCTTTGGGGCTAAAGCCAAAAGCTATCTCCTTGTGGGTTTACGTAATGAAATGAGAAGTGAGCACAGCCAATGTTTGCAGAATTGCCCTTTGATGCTCCAGAATAACGGCAATCATTACTGCCCGCGTCAAATAGAATACAGATCCTTAAGAAGAGAGGTTAATAAATTATATAAAGGGTTGTTTATTGCCAGTAGTTGCGCCATGCAGAATGGCAACAAACCGTTAATATCTGTAGAGGTTATGAAAAAATTATCCAAAGAAGGACGGGTAGCCTTAGGCGAGATCAATGAACAATTTACTCATGCCGTCATAGGCCAGCGTACAGAAACTGCTAAGCTGTACTTTTTTGCTTACCAGCTTCTTGAGAGTAGCGCAAATAGCGCAGATTATGTTGCTAGATATTTTAATCCTTTGGAGAAGATTTCCTCTAAAACGCAAGAGGTTAAAGCAATTATAGGTTTCTTTAGTTTAGTTCTAAGGGCAATCCGTGGTTCGACCTCAATGAAAGAGAATTCTCCTGCCATCACCGCACTTGTAAAAATCAGAGCTCAAGAGGGTTCGGGATCCCTAAAAAAGGCCACGGACAAAAAGAAAGTGAAACCGGCAAAAAGAAAGTCAGCAAAAGAACAGCCTGAGGTTAAAGACGTACACCCCGCAGAACTAAGGAATAAAGACGCCTTCTGGGTGCTGCTGAAAAGTATTTATGGCAATGCAGAAAAAATTACCGCAGTACCGGTGCACACAAGGGCGAATCGTAATCGCCTCTTAGAGTTATGTAGAACATATCCTGAGCGCGTACAGAAATTGTGGGAAGAAGTAGTGGAAGATAACAGCTATTTGCCGCAAATGCGGGCTTTAAGCTGGATATACCTGCAAGATATAATGATGACCACAAGGATAGAATTGTCTCCTCTAATTAAGATCCCGCCTGCTCCTTCGGCTTGCCTGAATCAAGTTATTCCCGAGACCCCGCGCGCCAAGGAAAAGAACCTTAGTTCTATATATATTGCGGATGGTTTACAGTCTTCGGAGAGATTAGCATGGATAAGCAAGGAACTAAAGTTAACGCATCTTTTCTGGAGTGCTATAAATAGGCTAAGCGGCAGAGATTATCTCGTGGGGAGTCCTAGTGGCGTTGTTGCCAAGCGGTCAAAAGACCCCATACTGCCCGGCCGTTACCTTTGGCACGTAAAATTAGCATTTCAAGCAACCTCTGGCGATGGCTACGAACCGCTAGCTAAAATTATTGCCGGTCGGGAAACTTGGAAGATCGGAGCTGATGATTTAGTGGGATTTGATTACGATAGGCTAGAATATTCTTATAGTGTAGGGGGTTATAGTGATGCTATTTCTAGGGCATCGTCTCCGTCAGCGGAAAAAACAAGGGAGCGGATTGGGAAAATTTCGGCATTCGGCAGTTCTCCGGCAAATAACCCGACCCAGCAAGGAGATGGCACGGTTGACACCCAAGAGAAGATGAAAGAATTGTTGTTAGCAGCTAAAATAAGTGAAAAATTTATTTCTAGGATAGATAATCAGATGTTATTAAGGCTGCGGGAAATTATAACTGCTACCGGTTTGAGCAATAATGATAAAGCAAAAGCAATACATGCGTTATTACCTTCGGGAACCATTAGCAAGGATGAGGCACGTAGATTAGCAGTAAAAATTAAAGGATTTCTGGAAAAGCTCGCATTACCTCCGGCTAAGGAAGCGGAAATCTTGATACGGGAAGGCCTGGATTTACCAGGTGCATTATTGCAAATAATCAGGCGCATTGTTAATACAGATATTAAGAATCTTGTAAAAGGCATCGATTATGATTGGCAGCAAGGCAGAAGCATATATTTGGATATGATAAAAATGTTCGGGGAGCCGTTAAAGATAAACGATAAAATAATAAAAACAATAAAATTAAAAGGCGTTTGTTTTGATTCGGATAAAGCAATCAAGCCGTTTGAAGGAGTTTTTCCGCTGCATATTGAATTTGGCGAATCTGGGCAGATAACTAAACAATATTTGCCTTCTCATAAACCAACCGGTGCGATGATAGCACAACTGATGGAATATGAATTTGAGTTAAGCTTAAGGGTATATAATGAAAGCATAGTTACGCCCATTCCTATCGGAAGGATCAGGTTCATAAATATTGAATATCAGGATAATAAGTTAGGGGCTATAATTTTTGGTTTGGAAGGAGCGGAAAAAGATTTAAGAGCAGCTTTAGCTGAAAGAATGGGTGAAGGGAGAGTTTATAAGGGAGTTTTCGAATTTTTGCTGGTTCCACAGAAGATTAAAGAAAACTACGATGCCATTATTAACTTTATACGCAGTATAGGGTTTACTTATAAAAAACTTCACGGAGCAAAGGTCATGCAGCAGATGGCCCATATGGGCAATGTCATTGTTTTAGAAGATGGCCGGGTATCTTTAGGAGATTTTGAATACGGATTTAAGTTAGATAACTTAACTGTTCCCCAAGAATCCGCTTACAGGACAAACGATATAAGAAATTTCTTTACAGGGTTGCTTACCGGATTAAATCCATATTTAACTTTAGATATGCGCCGCTTCGGAGTAGATATTGCAAAAGAATTCTTAACCGGTTATTTTGGAGAAAATGCAGAAAAAGAGTCGCTAACATATAAAACTGTTGAACAGTTGTCTGAGCTTCTTGCTGATTTACATCAGAACGCAAAATTAATAGAAATCAATCCATTTTTATTGCAGATGCAAAAACTTATTTTAGCTTCGCGGAGCAATAATGCTAGCGAGCATCTTTCTTCATCACCCATGGTGAATGATCTGCCGCAAGGCATACAAGAAAGAAACATAGACCTATCTTCCATGGATATGGTTATAGCGTGTACCAAATTTGAAGAGATCATGCAGGAGGAATTCCCGGTAGGAACAAGAATATTATTAGGTTATGTGCCCGTATCGGAAACAGAATTCGTTTTTGCCCAGCAGTTCGGTTTTGAGAACATCGTGACACCTGATGAGACCATCACCGTACTTGAGGCGGTACTGAAGGATCCAAAATCTATTTTAAACGTGGATAAGAGTGGAAGATTCTTCACCATTACTTTGCGTGCTCCGGTAAAGATCGGAGAAAACTCCTATAAACAACTAAAGTTTATTGCCGATAGCTCTGCAACAGGCGGCCGCTTTATGCTCATTTTATCAAAACGCAACGAATCAGATATGGTTAAAGTCATCGGAGGTGGCATGGTTGTTGTTACAGGGCTTCCGATGGCGCTAGCTGATAAAGACAGCCTGGTACGCCAACTTGAAGAGGTTGGTTCAGACAGCAAAAAGGCTTCGCAGATTTTTGTATCAAAAAAAGAAGTAGCTGAAATGCTAAGACAAGAGGCGGGGGCGGCAGAAAGCGTAAAACAGCAGCAGGAAGATGCATTACGCGAGGAACAAGCAAAACAAAAAGCGCAAGCAGAGAAAGAATCATTTGAGAAGGCAGATATATTGGTAGGAGAGGGAAAAGCCAGTGAAGCGATGGGGTTGGTACAGAAAATGGATTATACAAGTATACCAGATACTGAGATCATTTCTGTTGCAAAAGAGTGGTTGCAAAATAGAGAGCCCGAGGTTGCTAAGGCGTTATTGCTGAAACGATTCGATAAACATACTAAGAATTCCACGGCGTCCGGATTATTGGAAGAAATCGAAATTTCGCTAAAAGATAAAGAGGAAGAAACAAAAGCTCAATTGGCGCAAGTAAAAAAAAGAGAGATTGAAAAATTGATCCAAGATGGTTTTTGGGATGATGCCTGGGAAGCTGCAGAGAAAGGGCGTAAGGAGTTTCCTATATCTTCAGACATCTTTGTTGATCTTGCCAATAAAGTGGCAGAAGAGGCGCGTCAGAGGGTCAGCGAATGGCTCCCTCCTGAAGAGAGGGCTGTGCTTGTCAGACTGGCAGAACACGAAATTTCTGTAGTAAATGAATTTGCGGATTGTGAGGTCATAACAAAGCAGGCTATTTTATGGAGAGAATCTACGGATATTTTGAAAGAAATTGCCACTAAACTTACTCGTACTGGTTTTCCTATTTCTGTCTGGCGGGAGATAAATGCCCACGCGCAGGCTATTAACATGGAAGAGTCCGAGGCAGGCCAAGTGGAAACGGGCCGTTGGCCGACAATGATGTTTGATCTGCTGCAATACATCGGTGACCTGAAAACAACCAGTACCACTGACAGAGAGGTTATAAAGAAAGATAGAAACGCGCGGTGCGCACTTCGTAGTTACGCTATGGCTTTGTCGGAACTTTACGATACAGATAATTCGCGGTGGGGACCCAAAACTTTGGAGAGATTGAGCGGCAAAAGATCTACGGGGCGAATAGACAGTGCTGAACAATCTGCCCGGGTTGTGTTTATAACAGAAGAGTGGTTGCGCGGCCTTATAGATGTTGTGATGGCTGATAAAATAGCTCAGGACAGAGAAAAACTGGCAAGAGAATATTGGGAAAGAATAGGGCCTTTGAGCAGCCATTTAGCCCGTAACTTGGACCTTTTAAGCATAAGTCAAAACTGCGTTGATCCTGTTACGGAAAGATATTTAAGTTTTGTCATTTATTTCAGGCTTTGGTTAATTATCAATCCGCGGCTACCTGAGACTAAAGAAGCTGCAAGATATTTCCTTAAAGTCCTCATAGAACCTGTATATGAGGATGTTTCCCTCCAAGCAGTATTGTATTCCGGATGGACAAATACATGGTTTTCAGAAAATGCGATCAAGAAGGCGTTAGAAAATAACCCCCTTACGACTGAGTGTATGAATTCAGCTGTATTAGTCCTTGAGAACGTAGAGAAGGTCTTGATAGATTGGCAGCGGGATAATAGCAATAAGAAAACGACTGTCTACGCGTCATGGAAAGTTTTGACCGCCAGGGATGCTGCGCCGATTAAAGAAGACCCGCTTCTTAGGCCTTTAAAGTGGACGCTTTGGCGCGACACCATGATCGTCCTGGCTAATATGGGCTATCTCGCTTGTTATAAGGAAGAAGGCTATGAGATGTTTTTATTCGTAGTTGACGATGTAGGATGTATCTCGGAGCATAACGGCGTTATCATTTATCCTAGATTAGGCTATGAACCGCAAATGGAAGAGGATGCTTTGATAGAGATGGTAAACAATAATGATGCCTACTTATCTGTTGAGGTGGTTAAGGGTAATGATAAGTGCCCGCCGACGCTCGTTATATATTTAAACACTCAGGCAGGATGGGTCTTTTTGATCAATCCCAAAAATCCGGATAGGTCTAAGGAAGAAAATGGAAAATTGAGGTTTATTCTTTGCGAGAGCGAACGCATGGTTAAAGAGGAATTTGCCTATAAAGAACTGATAAATAACGGCAGGCTGGTTGTGTCGAATGACGGCGAAACGTTGTTAGCCAAAGAAATAAAAAAAGGCAGAGCCAAGGCTCTTGTGCCGTATGTATTAAAAAATAGCCAGGCGTTTATGAAGGCTTTTCTAATCGGTGCCGAAGGGGAAAAGTTGGATACATCTATCACTGAAGGCCTTAAAAATAAAATGGAGGCTACGGCCCGGAAAAACAGGCTTAATGGTTTAAGCTGTATGGCTAAATTCAGAGGAGTTGACGATGTCCGTTTCTCTTTAGAAAGAGCGCATCGTTATGCGCAATCAGGAAATTTAGGGCTGGCATTAAAGGTTTTAAACAGGGCTTTGCACCGCCAACCCGGAGAAACGCAGCTCATTAGCGAAAAGTATAGGCTGGTTAAACTCATACAAAGAAAAAGATTGATCGACCAAGCTAAGGAATTTATAGGTGAATATAATCATCTAAGTTACCTTGAGGAGATGGAAAGGATAAATAAAGAGTTGGCTCAAATAGCTGAAGGCGATCAGGAAATCTCGCGCTTATTACAGCAGCTGGCAAAGCCGCTTAATCAATTAAGAGATAAATCAATAGAGCGCAAGAGGCTGCTTGAAGAATCTGAAAAACAACTAAGCGAAAAAGATACTGTCGGGGCGCGCGCAAAATGCGCAGCGGCTATTGAACATAGCGGCCCCTCTGTTGATACTAACGGATTATTATACCGTATCCGGCAGGCAGAAAAACAGGCAGAGGTATTTAAAGTTTTTGATATAGTTTTGGAAAAAATCAAAGCCGCAGCAACCACCACCGCCATAGATATAGAATCATTAAGAACTCTTGAAGAAGAGCTAAAGACAAATACAGGACTGATCCAGAAGATGGATAATGTCGAAGATAAGGCTCATTTTGGAAGCGAGGCTTCCAAAATAGCTCAAGAAATAGATTTAAGAAAGAAGCAGCTTGAAAAGAATATTGCCCAAACTAAGACGCGTATCCTAAACCAGTTAGAACAGATAAACCAAAGTGTTCCTTCACTAGATAATCCGAAGGAAGTAGAGTCGCTTAAAAAGAAAATCTTCCGGTTAGAGGGATCTGCCAGGGAAATCCCATCGGTCAAAGTAAGAAAAGAAGTTTTACCTATGATTGAGCAGGCTAAATCTAGCTTGGAAGACAAAGGCAATGAGATTATGGCAACAAATATTGAGCTTATTCCTCAAAGTTTAGAAACATTGAAGGAGCGTATTGGGGAAGCTAAAATCCGTGAAGATATGGACCTTATTGGAAAAGGGCTGATGGAAGTTAAAAAAGCTATTAGCTTGATTGCTCTGGAGCTGGAAAGAAAAAGGCTGCAGTGGCTTTATGATAACGTTTCAGAGCAATATCGTATCTTACGCGAGCAGATGGGTAAGGCCATAGATGCAGTTAGAAGGAAAGTCAAACAAACCTGTGAGATGGAGAAGCAGAAGTTTGACGTTTGCCACCACCCAGAATTAGATAAACTGGAGTTGGTTAGCTTAAGAGCAGAGATTACAGTTGTTCCATCAAGAGAGGTGCAAGAGCAACTTTTGGAAGAAGTAGCAGTTGTAGAAGAATTCATGGATCAGGCTATTGCCGCGCATGCCAAAGTTGAAGAACAGGCTCGGATTATCAAGGAAGTAGACAATTCCATAAGGGTCAGCATTATTACTTTAAAGAATTGGCCTGTTAAAGGCCCCCATAGCATGCTAAAGACCAATGTTACCTGTGAACAATTAGCCAAGCCTGTTTACGAACTTCTTGGTAAACTGGACAGGTTAGATCCTGGTGCTGATAAGTATTATGGTCAGATAGAACAAGAATTAAATGATGTGATTCTATGCAAAACTAGAGTTATTGAATTATTCGCCAGCGAATCCAAAGGTAAAACTAATGGCCGGCCTGTTACAAAAACAAAAGAAGCAATAGAAGAAATTCAGGACAGCGAACTCGATGCATTAACTGCTCTTGCGGCGGTTGAGCAGAAAATAAATACCAATATGCCTGTTGCTGATCTTAATGCGTTGATAGAAATAATAGATAATATATCGATAGATAAGCTTGATGATGAACAAAAGCAGGAGATAGTAGAAGAAAAGAATTCATTGAAAGAAAGGGTTGCAACTATTTTAAAAGATAAGGAAGAAGAAGAGGCCTGCGCTAATTTATCTTGGCGTGCTTTATTAAGAGGGGCAGAAAGGGCAAGTCAGGAGGATGATATAGAAAAAGCTAAGCGGTTTGGCAAGCGGGCTCAGGTACAAATTGTCGTGAAGCTTAGGGGTAATGAACAGACAAGCGCCTTGGAAAAAGTAGATGCATTCTTTAAGAGTATTGAAGTCGTGCAGGGTTCTTCTCCCGCGGAGAGTACGCCAAAAGATAGTGAAAATGGAGATTCTTTTGATTTTATTCGTTTTGGTTATTTTGGTAAAAACGAGCCAAGGCATCTGGGGCAGATAGCAAAAGACATACTCAGCGGCTTAATAAAGAAGGAACCTATAAATAAATATAACCATTTTGATATTCAAGCCAGGCGACATACAGCTCAATTCTATGTGCTTAACTTTGCTGCCCACGCTCCGCCTATCGGCTTACCTGAATTCGGTATCTTTACGATTGAAACAGAAAATACTTTGCAGTTTGTATTTACCGAAGAGGCGTTCCGCAGGTTTGAGAATGCGCGTATTATCCAAACCAACCTAAAAATCATCCTGTATGTTGTCGTCCAATACTATATTATTCAATCCTATCTTATAAGCCAGAATTGCCCACTACTTGAAATCCCCGTTCAAGTTTCGAAGAGGGCTTGGTATCTTTATCCAGATATCATGGAGATATTAAGCTATGTTTTTTCTGACCCAAGTGAAAATTATGGACAAGGTGCCGATTATGCCCTTAATCCATACGGTAGTGAACAGAATATTAACCGGGGATTTACTAATCGCGATAAAGTTTATCGTGGCTGCATATCGCAGGATATAGAAGAAAAAATAGCGGTTTCTGCAGAGCAGCCAGTTGAGATATTGATGATAGGTATCGGCCGCGGATATGAAGCATTTGAACTCATGAGCCGGTATGGGCCAGCCATTCACATTACGGCCATATCAAAAGAAGACCTGATTTACAAGCAAGTACAAGCGCTTTGGGGTAGATTTCAAGAGGAGAACGGATTCAAATCTTGGACAAATATAACTGCGCAAGATGCGCAGAATTATATAAATAGGTTGCAAGAAGGCCATATCATAAGGGATTTAGAAAGCGGTATTCCTTTCGGTAAAGAGAGTTTTGACATTATTTACTTTGGTTCGGATGTCTTGGAATATATTAAGGAAAAATATTTTGTCCTCAAGGAAGCAATGCGCGTATGTAAAGAAAAAGGTTTTATCTATTGTGCCTTACGATATATGGTTATAGATAGTATTTTCGCTTCCGAATATTTTATAAGCCAGAATAACTTAAGTGGGGTGGTAACGAAATACCCGGGAGAAGAGCTAAGATTCAAGATACATAAAGGGTTCGAGCTTCCGAAACTTGAGTTAGCATGGGTTTCTGAAAATAAGGATACTTTTCCGGGAGCCACAATATATACTTCCTCCTATCGCCAGGTTTCATCGCCTGTCGCAGTAAAAATATATTGTGGGCCGAAGAGAAGAGAATATACCGGCCATAAAACTAAAACCCTGGAATTTTCTCCGTCATTAACATTGGCAAATGATTATATTTTTAGAGTTATGTATGAAACAATCAGGTTAGAATTACAGGATATAAGCCATAGGAAGACGTTATTAATACTAGGTATTTTGAGCGATATGAGCCCGAAGGAAGCCAAAACATACTTCTTAAACTTTCAATCTAAACAAATTAGGGTGGCACTTGAGTATATTAAATCAGGAATGGAAGAAGCCGGAGCTGTCGGTAATCTTTCTATGCTAGCTGTAATCCAGCAGCATCTTAAAGGCGGAAAAGGAGATTATAAGCCGCTTTTGGATTATGTAAACCATATTATTGAAAATAAAAATAAAAACCCGCGCTTCGTAAATTATCCGGGAATACCAAGGATTAATCAATCAGATGATATCGAGCGCTTGGAGCTATGGGTCGTAAAAGCTGGGCTCATTACGAACGTAACTGAGGCCATGGTATTCTTAAGGAATGGACGAACTATTAAATTCGCAATGAACGTTGCTAAAGATTTAAGCCGGGCAACTCAGGAATTAAAGCGGGTTTATCAGGTGTTGCTGGAAGATTACAGTTGGGATCCGCATTATGTTATGGAGCCGTTTGCTTTGGAATTTGAAAAAACCGTTACTTGGCGGGGGCAAGAAGAAATTCCTATTATGGTTGGTGAGTGGCTGGAAGATTTTCATGAATTGCACATTGATACGGAAAATAATCCCGCTTTTTCTGTATGGTGGAACCAAAATTTCTCAATAGCGCCTTTAAATAGCAGCGATTCAGATGAAATCTGGAAAAAAATAACGCAGTTACGCGCGGTATATTCGCGCGATACTCCAGCCGGAGCGGTTGTATGCCAGGCGCATGTAAATGGAGGGGATTTTGTCGGCCGGCGTAAATCCGATGGCAAATGGGAGGTTATGGCTGTTTGGTCACAAAGGGACCCGAAGGTCATGTATAGTAAAGAAGATATCGTTTTAAACGCCCTGTTAGAAGGTGATTTTGATTTTATAAATCCATCATTTTTATCCAATTTAGTTTGGTGGGACAAGTTCGACCTAGCCATACAGGCGTTTATAGATGGCTCAATAGAAAGAGATTTATACCGTTATCAGGCAGAGAACCCAAAGAAAGAAATTACGCAGGATATAAAGGCGCAAGCAAGGGAACGGGCAGTTAGGTTATTACAAGAGGCTTATCAGGGTAAATTGCGCGGCCTGATAAGGAGAAATAAACCTATTTCTCATAAGACAATTGACGAATTAAGCCAGAAAGAGAAAACCGAATTTATAAAGTTAATGCGGAAAGCCTATCTTGATCTGGAAAAATTCCTTGCGCAAGAATCAGATAATAAAGTAAAAAAAGGTAATGTGGTTACTAGCTCGCCGGCGGCAACAGCAGAAGAGAGTTGGCCGACGCCAGCCCAGAAAAAAGATTGGGGGAAGCCGGTTAAGAATTTTCTTGTAAAGGATGGTGTGCTTGATAAGGACGGAGAAACAATTAAAGGCTGGGAAGTGCTATCAAGGATAGGGGTAGGATTTTTTACTTCTAGAAAAGGTGAGAAAGGTATTGCTCATATTTATAGAGAATATTGGGATGCCTTTAGAAAAGGATACAGGGCGCGCCCTGAAGAATATATACGAATACAGCATTTAATTTTAAATGATTTAGGAAAGGTAAAACCTGATGATTGGAAGCAATATGTTGAATCCAGAAAACGGGCGGCGGAGAAAGCAAAGGAGAATTCTGAGAGGGCATACAAGAGAAGCCTTGGTTTAAAGGATGAAATTGTTTGGCCGGGAGCAGGGCCGATAATCAAGCCTGAAGTGAAAGTTAAACAAAAAGCCAAAAATAGATGGAAAGGCATTATAGCTAATGCAAAGCTGCAACATCCGAAAGGTAACCGCGTCACACTTAGAAGCATATTTGGCGTATTGGGCGGAAGATATCCAATGAAGGAATTGAGAGAAGCTTGCTGGAATTATCACATAGTTATTGAGAGCAAGCATGATGTCAGGGCTTATTGGTTAAGATATAAAAAGGCAAGGACAGCAGAACTTCTGCCTGGGGTTCCGGATACACTAGATAACCTTGCGTTAACTCCCGGAGCAACACATTCAAAAGGAGAGATGAAGATAAACTTTGACCGTAACAGCATGCCTTATGCAAAGGCGCCAAAGGAAAGAATAAAAATAGGCCCTAAAAAAGAAGTTAAGAAAATTGTCGTAGATCAAACTTCTGTAAAAATAAAAGTAATAAAAATTAAACCTAAAAGTCCGGATTTAAAGACTATCCGCGGCATTAAGAATAGCCTAAACGTTATACAATTTCCGAATTTAAGTCAAGAGGAAATTAATCAACAAGGCGCACAGTATAAAGATGTAGAGCCGGCCAAGATAATAGGGATGATTATAGCGGGTGAGGTGGATTTAAATAGTCCGGCGCGTTTAGCTTGGGCAAGGCAACTACTTGGTACGTCCATAGAAAAAGGATGGGAGGGTATAGGTAAGATACGTAAAGCTGCTGGAGTCGTGATAAAGAATGCTTCTGAAATAACCCCTGATAGCAATAAAGATAATACGCAAGCTAACAGCTCTCCGGTGCAGTCTGCTGAACATCCTGATGATAACTATGTTGGCAAAGAACAAAAAGCAACGCCGTTATCATCAGCCGCTGAGTTAGAAAATGCGGTGGATAAATTAATTAAGGAACTTAGCCAGACAGACATTAATGAAAATAATGAATATGCGCGCGCAGCCGCAGCCAGGAAATTAGGCGGATTGGAAGAGCTTCAAGATATGGAAAATAACTATCGGTTAGGCTGCCGCGTAGAAGAAGAGTTGCGAGAGAGTTTTGTGCATGATGTAAGTATTTTGGTAAGGATGCAATCTCTTTCTTCTTTAGGTAAATTGGCTGATTTCCGGCCGCTTGAAATCTCTACCGAACAGACAATATTACGGGAGCTAGTAGACAATGACAACAAGCTGAAGACCAAAAAAGAGATAATGAAGTTTATTGGGGGAATGCGGAATATTACTTCGTATTTAGAGAGATATGGCAAAGATATTATTTTACAACAGTTGGCTTTTATTCAAGATGACCGGATGTGTGAATTAGCGATCAGGGCCTTGGTTAACCTGATTTTAGCCGCAGATAGTTTTAAAGAGAAGTTTGCAGTTGAGATATTTGATTTCTTAAAAGACATTGGCCAGTGTAGAGTTACCTCTAAATTACTTAATGAACAACTGCCTTTCTTGAGTAATTTTCGCAAGACAGATAAGGGAGACCATTTTTGTTTTGATTGCAATATCCGAACGCAACAAAGGGCGATAATTCAGATGGTTAGAATATTTGAGAAGTATGTGCAGCATTTAAGCTGGAAAATCACTCTTCGTTCGGGTTCTTTCAAAGTACTTACTGATACAGTTTTCTACCATTTTAAGAGGGTGCATGATGGGTTAGTGTATATTTTACTGGATATATCCGGTATCTTTAATAAGGATTCGATTGTATTAAGTCCTGAAGGTTATTTGGTTTGGGATCCCGGTAATTTAAATAAAAAAGCAACTCCTGAAGTTTCTCCTCGGGACGTTGAGGTCAGATTTGTAACCGTACAGGCGCTGCAGGAGGCTCTACGTATATATTCGGCATTCCTCCAGGAATATTCATGTTATATAGATCCTATAGTATTGGCTGAGAAAAAAGAACATTTGTATAAGCTCATTCGCGATACTGTATATTTTTGTTATCCTCGCGAATCCTACGCGCGTTATAGAGGCGCAAATACCGGCATTAAATTGACCACTGCTACCAAGATTGTTTTGTGGGAAATCTTAGCTGAATTCGGCGGGCCAAAGACTGAAGGATTAGATAAGCTAGTACCTTTTATTTTTGACCTCGACGATAGAGTTTATACTCTTGCAATAGAGGTAATGTATAAGATTGGAGGAGAGTGGGTTAATTGGGCTCCAAAAAAGATAGTCAACCGGATAAAGAATAAGCAAAACCAAATGGAGACATTGGCTAAAGATAGGTCTTGTGAAATTCATGCCAGCTCATCTGTTAATTCAAAGCCAAACGAGATCGTTAGGGCAGCATTTTCTCAAAAGGAATACGGGGTAGTCAACGGCAAGAGCATAGATTTAAAGCGAGCTGATGGCGGATTATTAAGGCTTGGAGGTGAACCATGGATGCAGGCTCTTGATAGCAGGTTAGCTAGTGATCCTGGGGTACCTGTATTGTCCAAAAACCTGATTTACGGTAAAAATATCCTTGTTGTTCCGGCATATGGAAATTTAGTGTTTATCTTAAAATTATTAGGTGCTGAAAAAATCGACGGCGTAGATAAAGATTTAAGGATTATAGCGTGGCAAAAGGCAAGGGCTCTGTATGCCGGTGAAAGAGAAGTTATGGATGAGATCCTGAACTTAGACGGTTTTGCCAGGCAAAGAATGATAATTTTAGGGCATTTATTATATATCCAGCGTTTTGTCCTATTAAATGTGCCCCCCAGTCCTTTACCGGACGTTTCATTTTCTCAACGCGACCTGTTGAAAGGTTTAGGGGCGCTAAATGATCAATACGACACGGTATTTGTTCCTTATATCTTCGGCATCATGAACGGGATTGAAAGCCCAAAAGGCTATCAAGCGGCTTTTCAGGAATTATTAAGGGTTACCAAAACAGGGGGAACAATTGTAGTCTTTCCTGCTAAACTTTCAGGCGTTGGTTGGGATAAGCTGGCTTTAGAATCTCAGCGGGGTAAGATTTTCAATGATTTCTCGCATTGGCTTTTGAATATGCCCGGATCTGTAAAAATTACATTGAGTTCAGATTTCTCGTTACCTGATCCTGAATTAGGGCCAGACATTCTTCAGCATTACGCGTTGGTCCAAAAGCAGGGCAAGCAGGCGTCAGCTCCCGGGTCTCCAGTGAACTCTGTTTTTGTAGATGGTGATCAGGCCGAAATGCTTATGCGGGAATGTTACAGGCAAATAGAATACGCCAGCTCTTCGGTTGTTATGGCCAATGCCTGTTCGCCTCTGATATATGAGCAAGAAAAAGAATTATCCGGTATTATGTCACAACACAATTTAAGCATGAAAGAAATAGGATTGGTCCAAAGGGCTATTAATGAGGCAGGGATTTATATAGATGCATTAGTTCGGCCTCAACAACCAACAATTATAAACTTTATTGAAACCTTAATAGCAGATATATGGTCCGCAAAAAATGGCTCGAAAGACTATATGGCATTATTCCATGGTTATGACTACGATATCCATAAAATTATTGCTGGCCTTCAGGATAAAACCTCTAGCGCTTATGAGTATTTCATCTCTTCTTACCTTAAGACCCATGGAGAAACTTACCCATTTAGACTGGAGAGTGAATACGATTACATCAGGAAAGTTTTGCCTAAGATTTTAAATAGTAAAATGCGAGCTAGTGGTTTGCCTGTAACCATAGAGATGTGGAGTTTAGGTTGTAGTACCGGCGAAGAAGCGGCTTGCTTTGCTGCTGTCATATTGGATGAGGTTACTAAGCATATTGAGTGGGGCATAAGATTTGGAGAAGACCTCCGGTTGAGAGTCAAGGGAGTTGATATAAGCCAATCTCTTTTAAGAAGCGCAAAAGAGAAATTAACATCTGGATTTAATCGCAAAGATTATATAGATAGCTTTAAAACAGATGAAGATTGGCGCCAAAATGCGGATTTCATTAATCAGAGGTTACCCCTGATAAGGGACTGCATTGAATTTATTCATGGCAGCGTTATTGATAAAAATATTATGGCTCGCGCTTTCGGGGCAGACTTCATTATGATTAATGCAATGATTTATCATCTCTTGCCTTATGCCCGCAATAGATTATTTAATTTATTAGAGAATATCAGTCCCATTACACATGTTTTAGTTTACCCTTATCAATGGGAATTTCAAACAGAAAACGGCGGGCTCTTAGGGCTTTCAAGTTTCATTAAAACCTTAGAATTTAGCTTCAGAGTCAGTATCCTTAAGCAAAATTACGTCTTTGTTTTGCGCAGTTTAAAATCGCAAGAATATGTTGAAAGTCCTTTAGCTGCATCCGATACACCTGGGAAATCCGGATCCTCTCCGGTCAGCGTTGATGCGCTTTATTTTGTTCTGGCTTTGACGGTCATCGGTTCTGTTTATGTTTTAAGTCTGCCTGCGGTTAAATCAATCGCGCTGGGCAGATGTCGTTTTGCAAATTGGCAGAAAAATAGATTGATAAGAAGGCAACAGAAACAGGCAGAGAAAATGATTCGGTATTACCTCAAGGATCCGGCTAGTTATGGTAGAGAGTTTATCAAAAAACTGTTTGTTTTGAGGGACCTCGCTCGGCAACATTTACGCGGCCAGAAAAGCCGTTTCTCGCCACAGGATGCGGCTGGCATTGAGGAGCAGGTCGCAGCCATAAGATCTTATCTCCTTTTAAAGAAAAAAGGTGTATTGAGAATGAAAGATTTTATCGCTTATCCTTCGTTACTGAATACAGAGGAAGCCGCGAGTATCATCCAATGGAAAAAGAAACCCTTTGAGGTAGCCAGAGACGTTTGCGTTTATAGGATTAAACGGGAAGAACACAAAATAACCCTCGTGACAGGCCTCCTTAATTTTTATCAATTATTATTGCGTAATATCTTAGGCAAGGATGGCTATTTTGACCTTGCTAAAATACTCATGCAGCATTGGATCGCTCTGGGGCATGCGAAAATATACGAGATCAATGGAAATAAGCTATCAATGGAAAGATCGTTAATGCGGTTTGAAAATATCATGGATTCTGTTGAGGAAGCCAGAGAACATCCTGAAAACGATGTCAGGGAAGTGATGAATTATATTTTAGCGCATCCAAAAGAATTTCCCGGAGTGACCAAGCAAGAAGACAAAGATGGTCCTTTAGGTATTAAGCTTATTTATGATGCGGAGCTTAAGAGTTTTGAGCCGGCGAGTCTTCCCTCGAAGACTAGGGATGGCCCTAAGTCAGGATCAACCTCCTCACCAATGCAGAAAAAAATACCAGATGAATTAAAAAAACAGAATAAAAAAACAAAATGGATTGCCCCAATTCTTATTTTCTCGCTGGGCTTAGGGTCGGTTATATCTCCTGTATTTTATTTGAATATTCTTTCGTTCGGGTGGCGTTACAATCATCATAATGTATGGGCCATATTGATCGTTTCTTTATATGTCATCCCTGTCCTTTTGTTTTATTTCAGCCATTCAATTTTCAAAGTAAAATTTAATAATAAAGCCATAAATGTTTTCAAATATTACCTTGCTATCTTCCGTTTATCGTTTTTCGTCGTTACATTAAGCGCTGCCGCATCTTGTTATTTATTCAAGAATAACTTTTTGTATTCAAAACTTTGCATATTAAATAATTTTATTTGTTTTATCTTAAGCATAGTCATTTATTGGTCTTTTAAAGAGAACATTCGTCCGGAGCAAATTCCTTCAGGTGGAAAAGCAGTCGATTCAGATAAGCGCACTGCCAGTTCGCAAATTCACGAGGGGCAGAATAAACCTACCAGCAGCCCTGCGTCTATCAAGCCTAATCAAGCCTCCAGCCCGCAAGAAAATGGGATTAATCCCGAGATCCGGATCGCTTTGTCCAATGCGGCAAGCCTTAGTAATCAAGAGTGGGTAGACCTTATTTTTACAACAAAGAATTTTGGAGAGCTTGGATTTGTGAAAATGGCATTGGATAGGCGTTTAGAGGAATTACCCGGAGACGCAGTGCCTTTAGAGGGCTCACCTCTAAGTGCAAAAGCTAGTCTGAAGAAAGCTACGGATGAAGCAATAGAGGCGCAAATTCCTCTTGTTAGGCTCGCAACCGCGTTCGCAACTGCAGGACAAATAACTGAACAGTTAATGTCAGGCTTACTTAAGGCAGGAGATAACCCGGCGGCTCTGCCCAACATTACGCCTAGCACGAATGAAGTTAAGTCTGAAGCCTGGCGTACGGCATTTGACGCGGCCCTAAAAAAGGGAAGACTTAATTCCGCGGATTGGCAAAGATTTATTGCTTCAGTTAAATCTATTGAGGATTGGAATTATTTTAAAGGGAAATTCCGCAGTAATTGCCATTTTGTGGGAGAACCCAGAACATCCCTTGAGCAGTTAATTAAGAAAAAAGATGAGCAGTTTAATAATGAGGAAACTGCTTTTGAAAAAGAAGCTGTCACAAAAGACGATAACGCAAAAGCATCCACAGAAAATAAACACAATGTTCCAGAGCCGGCTGGGGATAAAAATAAAACTCTACTAGCGAATATATATGCGCGCCTAGATGCTGCAATAAGCAATGCCTTACCGGTAGAAAAACCAAAAGACGTGAAAACAACAGCTTGGCTAAATTCGCTATTCAATGCTTGCAATGAAGGAATAAAACGCATTCGTGTAGAGAGTATAAAGAATTTGGACCTGAAGGATAGAGAGATTTTGCCTGAAATAGATAGGCTGTGTAAGGAAAAACAAACCCAGCTGGCAAGGTGGCTAAGCGAATTGGATGTAATACGCAAAGTGGAGACTTTCGAAGCCTTAACAAGCACAGTGAATAAATATGTCGAAGCTAAAACTAAAGAAACGCCCACTTCGCCTTTTCAAAAAATAGCGCAGATTGCAGAAGGTTTTATTGATAAGAGGCAAAAGAGGCTGACTGAAAAACAACAAAATCCGCCTCCGTCCGCCAATTCACCCATAGCAGAAGCGGGAGGAGATACAACCGGTCCAGATCGGGAACTTGGATATTACCCAGTATTGTTAAGGGAAGATATGCAAGATTTTGTTTTCACTAAAGATGGAAGGCAGCTATACGTACCGGGAAAGGTTTTAGATAGGGTATGGCATATGGCGCACCTGCGTAGAGCATTCAATATAGAGCTAAATAGCTATATTTTCTTAAAGAAAAATAAAGCGGTAAGAGAATTTCATGTTAAGAACCCGGATAAGATTGCAATACTTCAGTTGCCTGATGGTTTTGAGGAAGAAAATCAGGCGTATGATTTGGCAGTAGCATTGGTTAAAGAACTGCAATTTTGGGCATTTGGTATTTCAGTATCAAATAAAAATCACTTAAGGCAGGAAAATAAAATAGTTTTAGGCAGCGGACTTAAAGATCCGGTAGAGAAATTTAGTGCTGTCTTTAAAGAGATTAACGCAACAATTAATTTCTATTCTTTAAATAAAAAATCAAGAATTGATTTAAATCTTGGCAGCTTTACGGATATCTTAGGTTGGGATGATGGAGAAATTTTAAATTTTGCTAAGGATATCTTAGAAATCCAGATACTTGCTTCAAGGAATAATATTCAGCCGGAATTCTATGGCTATAAACAGAAGAATCTGGAAGAGTCGGTACGTATTCATGCGCATCCGTTAGGGGGTTCTTTTCCGTTGAGTCCGGAAGATATTGAAGCGGAAGGATTCTTCGCGGGAGGAATAGAGGGACTTGTAGTAGACACGCCTTATGGAGATGAATTGTTCTTATTTTACGAGCGAAATGAAGTTAACCAGCCGAAGTATATGGAGGCATATGAGAAATTTTATATACTTCATCAGGATGTTATCGGTGATTTACGCTCTTTGGCGATGTTAGCCCAAATTGCTACTGTCCAGGAGAGGGAAGGGGGCATTATTCAAGTAAATTCTGCCTCTTTAACAAATAAGAAAGTATTGTCTAATAATGAGGCCTGTGGTTATGTTTCGGTAGGACAAGCAGGAATGACGGACGCTATGCAAGGACCTATCACAAGTAGGAAAGCGAAAAGGGCAGCGCTTGAAGCGCAGCGCGTCTTCCGTTTTCTGGAGCGAACTGGCCGTAAGCGTATCTTTGCTAGCTCAAGCATAAGCAATGCCCGCCATGCTGGCGTTCCCACAACAGGTATGATGGCATCTTCTCCTTCTTCTCAAGAGCAGCCGGTTTTCTTTGGCCTTGGCGAACCTATTCTTTTTGCCGGAACTCCGGAAACACCCGAAACATTGATACCCCTTCCCTCTGTAGAATTTGCCGCGCAAAGTGATCAGCTCTCAAAAGGGAATAGGGCTTTTCATTTGGTTGTAAGAGGAGAAACGGTTATTGGAAGCGAACTCCACAAAGGATTTATTTTAGGCATCCCGGGGCAGCAGTATTATTTAGTTGCTTTATTGGATAGCGTACAGGGTTTACGTAAAAAGCAACCAGCCCGTGTTATGGTCCAAAAATTAACAACCATTCCTTCTGAGGCAGTCAAACGCTTATTTGATATCAAGCAACTTATCTTTATTAAAGAAGGCGAGCCCCAAATTTTATTATCGAAACCCGGGGCTACGCATGAACTTTTCTTAGGCCAAGAGATCAAGCTCTTTACAACGCAAATAAAAGGCAAGAACGAACCATCAATAGAAGTCTTAAAAATCTATAATCCTTTGCCAGTCCCGCAAAGGGTCCTGTTTAAGACTTTTGAAATGATTGAGCCAAAACAGGGCCTTACAGCGAAGAGCATCAATCGGGTTATGTATAGATCCCAGTCATCTGCTTGGCGGATTATTAAAGTTTGCCGTGAGTCGCTAAAACTTTTTATAACGGCCGCAGCGCTTGTTTTATTGTTTCTCTACGGACGCGCTCATTATTGGAAGGTAAGAAATGAGGTATTTAAGCTCCCTGAAGCTGTTGTGCTTGAAAGTGAATATTCTTCAATCAAATGGAGCGACTCAACGAAAAAAAGAGTTTTAAGTTCTGAAGAGTTCCGCGCGCATATCCATCAGGCGTTATCTTTAATTCCAAATAGCCGCAGGAATAATATCTCTAGTATCTCAGCGCAGGATGGATATAGTAACGGCAAGCCCTGTGTTGTTGTAAGAATTGAAATTCAAGATTTATTAGGAGAACAAGATGATCCCATAAAGGAAGCAACTGTTGATTTTAATGAAGTGCAGCCTTTTATAAAATTACAGCAAGTCCTTTGCGCAGAGGAGATAAAAAATCTTCAGGACAGAAAGCTTTATAAAACCTTAGGTACTCATTCGGCAATGGTGGTTGTTTTTATTCTGGGCTCTTCTGTTTTAGTGATCGGGATAATCAGGCTGAAGGATGATTTGCGTGGAATCATAGGCTTGGCAAAAGCTAATGATGCGGCTGCAGGGTATGATATCTTGAAGCGATATGTTAATGAGAGTTCAGATAACGCTACAAATCTCTCTGGGCTCACAACAAAAGGACAAGATAAAGATGTTAAAATAATATCCCAGCAATATGCTAAGGATGAATTAACGGATACCGGAGATAGTAAAAGAGGGCTTAGGGATAAAGCGCTTAACGAAGCCAAAGATGAAATACACCGTCAAAAACGAGAAGGACATACAGATGGACTTACTGCAGCTGACGCATGGCGCAATAAGAAAAAGGACGATGGCAGCGCAGGTGACGGCGGACCGGGTAGCAGCCCCACCACTTCCAGCTCTCCGATGGCAGGCCGAAAGCGAGTCTCTATAGAGAACAAATACGCTTCTCGTTTCCGCGAGATGGAAACTCATTGGCGGACGCGATGCGATTTTACTCCTATCCCCGCAAGTTATGCCATCGCTTATTTTCTACTCAGCTGCCGTTTTTGGAATGGATATGATATAGAGCGCAAGATCCGGAGAACGGAGGTTTTAGCCGCTCCGGAAAGTTCTACTTTTGGGTTTGTCCCTCTTGTCGGGCCCGATGAATTCTTGCTATGGCGTTTTGCCCCGGGTGAAAAGAAAATGATATATTCCGGGAGTCATTACATTTGTCATTCTTTGTCTATTAGGGCCGAGGACACGATAGACCACAGAAGCGTCATCGGACACGCCCATTTTTATCCGGTTTCCCATAAGATCACCCTTCAACAATATAGGTGGATACTCGATTATTTAATACGACCGTGCCTGAACCTTACCAATATAAAGATCGCTTGGGGATTTGACGAGAAGATGCGGGGATATCTTTCTGGGATGATGGATATTCGTGCGATCGAGGATGAGGCCAGGCATAGAGGTATTGAAGTTTTGCCTACGTATCTGCGTTCTGACGACAAGCCCGAACTGAAAACCGATGTGATCGTTACCAGCGACGAAGTTATTCTACGGGTGGGCCGCGGCACAGAAGGGCCTTTTGAATATATTGTGAGAAAATGGGATTTTGCCTCTGGTTCGACTTTGACACAGTCCGGGCCAGGTTCGCCCGCCACAAAACATAGAGAGGTTTTGTCAGTGTTTCGCGCCTCCTCGCCGGTGGGGAAGATCGGTCGCAATGAGCCTTGCCCGTGTGGGAGTGGGAAGAAGTATAAAAAATGCCATGGAGCTAATGCAGGACAGTGCGTCCCAAGAGAAGATGCGGCGCAACAAGAAAATGCGCCATCTGACAATAAAGGAGCGCGCTTAGATGTTGCCGTCAGCGAAGCAGGAAAGGCACGTGAGGTTATAAAAAAGGGTTTTCCCTTTAACCAATATCATCGGATGGCTCTTTATGATGAGCATTTCGGGTATTATTCAACGGGAGAAATAGAGTTGAGTATTGATTTTGGGACTTTTGCGATAGCTTTATCTCCTACATATGGAGAAATGGTTGCCGAACATTGTTTTCGCATATGGCAGGAGATGATGCAATCAGGCGATATAACCGAAAATGAGAGTTTTTATATCATAGAATGCGGTGCTGGATGGGGGATCATGGCGCGCGACATATTGCGTTATATTTCAAGTAAAACCTCCGATGTATTACGGAGCCAGTTTTGGCAGCAGCTTAGGTATGTGATATGCGAGATCTCTCCTGAACTAGCTAAACGGCAGAAGGAATCAGTTCGGGATTTTAGTGATAAGGTTCAAATTAATAATATCGATTCGGTGCATATCGATAAGGCATTTACACAGGGACAGGTGAAAGGAGTTATTTTCTCTGATGAGCTTATCGATGCTATGGAGTCGTATGGTTTGAGATTTAATCCCGATGGGAAAGTAGAAATCATGGTGGCATTGATGGCGTTGAATAAAAGATTCCTCAAGGAAGTCAGGTCTTCGGCCGGCGTTGATGTGTTGGCAGAACTTCAGACAAAAGGGATCGTGAGATATCAGGAACTGCTCAAAGGCGATGAGGATATCAGGATCGCTACAGGATTAGTTAACGACCGAGGGATATTTATCAGCAAGGAAGAGTTTCTGCGCATTAAGAAAGTTCTTTCCCGAAATGGGTTGGAACAATTAGAGAAATATTTCAATACTTGCGTTGAAGGGATAGCTGTCTATGTTCCCATTCAATATGCCGGTGATAACGTGATCAAAGAGTATATAGCTGTACATATTGAGGAAATAGCGATGGCTGTGGCAAGATCGAGCAAGGCTATTGAGATTAATTTTATGCCTGGCAACGACGCATATATCGTTGCGGCGGCAAGGGTGCTGGATAGAGGATATATTCTGACCATGGATTCAGGAGGTTCTACTTCTACGATGATGGCCGGAAATGGAAATATGACTACATATGGCAGAGAATGGGAACAACCATATTTCCTGGGCCATACGGGAGAGATCGATATATGTGTCAGTCCGCTTTTTACGCCGGTTGCGCACGCCGGGTTCAAAGAAGGATTAGAACCTGTATTTTTTGGTCCTAAAGCTGCGCTTGAGCAAGGCATTTCCGTCAAGGTCAGCACAGGGGAAAACGACGTGAAGATGCGGCAGGAATTTATGCGTAATGCGATTCTGGTAAATCTGGAAGAGCGCCGTTTCTGTGAACCAGGGATTCCGCAACGCCTGCGGCCGAAATTCCGGGATATTGTTTTTCAGATACTTGAAGAAAAGCTTCTGCCAAGCCAAGTTCAGCGAGACATAATGCAGCTGACGAGCGGCGCAACAGCCGGTTCACAGGCACCTATTCCGGGGATGCCGGGAGTATTTTTAGGTCAAGCAATAGCTGTCCCTGAGGATTTGGCTCTCAAGCGTCGAGCCGTTGGGCTTGTGGAAGCCGCCCGGCGGAACGCCCAGGAAAAAATTCCATTCTGGAAAGAGGCATTTATTAAAAAAGCAGGGCACAAGTTGTTACTACAGAAGAAAAGAGGAACAAGGGCTGATCATGCATTTCCTCAGGATTTCGCAGAACCGCTTTTTGTCGATCCTTCTACCGTGTCCGATGATGTGAGGGACAAATGGCGTCATTTAAAGACAAGCATCAAAATTTCTTTGTATGGCCCTGCTTCTAGCTCTCCGGCGGGAAGAAGATGGAAAACTAATATTGGCTATCCTCTGTATGAGGACATATGGCAGTTTGATGGCATCTGCAGTCCGAAAGAAGACCATTCTATGAGATTCCAAGAGCTCATCGCTGATGTGTATTGCTTCAAAGGTAAGGCTGTGTTGGATCTGGGGTGCGGTTGCGGGATATTGGATATGGTCCTGCTGAAAGCGGGTGCCTGCGTGGTTGTCGGCGTTGATATCTTGGGCCAGGCTGTTGAGAATACCAGCCTGAATCTAAAGGAATTTGAAAGCCGGCATCCGGCATATCAAGGCCTGTGGGCCACCGGGCAAAGCGATCTTTTTGATAATTTGGCTACTGTTTTGAAGAGGACGGACTTCTTGTTTGATGCGATCATTTTTAATAATCCGGTCCTTCCGTTCAATCCGCATCCGTCTGAGATTATGACATACACGACAGAAGCAGGCAGGGATTATCAGACGAACGTCAGGGCTCTGGCTGCGGCGCCGCGTTTCCTCAAACCCGGCGGCAGCCTCTTTATGAATGCCTGGGGTGACAGGACAACTTTTACGATATGGACTATAGCTGATCTGGAAAAAAATACGCCTTTGGGATGGTCGCAGGAACAAGTACCTGTTTTATTCGTTCCGGAAGAAAAAGTCCGCTACACATGGCTTGATCTCGTTTTAGATGTGGAAGACCAACTTGGTATTTATCGGATATTTGATCCGAAGGTGCCTTCGTTGGTCAGGAAAGTTTACAGCTCGCCGGCGAATTTGGATGAGGGACGTAAAAAGATGCCTGGTTTTGTTTCTGCGTTTGATCACATCAAGGGCTTTATCAAAGTAACAGGGTGGAAATTTTTGTCCGTTATGACTGTAACAACGGCCGTTGTGTTTGTGTTAATCCAGACCTTGGCCCCTGAAAATTTAAGAGGGTCATTAGGATTCATGGTTTTTATTCCTTTAGGCGATTTTTTCGCCAAGCTCATGCTTTTGAAAAAAGACATGCTTGAAGAGCAAGAAAAGATTTCCATTGGGCTTTTGCTCTCTCGCGTGAATTGGCGCGATGTCGCATGTGTTGTCGGCGTCGCTGTGTTCCTGGGTTGGCTCTTACCGAAGACTTATCCTTTCTGGCTGGAGAAATTACCGGATTCCTACTCGATCTTAACGAAGAAGAGGCTTCTGGGGCTCATCGACCAGAAATCGACCGTCTTGATCGTCACGGTCATGTTTTTCTTCGCGCACGGCCTTCTCGAGAAGAAAGGGAGCAAGGATCGGTGGATTGGGATGTTCCGTGAAAAATTGCCCGGCATAGTAAAGTCTTTGCGTGTGGCCTTCCCGTTTTTTGTCCCTTTTATCGGCTGGGTATTGTCTTCTTCTTTTAGCGACGCTACTCAACTCGTCTTGTTAGGAGCAACTCAGCCTCCTTTTGCCCTGTTTGTCGGCTATTTAGCCAACGAGAAGCAGGAGGCGATCGCCTTTAAACCATGGGCAAGAGCTGCACTTGTTGCGGCGCTCATTGTCAATTTCCCGATATCGATGATATTCGGGATAAACATAGTTACGCTCGTCGCAGGAACAGCGCCCTATCTGGTGGTGCTCTACGGAGGCTTTAAAAAGCGAACGGAAACAAAAATATCTTCGGCACTGAATGCAAGCAAGGCCAAGCCGCAAAGGCAAGTGCACCAGATTACCTCTTCGCCGGCGGAAAATTCCGGAAGGCAGAAATTTGATGATGGTAGTATGCTTGGTTGTATTTCTTCACCGATGGATAATAATAGTTCACTAAATTATCAAGCCGCCAAATTACTTGATCGAGCAGACTTTGCTTATAATGCCTGGGAAAATTTACATTTAAACAGTTCATTACGTGAAAAGAAAAACCAATTAGCTATGCTCTACTTTGCCTATCTAAGAGAACTCCAGGATCCATATCTAGCCTTAAAGTTTTGTCAGAGCGTTTTTACTGGTCGATCCTATTCCGATTTACATGCAGCCCTAAATTTTATTATGGAAAGGTATAAGTTGCATGATGGATCCGATGCCTTAATTTCGTCCGATGCAATACCATTACTTTTGAATCAACCCTACATAAAATCCCTCCATTTAGATAAAAATCAGGAACAACTTTTAGCTTTTGCCGTGCAATTAGCCTTGGGTATTTTTGTTTTTGAAGGAATAGACCAACAAAAGATCAAGACCAGAGAACAATGGTTAGAGATACAACAAGACCAGGCGCGCGGCTATAGAGAATTCATTTCCCAACAGAAAAGCTTCTTGGCCTTAGAGGCCTTTGTTGGTTGTCCCGCAGGTTGCGTATATTGTTTTCGGCTGCACAAACGCATCATCCGCCCGCAGAGAGTTATTAGTGACGAAGAAATGATCTTGAATTTATTCAATCATCCGTTTTTCATTGTGGATAAGACAATCTTGGGCGTCAACTGTGACGGGACAAGTCCTTTCTTGCCAGAGACAAAAGAGAGCACATTCAGGATATTGGAAATCTTGGATGGACTGGGATTAAAAAATATCGTGTCTCTGATTACCAAAGCGTCTTTCTCGGATGAAGATATCCAGCGCCTGGGGCAATTCAGGAACTTAAATATAGAAGTCTGTGTGAGCTATTCAGAAATGCCTAGGAAAGTAGAGCCCGTTGGCAATAAAAAGAGGATAGATTTACTAAGACGTTTAGGGAGGTCCCATCTCAGGTTTATCCTTTTGCTTAGGCCGTTGATCATCGGGCGTAATACTACTAGTAGGCATATAAGAAAGGCTTTGTCCGTGGCTAAAGAAGCCAAGGTCCATGCGATTGTCGTAGCAGGTGTAAGGCTTTCTGATTCCATAAGAGAGATGATAAAGGAAGCTGGTTTAAAAGTTCCGACTTGTAAAACCAAGGATGGGAAAAAATATGTGCCTGCTGATTTAAAACAAAGGCTCTTACGAATATACGGTGAGCTAGGGTTGAAGATCCCCATGGTCCGCCACACCTCTTGCGGAAGATGTGTGTCGAGAGATATCTCTGATTATAACGGTCATTGGGCAGAGCCGGATAAGAATTGCTGGCCTACTTGTCCTGCTGCCCAGAAATCTATATGCGCAAGCAAGATAGCGCCTTTGTCGGAAGAAGTAATAACCCTTCTTAAGAGAATAAATAGGGGTAATATCAACTTTAATATTGATAAGGCACAAAAAATTCTATCTTTATCTAATAAGATTTCAGTGTTTGAGGTTAGCTTCTTAAGGAATATCTTGGGCATTCAGGTGAATGGCCCTAAACTCGCCAGCTCGCCGGTGCTAGAGGGTGCGGCAAGGCAGCAGATGCCTTCATGGAGAAAACTTAAAGAAACTTCCAGAAGATATGAGAAGGAATATCAAGAAGGCGATTATAGCATATCGGTTAAAGTCATTAATTTGAAGAAATATGCTCACGTTGAATTCCTGCATAGAAAATCCATAAAAATATTTGTTGCTATTAGGGTATGGTATCGAGATAGGCCAATAGCTTTTTTTGCTCTTTACCCCGGCCAAGGGAAAAAATACATATTGGAATCCGGGATAAAGAAACATCCTTCATACCGAAAAGGACGGTACCAAGGCTACCGATACCTGCCATTACCGGCTTCTGTCAAGAGTATGGTAGCGGCTATACGGGCCGATAGCCAACTTTATTTAAAGGAAAAAGCAATCCTTCCGCACCCGGTTACTTTTGCGCAACTGGAACGTAAGGTCAGCCATATTTATTATAGCCTAAAAAGATACAAAAATTCCAGAATAGCGGCATTTGTAGACGTTTTAGAGACCATTAATTCTCAAGAGAACACGGATATTTCTTCCAGAAGTTTAGAGCGTCATTTGACTGATACGGCGGGATTTACGGACATTCGTCGAATCGCGCAAGTTTGCCCTCTATATAGTTCCTTCCCGAAAATAGGCGAGCAGTATCTTGCCTTAAGGAAGAAAGGTTTACCGATCATGCTGGCTTTTGCCCGGCTAATGGAAAAATTAAAAGCACAAGCAAAATCGCTAAAAATTAAAAATAATATCAATCCTGCTAATCTGCAGACCCTTTTAATATTTTCCGGAATAGCAGAAGTTATGCATATCTCCACGGTTTATCCTTTATGGCAGTTCACCAGAAAGATTTCATATGACGTCTTGAAGGAAAAAGAGAAGAAATCATACGCGCAAATTATCAAAGAATTAAAAACACGATTAGGCCAACGGATCAAGGCAGCTCAAAAAAGAGAAGCAACGGTATTGGTGAATTATAAGAACCTTGAAGATCTGGCCACATTTCTTAAAACAGGCCCACGATGGCGGGGGGCACTTTTAGCGATAACTACTCAGAGTTATATCCGGGCTTACCAGCAGCTTAAGGCGGGAAAATGCCTTAATCCGAAGATGGCAGACATTGCTGACAAATTAAAGGTTAATCTTTGGGCGGTGTATAACTTTTTCTCTCGTTATCCCGATATGCGTAAACAATATCCGACACAAGGACTATCTCGCTCCATCTCAGCGCCATCGCTTGCCACCGTTTCTTCGCCGGCGGAAAAATCAAAAATAGATGCCTCTAGTCCTATCGTGCAGAACCTTGTACAAAGGTATACACAAGAGACGGGATATCCTTATTGGAAGAGTCTGATAGACAAAAACGACCTTATCATTGTTTTACACGGCGGCCCCGGCTTTGGGCATGAGTATCTTTTATTTTCAATGCCCCAAGAAAATAATCCTTTTCTCAGTTTACAAGATACTTACTCACTGGCGTATTTTGATCAGCGAACCGCTGAGACATTCCCGCAGGAGAATGTTTTTGAAAAAACACTTGCTGACATTGAGGATATCCGGCTAACCGAGAAAAAGGAACGTGTTCATATTATCGGGCACTCATGGGGCGCCATTGTAGCTGTTCGCTATGCCGCAACTCATCTTAAATCTGTCGCTTCGGTTGTCCTTGTTAGCCCAGCGCCTTTAATGGATGAAACAGTTTTCAGTATTTTTAAAAATAACGTAGAACGGGAAAGGCCGTGCGGAAACATAAAGGATCCTGATTTCTGGCAGAGATTCCTTTCTCCTTCTTTTGTTGATCAGCAATGCGCAGCCGATTTTAGCAAATTGTTTAATTATGCCACTTGGCAAGCTATGAAGCATAGCTATGGTGTTTTAAAAGCCGAAGCTAAAAATTTTGAGGCAAACAGAAAAGCCTTTATGGCCCTGACATGCCCGGTTCTGGTCTTGTGTGGAGAAAAAGAGGAAAATTTTGTTCCTTTGAGCTATTACGAAGGTCTTGCAAGAGATGCGCGGCAGGGCAGCCTGAGTATTGTTCCAAACAGCGGACACTATTCTTTTGTGGAACAACCGGAAGAAACCTCAAAACGGCTTAAGGAGTTTTTGACAAAGAGTGCCTCCTTGCCGATCCTCGGAGGAGCAGGTAGCCCAGCCGGTAGCGGGACTAAGATAGGCAAAGGGCCTGAAATTCCGTATGCACTTATCGATACCAAAGGCATTGTAGGTTGTGACCGTGCACAGTTACAATGTGATCTGGCATTATTTAAAATAGGCGACCAGTCTATGCTTAATCTTTATGCCGAAAGGATGACGTGCCTTATTCAAGAAAAGTTAGGCCGGATAGATACCAATGAGTGGATCCTGTTTCACTGGAGGTCAAAAGGTATCCCTCTGCCACATACGTGTATTCTGCTGGCTGATATTCTCTCAAAGAATCTCGGAATCAAAACAAGATATCTTAATATTGATTTACCATTCTTTGCCAATTATCAGCGAATGTCAGTTCGCGGGCGTAGAGAAGCAGTAGATAAAAGATTATCATTATTTAAGCCAGCGGAACTCATAGAAAAAAATGCGATAATACTGGATGATGTGTTTTGTACCGGAAGTTCGCTTAATGGCTTGAATAATATTGCGGTTAGTTTAGGTATGCGTAATATTAAAAGCTTCGTTATTTTTAACGCAGAAGGTGATCTATCGTTTGAGTTAAAGATTTTCAAAGCTCTTATGTATGGTAAGCGTGAATATGTAATTGAAATACTTAACAGCGATAACAAAATTACCGATTCTTTATTTAAATATATTATATGGTTTGCATCCAGATCTCCGGATAATTTTGGAGATTTTATAGATTGCGTGGACCGTAATAGGGTCTTAGAACTTATAAAAAATGCCGAAATCTATAATAATGTTTGTAATGTTGACTGTAAGACTTTCTTAAAAATGGCTGTTGATTCATTGATAAGTAAGGGAAGCGATCATTTTCCTAACCGTCAAGGCGCAGGCGGCGGATTGTTCAGAAAGAGCGTAAGCAGCCCGGCTGGAACAGTGATTGAAAGTAGTGACATGATAATTTATTACAAGAATGTTGATGGTGCTCTAAAGTCAGCAAACGCCAGCTCATCGATTTTTGAAAAGAAACCGGCAGCAGTTCTTTTAGAGACTCGCTTGGCCAGGCATCACAAGCTTGCTCCGGCTATAAGCAGGAAAGCTTTGGCAAGGGCTCATCGTAACGCATTTTTTGTCGATGCGTTGCCGTCGTCCAAGATAATTAATATGAATGTTCATGCACCGGTTTTGGACCTGACTTCCGTAGCCAGAAGACGATTGAAGACAGCTGGTTTAAATTTTGTCGATTTTGATCTATCTACTACAGACGTTAGGAGCGTATTAACTTCTTATGATGTTAGAGATACCGTAGAAAAATATTTGACCCGCTTAAGAGATAAAGATGTAGTCATCATTGTTACCGGCTGTTATTGGCCGATTTGTATCAGACAAGCCTTGTTGGGTATATTTGCCTCAGGCAAAAAGGCGGATATATTATTGCCGCTATGGCATATCAAGGGATTTTTTGATCCGACACTGGAGGCGGCAACTGGAGGCAGCCGAGAGTATCAGAAAGAGCTTGCGGTCAGATGGAGTGAATACAGGCAGGAATTTACCTTTGCGCTTGAGGATTATCTGAGAATTCCTTATTTGCCTTTTGATCCTGCCTATAGGTTGTTTATTTTGGGCTATCAGGTTCCTGACAGGAATGGCGATCGTTTAAGCGTCCTTGAAGCCAAAGTTACTGTTAGGTTCTATCTAAGCGAAAAAGAACTGATCGATGAAACGATCCAGCGCCGCGATGTTGCCATCGCCTGCATAGAGGATGGTATTGATATTTTACATTTATCGTTGGGAGAGCTTTGGCTGGCCCATCAGAAAAGATTCAAAAAAATCGCTCGTGGAAAGCAGGCGTTAACACATCAAAATTCCTCATCTCCGGCAGCCAACGGCGAATCAAGCGAGGAAAATATCAATAGAGTACTTACAAATAATAAGAAACAATTGAAGCGTTTTAGCTTTACTCCTGTTTTAGTATGGCAGAAATTATTGGAAATCGGATTTGACAATATTAGGGAAATGACAATCGAACAATTTGCCAATAGGCTTGCCGCTTTATTGGGGATAAACATCGCGATAAACGGAAAGCAAGAACGCGCAGCGGCTGAAGGAAAATTCCAAGAAATTTATGGTTATCCTCTGATAGCAGGGAAAAGCAAGTTTATGGATACCGTGCTTAGCTCCGGAGCAGCAACATATGAAGATGTGGATTTAGACCAGGGGGTGAGAGAAAGTTTGGGAGTACGCATAAATCCCGTATTAGAGATATTGGGTATTAAAGGACGCAGTAGGGTAGGGGCTGTCTTTAACAAAGATATCCTGCAAGAGAAAGGCGCGTGGGAAAAACATATAGTTTTACACGAATTAAGCGAAGCAACCGCTCAAAGCAAGTATGAAATAGATAGAGGGTTCGCCGAAGTAACAAAGCACGCCAATATAGAAATAATCAAACTCCAACTTTTATTCGCATATGCCTTGGGCAGCATGCCCGCTGTCTCAGATGCGGTAAAAGTACAAAGGCAATTAAACTCCACTAAAAACAATACGCATATTCCGGAAGCAAGGGCTATAGAAAATATATTTAAAGGAGCCCTAAACGGTAAGTTTTTTATTGAATTCGGCATAAAAAATACGGCGCGTAATGCTAAGAACAAAAATGACAACGCGGTAAGGAGCCAAGGTAGCAGTTCTGTGATGCCTATAGTGAAAAATAGAAATAAAAAGAATCAAGAAATTTTTATTGCGGCGATGAATTTTGCCTGGAGGAGCGGCGAAGAGCCCATTATGAGACAATGGGCAGTAAATTTAAGAAAGTTTGTCATAGATAATCTCATTTCTTGGGCAGGCAAGCGACGTAGTTTGAACGGCCTCAATATTGGTTCACAACGGGGTGTTTTCTCAGGTATCGTAGAAAAGGCGGTGCCTCAATGCCGCATTATTGACATTGACATAGCCGAGATCCCGGATGATTTACAGAGAGCCGGTAAATTCAGAAGAGCGAACGCAGAAGCGCTTCCGTTTCCGGATTCATCGCAGGATTTTATCGTATCTTCATTTCTATTAAATTATATAGATAGAGAAAAAGCCGCACAGCAAATGTTCCGGGTTTTAAAAGGCTCGGGCAGGGCTATTTTGTTACTGCACCATCCTTTATCTACTATTTGTTTATCAAGCGTATTCGAAAAGGATCCAAGGCCTTATATAAAACAAATCCATGATAAGGTGGAGCTTTTGGAATGGCTATTTCCAATGAAATCTTTGTTAGAAGACAAGGCGAGCGATGCAGCTCAAAAGTGCCGTCCGGAAATATTAGAGACCATAGAAGCTATTATTTGTGCTCTAGAAGTTAAGTTGAGAATGAACCTTTTACATGCTACAGAAAATAATCTTTTAAGAAATGAATCTGCAATAAACACCTTTTTTACAAAAACAGGCTTTATGGTTTTAGATGCAAGAAAATTAAGAGGCCCTGAATTGGCGTTTGGCGTTGTTTTAGAAAAGCCTGCTAAAAGCAGGAATAAGCTAAAGGCGGCAGCCAAAGGAGGCAGCAGTCCTGCCGGCGAATCACCTGCGCAAAAGGTGGACAGGGGTGCAAGCAGCCCGGTGGCCGGCGGCGGGGCGGGAAGCGGTCAGATGGCCGAAGGTAATGCGGCGCAAGATAATGAGTTAAAAAATAAAAATAAGGAGTGGTTTCAGAAGATGCCTGAAAGGCACAGGTTATTGTTGGCTGCGCAGCGTAGCATTAAATCTAAAGAACCTGTTGTACATGATGAACCAGAAAGTATTTGTGTTGGCCAGAAGGCCGTTATCCCATATATAAATGAATTAATTCAAAGTGGCAGAAAGTTTTTGTTTGTGAGTTCCACAAAAGTAGTTGAACAAATGCGCGAATATAATTTTCCGCATTTGGATAAGCTTTTAACTAGGGTGCTCTATGTAGGTAAGGTTCGTTTTGAATATTTGAATGGGAAGCTGGAACGTAACTTATTTAATGAGGCGCATCAAATTGAACCTGACCCGGAGTTGATTGTCGCAGTAGGCATGGGTTCGGTGATGGATTGGGGAAAAGTATCCGCGCATAAGTTTGGAGTGGAGGCTGATCTTATCCCGAGCGCGTTATCCACGGGTGCCATGTTTACGGCGAATGTCGTTATCCGGGAAGGCAAGAATGAGGGGCAAGAATATGAACATTTCTCATATCGGATTGGGGCTGCCCGTCAAGTTATCGTGGACCTTGATTTTGTCAGCCTGAATAAGAGAGGGAATATATCCGGAGTCGGGGATCTTATCGGCGCCTTGGTTGCATTAAAAGACTGGGATTTGGCAGTTAAGCGAGGTAAAGACAGAAAAGACCCGAAGATTTACGGCGAAGTACAGAATTTACTGAATAGGATTTCTAAAGCCGCGCCTGAGATATTTGCCAATAAGCTTGCGGGGATAAAAGAAAACGCGATTTTTAATCAAGAAATTGGAAATATTATGGCCCGTTTTAAATCCGGCCGTCCGGCCGTCGGCTGTGAACACATTCTTTCAAATCAGATCGAGATGATTGCTCCCGAGGGAATGTTACATGGTGAGCAGGTGGCATTGGCTACTTTGATGGTAGCGTCTTTATATAACCAAAAGATGCCCGGAACATTTAATATTGATAATATCCGAAAAGAAATGCAGCGTATCGGTATATGCTTAGATATTTCTCAATGGGGCCTTACAGCAGAAGATATTATTGGCGCTCTTCTTCGTTGTAAACCGCGAGAAGGGCGGTTTTCATTTTTTGATGCATTTTCTGTCAGCGAAAACGATGCGCGCCGCGCCGTTGAGGCATTAAATTACCAAAAAGATAAAAGAAATAATAGGAAGGATCTTTCTAAGGGATGTAGCGGAGGGGCGGGAAGCAGCCCGTCAAGTAAAAAAATTATAAACGTCCCTAATTTTATACATATTAGCGAAAAACACGATGATTTTTATCATTGGTTAAAAGAAATGATAGCGCTAAGTAGAATAAAGAAGGGTTTACCTCTTATATTATTTGATTTCCATCACGATGCCTTTCTTGCCGGAACTAATGTGGATTGTTCTAATTGGGCATATCATGCTTTAAAAGAGGGACTTATTTCAAAGATTGTCTGGGTTTTACCTGCATGGGAAAAAGGATTACTGGATGATTTCAGGCAAAATATAGAGGGACCGACTTCAAAAGCAAGGCTCGCCCAGAAGCAATTAGAAGCGGAAGGATACGAGATGATCTACTGTTATTCTGATCAGCTTCCTGACATCCAGGGGGAGGCCTTAGTTAGTATTGATTATGACTTTTTCTCCTTGAATTATTTTCATATTACATGGAAAGATACGCATAAGGCAACTAAAGATGAGATTAAGCAGTCAACAGCAGAGATTTTTAGGGCCTTACAGGCAAGAGCAATTATCCCTGTAGTTTTTGATCTGTCGCGGACCGGGAACCCTTATACCCATAAAGACCTAGTTCCCTTTATTGAAAAAGAAATTTTGAAGCAAATTGAAAATTTTAAAGTTATTCCCCAGACTGCTGGGGAAACCAGTAAATCCGCCGTAGGCGGCGGGGCGGGAAGCAGCTCGGCGGCCACAGTAAGTGATTCTCTGCGGGACGAGGATTCTTTTGGTATTTTTGCTCAAGTAGAAGATTCCAAAATAATGAGACTCTACTCCTTAAATAGGCAGATGCGTGATGCAGCAGAAAAAGAGTTTCAACCGGTTGCGCTATTAGATAGCACTAAAATGACTATTTGCGATGGCGTGGAAGAAAACTTGCTTGTTAAATACCTCAATGCCAATGCTGAAGCTATCCATAAAGAGTATTTAGAGATATTTAAAGATTTGCTTCCATGGTGCAGCAAGCCGGTAGTCATTGCGCTGCATACAGCGAGAGTACCCGGATTATGCTCCATTATAGATGATTTTTATTTTAGTTTAATTATCACCCAAAAAGAAACGGAAGCAACCGAAAAGACAGTAGGTTTATTACCGCCAATTTTCAGCTTTAGAGACAGTAAAGGCCACATTCATCTTTCTTTAGATTATTTTACTCCCGGTGAAGAATTTATTCAGCTAAGAAGGCTATTTTTAAGACAGGCTATTTTAGCTGCTTTTGTTCAAAGGGAAAACGAATTGGAAAATTGCCTTAAGGAACTGACTTATCAGGAACTCTTCCGGGGTAAAGCATGCTTATTCCCCGATGCCAAAAACTTGAGTAAGGAAGTGGCGAAAGAAACCCTTGGTTCTTTCTTAATTTTATTAGAAGAGTATCAGTTTTTACGAGCTATAGTTCATTTGGAAAAATACGATGAAAAAACCGGCTTGGAATTAGTCAAAAAAAATATAGTAGAGTATCTGTCCGAAGGCATCGATAAAGATGTAAAGAAAAGAGAAATAGTTTTAAGCCAATGTTTCACTCCGGAGATAGCCGCGCAAATTCGTAATTATATTGTTCAAGGAGTAGCTAGAGGCGTAAGTAAGCTTGAACTTGATGATTTAAAGATTGCTATAGGTAATTGGTTGGGGTGGACCTTGATATATAAATTAAGTTCGTCAAGCTTTGAATGTATCGAGCCTTTTAAATTGAGTAAATACCCTGAACTTAAGCGGGCGATTTTGGACAATCAAATTTCACATGAAGAATTATTACAAGGTTTATTAACGCGTAAAGTAAACATTTTTGGCGATCATTCATTCTTGCTAAGAGATGAATATCTTTTGTCGCTTATTTGTAAGTATATGCCCAATGATGCTTTGATAGTTTCCAAATATAGTTTATTAGGGCTAACTGGAAGAACAAAAACATTCAAAGAATTTAAAGTATCTCTGGAGAGAGCAAAAGAAACAATGAATAGGTATCTTTTAACCGGAGATGAAAAGCTGTTAAGTTGCTCTAAAGAAAATGAAGTAGGCAGCAGTAGAATAAAGGCAGGAAATGGTATCTTTAAGGCTCTTTATGAAAAAAATAAAAACGGCGCCAATATACGCTATTTTCCTGAAATTACAAACTATTTATATGCATTTTTATCTTCTGGCCCATTTAAATTTAGTAAGACAGAGCAAGCGGTGAAGATGTATGTAGAAGAGTTAATGAAATATGCTGACAGTATAAAAGCAAAGCATATCATCATTGTTAATCCGGGAGGCTTCTCTTGCCGCGGTGAGCCCCTTAAGAAGAGCCGTAGCGAGAAAGATATCTTTCATCAACTTTTGAGAGAAAGAGTGGGCAGAGAAAACACGGGGGTTGCTTTATACATGGATTACGCTCCCGCTTTGGATGAAAAATATACATTTAGTGATATTTTTATGTCCTCAGAAGTAAACTCTTTCGCTCTGAAAGGCCCATGGGAAGGCAAACTTTTAGAGCTTGCCGGGTTACCTTTATATAAAAATCCAGGCGAGGTGTATGTTTTTGGCGATTTTCCCGACGGACTTATAGTAAGAGTTATCAAAGACGAAGAAGGTGGCGATGGAGGCGGAAAATATACTCACCAAGTGGATCCGTCAGAAGTATTGGTTCCCTCAGGAATAGGCAGCAGTAGCCCTGCGGATAAAAAAAATATAACAGTTTCCAATTTTATTAAGCCAAGTTTGATTTCTTTTACGAGGGTTCTTAGGGAAGAGATAAATTTAATACGGGAACATATTAAAGCCGGCCGCTATAACGAAATCAGGCCTTGTGCGCAGAAAATCCGTGATTGCCTTGAAGAAGAATTTAAAACCGAATCGGAGTTAAAAGAAATTATTGCGGATAGAATACAAGCTTGCTTTTTCTTACCTGATTATATCAAACATGACATAATAAATAATAGCCAATTCCTTGAGATTTTAGATAAAGCGGAAAAGGAATTCCTGCGGTTGCCGGATGGCTTAAAGAAAGCAGATAATTATCGTTTTAAGTTAATAAAATATCGGGAAATAATCATTCAGGGAATACAAGATTATCCAAAAATCCATCACGGTAGATTATCCCGCCAGACGCTGGCAGAGACTTTAAATATGTCCAGAGCTATGCTTTATCGGTGGCTTAATAAGATCAATAATTCAGATTTACTGCCCAAAATTAGAGTTGAAGGCGACGTCCATTTTTTCGGTGGCACGGACGGAACCGTAAATAGTCCAGCCGCAAGCGGCGGGCCGAGAAAAGGCGTAAGCAGTCCGGCCGCAGGCGGTTGGGCGCGTGAAGACAGGAATAAAAATTCTCAGCTTAGAACTTGGGATTGGAGAAATGCCCGCTGTATACCATGGGATGAAGTTATTAGAAATCCTCAGTGGCAACCTAATGGTCCACAAACAGAAAATGAAAGAAACTATTTTACCAATCAGCAGGAACTGAGAGAAGCATTCCTGGTCTTCCTGAGAGATTTAGTAGCTAACGATACGGGAGCATTCGAGTGGCGCCTTAAAGAAATGCATAAAACCCTGCTTTTAGGAAAAAATAGAGATAGAGTCTATATTCCACAAGATATGCCTGAAGATACAGCAGAAGAAGATATTCATAAAATCGCAGGCCTATTTGATGGCCTGATAGTTATTGAACAAGAAAATGGAGAATGGCTAAAATTACTTTTAGAAAAGTTTCGCCAGTTTGTAGGATTACATACTAACAAAATTTCCGATGAAGATAAAATACTTGCTATTGCAGAAATTTATAGGATTGCGATACGAGGTATTCAGGGGTTTAATGTATTTCAGCGGGGAAATAATTCTTTGTACATGAATATGGTCAATGCCATGCTTCGCCTTTATGGATTAAACGGTATCCCTCATGGCCTTATTGATTACACAGCGCGAATAAAAGGAACTGAGAGCTTCAGAAACGAATTCTTAGGTGCTGTTAAAGAAGCTAACCCGGGCTTAGATGTTCCTGGGAATGCCATACGAAGGAATGCCATTTGTTCAAGCGGATGTACAAACAGCCCGACTGTCAGCTTCAAAAGTATGCAGCTACCTAAAGGGACGCTTCAAGAAATAGTTACTGTTCCTGCAGAGTTTGAATTTGTTGCTCGAAATATATTAGAGCCGCAAAATTTCCGTACCCTAACCATAAATATTAGCAAAAAATACGGGCTCAGAAGTAGTGCTGAAGAAATAGAAAACATTAAAATTGAACCAAAGAAAGAGTTTCTCCGGGGAACTTACTGGAATGTTTTGGCTTTTGATTTAAATCTTAAATCTGGCGCTAAGATTCAAGCTGTGCTTAAAGTTATTTGGCCGCATATTAGTGTTGAGGTAGCTAAGGAGCAAGTAGCAGAGAAGTTAAAAGGATATGGTAGGTTGGGCGGGCTTGATTTGGTTCCCGAGCTTTATTATTTTTGCGAAACCAGAGCAGGCATAAATACAGTAATTTTTAAAATAGCAGAAAGGATCCCTAATAATCCCGAACTTTTTGATGTGGATATTTTTATAAGAAAGCTTTATAAATTCTGGGTTAATTCAGATAGGGATATTGAAAAGAGGTGGCTGCCTGAAGATCCATGGCCTAGCCGAGGTAACTTCAATTTCTTCCATAATAGTAAAGGCGAAGTTGATGCCCGGATTCTTGATTTAGGAAATCATGCTTTCTTGCGCTCAGAAGAAGCATTTATTGAACATGTTTCTTGTTCTGTCGAAGCCGATAACACACAATATGTAAGTTTAATAGTAAGCAGAGAAAAGGTAATTGAAGATAAACGCTTCGGCCGGGACAAAGGCTCAAGCAGCCCGGCGGCCGGAGGCAAGGCAGGTGGCAGAGAACAGCCTGTTACCATGCAGGCGTTGCGTAATGTAGAAAAACTGAAACAGAAGAAGGCGGTAACATTAGTAAAGACTTCCTATCGTACTTTTGCCGAAGCTGAAGCAGACTTTGCAGCAGGTAAGATAGCTTGGAGGTCAGTTGATAAACCGATGCGGCTTAAATTTGTGCAGAAATTAGCTGAGTGGTTAGAAAAAGAATCCATAATGTTAGAATGTCCTGATTTCCAAGAGAATCTTCCGCCGTATGGCAGGAATTTATTTAAACTTCTACGCAGTTATAGCAAATGTGGTTCACTTACAAATGAGGAAGCCTTGGTGTCGCTTCAGAAACATCTGGGAATAACCGGCGTTAGACAGGATACAAAACAAATACATGCTGTAAAGAAAAGCGAGCTCAATGATGAAGAAGAGACAATGCGTAAGGCACTTAGAGCCAGTTTTACCCAAGCAGCCTTAAGCGGTGACCGGGACAAAAATGAGGTGCTTACCAACTTTGTATTGTTTTTAAATGAGAAGTATGGAAGAGATGAAGAAATAAATACTCCCCTGCTCTTGCTGAAAGGTAAAGATATCCTTGAGGTTACATATAATGAAAAGGCTATTTTAGCAGACTTTTTAGTCAATACTCTTAAATTTAATCCGCAGAAGGTTATTGCTTTTGGCCAGAATTTAGAAAATATGCCAGAAAATATGATATGCAAGAGAGAGCAACTTATGAACCAAAAATTTGACAGGATCTTTAATTTCGATCCCCTGTCTAATATAGATACCAATTTAATGTTCGACTTATTAAATCCGGGCGGAGAATTGGTTATGGTTTCTTTGGATACAGCCAGCATTATTTTAAAACAAAAATTTGGCAATATGAAAATTTATCATACTGGATCTCCGGAGGATGGCGTAAATTTGGATATTTATGTTTTTTCCAAACTTTTAACTGTTGTTTCAGGGCAGACTATCTGTGGCATGGCCGCAGGCGGCAGGGAGGGTAAGGGCGCAAGCAGCCCGCTGGGAGATAGCGATGAGATTGCTAGTCTTAGTCAGTTCGGCTTCTCTCATCAAAAGACTGAAAGGCTAGTTTCCAATAATAAAGAATTCCAGGAATATTTCTTTAGTTTTATCTTTGGCTGGGAAGACTATAATAACCATGAATTTATTCTTTGGCCATTAACGGAGTTTGCAAGCTATTGTTCAGAGCGCGATATCCAAATGATAAAAACGAACATAGCAAAGATGCAAGGGCATTTAAAGCAGATTAAGGGTGGGTGTTATGCTCTCTTAGCTGACGCAGATTGGCTTTCTCGTAAACGCGAACAATGGCCTGAGGTGAGTTATCCCATTGCTAGGAGGTTTATTCTTCACGCTAGAATTTATATGATAGAGCTTTATAAGGTGATAAAGGAATTAAAAGACCACCCATTCACTATTACAGGAAAGGATAAAGTAGGGGCATCCGAATGCGAAAAAAAATATCGTGAAACACTGAAATCTCTTCTGTATTTCATTACCTTAGAGCTTGCAAACGTTTTATCTCTGGCTGAAGCCATTGAAAGAAAATATCCCGAGAAAGATGCATGGGAACTTATCACAACGGATAAACAAAAGACTCTGGCTTATTTAAGGCGGATGCTTAGGGCTGTGCCGGAATTAAAAGGGGGCAGGGTATTTTCACAAGAAGACAAGCTTCTTGTAGCAAGGCTTTGGGATTTCTTTAAATATCAATACTGCAACGATATATTGCAAGATGAAAAATGGATAGAGAATAGCGATTCAGGAAAGATTGGAAATGAAATAATATTAAACGCTCAAGCATGGCTTGAAAGCCTGATATTTTTAATCGTTAATTTTGACCTTGATACTTATAACAAACCGATGACAGGCGAATTGTCTCAAAGTTATCAGAGAGTTGCTGGTCGGTTTTCTTCGCAAATAAAGCAGCATGAATTCACTCATTGTTTAAACCCGATAAAAAGTTTAGACAAACTTATCAATAGTGCTGGAGAACAAGTAGATATAAAAGCTAAAGAGCTCCTTGAAAGAGGGAAGCCATTAGTGCGAGCAATGGATCTTTTATTTGTTCAGGTTTTTGGCTGTGGAAAATGTCAAGATGACCCGCAATTATCCAGGTATGCCTGTAATCTCTTTTTAGAGTTGCTGGAACAGGTATATCCTTATAATGAAGAGGTAAGGGTATTTTGCAGAGATAAAACACCGGATAATGGTTTATTTGATGTTGGTGCTATAGAAACATGGCAGATGATGAATGATCTTAAATACAAGATTGAATCTAAGCAAGCTGATAAGTTTTTCATCAGTAATGTTTGTCACACGGCGGAATTCTTATTAAAACAGTTTTGCCAAGGTGGTTACGTATTGGAGAATAAGATGACGATAGATAAAGAACTGCAGAGAAACAGCTCTTTGTCAGAATTTTACCTCAGTTATCTTTTTAAGAATCTTATTAGCAATGCTATGGATGCCAAGAGGCGAGGAGTTCCTCTTAAATTAGAGGTCATATTGGAATGTAAGGAATCTGCAGGGCAAAGTTATCTAGAAATTACCTTCCGAGATAATGGCACAGGGATGACAGGGGATGTCTTAGAAATGGTTAGGGCCGGAGGCGGGAAATCGACTAAAGGCGAATTCGGCAGTGGCAAGGGCATCCGAATCATCTTTGATACTATCAAACAATTCGACGGTGTGATTGAGGTGAAATCAGAACTTGGCAAAGGTACGGTATTTATCATTAGATTGCCGCTTGCAGGCGAAAATCTTCCTGGGGACGTTCTCCAAAAGGGTGATAGCGACGTGACGATCGAGGGCGCAGGCAGCCCGGCGAATGAAAAAAATAGAACAACTCCCAATTTTATTAAGCTGAGTTTGATTTCTTTTGCAAGGGTTCTTATGGAAGAGATAAATTTAATACGGGAGCATATTAATGCCGGAGACTACAACGAAATCAGGCCTTGTGTACAGAAAATCCGCGATTGCCTTGAAGAAGAATTTAAAACCGAGCCGGAGCTAAAAGAGATTATTGCGGATAAGATACAAGCCTGTTTTTACTTACCCGATTATATCAAGCACGGCTTAATAAATAATAGCCAATTCCTTGAGATTTTAGATAAAACAGAAAAGGAATTCCTGCGGCTGCCGGATGGGCTAAGGAAAACTGATAACTACCGTTTCAACTTGATAAAATACCGGGGAATAATTATTCAGGGAATACAAGATTATTTAAAGAGTCATCACGGTAGGTTATCTCGTGAGGCACTGGCAGAAACCTTGAGTATGTCCAGAACCGCGCTTTATCGTTGGGTTAATAATATCAATGGTTCAGATTTAATGCCAAAAATCAGGCTTGAAGATTATAGCCATTTTCTCGTCGATTTAACAACTCACCCTGTAAAAGTAGTTAATGATTTATCCAAAGCGCAAACAAATGAACAATATATGGAAGTTAGCATTAAGCTGACCAAAGAGTTATCTAATGCTGTTAAAATCAAGAATTCAGTTGGTATCGCCTCTGTCAATGAACAGGCATTCTTAGCTTCATTGAACACCGTTACAAAATATTTAAGAAGATATAATCCGGAATTATTCAGTTCTCTGCTTGATAAAGAATTTAATGTTCGCGTATCTTTTTCCGGTATTCTTGATTCAATTGCTGAGTATGATTTTATCGCCGGTCCTTCAGTAATTAACTTTAATATAATTACTCTGGAATTGTGTTTCAGAAAAGGCTCAGAGAGGAATTTTGCTGAATCGTATATCTATGATATGGTTTGGCGTTGGTTGTCTCATGAAGCAGGATATCCATATACAGAAGAAAGTATCCAGCACAATTTATTACGGTTTTATGGCACTCAGCGTTTATCTTATACTGCTGCATGTGAAATCCTTAAGAAAAAAGATAAGGTTTTACCTTTAGCTGGATGGCTTGAGGAACTTGGAAGAAAGGCGCCCATAAAGTTACCTCCGGGAAACGCTGTTCAAGAATATAGAGCTAAGGACTCAAGAACCGGAAACCTTTTTAATATAGTTTGTAGAGGAGCTCCGCTGCCATTAGATTTGGATAAAATAGGGACTATTCTTATTTTTCCAAGCTACATTCGTTTAGGCGATACATTGCTGCATCTTAGCGCTTTGGAGCTCCTTAAGAGGAATATCCGGGAAACCTGTAAAGTGGTTTGGTTCCTTAGGGAACCCGGTTTGGATGATGTTAATACGACCCCAATAGTAACTTCGTTGATCAAGAAGAATGGAGGCAAATTAATAGATGAGGTAATTCGTTATCCCGAGATTGTTACTATATGCGATGAGCACTCAAGGGCGAAGCTTGTGCAGGATATTAAGCAACAATGTAGCAATAGTCAAGGCCGATCAATTGTGTTTATTTTTAATGATTTACATCGGCAGGAGCGGATAAATATATGCAAAGAAGCCGGTATTGATTATATCGTTTGCGAAGGGATTAGGTCTGCTGAACCTTTAGAAGCTAGCATAGAGCCGACCCACGCTGTATATATAACTCCATCTGGAATAGGCAATCGGGATTATCCTAAAAAACATGGCAGTGCGTATACAACATTTTGGCATATAGCATTTTTTTCTGTTTTTAAAGGTTTCCGCGAGATGGTTGATGGTAAGCCTTTATTTCCGTGTTTTAATTTTGATAGTAAAGATCCGGATTGCAGCAGCGTAGATGATCTTTTTGAAAAGATCAATCAACAAAATCCTTCTAGAAAGCCTATTTTTATGGTTCATCCCGGAACATACAGCGGAGCAAAGAGAGATTTACTCAGTTTGATAGTGAAAATGAAAGAGCGATTTGATGCAAAAATTGTTCTCAGCCAAGGATCAGGGGAAAAGGAAAAAAAAGGGGTAGAGTTTTTAGCAGATAAATTAAAAAGCGAAGGGATCTTGTTGGATAAAGATGTTTTTGCTCTTAAGCCGGTAAACTTGAATGGGCTGTTGTGTTGTATCCGTCATTGCGATTTATTTATTCTGAAGGACACGGGCCCTGCTCATTTGGCATTTTCAGTTAACCCGGGAGAAAGCCCCAGTTTTCATACGCCTCTCATCGTTTTGTATAAATCAAAAAACCTGGCAAACCGCTGGGCTTCCCATAACAGGCTTCTTAGGGCTATTGATCTTGCTGAGACAGATAATAATCCTGATGGACGGTCAAATGAAAAGATTAATCATGATATAGTTGCGGCAATACATGAATTATATCCGGATGGTCTTTCAAATAAAAAGCCATTTACAAAAGATGATAAAAGCGAAGGAAGAAGGTTAATATTTACAGAGAATTCCGGCACGCGGTTTGCCGGCAAGGAAGGTTGCGCAGGCGGCGGAGCGAGTAAGGGCGCAAGCAGCCCGCTGGTCAAAGGCAGGCTGGGCGCAGGCATAAGAGAAAAAGGCATCGGCCGGTTTGAAGATATCGTCTTGCTATTTGGTATTGCGGCCTTGGCTCTAGTAATTTATTTCTGCCGCGGCGGCTTGGCGGAGTATTATAAGACTGTTCAAACCACCGGCCCACCGCTTATTTTAACCGTAATTCTTCTTGTCGTCTTCGTAGCATTTATCCTCCCCAAGATTAAGCAAGCCATAAATCATTGCAATCCCTTTTTAAAGTTAAAGATAGCCTTAATTACAGCTGTTGTAATTTTACTTTCTTTTTCTACTCCATGTGTAGATAAACCAACTCCGCGGGTAATGATGCTGCCGGAAATTCCTGCTATTAACACGCCTTATACATCTGGCTTGTATCAGTTCGGAGAATATGTTCCTGGTCGGCCCACAGTTGTATTTGTTCATGGCGCGGTTGGCAGCACGCCTGAGAAATTTACAAGCTTAATCAAAGAATTCTCCGGGAAATATAATCTGGCCGCGTTTTCCTATAAAGATAATCAGTTGCTTAACAAAATAGCCGAAAACTTCTGTGATGAAATTAGGAATTTTAGGAAGGTTCACAATATGTTACCCGGCGATCGTATAGTAATCATCGCTGTCTCTTATGGGCCCATTGTGGTAAGAAAGGCAGTGCTTGATGATAATACCGGCTTATTCCAGCATGACCTAATTATCCAGCTTGTTCCTACACTTGGCGGATCAGGCAAGGTTTTACCCTGGCATGGTAATCCCCTTGTGCCTTTTGTTGAATTGTTTGGTGGGCCAAATATTAATCTTTTTAATGCTTTAGATCCTTTAGGCCCAACTATGAGGTCTATTTTTAACCCCCAAGCCTGTAAAGAATTTTTACGTAAGATAGGGTCTACCGTAATTATTATTGTAAAGAATGACCCGCATAGCCCCGAAGCAGTAAAGGGTAACAAAGGAAAAAAATTAGAATTATTTAAGCAACTTTTTCAGAATGGTATAAAGGATTGTAAAGTTTACTTTCTGGACTTAGGCACAAAAAATCCCCATGATGATATCTTAAATTACCCTCCTATATTTCCAGAAATTAAAAGACTAATCCAAGATACCAACCAGCCATTTACCACGCCCTCAAGCAGCCCAGCCGCGGGCGAGGCGAATGGGAGCCAAGAAAATCAGCTACAGGAAAGTAGTAAAGATAGAATAAAAGACTTTAGGGATTTTATTGATAAAAATCCACGCATTGGTAGAAGCGATGAAGCTATTATAAAAGTAAGCCCGCTCGGATATTTGATTATATTTAACTGGACAAAAGGGATCCATCTTTCCGGCTATGAGGGTAAATTAGTAAAAGTTAAGGTTAAGCGCATAGGAGAAGATTTAATTACGTTAAGGGTTGAAGATGCCAACTGCGCTAGGATTTATACCGGTTCTTATCTTTATTCCTACAATACAGATAAAGGGCAAGATAACCGACGCTCAAGAATACTTGATTTACGAAAGCATTATCGGCTTTGGTTTGAGGGTGGAACAGAGACAATGCCCCAGGAATCCCTGGAAGCACGTATTGATAGGCATCGACTTGCTTATATATTTAATATAAGAACCCCCGATAGGGAAAAGCGTTTTAAAGAGGTTTTTTTACTTGTGCCCCCAGATAGTTTAAGAACAGCCGATGGCAAAAAAAGAGAGAGTGTCTATATAAGGGCAGCAGTGAAGGATAGCAAAAAAGTCGCCTTGGGATTTCTAACGGAAAAGGAGAAAAAAGAAGACAAGGCTTTTAATACCTATAGATTCGACAAGCCGGGGAAATTTATTTCATTAACAGGAAGGAGAATTCCTCTCCCGGCAGAAGGCTCAAGGACCTGGTACAGGAGTGTAGTGAAGGGCGGGATTACGGCAAGACAGAGGGTAGAGCGCCACAAGCAGATTAAGACTGTCAGAAAAGAAAGGCTTATTTATCTCTGGTCTGACATGAGAAAATTGTCAGGCCCGACTGCATCGGCAGACGTATCCGTAGATTTTAACTTGAATATCCCCGTTTGGCTGAATAACGTTCCGGAAGAGCCCAGGCGGATTGAGCTTATAGCTAAAAAGGAATGCTCGTCTTTAGAGAATTCTGAGCATTATTCAATGAGGGTAGTCCGGCGTTTCTTTGACCCGGATACCTTAAATATTAATACAGAACGGCGCGAATTGGCTAAAAGGGCAAAAGTATATTTTACAGATAAGAACTGCAGCCAGCCGCCATCACCCATAATTGTGCACCAGCATTCCCTTAAGGCACAGGCAACTATGATATGTAGTGTTGACGGCAGGAAAAGCATGTTAACTACCAGGGTGCATAAAGAAGAAGAACCTTGTTTCTTTTTTGAGCAAGATAGGCAGGGAAGGCGCGGGGTAAAGGTTTATCTATTGGACAAATTCAATAGGCCTTATAAGAAGTTAGCAGAAGGTTATTTTGATGAAAAAGATGGGGTTGTAAAATGGAAAAGAGAGAATCAGCTTCGTCTGCCTCATTTAGGAGAAGCAGAAAAAGAGGAGCTTGCTATTCAAATGTGGTGCCTTGGCTATGCCCCTGCACCGGATTTCATAATTGACTTCTTGAAGCAGATTTCCAGCGAAACCGAAAGATACTCAAGCATAAAGGGAGAGAATTCAATAATCTTGTCGCAGATCGTAGAAGAGCTAAAGGTTAAGGGGGAAATATCAGTCGAGGAACTTATATCTTCGCTTCCCTCGGAAATGCCGATACGCCAATTAAAAGAAAAGCTATCTTTTCTTGCCAGGTGCCCTGACATAAATCCGAATTATAATAAGCCGGAAGACTGGATCAGCCCGGCAGGGCTGACTGATGAGGAGATATTGAGCCAAATGGGGATACGCGGCTTTATTCAAGATTGTTTTTCGGATGAGAAATCGCTTAACGCAGCCCTGTTTTTATGCCAGCGGGCATTATTTTCCGGGATGCTTAAATTTACAAATGGCGACCTTATTGAAATGGGAAGGATCTTACAATTGCGTTGTTCAACCTGTCCCAAAAATAAGGTTCGGCTTTACGTTTTGGAAAGAGCCGCAACTTATGGCGTTGATTGCTATGATTTAAAGTGGATTATGAAATACGCCCGGGAAGTGATAGGGGCAAATATCAGGCTGCCTTTGAAGGGCATCACAATGCAGCGGGTTATAAAGGCAGTAAGGAATGTATACACAAAAATAGCGCTTCAGACAGATAACGGCAATCAGGATAAAGCAAGAGAGATGCTAGGGGCAAGCGTTTGGGAGTTTAATGATGTTTTAAAAGATTTAGAGATTAAGCCAGTCAAAGAATTGCCTATGCTTGGCAAAAAAGAATCCTTTGCAAGACATCTTGAATCCTTTAGGCATTATGAAGAGAATCCTTACAGTTATGATATCGAAAAGGCAAAATATTATTTTCACTTGAAATACGGGGTTAAAAAAGCCGTTGAATTGGCAAGGAAACTGGATACCCAGCATGCGGACCTGGAGATCGCCCTTACCAACATAGCGATAATACGCGTATTAACAATTTTTAACCAGAAGATTAGAAATATAGTAAAAGAATATATTATGCCTTTCTTTTCCTATACTTGTATCGTAAAAGATAAGTTAGCCAGGGCCCGCGATAGTTTTTGGGAAAGCATAAATGAGGATATAGGAACGGCTCTGAAGATTACAAGCCGAAAAACTTTAGATGTACATAGCTTGATAAATGAAACCAATCTTCAGTCGGGCCTGTTGTATTTTGCTGCTCAAAGAGGAGACTCTGGATTTTTGAGATTTGCTAAAAGTATGGTTGCGAATTTAGAAAGTTTGAATTCCGTAGGTAGTCTTGACTTGGGGTTATTCAATGAGATGAAAGATAAATTTGAAGAGTCATGCGCGCTTTTTGACCAATTTTACCGAAGCCGCACAAAGCCAAGCCCCCTTGTTACTACCAAAATAAATGAGGTAAAAAAAATCACCGCTGCATTTAATGAAATAGAGGAAAGGATAACCAAATAATTAAGGAGGAGTAAAATGCAAACGCAACGACATTATGTGAGATGGGTTTTACACAAGAACGCGAAGTTTAAGATAGGCGAGGATGGCTCGCCTTATACCGATTGCGTGATTACTGATCTAAGTTTTAAAGGTGCCAAGATCAACACCCATGCCAAGCTTCCGCAAGATACTTTTATAAAGATGAGTATCATTTTAGAGGAAAATGTTGTTTTAAATGTTGAGGCGTGGGTAGTGTGGCATAAGACGGTGGATAATATCAATTCCTATGGAATATTTTTTTCCAAGACGCATGACCATGATAAGGAAAAGATCTATCGTTTTATTTTTTCAAACTATCCTGAACAATTAAACGAAAAACGATGGTATGAACCATCGCAGGAAGAAAAGGAGGGTAAGGATATGGAAGACCGCAGAATTTTTCAAAGATTCTCGGTAGAGCGGCCGCTAAAATTCCTTGATATGGATAGCGGAACCGAGGGGCAGGCCATGACTTTGGATATCAGCGCTAAAGGGGTCGGTTTGATATCCGGGTATGAGCTTAAACCGCGCGCTGCTTTAGAGATGTGGCTTGAAGTCTCCGATAAAGAGAAGCCCGTTTACACACGCGGAGAGGTAATTTGGTCCAAAAAAACAGAATCAGGCAACTTTACAACCGGCATCAACCTTGAAAAAGCTAATCTGATGGACCTATCAAGGTTATTAAGGTAAGAGTTAGGGCCCCTAACCGGCATTTTTTTCTTGACCGGGAGTTAAACTTATGGTAAATTTAACCTTCATTCCCCGGTTAAGGAGCCTATCCTTGGGAACAATCGTAGACTAATAGGTTGATTTGGCATATTTTGGATGTTATACTTAATATTTAACACGATGAAAGGAGCAAAGTAATGTCTGTTAGAAGACTCGCAGGTATTTTTTTGTCTTTATTAATTTTATCAGGCTGTTCATCTAAACTCCAAGAAGCTAAATCAACGGTAACTATCTGGCATTGGATGACTGACAGGGAACCGGCATTCAGGGAATTGGCCAGCAGGTATGAGGCTAAGACCGGTGTCCGGGTCAACTTCGAGCTTTACGCCCCCTCAGATGCTTATTCGCAAAAGATCCGCTCCGCAGCACAAGGCACTAACCTTCCCGATATATTCGGAATTCTAGGCGAGAAGAGAGATTTCTCTTCTTTTATTAAGGCTGGACTCATAGTAGATCTTACTCCTTACATGGAGGAAAATAATTCTGTCTGGAAGAAGAGTTTTTTTGCTAAAGCATTAGCGGTTAATGAGTTTAATCCCGGGAATAGTTACGGTATTAAACCGGGTATTTACGGGGTACCCATCGATGTAATGAGTATCCAACTGCTTTACAACAAAAAACTGCTTAAACAGCTTGGGTTTAATAAGCCACCCCAAAATTTTCAGGAATTTTTAAGTATAGGTAAAAATATAAAAGCGGCAAATATGCAAGGTATGGTTTCCGGATGGGGAGAGATATGGATGATCGATTGCTTTGCCAATGATTATGCCTTTAATATTATGGGTAAAGACAAGGTTATAGCTACCATTAAAGGCAAAGTTCCTTATACCGATCCCGACTGGATCAAGGTTTTGACATTATTTAAAGATATGCAGGAATCCGGAGTTTTAGCCAGCGGGCTGGTTACTATGATCAACAAAAATGCCGAACAGCTATTTGCCAATGAGCGCGCAGTTTTTGCTTTTAACGGTTCATGGTGCGTCAATGTTTATAAGGAAATGAACCCGAGTTTAGATTACGGAGTGATGCTGCCTCCTAAAGTATCGGATAAATATCCTGCCTCTGTTTGGGGCGGAGCAGGTTCGTCTTTTATGGTAAACGCGCGTTCCAAAAATAAAGAGGAAGCAGTTAAATTCCTGGAGTGGCTTACTGAACGTGACCAACAGGCCTACTTGTCGGAAGCAACCAATAATCTGCCGGCTAATAAAGAAAGCGTAAGTAAGCTTCCCGAAGTCCTCGCTTCTTTTTCCGAAGGCATGGAAGTTGCGACACACCCCAGCGTTTGGGGAGTTTCGGAGTTTCCTGCGGTGATCGAAACGCTTGATAAAGGTATCCAGTCTATAATCATAGGTGAGAGAACTCCTGAGCAGGTTGCAGCGGATGTGCAGAAAATTAAGGAACGCGAACTTGCTAAAAGAAAATATAATTAATGAAATTTAAATCTACTTTAGAAAATTACGTTTTTGTCCTTCCTGCGGTAACAATATTCGCTATTTTTTATATTATTCCTTTTTTCTGGGTTTTTAGCTATGCTCTTCACGATTGGGACGGGATCTTGCCCACTATGACATTTGTAGGGTTGGGCAATTTCAAAGAGATACTTGTTGATAAGATCTGGTGGCAGTCTATGACTAATGCCGGTTACATTACGTTAGTAGCTTTAACTCTGCAGAACGCGGTTGCTTTCCTGCTCGCCTGGGCATGTGACCGCGAGATACGCGCCAAGAATTTTTACCGCGTACTATTCTTTATTCCTCCGGTATTATCGGAAGTTGTCGTAGGTTTGGTTTGGCAATGGATCTTAGACGGTAATTACGGTTTACTCAACCATTGGTTAAATGGTATGGGGTTGCATGCTTGGGTAAGGAATTGGCTATCAGATCCCCAGACAGCATTGTCTGCGGTTGCCATTGTGCACTGCTGGAAAGGTTTTGGTTGGGGCTTTTTGATCTTTTTAGCCGGGCTGCAGACAATTCCCAGAGAGCTTTATGAAGCAGCCCGCGTTGACGGAGCGAATGCGTGGCACACATTTAAAAATGTTACCATTCCTTTAATGATACCGGTTGCGGTATTAGTGAGCATTCTGACCATTTTAGGCACCATGCAGGCTTTTGTTCTGATCATTGCCATGACTGGCGGCGGTCCGGCGTATCATACGGATGTTCCTGTTTTAAGGATCTTAGCGTCCATGCGTGGATCGTCAAGGTTTGGTTATGCCTGCGCGCAGGGTATCACTTTCGGCGTAATACTTATGGCGATCTCATTTATCCAGTACCGTTTCTCTAAAAAGGCAAAAGCATAATGAAAACAACGGGTTATTACAAAACTAAAAAAGTCGCGGTTAATGTTTTGATCCACGCGTTCTTGCTTACTGTTGCCGCAACCTGTCTTTTCCCTTTGCTGTGGATGGTCTCATCGAGTTTGAAGACCCAGGATCAGATATTCAAGAATATGTCGCTTATCCCGCAGGGTTGGCATTTTGAAAATTATTATCAGGCATGGATACAGGGCGGATTTGGAAGAAATTTCATCAACAGTATTTTTTATACTGTTTCGGTTGTAGTCGGCATAATCATTATTTCATCAATGGCTGCTTATGCTTTTTCCCGACTGCGTTTTCCGGGGAAAAATATCCTCTTCTTTATGTTCATGGCAGCAATGATGATCCCTATTCCGGGAAGTTTCGTTCCGCTTTACGTGTTATTGACCAAGCTGCATTTAAGGAATACGGCTTTAGGTTATATATTGTGCATGATCAACGTGGGGCTCTCTACAAGTATATTTTTACTTAAAACATTTTTTGACAAGATGCCCAAAGAGCTGGAAGATGCCGCGCGCATTGACGGTTGCAGTAAATTGGGTATCTGGTTTCATGTGGCTTTGCCGCTTGCCAAGCCGGTTTTAGCGGTAGTCGTGGTTTTTAACGCTTTGGCTGTATGGAACGAATATATCCTTGCTTTGATAATTTTTGATTCAAAACCGCTTATGCCTTTACAGGTAGCCTTGATGTCCTTCCAAGGAGAGTTCGTGACCCGCTATCCGCTTTTGATGGCGGGCTTAACCATTACCGCTTTACCTATTATATTGGTGTATCTTTTAATGCAGAAATACATTGTTAAGGGCGTAACACAAGGAGCTGTTGTAGGGTAATGAAAAAAATATTTATTTTAAGTTTAACTTTTGTTTTTTGCGCTTTTGGTTTTGTGTTCGCACAGGAGAAGCCATCTTCGGGTGAACTGATTACCAAGGCTTGGGGCGCGCATGGTAAACGTGATATCGAAGCTACTTTTAAAGTTACCCGGCAGTTAATTGATCTGTATAAAGGTAAAGCAGATGAGCAGCAGAAAAGCTTAAAGGCTCTGCCTAAAGGTAAAGATGAAATAGAAGCGGTGCAAACACTAAATGATGTTGCTACCGCTTATTTTATTGAAGGAGAAGCATACCTGCGGCAGGATAAGGCTGAAGATGCCAAGAAGCTGTTTAAGATTGTAATTGAAAAATATCCTTTTGCCCAGGCATGGGACCCGCGCGGATGGTATTGGCAGGTAGCAGAAGCCAGCCGCCAGAGTATCAAGAAAATTGAAACCGGATCCAACGAAGAAGAGAAAAAGATCAAAGTAAGCCAGCTTCCCACAAAGGTGATTTTATCTGACTTCGGCAAAGAAGAGTTCATAAATTACGAAAAATACGGAGAGTTCCAGAATGTAGGAACAAAAGATTATAAATATGTAATTAAGGATCAGGAAGGGCTGATAGCTGCTGCCGGAGAAGGAGTGTATCCGAATACTTCTTCTGTGCGCTGGGACCCGGAGTTTAAAAAAGCGATGAAGGATAAGAGGTTGGAAGGTTCGCAGTGGGATTTCCTTCAATCGCCTGACATGGAAGCCGCATTTTTAAAATGGGCCACTTCCAGCGAGCCCCAAGGGACAAAATTATTTTATACTGGAGTCGTTTTAGAAAAAGCCGGTTTGATCAAACAGGCGATCAAATGCTATTATGCCATCGTGGTGCATTATCCGGCAAGCTACGGATGGACCTATTGGCATACTCCGTGGTCCGTGGGACAGGCTGCCATTGCCAAGATAAAATATTTGTTGCGTAAATACCCTAATATCGGTTACCGTTTAGAAGGGGCAGAGATAAATATCATTAACGGTTATGATAATGATGTTTCAAATGATATCGCCATAACTAACCCGGGGAAATTCGTTAAAGTCGGGTTGATGGAGAAAATAAGTAAACCCAAGGTAGATGTTGATCTTTTGAGCATTAAGAAAAGATCCGGCAAGGGCAAGGTGCATCTGGTCCAGTATGAAACCGGTGACTGGCAGCTTCTTGTTAATGATAAGCCGTATACGATAAAAGGTGTAACTTATGCGCCTACTAAAGTAGGCGAGTCTCCTGATGAGGGCACGTTGACCAGCTGGATGGATGATGATTTTAACGCTAACGGCAAAGCAGACGGCCCTTATGACGCGTTTGTGGATAAAAATAAAAATAATATTCAAGACGCGAATGAGCCGGTTGTGGGAGATTTCAAACTTATGCAGGATATGGGGGTAAATACCATCCGTCTTTATCACCATCCCCAGAAAATAAACAAGGAAGTCCTGAAAGACATGTATGAAACGTACGGCATACGCGTGATCATGGGGGATTTTTTAGGTAAATATGCCATTGGTTCAGGTGCCCCATGGAACCCGGGTACGGATTATAATAATGAAGAACATAAAAAGAATATGATGGAGTCGGTATTGAATATGGTCAAAGAGTATAAAGATGAGCCATATGTTTTATTCTGGCTCCTTGGCAACGAAAACGTATACGGTTATGCCTGTAATGCCAATACTCAACCGGATGCGTTTTTTAAATTTGCCAATGAAGTGGCATTGAAGATCAAAGAGATCGACCCGGATCATCCGGTTGCGATCTGCAGCGGGGATATCTTATATCTGGATAAATTCGGAAAGGATTGCCCAGATATAGATATTTTTGGGGCCAATGCTTATCGCGGCGAATACGGATTTGGTGCTTTCTGGCAGCAGGTAAAACAGCAGGCGGATAAGCCGGCATTTATCACTGAATACGGCTGCCCTGCTTATGCGGAAGGTAAAAGCCCTGATGAAGCAGAGGAACTTCAGGCGGAATACCACCTTGGTTCATGGGAAGATATTGAAAATAATATGGCATTTTCTTCAGGCGCAGGGAATGCTTTGGGCGGAGTGGTGTTCGAATGGCTTGATGAATGGTGGAAAGCGTATGAGCCGAAGATCCATGATACAAAAGGGCTTTGGACCGGCCCGTTCCCGGATGGGTATATGCATGAGGAGTGGCTTGGTTTATGCTCTCAGGGAGATGGAAAGAGTAGTCCGTTTTTAAGGCAGTTACGCAAAGCATATTTTACGTACAAAAAACTGTGGCATTGAAGCACTGAAAAAACTTGAAGCACTGAGAAAATTTCAGTGCTTAGGTAAATATATTTTTAATACTATTCAGTGTCTCAGTGAAAAAAGGAGGGTGTAATGAAGAAGCTGTTGGTAGTTTTAGCGGCGTTGACTTTTATTCTGCCATTTGCTGCAAATGCAGAAGATCAGGCGGCTGCTACGGTTGCGAGTAAGGAAAAACCAAAAGAGTTCGTAGTTTACGCTGACAAAGGAGCAAGGGATAACCACTATATTCCTTCGGGATGGATGGGGGACACCGGGGATATAAAACTTAATGACGCATTCACGGAAAAGCCTCATTCAGGCACAACCTGTATGCAGTTCATTTATTCCGCCAAGAAAGCGCAGGGACAGGGATGGGCGGGTGTGTACTGGCAAAGTTCAGCAAACAATTGGGGAACAAAGAAAACGGGATTCGACCTGACCGGAATGACCAAAGTCACCTTCTGGGCACGCGGTGCCAAGGGTGGTGAGGTGCTTGCCAAGATCATTGTTGGCGGTATTAAAGGGACTTATCCTGATACGCTAAACGTTGAAATGGGCCCAATTGAACTGACGGATGCGTGGAAACAATACACAGTTAACTTAGCAGGCAAGGATCTTTCTTACGTAAACGGCGGGTTCGGATGGGTCACTAATTCAGACCTTAATCCGGATGGCGCTACTTTTTACATTGATGAGGTAAAATTTGAAACGGATGCAACACTTAAACCCGAAGGCAAAAAACAGCAAAGTATGCCGTTCTATGTCTATGCCGACCGTTCGTCAGCAACAAATCACTATATTCCTTCGGGATGGATGGGTGATTATGGTGATCTAAAATACGATGGCGGTTCAAAAGAGGATCCTTATTTAGGGGATACCTGTATTAAAATTACTTATAACAATAAAGCCACTCAAGGCGCGCGTTGGGCAGGCATATTTTGGCAGAACCCGGCGAATAACTGGGGAAATGCTGATGGTGGATATGACCTTTCCAAAGCTACAAAACTCACCTTTTGGGCACGCGGTGCCAAAGGCGGCGAGAGGATCGAAGAGTTTAAGGTTGGCGGCATAATGGGCGAGTTTTCCGATTCTGACTCTGCTGCCATCGGGCCGGTGATCTTGAATAAGGAATGGACGCAGTATACCATAGACCTAAAAGGCAAGGATATGTCGTATGTCATTGGTGGTTTCTGCTGGTCCGGAAATATTGACAACAATCCTGAAGGCGCGATATTCTATCTTGATGAGATCAAGTTTGAATAAACAGTTATTGAAGAAAAGTAAAATCACAGGTCACAAGCGTATTTTGCTTGTGGCCTGTGTTGTTATTGCAAGTTTATTGTCTATGGGCATGGCCTCTATTCCGAACAGGAAGGGGGTTTTTATCCAGAAACTGAAGAACAATAATTACAGGCTTATTGTCGACCGTAAACCCTTTATCGTGAAGGGGGTCTGCTATAGCCCTATTCCTATTGGCTCAAACCACGAATATGATTGGTGGTCCGATCCCAATAAACCCTGGATAGTTGATGGAAAATTAATGCAGGAGATGGGAGTAAATACGGTAAGGATTTATCAGGTGCCGGATAAGCCGGAGAGTGTTAAAGCGGTGATCAGGGATTTATATAATTTATACGGTATTCATACAATATTAGGTTCCTGGCTCGGTTTTTGGGAGTATCCCTGCCCGTTTTACGGCGATAAGGCATTTCAGGAAAAAGTAAAAAAAGAAGTTTTGGATATGGTCGCACTTTATAAAGATGAACCGGGTGTATTAATGTGGGTTTTAGGCAATGAGAATAATTATTCCTGCCTAGGACGCGTCAACCCGTGGTCAAGCGATGAAATAGACAAAGAACCAAGCCCGCAAAAGCAAAATGTCATGAGGGCAAAAATTTATTATAGTTTTGTAAATGACCTTGCCAAAGAGATCCATAAAATTGACTCCAATCATCCCGTGGCATTGGGCAATGGAGAATTGGTGGGATTGGAGTATGCGAAGGATTATGCTCAGGATGTAGACCTGGTTGCTTGTATAATCTACCGCGGGAAAACCTTCGGTAATCTTTTTAAGTCTTTAAGGGCAACATTCGATAAACCGGTGGTTTTGTCCGAATTTGGCGCCGACGCCTATGATGCATATTTAAAAAAAGAAGACCAGAATATGCAGGCTTTTTTCCTTGAGTCTCAATGGAGGCAGATTTACGAAAATTTGTATACGAATAAAGATGGTGCCGGCAATTGCCTTGGCGGAACGATGTTTGAATGGAGTGATGAATGGTGGAAACATAATCAAAGCGAACCTGCCGGGTGGAAGATACATGATACGGAATCGGTTTGGTCCAATGGGAGTTATTATTTTGATATAAAAGCCGAAGGCGGGAAGAATATGAATGAAGAGTGGTTCGGGGTAGTGTCGTTATCCGAGGAGCTCGAAAATGGCTTGAATAAAAGAACTCCGCGCAAGGCTTATTATGTGGTCAGGGAGTTCTGGAATAATCCCCTGACAGCCAAAGATATCAGGAAGGGAAAAGGGAAAAGCAAATGAGGGCTAAAATAATATTTATTTTTATATTTATATCACTTTTTAGTTTAAAATCCATAACGCAGAGTTCATACGCAGACGACAATGCAAAATTAGCGGCTTTAAGCAAGCAGATCATAGAAGCTAAAAGTTGTTCTGTTGTCCGGGCAAATTTAGATGAAGCTTCAAAGCTATATTCCCAAGACAATAAATACAATGATCTGGTTGACTTTTTGAATTCAGTATTAAAGCAGAAAAGTGATTGCGTAGGGCAGGTCAATTATTATATAGCCCTCAGCCGTTATCAGCAGCTTAAATATCTGGAAGAGTCCCAGGGTTGGGATGAATATTTTGCCAAAGGTAATGATTATCGCTCTCAGATCACGGAAAGCTCTCAGAAGGCGCTTGAAACGTTGAGTGCTGATGACCCGCTGGCTGTTTCTACCCGTATCCTGCTTTGGCAGTTTCATCGCGACCAGCAGGATACTTTTAACGAACAGGCCTTGAATGACCTCGTCAATTCTTTAGATGAATACGCAAAAAACGGCAAAGATATCCAAATAATAAAGTCAGCCGCGGATAAAATTTATTCATACGGAGAAAAGGGCAAAGCAAAAGAAATTTACCGGCTTTATGTGGGTAAGATCACTTCTTCTGCGCTAAGTAATGAAGAGTTAGGTAATATTGCCGCGGGATTTTTAAAAGAAGGCAACGTGGACCTTGCTGAAACTATTTATGATGTTTACATTGACAGGATAACAAAAAACCTGCCTAAAGATAAATCCGTTCCTTTATTAATAAGTTTGGCCAAGGTTTTTGCTTTTTCTCCTTCAAGCGGGCAGGATCAGGCAGGCAAAGATATGATATATGCTGAAAAGATATTCGCTAAAATAGAGGGAATAGGAGGCAAAGATTCTTTTAACGAGGCTTTAAACTATTTGCGCGCCTTAAATTTGGAGAAAACCAAAGATTACCCTAAAAGCAGGGATCAATATCTTGATTTTTCTTTAAAATACCCGGAAAGTGCGCATAATAGTGAAGCAATTTTTAAAGTAGCGGTAATTGATACCTATATATTGCATGACAGAAAAGCCGGTAACGATTATTTTGTGAAGTTAACGGAGCAAGAGAAGTTGACCCCGCAGTCAATTTCCGCCTTGTATCAATTGGGATTATTAAGCCAATGGGATAATGATACTCAAAAAGCGAAAGCTTACTATAATAAACTTATCGAAAAGGCCAACGGTAACTTCTCCGAAACCGTGATGAGCGCAAAAGACAGGTTAAAAGAGATCGAAAGTTCCCAGCCTCTGGAAAATAACCTTAAATTATTTTTGGACCTAGCTTTGAAAGATGAGAATTCACAATTTGACATGAGCCGGGTGAATTTAAGCGTTTCTCCTTATCTTGCGAAGAAAGATGCGCAAGTTGCGGTTAATTCCAACTCTAATGCCGGTTCAAGCGGATGCCTGCAAGTTGATTTACAATATGCATGGAGCGCGGATTTGGGTTCTGCTAAGCCCCAAGCCAATATGACAACTTTTCCCACCTCTTATAAGGATGCCGGGACCAAAGTAGTCTTTCTGGTTGTTTCATCAAACGGCACCATCCTTGACCGTTCGCTGGATATGCTGGACGTGGAGTAATTCCTTAAAAATACTTGACTTATAATCTTTTTAGTAGTATAAATAAACTAATAAATTATTTTTCAAAATATAGTTTGTTAATTAATTTTTAAACTTTAAAGGAATTATCCTGCCCAAATGAAAGAAATTGATTTTCAAAAAGAAAACCTTTCGGAAAAAGAGAGACGCAATATCGATATATTGGAGGTTTTGCGTAAACACGGGCCTATTTCCCGCCCGGATATATCCAAAGAGATGGGATTGAACGTCGTTACCGTTTCAAACTACGTTGACGAGTTCATTAAGCGCAATATTGTTTTCGAAAAGGAACTTGATGTTTCCGAAGGAGGAAGGCGGCCGGTGCTTCTTGATCTAAATCCTCAAGCCGGATTTGTCATCGGCGTGGGCCTTAACCTTATGAATATGGTCGGCCTGCTCGTAGATTTAAAAGGCAATATTGTTACCAAAACACAGATCGCCCGGCCCAAAGCTTCGGTCAAAGAGATTTCGGAATGCCTTTTGGAGATCGTGCGCGAGATATTGAGGCGCTCGAAGGAGCAAGCAGTTAATATCAAAGGCATAGGTGTCGGGGTTGCCGGTTTGATCAATAAAGAAACAGGTTCGGTCCATTGGCCGCAGAAGATGGACCATTATTATACTTATGCTTCAGTGGATATGCCTTTAAAGGGGTTGATGGAGAAAGAATTCAACCTTCCGACATTGATCGAGAATGACGCGACCAGTGCCT
>Ga0265316_10000062_pt1 | contig 113912 bp, 101 predicted proteins | sample 4522metaG_FD_202092 | JGI IMG/M metagenome (GOLD analysis project Ga0265316, IMG submission 202092) | Rhizosphere microbial communities from Carex aquatilis grown in University of Washington, Seatle, WA, United States - 4-5-22 metaG | ecosystem: Host-associated > Plants > Roots > Rhizosphere... | reverse complement strand
CCCGGTTGTCAGCGACCGCATCCAGCCGGAAAAAAAACTTCCGAAACCCCATCCCCGCCGCCGCGCGCATGAGCCGGACTGGTCGGACACGACCCCGGCCGATATTCCGCTGCTGGCGACCGGCGATGTGATGAGCTTCATGGCCGCAGGCGTCCAGAAGCGGGTGTTGCGGCATCTGCGCGCGGGCAAGTTTGGCGTTGATGTGGAGTTGGATTTGCACGGGCTGACCGTGGACGAGGCGAAGCGGCGGCTGGGCGGTTTTTTGCAAACCTGCCTGGCCGACGGCTGCCGCTGCGTGCATCTGATCCACGGCAAAGGCTACCGTTCGGAAGGGGATTACCCCATCCTGAAGAACCGCATCAACCTGTGGCTTCGGCAACACCCCGACGTGTTGGCTTTCTGCACGGCCAGGCCGATGGAAGGCGGCACAGGCGCGGTGTATGTGTTGTTGCGCGACGCTCGTAAAGACCGTCATGTTCTGTTGGGTTGACGCTAAATCTTTGCATGGGTAGGTTGCTAAGTGTGTCGTTCTTGCTGGCGGTGGCTTTTATTAGCGCCACTTTCTTCTATGCCGGACAGGGCGGTATCGTTTTTGCTAAAACGGCGCTTGCGCCTGGCTTGGCGCTTTGGCGGCTATCCAATTGGGTGTGTCCGCCATTTGGGGAGCGTTGCTTCTTATTTTCCAGCAGTATATCGGCGCATCATTTGTGGGGCCTTGTCTGTTATATCATAGCATGGTGGGCCATTTTTGCGACAGCGTTGGGCGGGGTCTCGGTGTTGCTGGCCCGCCTAACCAAGGAGGGATATTCCTCAAGCGGTAGGCCTCCTTAACACGTTGGCTCCCATCCTGTCCCGATGTTTCTTGCGGGTAAAATTTGTCATCAGCCGAAGGATTTCTGCTGCCATCTTCCAATCTACAATAACAATGGTCCTACTATGAACGTTGACGCACTCGATACCCTGGAAACCCTGGTCAAGAAGATTCTCGCCTGGCCTTTTTATAAGCGTGTCGCCAACCAGTCGCCGCTGGTGCAGCGCTTGGTCGTGGTCGCCTCGCTGGCCACCTGGACGACGGCCATCCTGGCGTTCCTGTATTTCTTTATCAATCCCATCGTCGCCTACGGCTCGCTGGCCAGCATCGTGGCGGGCCTGGCCACCGGCGTCGGCGCGTTGCCCGCCTTGTTTTTCAAAGAGGTCAAGCAGCGCACGCTGTACATCATGCTGGGCGGGGCGGCCGGCGTCATGCTGGCGGCGACGGCGTTTTCGCTGGTGGTGCCCGGCATCCAATACGGCAACCAGATCTGGCCGGGCAAAGGCATTTTCGTGGTCGCCGTCGGCATGATCGTGGGGGCTTTGTTTTTGGAACTGGCCGACCGCTATCTGCCGCACAACCATTTTGCCGAACAACGCTCGGATCTGGTCAGCTCGCTGCGCAAGATCTGGCTGTTCATCACCGCCATCACGCTGCACAACTTCCCCGAAGGCATGGCGGTAGGCGTCAGCTTCGGCTCCGGCGACTGGCACAACGGCTTGAGTGTGGCCTTCGCCATCGGCCTGCAAAACATCCCGGAAGGCTTGGCCGTGGCGCTGCCGCTGGTCGGCCTGGGCTATAGCCGCAAGCAGGCGTTGATGATCGCCACTTTGACTGGCCTGGTCGAACCGGTCGGCGGTTTCTTAGGCATTGCCGCCGTCACTGTGTTCTACCCGCTGCTGCCCATCGGCATGGCTTTCGCCGCCGGGGCGATGCTGTTCGTCATCACCGACGACATCATTCCCGAGACCCAGTCCAAGGGCAAGGCCCGCTCCGCCACGTTCGCGGTGGTGATCGGTTTCATCATCATGATGATGCTGGACAATATGCTCGGCAGCGGCCCGCTCACCGGTAGTAGCTTGCCGACGGCACCGGTCTCGGCGGGGCAGGCTGTTTCGACTGGCGGCTGGCAGTAAGCGCCCGCGGTTTCCATGTCCTGTCTGCTGTCGATTGATTGGCCGGGTTTGCTGGAAAAAGCCCGGCCCACACGGGCGTTGCTGGAATGGGGCACGGTCTCCGCCAGCAGCTTCGGCCTGATCGCCGCCGCCGAAATTGGCGATAAAAGCCAACTGGTGTGCATGACCCTGGCGGCGCGGCACAAGGCTCTGCCGGTCGTGCTGGGAGCCACCGCCGCCTTCGCCGCGCTCAACCTCGCCGCCGTGCTGTTCGGCGCGGCGGTGGCGCGCTGGGTGCCTGATTGGGCGGTTGGAACCGCCGTGGCGGTGCTGTTCGCCGGCTTCGGGCTGCGCGCTTTGCTAACCGAGGAGGCCGGTGAAGACGGCGAGTTGACGGAAAAAAGCGGGCATAGCGTGTTCGTGACCGCCTTCCTGCTGATCTTCACCGCCGAATTCGGCGACAAGACCCAACTCGCCGTGGCCGGCCTCGGCGCGGAACTGCCGCCTGGGCCGGTTTGGCTGGGCGGGACGTTGGCCTTGGCAGTGACCTCGCTGCTGGGGGTGTGGGCTGGACGGGCCTTGCTGCGCAGGATTCCTTTGCATAGCCTGCACCGCTTGAGCGGGGTGTTGTTTCTGGGCTTTGCCGCTTATGCCGCTTGGCGGTTGGTGCCGGATGATCCGCTGGGGCGGTTGATTGAGTATTTCGAGGTGCTGCGGCAAAGCGTTGGCGTTTGAGAAGGAGATAGACGATGAAGGCGATGACGATAGGTCGGCTCTGGCTGGCTGCGGGTTTGATGGTTGTGTTGAATGCCGGGGCGGCGCTGGCGGCTCCCCCGACTGGGGTGGCAACCGCCGCCGCAGTTTCCGACGGGGTGGTAAGCCGTGCTGTCGGGGCGACGGTGGTTCGGTTAGACCAGGGCGTCCGCTTCCTGGTGGATGGATTAGCGTATGAAGATGTGACCGCCTGGGACTGGAATGGCGTGGACATCACCGCGCCGCTGCAAGTCGCTTTGGCAGACGGTTCGGCGGCGCTGCGCCCGACCGCTGTCGGTTTCGAGGTGGAATGGAGGCAGATTCCTAAGGAACCCGGCTTGGGTGGTGACGGCAAGCTGGGGGTGAAGGCGGCGGCTTTGGGTCTTGCCTTCGTCAGCGCCGCGCCTGTGTCTTGCCCGGCTTCAGTGCCGTTCGGAGCGGCCACCAGCCCTGTTTTGCCCGCCGACGCTAAATGTCTGTATGGCAGCACGACCTGTTTGCAGCCGGGCCAGAGGCATGTCGGCATTGACTACCCCGGCGCAGGTAACGCCGTCGCTGTCGCGGCGGGGACTGTGGTGCGGGTGGAAGCCCTGAACGAGTATGACCACGGCTTAGGCAGCAATGTTCTCGTCCGCCATCTGCTACCCGGCCCGAACTGCGCCATCGTCTACAGCAGCTACTCCCATCTGGCCTCCATCAATGTGGGCGTAGCCGTAAACAAAGCTGTCGCAAAGGGCCAAGCGATTGGGGTGATCGGCGGCTCCGGTTTCGGCAATCCTGCCGCCTTCACATCGCACCTGCACCTGGAAATGAAATCCGGTGCCGCCAGCGGCAATCCTTTGGGCGTGGGCAACCAGAGACAAACTTGCGCCACCGACCCACTCAACGCCCAGCCCGACACCTGCTGGCGCTACGTGGGCAATGCTTCTTCGCCAGCCAGCGCACCCGACGATTATGGCTATCTGAATCCTGCCGATTTTTTGAGCAAAACTTTGACGGTTCCGGCCTACCGGCAGGTTAGCACGGGCTGGGATTACACCTGCGCCGTCAAGGCTGACAACACTCTGGCCTGTTGGGGTGGCAACGATTCCGGCAAAGCCACCCCGACCGCCGGAAGCTTCAAGCAAGTCAGCGAGGGCTATGGCCACGCGTGTGCCCTCAAGGCGGACAGTTCCCTAACCTGTTGGGGATCGAACGACCAAGGCCAAGCCAACCCGCCGACCGGTCGCTTTAAGCAGGTCAGCGCGGGCGCGAGTCACAACTGCGGCCTCAAGGCTGACAACACCCTGACCTGTTGGGGCTATAACGGTCAAGGCCAAGCTACCCCGCCAGCCGGAAATTTCCAGCAGGTCAGCGCGAGCTGGTACCACACCTGCGCCCTCAAGGCTGACAACACCCTAGCCTGCTGGGGGGATAACAGTAAAGGCCAAGCCGCCCCGCCAGCCGGGAGCTACAAGCGGGTCAGCGCGGGTGTGTACCATACCTGCGCCCTCAAGGTGGACAACACTGTGGCCTGCTGGGGGAATAATTCTTGGGGCCAACTTAACACACCGACCGGAAATTTCCAGCAGGTCAGCGCGGGCTATGACTACGCCTGTGCCCTGAAGCTTGACAACACTCTGGCCTGCTGGGGGCGTAACGATTCTGCTCAAGCCGTCCCGCCGAGCGGAAGCTTCAAGCAGGTCAGCGCTGGCGGGTACCACACCTGCGCCGTCAAGGCTGATAACACTCCGGCTTGCTGGGGTAATAGCAGCTATGGCCAAGCCACGCCGCCGACCGGGAACTTCAAGCAAGCCAGCGCGGGTGGGTACCACACCTGCGCCGTCAAAGCTGACAACTCCCTGGGCTGTTGGGGTGATAACAGTAACGGTCAAGCCTCTCCTCTAGCTGGGCGTTTCCAGCAGGTCAGCGCTGGCTATATTCATGCCTGCGCCCTCAAAGCAGACAACACCCTGGCCTGCTGGGGTGCCAACCTTTACGGCCAAGGTACCCCGCCGGTCGGGAGCTTCAAGCAAGTCAGTGCGGGCCAGTACCACACTTGCGCCCTCAAGACGGCGAATACCCTGGCCTGCTGGGGTCGTAACAATCACGGTGAAGCAACCCCCCCAATAGGGAGCTTTCTGCAGGTCAGCGCGGGTGGTAATAGCTATTTAGAGGGCCACACCTGTGCCCTCAAGGCGGACAACACCCTGGCCTGCTGGGGATGGAACAGTTACGGCCAAGCAGCACCGCCTGCCGGAAGTTTCCAGCAGGTCAGCGCTGGCGGATACCACACCTGCGCCGTCAAGGTGGACAATACCCTGGCTTGCTGGGGGGATAACAGTAAAAGCCAAGCTACCCCGCCAACCGGGAGTTTCCAGCAGGTCAGCGCGGGCTGGAATCACACCTGCGCCCTCAAGGCGGACAATACTCTGGCCTGCTGGGGGGACAACAGTAAAGGCCAAGCCAAACCGCCAACCGGGAGTTTTAAGCAGTTGGACGGGGGAAGCGACTTTAATTGCGCCGTGCGTGCGGACGGCTTCATAGCGTGCTGGGGGAGCCAGGCCAGGTAACCCTGGCAAAGAGCAGCCAGCGTAGCCCGGATGGAGCTTGCGGAATCCAGGATGATCGGAGCCGCGAAACCCCGCATTCCGCTGCGCTTCATGCGGGCTACATTCTGCGCGGGCCGTTCACAACCTCCAGGTTGGGAACACGATCTTGGAAGCTCCCGCGTCCCCAAACCGATAAGGCAAAAGCCGGGTGGGCAAACAGCTCCATCGTTTGCCCTCCCGGAATCCTGCTTGCCTGTATATGCGCTTGCATATACACTGCCAGACATGAACACTTGGGACGAGGCTAAACGCCGCCGTAATTTGCAAGACCACGGCATCGACTTTTTCGACCTGGAAGGCTTCTTTTCCGGCGATTTGCTGACCCGCGAGGATACCCGCGAAGCCTATGGCGAACGGCGCTATCAAAGCATCGGCGTGTTCAAACGGCGTCGCGCTGTTCGTGGCGTGGACTCCACGCGGCGAAGAAGGCGACATTGCCCATCTTATTTCGGCCAGAAAGGCAGTAAACCATGAATATCAAGCGTGGTCGCGGCGTTACCGAAAGGGCCGCTAAAGGCGAAACTGATTGGAATCAGCTCAAGGCATTGCCAGACAACGAGATTGCCTTGACTGACGAGGCTCCAGGCACGACGCCTGAGGATTGGGCGGACGCGGTGGCGCACCGTGGCCTGCCGCTCCCGCCACGCAAGACGCAAATCGCTTTACGCATCGATGAGGATGTGTTGGCTTGGTTTAAGGCGCAAGGTGCCGGCTATCAAACCCGCATGAACGCAGTGCTTCGAGCATTCCGTAATGCCCACGGGGAGAGATGATGCTTTGTGGATTGAAGTCAGCGTAGCCCAGAGGGAGCCTGCGGAATCCGGGATGATCGGAGCCGCGAAACCCCGCATTCCGCTGCGCTTCATGCGGGCTACATTTTGAGATGGGCACTGGAGGCCAGACGATGACAAGAAGCCTGTTTGCGGAAATCGCCGAGGGCTTTGACGCCTTGGCCGAGGCGCGGCAAGGCTTGCGAACTTTGAAAACCCACGCGGTGGAGGCGAAGCCTGCGGCGCAGGTGGATGCCGCCGAGTGGGTGGCTTTGCGGGAGCGGCTGGGGCAGATTTGAGCGGGGCGTGGTGCCGGGCAAAAAAACAGGGGCGCAACCGCGCCCCTTTTTGTCATTCTGCCAAAGAAAGCGCTCGATCATTCCAACAGCGGCAATTCCTGCCCGGCGGCTTCGTCGGCCTCGGTTTCAATAGTCTGCTCTTCGATCAAGGCCACCACGCCGTTGGAGGCGAACAGCAGGCCGTTGCGGAAGTATTGGCAGGCATTGAGCGGGTCTTTCTGCTTCATCAGCACGTCGCCCATCAGTTGGAAGGCTTCGACGCTGGGTTCCGCCGCCAGGCTGGACTTGAGGTAGGACTTGGCCTTTTCCAGCCGGTTGGCGCGCAGCGAGAGCTTGCCCAGCACCCGCAGCAGGATGGCGTCGCTGGGATGGGCGGTGGCCCAGCCTTCCGCCGTGCCGAGTTGCTGTTCGGTGTCGGGCATGTGGATGCAGCCGTACAGCACCAGCAAAGTCTCGCTCCATTCCTTGGCCAGCGCCTGGCGCACCAGCGGCTCAATCTCGACTTCCGCGCCGGCCTCGATCATCGCGGCGTAGTACAACTGCTGGATGCCGCTGGATTTGCGGATATGCTCGGGGATTTCCAGCCACAGGTTGCGCAGCGCGATGGCGTCGCGGGTGTCGGCTTTTTGCTTGATGAGGGCGCTGTAGGTTTCCGTTTCCAGCAGTTTGATCTCCGCCTCCAGCATGACTTTGTTGGCATGCAGGCTGGGAATCAGCCGGCTCAGGCCTTCCCAGTCTTCGGCGCGGGCGTAGGCTTGGTGCCTCAGCTTCAACACGGCGGCATGGCTGGGTGCGATCTTGTCCAACTGGGTCAGGCTTTCCAGCGCTTCTTCAAACTGTTTGTTGGAAAGTTGGAGCTCGGCCTTGGTCAGTCCGATGGCCAGTTCGGCCTCCGGCATGGTTTCCTGGGCCATTTTGAGGTATTCGTCGCGCTGTTCCACCGCGCCGCGCGAATGGGCGGCGCGGGCGGCGGTGAGGTAGTTGATCAGCGGCACGCCGCTGTTGGCGGCGTGGCGGATCAACTGCTTCTCGGCCTTTTCCCAGTTGCCTTCGGCGGATTCGATCAGCCCATTCAGCAAGGCTTCTTGCGAGCGCTTGCTGCGCTGTTCGTGGCCGCGCTTTTTGAGGATCTTGGGCAGGCGCACGGCGGTGACGACTAGGCGGATGGCGAAATAGAGCAGCAAAAAGGCCAGCACCAGCACGACGGAGGTCAGCAGCAGCGTGCTTTCGACCGACCATTGTCCGATGCCGACGATGACGTAGCCGGAGCCGCCGTGGGTCGCGAGGTAGCGCAGCGCCGCAAACGCCGCGCCCAGGGCGACGAAAAAGCCGATTAGGAGGAGTAGTATCCGTCTCACGGCCTGGCTCCCTCTTCTTCCGGCAAGGGTTCCGCCACGGGCAGCTTTTCGCTTTCGACGGCGGGCTGCGGCGGGGCGGGGGCCGGCGGCGGTTGCACGGGCAGGGGCGCTTCAGGGAGCTTTTCGATTTTGGCGGGCTTCTCCTGCTTGCCTGGTCGTCCCTTTTCCGTTTCCAGGCGCAATTTTTCAATGTTGCGCAACAAGCTCAAGGACTGGCTGACATCGGGGAACGGGACATGGAGTTGCAGGCCCTGCAGGCTTTTGAGGTCTTCTGCCAGGCTGCGGGTCAGCGCCGCCTCGGGGTCGAAGTTTTCCGCCAGCCAGGCCAGGGCGGAGTCCATATTGGTCTTGTACAACTCGTCGTCGCCGCGCAACAGGGCCGCGCGGCTCATTTCCAACTTAAGCAGCAGCACTTGGCGCAGCGCGGCCACTTCCTCGGGAAGCAGGATGGCCTGCACTGGGCGGTCGGTGTGGCGGATGGTCACCAGGCCTTTGATGTCTTTGGCCACATTGGACGTCCAGCCGCTGTTTTGCTGCTCGGCCTCGGTGGGTTTGGATGCCGGTTGGTGGTCTTCTTTAGACCTTTCCGAATGGGGCAGGAACAGGGGGAGTTCCTTGACCTTGCCTTCCAACACCAGCAGTTTCGCCGACACGCCGACGATGTCCGGCGGGTTGAATTCCTTGAGCAGATTGATTTCTTCGGCCAGCGCTTCGCGGACTTTGAAGGCGGCGGGGTCGCCGCTGTCGAGCAGCCGCTGGTCGGCGGCTTCCATCATGACGATCACCGCCTTGACGTCGCCGACCAGATGCAGTTTTTGGTTGGCCACGCTGAGCAGGTATTCGGCGTCCGCCACCATGATGTCGCCGCGGTTCTGGTTCAAATGCCGCTGGATGTGGTCAATGGCCCCGCCCAGTTCGGTGCGCAGCGTGTCAATCTGGCCGCTCAGCGCGGCGTCTTCTTTGCTGAGGTCGAGTTCAAAATCCTTTTTTTCAGTGGTGGTCGCCGTCTGCACATTGACGACCTCTTGGCGGATCGTCTGCATATCGGCTTCCAAGCGGCTGATCTGCCCTTGCATGTCCAGCACCCGCTTGTCGCCCTTGTCCAGCCCGCTGCCTAGGCTTTCTTGTTGCGAACGCAGTTCGTGCAACAGGAAAACGCCCGCGCCCACGAGAACCAGCACGAACGTCAAGGCGCCATAGCCCATCCAGGCGCCCGCGCTGCGTTTCTTGTTCTTGAGGGGCTTGTCCGCACCGGAGTCCCCGATGTCCGCCGTTGCGAAATCTTGCTCCGCGTCTGGCGTGAATTGTTTATCCTCGTCGACCAATGCTCTATCCCCGTGGTTGGTGTGTTTTGATAAGTGCGCGCCCGATGCGGAGCACCGCATCGAAAATGTCCAGATCGCCCGCCTCCGCCGCGATCACATGGGCGCAACCCAGTTCCCGGGCCTGTTTGGCCAGGCGCTCGCCGATGACGACCATGGGCGTGCGCAACAACAATGCCTGGTCGGCCCCTGCCATCAGCCGCGCCAGCGTGGCCAGGGCTTCGCCGCTGGTCACCGTCGTCACGTCGATGCCGCCGGCCCGCCAGCGGGCTAGCAAGCCGGGCATGTCCACAACGGCAGGGACGCGCCGGTAAACCTCGGCGTATTCCACGACAGCGCCGCGCGTCCGCAGGGCCTCGGCCAGCAGCTCGCGCCCGCCAGCGCCCCGCACGATCAGAAACTTCAACCCGGACACCTCCGCCCATTCCGCTTCGGCCAGCAGCGCTTCGCTATTAAACTGCTGTTTTGGCTTCAGGTCTACCTCGACGCCTTTTTCGGCGAGCGCGCGCGCGGTGGCGAGGCCGATGGCGGCGATTTTCGCCTGGCAGCCTTCAAGCCATTGGACCCCTAGCAAATCGAAGGCGCAACGCACGGCGTTGGCGCTGACGAAAACCAGCCAGTTCGGGTTTTCCTTCCTGCCCAGGCGTCGCGGGCCTTCCGCGTCCTTCGCCACCGGCTCGATGTCCAGCAAGGGCGTCAATATCGCCGTGCCGCCGCTGTCTTCAATCAGGCGTTGCAAGGTTCCGGCTTGTCCGGCAGGCCGGGTGACGAGGACGCCGAAGCCGGGTGGCAGATCCGCCATCGTTGTTTATGCGTAAAGCTCGCGCAGGATGCGGTCCGCACCGTTGCGCAACAATTCTTCGGCCAGCGCGATGCCGAGTTCGCGCGCGCTTTCGCTGGGGCCTTCGATTTCTCCCCGGATCATCTGCCGACCGTCGGGCGAGCCGACGAGTCCGCGCAATCGGAGCCTGCCGTCGTCAAGCTCGGCAAAGCCGGCGATGGGCACTTGGCAGCCGCCTTGCAAACGCTCGTTCATGGCCCGCTCCGCCGTCACCCGCAGAGCCGTTTCCTCGTCGTGCAGGCTGCGCACCCATTGGTTCATCGAGGTGTCGGCGGCTCGGCATTCGATGCCGATGGCACCCTGGCCCATGGCGGGCAGGCTGGTTTCTGGCGGCAAGGCTTCGGTGATGCGGCTTTGGAATCCCAACCGCTTGAGCCCGGCGGCGGCCAGCACGATGGCGTCGAACTCGCCCGCGTCAAGCTTGGCCAGGCGGGTGTTCACATTGCCGCGCAGGCTGATAATTTCGCAAGCGGGGAGTCGCTCCTTGATCTGGCATTGCCTGCGCAGGCTGGAGGTGCCTATTTTCGCATGGGGCGGCAACGCTTGAAAGGAAGGGTAGCGGCTGGAGACCAGCGCGTCGCGCGGATCTTCGCGCCGCAGGATGGCGGCCAGGTGCAAGCCTTCCGGGAACTCCACCGGCACATCCTTCATCGAGTGGACGGCGATGTCCGCTTCTCCGTCCAGCATGCCTTGCTCGAGTTCTTTGACGAACAGCCCTTTGCCGCCGACTTTCGCCAGCGGGGCGTCGAGCAGCTTGTCGCCGCGCGTGACCATCGTCACGAGTTCGGTGGCAAGCCCCGGAAAGGCCGCACGCAGACGCTGCGCGACATGTTCCGCCTGCCACAGGGCCAAAGGGCTCTTGCGGGTGGCGATACGGATGACTTCCTGCGGCATGGATCGGGTTTTCCAAAAAGCCTAAAAAGGCGCTCATTGTAACAGATCATCCGACCCGCCGGCCCAAGGGATTATTCCGCTTTGCCCAGCCGCTTCAAATGGGCGCGCAGTCCGGGCAGGCACCGCCGGCTGACATCCAAAGGCTCGGCCAGTCCGCGCAGCCACAACTTGCCGCCGCCCCAGTGGCTGGTTTCCAGCCGCTCAATGCGGCTGGTGGCGACCAGCGCGTTGCGGTGGACACGCAGAAAACGGCCGCCGAACTCCTGCTCAAGGGATTTCAAGGTGTCCTCGATCAACGCTTCGCCGGTCAGCGTCTTGGCGGTGGTGTATTTTTGATCGGAGTGGAAATAGAGTATCTCCGCCAAAGGGATCAGCCTGACCTCGCCACAGCGTTGCGCGCAAATGTACTCCCGCACGGCGTCCGCCTCGGGCAGGAGCGCGTCCAGACGTTCCCAGTTGCCCTGGGTGAACCGTTGCGTCCTTGCCAGCGCCGCCGTCAAGCGCTCCTGCCGCACCGGCTTGAGGAGGTAATCGCATGCCGCCACTTCAAAGGCTTGCAAGGCGAAATCGTCATGGGCCGTGACGAAGATCACCGCCGGCCCTTCAGGCAGCTTGGCCAATTCGCGGGCGCAGCGGATTCCATCCAGCCCCGGCATGTTAATGTCCAGCAGCACCACGTCAGGTTTGAGCTTGATGGCCAGGCCCAAAGCCTCGAAGCCGTTGGTGGCCTCGCCGACCACTTCGGCACCGCTCGCCGAGTCCAGCACCAGATCGCGCAGCCGTTCGCGGGACAGCGTTTCGTCATCGGCCAGCAATATTCTCATCGTCTACGCCTCGTCGTATAAGGGATGATGATGCGCGCCTGGTAGAAGCCCTCGGCCATGCTGACCGTCAGCTTGCCCTCGTCGCCAAAAAAACTTTGCAGGCGCAGGCGCAGGTTTTCCAGCGCGCTTCCGTTGCCTGGCCGATCCATGCGTTCGCCCTTGTCCGACAGGGAGTTGCGGACGGTCAGGATGATTTTGTTTTTTTTATAGAGTTGGCAGGCGATTTCCAGCTTGCCGCCTTTCGCGCAGGGTTCGATGCCGTGGTAGACGGCGTTTTCAAGCAGCGGTTGCAGGCTTAGCAGCGGAATCAGCGCGGCCAGCACATCGTCGTCCACTATCCAGGCGACCTGCAGGCGTTCGCCTAGGCGCTGCCGTTCGATGTTCAAATATTGCCGCGACAACAAAAGTTCTTCTTCCAGCGTGGTCAAGAGGACGTCTTTGCGCAAAATCGCGCGAAAAAGTTCGGCCAGATCCAACGTCAGCTCCTCGGCCAAGGCGGGGTCGCGCCGGGTCAGGCTGGCGATGGCATTCAAGCTGTTGAATAGAAAGTGCGGCTTCATCCTCGATTGTAAAGCCTCCAGCCGGGCGGAGCCCTCGGCCCTGGCCTGTAGTCGGCGGAGGTATTGGATGTATTGATAACGCAAACCCACGGCCGTCACCAGCGCAGTCAGGACGGAATTGCCTAGCAGCTCAAATAGCAGATTGCCCTTGTTGGCCGGGAACTCCCAGGTTTCTTGGGACAAGGCGTCCACCAGCCAAGTCATCGCCAGGCTCGCCTCCAGCGCGACGACGAACACGCACAAGCCGGCGGTCACCGCTTGCATGCGGTCCAGCTTGCGGGCGACGATAGCCAACACAGCCTGGCTGCTTAAGACGACCCATAGGATGAATAGTGAGTTTAAGCCCAGGTCGGACCAGAACATGTCCGGCGAGGACACCTCCGCCAGGGTGTACGTCAGCGCAAGTAGCTCACCCAGCAACAGCAGCATCAAGGTCGTCGCCAGGCTGCGGAAATCGGGCAAATAGCGCTCCTGCCCGTTCATGGCCTGCAATCCGGTCGAGGTCTGTGCTTTTGTTTTCACGCTATCGGGTTCTTTGAAAAACCGCTATCATGCGCTTTTTTTAACGCACACCAAAGGCGCAAAGCATGCAGGTTTCGGCCCAGAAAGTGGTTTTCATCCATTACACCCTCACCAACGACGACGGCGAAGTCATCGACAGCTCCGAAGGTCATGCGCCTTTGGCCTATATCCATGGCGAGGGCAATATCATCCCCGGCCTGGAAAACGCCCTGCTCGGCAAGTCCGCGGGCGACACGCTGAAAGTCAGCATTCCGCCGGAGGAGGGCTATGGCCTGCGCGACGACGATCTGATCCAGGCCGTGCCGAAAGCGGCGTTCCACGGCGTCGATGAAATCCTTCCCGGCATGCAGTTCCACACTGAAACGGCGGAAGGCGGGCAACTGGTCACCGTGCTGGAAGTCCAGGAGGATGTGGTCATCCTCGACGGCAACCACCCGATGTCCGGGCAGACTTTGAACTTCGATGTCGAAGTGACCGAAGTCCGCGACGCGACGCTGGAAGAGCTGGCCCACGGCCATGTGCATGGCGAAGGCGGGCACCACCACTAAAGCCCCCGGTACAAGCTGCCGCTTCAACTTTGGCGACCAGCGCGAACGCTTCGCGCTGGTGGGGGGAAATGGTCAATTCGCGTCTGATGGAAGCGGCAATGCCGCGGCCACCCCGATTAAAAGCCTCCTACGCCTGGTCAACGAGATGCGCCCACAGGTCGTGCTCGTCGGCCTCCTCGATCTCCACCTCGACGAAATCGCCGACTTGCAAATGCGTCGCCCCGTCGATGAACACTTGCCCGTCGATTTCCGGCGCGTCGGCGCGGCTCCTGCCCACGGCGCCTTCCTCCACGACCTCGTCGACCAGCACGGTTTCCCGCCGCCCGACCTTGGCCTGTAGCCGGTCTTCGCTGATTTGCGCCTGCAATTCCATGAACCGGGCCAGCCGTTCCTCCTTGACTTCTTCCGGCACCGCGCCGGGCAGATCGTTGGCCGCCGCGCCGGCCACCGGCGAATAGGCGAAGCAGCCGACCCGGTCTAGCTGCGCCTCGTCGATAAAATCGAGCAGATCCTCGAAATCCTCGTCGGTCTCGCCGGGGAAGCCCACTATAAAGGTGCTGCGGATCGTGATGTCCGGGCAGATGGCCCGCCAGGCGCGGATGCGCTCCAGATTGTCCTCGCCCGACGCCGGGCGCTTCATCAGTTTTAAAATGCGCGGGCTGGAATGCTGGAACGGGATGTCCAGGTAAGGCAGGATTTTCCCTTCCGCCATCAGCGGCACCACCGCGTCCACCTGCGGGTAGGGGTAGACATAATGCATCCGCACCCAGATCCCCAATTCGCCCAGCGCCTGGGCCAAATCCAGAAAGCGGGTTTTCAATGGCCGGCCTTCCCAGAAGCTGGTGCGGTATTTCAGATCGACCCCGTAGGCGCTGGTGTCCTGCGACACCACGAGTAGCTCTTTCACCCCCGCCTTGGCCAGCCGCTCCGCCTCGCCCATCACCTCGCCGATCGGTCGGCTGACCAGGTCGCCGCGTAGCGAGGGGATGATGCAGAAGGTGCAGCGGTGGTTGCAGCCTTCGGAAATTTTCAGATACGCATAATGGCGCGGCGTCAGCTTGACGCCCTGCGGCGGCACCAGATGCGTGAACGGGTCGTGCAAAGGCGGCAGATGCTCATGCACCGCGTTGACGACCTCTTCATAGGCATGCGCCCCGGTGATTTTCAACACCTGCGGATGGCGGTCGCGGATTTCCTGCTCGCGCGCGCCCAGGCAGCCGGTGACGATGACCTTGCCGTTTTCGGCCAGCGCCTCGCCGATGGCATCCAGCGACTCCTCCACGGCGGCGTCGATGAAGCCGCAAGTATTCACGACCACCAGGTCGGCGTCCTGGTAGGAAGGCGTCATGTCGTAGCCCTCGGCGCGAAGCTGGGTCAGAATGCGTTCGCTGTCGACCAGCGCCTTGGGGCAGCCTAGGCTGATGAAACCGATGCGGGGAGTATTCATGGAGCTCTATGGAGTCGGAAAAAGCGGGTATGTTACCCGAAAAGGCACGACCACCGTCGTATTCAAGCCCTGTAGCAAATCGCATTGCAAATCCAGCAAAAAAGGGATTTTGCCTTGCTGGCTGGGCTCCGGATTGGGATAGACATCGAACTGGGCCATCAGAAACTCCGCCAGCCGTCGCTGAACACGCCGTGCTCGTCGACAAACCGGTTGTAAGCGGCGATGGCCTCGCGGTTCTCCTCCAGCCACTTTTCCTGCTTTCTGGTCTTCACCAGTTCGGCGAGGTGGGCTTCAAAGGCTTGCGACAGATTGATGTCCAGCGCCTTGGCTTCGCGCAGTAAATCCGCGTTGATGGACAAATTGGTGGCTTTCTTGGGGGCGGGCTGGGCGGACATGGCTGGCTCCTTTGCGAGATATGCGCATAGATTGTACGCATCACTCGTAAAAGGCAATTTTTTCTAGCGGCAGCCCCAATGCCGCGCAGACTTCGCAGACCGGGCGATCTTTCCAATGGCGGGCATGGTTCGCACTCGTCATGAACGAGCGCGGCAGCATCGCGTCCACGTACAGCCTGCCCAGCAAATGGTCGGTCTCATGCTGGAGAATCCGCGCCAGCCAGCCTTCGGCCTCGACCACACGGGGCTCGCCGTTCCCGTCCAGCGCTTCGACGCGCACCTTGGCCGCGCGCGGCACCAGGGCGGTGAAGCCCGACACGCTCAGGCAACCCTCGAAAAATATCTGCGGCGTCGGATCGATGACGCTCAACACCGGATTGATGATGACTTGGAACGGCACCGGCACGCGGCCCCGCTCGGCCAGTTGCGCGGCGGGAATCGCCTGCTGGTATTCGGCGCGGTCTTCGATGATCGCCAGTTGCAGGCCCAAGCCTACTTGCGGCGCGGCCAGGCCCACGCCCGGCGCGTCGCGCAGCGTGCCGCGCATCGCGGCGATCAGCCTTTGGATTTCGGAGCTGCGGATTTCGGGGATAGTCAGCGGCCTGGCCGGTGCGCGCAACACAGCCTCGCCGGCTTGGCGGAGTTTTAGCAGGGTTTCGGTCATTTCAAATGTGCGTCGCAGGATGATTGCCCGTGTGATGGCGGCGGAGCTTCCGCCAAAACTTGCCTTGCGGGCGGCGGCTTAGGCCACCTCCACATCGCCCACCGCCTCAATGAAGCGGCTGCGCTGCTCGGCGGCTTTTTGCCAGTCTGTGGGAGTGAGGCTGGCAAATGCCTCCGCCACGAATTTATACTCGACGGCTTTTTGCCATGGCCGCTCTGCGGCGGTATTTCTGGCAAACCCGGCTTGCAGGTCTTCCGTCTGTTTAATGTTTTGTTCCATCTCATCAAGCTTGTTCTGCGCGTCGGCCCTCTCCACAAAGAACTCCATGCCAATCCGGCCATTCTTGAGCTGTTCAAACTTCGCCAAATCCAGCACCCATTCCTTGCGAAACTGATAAATCGCGCTAAGGGCGACCAGGATATGTTCGTCAAAAGCCTTGTCTTCTCTGGGCGCCATGGATTTGGCAGCCGAAGCCTGTTTGCGGAGGGGCCAGGGAGGCCAAACTCTCGGCACGTCTTTTTCACGAGGCCGGTAGCGCATGGCAAGAAACCGCACCCAGTTAAGGTAGCGCTTCACCATGCGCGGCGTCGGGCAACTGGCGGCAATCAGCGGATGCCAGGTTTTCAGCGCCTGCACGAAAGCATCGGAATCCTGGGCCAGATTGACCGGACTGCGCAACAATAGCATCAACCCCAGCGCGAGCAGCAGCCCTGCCGGCGCCGTCCAGGCCAGAGCCCGCAACGGCGAGACATCCGCCGCGCCCGACGTGAAGACCGGCCCTTCATAATTGTGGGTTTCGGGCCTTCGGCCTGGCTCTTGCCCGGCTCCGGCAGGCTCCTGCAGCGGGCCGACAAACTCCGAGGGCGCGGCTTTCCGCCGTTTCAACACTAATTCCGCGGCGTTGTCCTGGTCGCCAAGCTTCCCCAGTACCAAGCCTTTTTCCAAAGCCTCCGCGCTGGCCCGTAGTAGCAATTGTTCACCGCCGCCCATGTCTGGCTTGCCGGCGCTGTCGGGCGGCTTGGGTGTGAGGCCGATGTTGACCGCGCCCCCGTTCGCCTCGACCAGCTTCAAGTCGAAGGCGGATGGCAGCTGGATTTCCTCCAGCGGCGTATTAAGTTCCGCCGCCCTGTTGATTTTTACGCTAACCCAGTCTAAATCCTGGCCGATTTGCGGCGCCAGCCAGCGTCCCCAGCCCGCGCCAAACGCCACAAAACCGAGCAGCAGCAAGGCATGGCGATACTGCCACAGCCTGCTCCAGGCGCCTTCCCACCAGCTTGCGAGACGGTTGCCTGGTTCTTGCCAGGCTTTCTCGTCCGGCAGCAGCCGCAAAGATCCGCCGGCGTCCATCTTCGGCAACGGCACTTCGATGTTGATGAGCTTCTGCAAATATTTTCGGGCGAATTCGACGCGGTGGATTTTTTCATCCGCGCCGTAGTTATGCTCCTCGGCCAGTTCTTTGAAGCCCAGGCCGACGCAAGTTTCCACCCATTCGCGGGCCATGCCCAGTATGATAAAACAGTCGCCGGAACTGACCAGGAAATTGACGCATTCCAACACCTCCAGCACATTTTCCTTGCTGCACCGGTCCAGGTCGTCGATGAAAACGACCAACCGGCCCGGTGCCAGGGCTTTTGCCACGTCGGCGAATTCCTTGGCGAACTCATAACGGGCACCGGGTTCGATGGGCTTGCGTTGGGCCACGCCGGAGGATACGGTCGCAATCAGCTTGGCCGGGTCAAGTCCGAAGCCATTGATGGCGGTGAAAAATGAGATGAGCGCCGTCACCAGCACGCCGAACCCGCCAAACAGCGGCAACATGGCTTTCAGGCTGTCGGTGTTGATCTTGAGTTGTGACCAGCGCTCCGCCGCGAGCAGTTGCTTGAAATGTCCGAAATCGGCGTAGAGGTAAGCCAGGCTGCCGCTGAACAGCATCAGCAGCATGATTAACAGCAGGCTATGGCGCAAGCTGCGAAGCCTCAGCAGGTTCCAGCGAAATTCCAGCCCTGACCTGCTCAACCAGGGCGGGATGGCCTGGGCGCGGATATTGGCGAACAGCGAGGCCAGCAACTGCTCGCCTTTTTGATGGTGCCAGGCGTTGAACCACACCGTGGTGAAGCCTGCCCGCCGCAAATCCTCCCGCAATAAATTCATCAGCGAACTCTTGCCCGAGCCCCATTCGCCGGTCACTGCCACCGTCAAGGGTGGCAGGGTTTTGGGGTTGCGCAGGAAGCGCGAAACCCCGGCGGCGATGTCGGCGTAGTTCAGCGGGTCGGCGTCTCCGGATTGCAAGGGCCGGTCCGAGGCCAGCATGTCGGCCACGCTGACTTCCTTTTGGCCTTCTTGGGGCTTGCGGGTTCCCAGGCTGGCCAGGATCACCGCGAGCAGACAGACTGGCCAGTACCACGGGGCGGGGTAGCGATGGTAGGGGGCGGGGAGCCATGTTTTGCCGCCATCCGCCGTGGTCAGCAGGGTTAGCTTTTGACCTGTCGCCCAGCCGTACAGGCCGTTGCCCAGCAAGGTCACGCCATAAAGATCCGCGTCGGTTCCACTGGTTTGTGGGTTCCAGTTCCGCCCGCCGTCGGTGCTGGCGAGGATCGTGCCGTGTTTCCCTACCGCCCAGCCGTGTTGGCGGTCGCTGGCGAAAGCGATGCTGAAAAGGTGCTGGGTGGTTCCGCTGGCTTGCGGGTTCCAGCTTCGCCCGCCGTCGGTGCTGGCGAGGATCGTGCCGTTTCTCCCCGCCATCCAGCCGTGTTGGCCGTCGGCGGCGAAGGTGACGCCGAAAAGATCCGCTTGGGCGGCGCTGGTATGTCGATTCCAGTTCCGCCCGCTGTCAGTGGTGGTGAGTATTGTGTTGTCATTGCCTACGGCCCAGCCGCGCAGGCCGTCGACGGCGAAGGCGACGCCCCAAAGGGTTGTGTCGGTTCCGCTGGCTTGCGGGTTCCAGTTTCGCCCGCCGTCGCTGCTGGCGAGGATGGTGCCGTTTCTGCCCACCAGCCAGCCGCGCTGCCCGTCGGGGGTGAAGGCGACGCCTTCAAGGTATTCGTTGGTTTTGCTGGCTTGGAGATTCCAGCTTTGCCCGTTGTCGGTGCTGGTGAGAATCATGCCATTTGACCCTACGGCCCAGCCGTGCTGGCTGTCGGCGGCAAAGGCGACATCGGAAAAGTATTCGCTTCCGCTGGCTTGCGGGCTCCAGTTTCGCCCGCCGTCGCTGCTGGCGAGGATAGTGCCTTTATTGCCCACCGCCCAGCCGTGCTGGCTGTCGGCGGCGAAGGCGACGCTCTTAAGGTGTTCATGGGTTCCGCTAGCCTGGGGGCTCCAGCTTCGCCCGTTGTCACTGCTGGCGAGGATCGTGCCGTTTTCACCCACCGCCCAGCCGCGTTGGCCGTCGGCGGCAAAGAAAACGCCATTGAGGCGTGAGTTGAGCCTTTCAATTGGCGAAGGCGTCCAACTTCGGCCGCCGTCGTTGCTGGCCAGGATCGTGCCGCCCCCTCCCACCGCCAAGCCACTCTGGCCGTCACCGGCGAAAGCGACGTTGGAAAGCCAAAGCCCCCGGCCCGCTTCTTTGGCATTGGGTTTCCAGCTTCGTCCGCCATCGCTGCTGGCGAGGGCCGTGCCGTCCCCCCCCACCACCCAGCCGCGCAGACCGTCGGCGGTGAAGGCGACGCCATTCAGATGTTCCAGCGTTCCACTGGCTTGAGTGTTCCATGTTTCCCCGCCGTCAGCGCTGGCGATGATCGTGCCGTTTCCCCCCACCGCCCAGCCGCGCTGGCCATTGGCGGCGAAAGCAACGTCGGCAAGGTTTTCTTCAGTTCCACTGGCTTGCGGGCTCCAGCTTTGTCCGCCGTCGTTGCTTGTGAGGAGCGCGCCTTTATCGCCCACCGCCCAGCCGCGCTGGCTGTCAGCGGCGAAAAAAATCGCAGCCAAATTCGGCGGCGCTCCACCCGCCGGCAACTCGCCCCCCGGTGTTTGCGAGAAGGCAGGCGAGGGTGGGTTGGCCGTTATGTCCGCCTGTGTCCAGCTTCTGCCGCCGTCCTGGCTATGGACAATCAGCCCTTTATCGCCGACCGCCCAAATTTCGCCCGTGTCCGGTGTCACGAACACATCGTTCAAATTTCCCCCAATGCGGGGCAAGCGCTGAAATGCGTTTTGTTCCACAGGGTATAGCCACCATCCGGCGGCACTGAGCGGTTGCAACGGAAACAAACGGGGCGGTTGCAACCAGGCTCCAAGACTGCCGAGGAGGAACAGCGACAGCGCGGCGACGAACAGGACTGTGGCAGGGAAAGCCGGTTTGGCGGGCGTGGCGTGGGGGAGGGGCTGTGCGGACATCGGAAGGCTCCTTAACTTGGCTTACCAAGGTTTGCAGATAGTAACCGCCTTGCGTCAATGTCATTAACACTAGAAGGGTGCGAAGACGCAACGCGTAAAAGCCTTTGCGTTGCGTCTTGTCATGGAGTGTCTTTCATCCCCTGCGAAAGGGGCGCTAGCTCTGTAAACACATGCGATTACGGCAGCGCCACCGCCGCCTGCGCAACCCAGCCCGGCTTCCTATGCTCGACGACCACGGCGGTGTAGATGCCGCCGCGCACATTGAACTTGGCGGTGACGCGCATGAAATTGGGGTCGGTGGCGGCTACCAGATCGTCAAGGACGCGGTTGGTGACGGCCTCATGGAACGCGCCCTCGTCGCGGTAGGACCAAAAATACAGCTTCAGCGATTTCAACTCGACGCAGAGCAGGTCGGGCACGTACTCGATCAGGAACACGGCGAAATCGGGCTGGCCGGTCTTCGGACACAGGCAGGTGAACTCCGGGCAGTCGATGCGGATGGTGTAGTCGCGGCCAGGCTTCGGGTTGGGGAAGGTTTCCAGGGTTTTGCTGGGGGTTGTGGACATGGCTGGGTTCGGTGGGTCGGTTGATAAAAAAACGGTTTATGGTGGAACGGGTTTGAATCCGCGGACAATAGCGGCCAAAAGCTTGCATTGCAACCTGCGTGGATGCGCTTAAGTCGGCTATAATAGCCGTTCGTTCCCGCCCCAACCAGACGCCGTTTTGCTCCTTCCACGCTTGTTTCCCTGGATTTCCCCCTCTGCCGTCGCGGCGGCTTGCCTGCGCGCCCTGTAAATGCGCCTGGAAAAAGTCAAACTGGCGGGCTTCAAGTCCTTCGTCGATCCGACCACGATCCCGTTGCCCGGCAACCTGGTCGGCATCGTCGGCCCCAACGGCTGCGGCAAGTCCAATATCATCGACGCGGTGCGCTGGGTCATGGGCGAGAGTTCGGCCAAGCATCTGCGCGGCGAATCCATGGCCGATGTGATTTTCAACGGCTCGTCCACGCGCAAGCCGGTCGGCGTGGCCTCGGTGGAGCTGGTGTTCGACAACGCCGACGGCTCCGCGCCGGGCGAATATTCCAAATACCGCGAAATCTCGATCAAGCGCCAAGTCACCCGCGACGGCGTCTCGGCCTATCTCCTCAACGGCACGCGCTGCCGCCGTAAGGACATCACCGACATTTTCTTAGGCACCGGGCTGGGCGCGCGCAGTTACGCCATCATCGAGCAAGGCACCATCTCCCGCTTGATCGAAGCCAAGCCCGACGAGTTGCGCGCGGTGATCGAGGAGGCGGCGGGCATCTCCAAATACAAGGAGCGCCGTGGCGAGACCGAGACCCGCATGCGACACACCCAGGAAAACCTGGAGCGCCTGCAAGACGTGCGCGACGAGGTGGCCAAGCAAATCGGCAACCTCCAGCGCCAGGCCAAGAAGGCGGAAAAATACACCAGCTTGAAAGAGGACGAGCGCCGCCACCGTCTGCAACTGCTGGGCCTGCGCTGGCGCAAGTACGATCTGACGCTGAAACAGCACCGGGCGGTGCTGCTGGAATGCGAACAGCAGTTCCGCGAACTGGTCGGCGAAGACAACCGGCTGGTCGAGGCGCAGGCGCTGGCGAAGGAACGCCAAGAGAAATTGCAAAAATCCCTCAACGAGCGGCAAGGCCGTTTTTACGAGCTAGGCGCGGAAGTCACCCGCCTGGAGCAGGCCATCAAGCACGCCCGGCAAACCCGCGACGGCTTGGCCCGCGAGCGTGAGCGGATGACGGGTGAGCAGTCGCAGGCCCAGGCCCAGTTGGCGCAAGACCTCGAACAGATAGACTCGGTGCGCGAGGCCTTGGCGGAATTGGATGTCGAAATCCAATACGCCCGGCAGGCCGAGGTCGAAGCCGCCGCCGAGCGCCAGCAAGCCGAGGCGGCTTTGAAAGCCTGGCGGGCCGAGTGGGAAAAATTCCAAGCCGAGTTGGCCGTGTTCAAGGCCCGGGCCGACGTCGAGCGGGCGCGCATCCGGCAGATGGAAGACCAGCAGCGCCAGATGCGCGGCCGGCGCGAACGGCTGGCGCTTGAAAAGAGCGAAATCGACAACTCGCTGGCCGATGCCGACTTGGAAGCCTTGCAGGAACAGTTGGCGCTAGCCGAAGACGAGCACGGCGGCCTCCAGGCGCGGCTGGAGGAATTGTTGCGCCTGTCAAAAGAGGAGCGCGCCCGCGCCAAAGCCTGCCAGGAAGCCCTCAATACCGCGCGCGCCGAGTTGCACACCGCCCAAGGCAAGATCAGTTCTTTGGAATTGCTGCAACAACACGCCATGGGCAAGGATCGGGCGGCGCTGAAAGAATGGCTGCGCGTGGCCGAACTGGAACAAGCCAGCCGCCTCGCCGAACACCTGGACGTGAGCCCCGGCTGGGAGTCGGCGGTGGAAAACGTGCTGGGCCTGCATTTGGAGGCGGTTTGCGTGGACGACGCCGGGCAATACCTGCCGTTTTTGGATATGGGCGAGCATCCCGACTCGCTGGCTTTTTTCGAGACCCGCAAGCCTGGGCTGCCTGCCGACGGGGCCGATGGCGGCAAGCTGTTGGATTGCGTTCATTCCGCCTGGAATTTGAACCCCTTGCTGGGCGGCGTGCGCCGGGCCGACACCGTGCCCAGGGCGCGCGAAATCTGTCAAACCTTGGCCGAGCATGAGTCGGTGGTGACGCCGGACGGCGCCTGGATGGGGCCGGGCTGGCTGGTGGTGAAAAAGCCTGGCGACGGCAAGGCCGGGGTGTTGAAGCGCGAACGCGAACTGCGCGAATTGAAACTTAGCCGTGATAGCTTGCACCTTCAAGCCGGCGAGTTGGAGCAAAGCCTGGGCCTGGCGGAGGAGGGCACGCGGCAGGCGGAATTCGAGCGCGAGCAGCGCCAAGCCGAGGCCAACCGCCTGTCTTCTGAAATTTCCCGGCTGAAGTCGCAGACCAGCGCCGCCACCGCCCGTAGCGAACAGGCGCGCAAGCGGCTGCGCCAAGTCGTGTCGGAGCTGGACGATGTGGAGGACGGACTGCTGCACAATGCTGAGGAGACCGCCGAGGCGCGCGCGTTGTTGGATGACGCCGAACAAAGCCTGTCAGCGTTGGAACGCCAGTTCCAGGACAAGACGCTTCACCAGCAGGCTCTGGAACAGCGCGCCGCCGCTGCGGAAGCCGCCTTGAGGCTGGCCCATGACCAGGCGCATGCTTTGAAAAGCCGCGTCGACACGCTGAAATCGACCGAGGCGCTGACCCTCAAACATTTGGAGCGGGCGCAAACCCAGCTCGGCCAGACTGGCGAGCGCCTGGAAGAACTCAGGCGTCGCCTGGACGAGGCCGATCTGCCCATGGACGAGGAAGCGGCAAGCCTGGAGGACAAGCGCGGGCAACAGATCGTCGTGGAGCGCGAACTGGCCGACGCCCGCAAAAAATCCGCCGAGGCCGAGGCGGAAATCCGCTCCCTCGATGAACGGCGCATCGGCAAGGAGCGCGAATTGGAGGCGTTGAAAAAACGCCTGGAGCAGACCAAGCTGGACTACCAGGGCAACGAAGTGCGGCGGCAGACGGTGCAGGAACAGTTCGAAGAAATCGGCGCGAGCCCGGAGCAGGTGGTTCCGGGACTCCCCGACGACGCCGAGGAAAAAGAGTGGCAGCGGCGCGTCACCCAGTTGGCGGACGAAATCGCCCGGCTCGGGGCCATCAACTTGACCGCCATGGAGGAATATCACGAACAGTCCGAGCGCCTGAAAGTCCTCGACGAGCAGCGGCAGGATCTGGCCGACTCGCTGGCGACGCTGACCCAGGCCATCGAAAAAATCGACCGCGAATGCCGCGCCCGTTTCAAAGACACCTTCGACCGCGTCAACGCCGGCATCCAGCGCATGTTCCCCAAGCTGTTCGGCGGGGGCCAGGCCTATCTGGAAATGAGCGAGCGCGATTTGCTGGAGGCCGGCGTCACCATCATGGCCAGGCCGCCCGGCAAGCGCAACAGCTCCATCCATCTGTTGTCCGGCGGCGAGAAGGCGCTGACAGCGGTGGCTTTGGTGTTCTCCATCTTTGAATTGAACCCCGCGCCGTTCTGCCTGCTGGACGAGGTGGACGCTCCGTTGGACGACGCCAACGTCGGCCGCTTCAGCCAGTTGGTAAAAGAAATGGCGGAGAAGGTACAATTCCTCTTCATTTCCCATAACAAAGCCACCATGGAGATCGCCCAGCATCTGGCCGGCGTGACCATGAAAGAACCCGGCGTCTCCCGCATCGTCGCGGTGGACATCGATGCGGCCGTAGAACTCGCAGCACTATAGAGGCAAAACATATGGATCAATTGGATAGTGAAACGCTACGCTGGATTTTGGGGGCGGCCGGGGTGGCCATCATCGGCGGTGTTTACGTGTGGGGCCGCCACAAAGCCAAGTTGCTGGATTTCATCCACCAACGCGGCGAATACGACGAGTTGGACATTGGCGACGCGAGGCCCCAGGCGCCGCCGCAGCCGATCAGAACGAGCGGCGGCATCGCGGCGGCCATCAAAGGCGAAGACCCGCCCGTTTCCTTTGACGAATTGGACGACAATGAATATTTTTCCATGGACGAAGAGCCCGCGCCCGCCGCCGTGGACACCCCGCCTCCCCGCACATCCCCTTTGGGCGCGCCCTTTCTGATCCAGATCAGCGTGGTGGCCGGCGACGGCGAATTTTTTGACGGGATCGGGCTGCGCGACGCGCTGGAGGATGTGCGCCTGATCTACGGCGACATGGGCATCTACCACCGCTACGACCGCGACCTGCGCGTCCCTCTGTTCAGCGTCGCCAGCCTGGTCGAGCCCGGCACCTTCCCGGTCAAAGACATGGCCGGCTTCTACTGCCCCGGCGTGGTGCTGTTCTTCCAGCCGCCGCAAGTGGACAACCCGCTCGCCGTGTTCGACGACCTGGTCAGCACCTGCCATGAACTGGCCATGCGGCTCAATGGCGTGGAATGGGACGAAAAGCGCCAGCCGTTGACGTATGAGAAGATCGCCCAGATGAGGTCGAGGCTGATAGAGGTATATTGAGTCCTGTGTTAACGCGGAGTGTGTTCCCGCACCCCGCGCCCCGCGTCACTGCCATTATGATTCTTCACTGAGTACGCCGCGTTGGCGGCGACCAATGGAGGTAACAATGAACATGGCACTTTCCTTCATTCGTGGGAGCGCTTTCCACGCGCGACTGTCGATGTTTCCCGCAGATTCGGTCGCGGTTGGAAACCGCTCCCACGGGCCGGGCAGGCTTGGGTGTGGAGATGTTGTTGTGGCGATGGGATAACCGCCGGCCAAGCGACCCGGGCCGTTGGGAAAAAGCGGCGGTGGTTCTGATCGCCGCGCGAGTGGGGGCTGGGGACTTATTTCCTCGGCCAGGCTTGGTTGCCGGGTCAGGTCGGTTGGGCCTTTTACGACGATTCGCCGCGAGGCGCGGCTCCCACGGTCTGCCCAGCTTTGGCGCGAAGTGCTTCTTTATAGACCCTCCTGCCGCCAGGATTGCCTTTCGACAGGCTTCAGGCCCATAATCGACGCCAGTTCCAGCCTTGCCGCGCAAGGAATAGGATTTGCTTACATGAGGATACTTCCATGGGCGTTGTCTACCATAAAATCCGGCTTTCCAACCCTTACTATCCCGAGCAGGACGAACTCAGCGTCGAAGCCTGGGTGGACACCGGCGCGACGCATCTTTGCATCCCCGAGCACATCCCCTTGCAACTGCGCTTGACGGTTTTGAAAGAACGCGAAGTGGTGACGGCAGATGGTTTGCACAAGCTGGTCAGCTATGCCGGGCCGGTGAAGGTGTCCGCGTTGGGCCGGGATTGTTTTGTCGGGGCTTTGGTGATGGGCGACCAGGTGTTGCTGGGGGCCATTCCGATGGAAGACATGGATTTGGTGGTTCTGCCCCGTGAGCAGCGGATTTCAGTAAATCCGGAGGCTCCGAATATTCCGATGGCGTTGGCGAAGTAGTTTCACCGTTCCCACGCCCTGCGTGGAAACACAGACGGCGGCGTTTGTGCGCCGTGAGTGAAAATTTTTTTCTGATTATATAGAGACTGACATGCTAGAAGATTACCGTAAACACGCCGCTGAACGCGCGGCCGAAGGACTGGTTCCGAAACCCTTAAGCGCCGAGTTGACGGCGAAATTGGTGGAACTGGTTAAAAACCCGCCCGCCGGGGAAGAGGCTTTCCTGCTGGAGCTATTGGCCGACCGCGTGCCGGCCGGCGTGGACGAGGCGGCTTATGTGAAGGCCGGCTTCCTCGCCGCCGTCGCCCAGGGCGAGGCGCGCTCGCCGATTCTGCTGCCTGAGCGGGCGGCTGAATTATTGGGCACAATGCTCGGCGGCTACAATGTCCAGCCATTGATCGCCTTGCTGGACAATCAAACACTGGCCCCCATTGCGGCTAAAGGGCTGTCGCATACGCTGCTGATGTTCGACGCCTTCCACGACGTGCAGGAAAAGGCCGAGGCCGGCAATCCCCATGCCCAGGCCGTGTTGCAGTCCTGGGCCGAGGCGGAGTGGTACACCAGCCGCCCGAAACTGCCGGAAAAGCTCACCGTCACCGTGTTCAAAGTCGTCGGCGAAACCAACACGGATGATTTGTCCCCGGCCCAGGACGCCTGGTCGCGGCCCGACATCCCGCTGCATGCCAAGTCCATGCTGAAAGTGCCGCGCGAGGGCATCCACAACGCCGAGGCGCAAATCACCGAATTGAAAGCCAAGGGTTTCCCGGTGGCTTATGTCGGCGATGTGGTCGGCACTGGCTCGTCGCGCAAATCCGCGACCAACTCGGTGCTGTGGTTCACCGGCGACGACATTCCCCATGTGCCCAACAAGCGGGCCGGTGGCGTCTGCGTCGGCGGCAAAATCGCGCCGATTTTCTTCAACACCATGGAAGACTCCGGCGCGCTGCCCATCGAGTGCGACGTGACCGTGTTGAACATGGGCGATGTGATCGACATCCATCCTTACGAGGGCGTCATCCGCCAGCATGAAACCGGCGCTGAACTCACCCGTTTCACGCTGAAGACCGACATCATCCTCGACGAAGTGCAGGCCGGCGGGCGGATTCCGCTGATTATCGGTCGCGCGTTGACCGACCGCGCCCGCAAGAGTTTGGGGCTGGCCGCCTCGCCGGTGTTCCGCCGCGCCCAGGCGCAGGCCGATTCCGACAAGGGCTACACCTTGGCGCAGAAAATGGTCGGCCAGGCCTGCGGCGTCGCAGGCGTCCGCCCCGGCACCTATTGCGAACCGCACATGACCACGGTCGGCTCGCAAGACACCACCGGCCCCATGACCCGCGACGAGTTGAAAGACCTGGCCTGCCTGGGCTTTTCCGCCGACCTGGTGTTGCAGTCCTTCTGCCACACGGCGGCTTATCCTAAGCCGGTGGACGTGGAGACCCACCACACGCTGCCGGATTTCATCATGAACCGGGGCGGCGTCAGCTTGCGCCCCGGCGACGGCATTATCCATTCCTGGCTGAACCGCATGTTGCTGCCGGACACCGTCGGCACCGGCGGCGATTCGCACACCCGCTTCCCGATTGGCATCTCGTTCCCGGCCGGCTCCGGGCTGGTGGCCTTCGCGGCGGCGACCGGCGTGATGCCGCTGGACATGCCGGAATCGGTGCTGGTGCGCTTCAAAGGCCAGATGCGGCCCGGCATCACCTTGCGCGACCTGGTCCACGCCATACCCTACGCCGCCTTGCAGCGCGGCCTGCTGACCGTCGAAAAGAAGGGCAAGAAGAATGTCTTTTCCGGGCGCATCCTGGAAATCGAAGGCTTGCCGGATCTGAAGATCGAGCAGGCGTTCGAGCTGGCCGACGCCTCCGCCGAACGCTCCGCCGCCGCCTGCACGGTGAAGCTGAACCCTGAGCCCATCGCCGAATACCTGCGCTCCAACGTGACCTTGCTGCGCTGGATGATCGCCGAAGGCTATGGCGACGTGCGCACGCTGCAACGGCGCATCAAATCCATGGAAGGCTGGCTGGCCAACCCGGTGCTGCTGGAGGCCGACGCCGACGCCGAATATGCCGAGATTGTCGAGATTGACCTGGATCAAATCACCGAGCCTTTGCTGTGTTGCCCGAATGACCCTGACGATGTGAAACCTTTGTCGGCGCTGGCGGATACCCACATCGACGAAGTGTTCCTCGGCTCTTGCATGACCAACATCGGCCATTTCCGCGCCGCCGGCCGGCTGCTGGAGAAATTCGGCAAGCAGATCCCGAGCCGTTTGTGGGTCGCCCCGCCGACCAAGATGGACGAGTCGCAGTTGAAGGAGGAAGGCTTTTACGGCACCTACGGCAAGGCCGGGGCGCGGACGGAAATGCCCGGCTGCTCGCTGTGCATGGGCAACCAGGCGCGGGTCGCCGACAACGCCGTGGTGGTGTCGACTTCCACGCGCAACTTCCCCAACCGCCTGGGGAAGGACGCGCAAGTGTTCCTGGCCTCCGCCGAACTGGCCGCCGTGTGTTCGATCTTGGGCCGCATTCCCAGCGTCCAAGAATACATGGACTATGCTATTGAAATCGACGCCAAGGCGGAAGACACCTACCGCTATTTGAATTTCGACCAACTGCCCCAATTTACCCAGAAGGCGGACAAGGTCAAGGCGGAGGAGGCGGCCTGAGCTTAAGTTCCACCGTGGGTTTTATGTTTTGCAAGGGTCAGCGGCCCCCATCGCCGGATCGGGGGCCGAAGCCATGGCCGGCAGTCGTTAATTTGTCAGGAGAATCATAATGAAAATAGTGACAGCGAATATCTTGAAAAGCAGGATGGCGGAGCTTTTCCGGGAAATTGAAGCCACTGGCGAGGAAGTGCTGGTGACACACAATGGAGAAATCGTCATGAAGATCATTTCGTATCACCGGGAACTGGGCGGCATCGAATCGCGCGCTAACGAGCAGGGTTCATCTTCGTAGCCTTGGATGACAGGAGGCCATATGTCCGCTGCTGAAATGGCGAACGGCGCGGCAAGATCTGGGAATTCACGATTAAAGAACAGCGCCGCAAACTAGCCGATTTGTTGGATGAAAACCTCAGTTTCAGCTTGAAGCTTTGCTTGATTCAAACTAGGAACATAGTCGCCTGTCGCCTATGCTGATTATCACCATGCCCAATCTTTTCTCCCTGGCCGAACAGGCCTTAACGTCCCCCAATGTCGAAACCAAGCTCGCCCTGGCCCACGAAGCCTGGCGTTGCCATCAACAAGGCGATCTGGATTTTGATTCCGACGCCGTCCCGCCGCAACCGACCGCCGCCGCCCGTTTTCCGGAACGGCCCATCCTGGTCGATCCCCGCGAGCTGCCCAAGCGCAAGCTGGCCAGCCGGGAGGGCAGGGTGGCTTTGCTGCATGCGGTGGCGCATATCGAGTTCAGCGCGATCCAACTGGCTTTCGACCATCTCTACCGCTTCCGCGGCCTGCCCCGGCAGTATTACCTGGACTGGCTGGGCGTGGCGCGCGAGGAGGCCGAGCATTTCGAGCTGCTGCGCGGGCGGCTGGGTGAGTTGAACGCGGATTACGGCGATCTACCGGCCCATGCCGGGCTGTGGGGCATCGCGCAGGACACCGCCTACGACGTGCTGGCGCGGATGGCCTTGGTGCCGCGTTTCATGGAGGCGCGCGGCCTGGACGTGACGCCGGGCATGATCGCCCGGCTGCAAGCGGTCGGCGATGAGGCCAGTGTCAAAGTCCTGGAGCGCATTTTGGACGAGGAGGTTGGCCATGTCGCGCTGGGCTCGCACTGGTTCCACTGGCTTTGCGGGCAGCGCGGGCTGGAGCCGGAAGCGTGCTATTTCGCGCTGGTCGAGCGCCATCTGAAAGGTCAGGCCAGGGGGCCGTTCAACCAGCCGTTGCGGCGTTTGGCGGGGTTCAGCCAGGCCGAGTTGGACCGGCTTGACAAAGCGTGAGGATCTGGTTTATTAGGTGCTATCAAGGAAAGATGCCATTTCGCATAGGGAAACAAACGACTGCCAACCCATCATCTCGCGGGAGTCCACCTATGAAACGCATGTACTACCTAACCGACAATATCGACAGCGCCGAGCAGATCGCCACCGATTTGCAGCAAGCGGGCATTAGCCATTGGAACTTCCACGTCCTCAGCAAGGACGAGGCGGGGCTCTATAAGCGGCACATCCATTCCGCCAACTACCTCCAGAAGCTGGACATCGTGCGCGACGCCGAGCGCGGCGCGCTGCTGGGCCTGCTGGGCGGAATTTACCTGGCGATCCACATCGGCACCGCCGACACTTTCGGCCCGAATCCGGGCAGCATGGTCTACGTGACCGCCATCGGCGGCGTGACCTTGTTCGGCCTCTGGCTCGGCGGCATGGCCGGGCTGGCCAAGGAAAACCAGAACATCGCCCGCTACCATGACGACATCGAGGCCGGCAAATATCTGCTCATGGTCGATGTGAAGGCCGACGAAGAGGGCCGGGTGCGCCGGCTGATGGACGAAAAACACCCCGAAGCCGCGTTCCAGCGGATCGGCTCCACAATCATCAACCCCCTCAAATTCTCCGCCAGCCCGGCTTGAAATGGGCGGCTGGATCTGACAAAAGCGGGCGCGGCTGATCGCAAGCCGCGCCTGTGAGCGGAGTAGCCAGGCAAGCCTACAACTGCCGCAACACCTCAAGCGCCTTTTCACGGCTATAAGCCCCGTCCATCGGGTTTTGGTCGAAAACCATCATGTAGCGGTAAGCGTCCCCCGCTTGTTCCCGCCATTTCCGGCCTAGTTCGATTTTGGCGGCGGAATCGGTGTTGTCGCGGTCGTCGCCTTTGGTTTCAACCAAGACGATGCGCCCGTTGCGCGTCTTGACGATGAAATCCGGGTAATGGTTGATCGCGCCATTCAGATAAAAATCCGCATCCCCCACGGTTTTGCCTTTTGACACATTGCGATGCCACCACAACACGTTTTCCATGTTGGCAAGCTCTTGAATAAATTCAGCCTCCGGCGTGTTGCCCGACGATTCACGGATATACAGGCTGTTTTCAATCGGCGGCGCGGTCGCGGCGGGCGATAGGCTTTCAGGAAAACGGTAATGGGCTTGCACGGTGATTTTCCCCACGTCCAACCATTCGGCGAACGTTCGCCTTGACCATTTCAGCATTTCCCGCTTAACGGCTTGGCGAATGACAATTAGATACTCCTGCTGCCGTTCCAGGCAGTCTTGCAATTGCGCAGGGCTGAGACTTTCTATCGCCTTGCCAATATAGGCGCGCAGATCACTGTCGGAGAGTGGCGGCATTTTGCCCATCCAACTGGCCACCAATCCAGCCAATTGCTGGCAGTGGGCGGCAGGCTCCAGCTTGGCGAAGAAATCCCGGTATTTTGCGACTTCCTCCGCCTTCAAAGCCACTTTCATCACTTCATAATCCGGTTTGTCATCGGTGCCGACATTGCTCAAGTCGATTTTGTGCAAATCGCCGGAAACCCTGGGAAACACCAGTTCATTCACTGCGCAATCGGCCAACCGGAAATTCTTCAGCAACGCATCTTTTTCCAGTAAAACGCCTTCTTGAATATCATTGAACTGAAGCCCTTCCGGCGCTTTCTGGTAAAACTGCGGCAGGCGCAAGGCTTCTATTTCCTTGGCAAAACACGATTTCACGGTAAACGTGTGCATACGTTCCTTTTCCTCTTGCGTGGGCTGGCCTGGCGCATATCCCGCAACGGTGGCTTGGGTTGCCTCGTTCACGCCATAGGCGTATTTCATCGTCGATTCGGCGCTATCTTCCTGCGCAGGGTATGTCTTCGGCGTGTCGGTTTGGGCTGTTTCACCGCTGGGAACTGTTACCTCATTCGTTCCCGTTTCCGCTGGCTCGTCCTTGGATGCCTCATCGAATAGTTGCCGCGTTTCCCCGCTCAAGGGCTTTTTGGCAGGCGGCGTGGGCTGGGTCGAATCCGGCTCTTCCGGGTCTTGCCAATCCGGCGTCCGGCAATCGTGGCGGCTGAAACCGGCGCGGTTCAGTCCGTCCACGATCTTGTCCAAGGTCTGGCCGAATTGTGCAGAAGAGGTCAGCACATAACTCATGTTCAACGCCTCGCGCCCATGCTCGCGGACGCAAGGCTGGCGCAGGATGCGCCCTAGGATTTGCTCCACGTCCACCACGGACGAGCGTTCCGCCACCGTCGCCAGAATATAGGCGAACGGGCAATCCCAGCCCTCTTTGAGCGCGTTCACCGTGATGATGTAACGCACCGGGCAATCCGGGGCGCTCAGGTCGATACCTTTCAACTCGTCCTTGTTCGCGGTTTTAAGCTTGATCTGTTCGGCGGCAATGCCGCGTTCCACCAAATCGGCCTGGATGCGTTCAAAGGTGTGGCTGTCGTCCTTGTTTTTGGGTTCGGCCTGCACTAGCACAACCGGGCGGATATAAACCCCGCCCGCCTCCTGTTCCGCCAAGGCTTCCGCTTCCAGCCGGTTGCGCAAATCGATGGCGTGGGCAATGACCTTCTCGCGGTCGTCCAGCTTGCGCACGATGACCGGCAGCTTGACCATGTGGCGCTTTTTCAAGGCAATCGCGTCGGTGAAGCTGATAATGTTCGAGGACTGGCGCGGCGTGGCGGTCAGTTCCAACACGAAAGCCGGGTTCAGGTTCGCCAGCATTTCCAGCGACAATTCCGACTTGGCGTTATGGCTCTCGTCCACAATCACCACCGGATTGAGCGCGTGGAACACGTTAATCAACGCGCTAGGGTCTGCGCCTGCCACCCGCGTTTCCTGGCCTAGCATCAAGGCGTCGGCGAAGCCGGACAATTGGCCGTTGTCTTGGAAAATCTTGCGGTCGTCTTTGTTCTTGGCCCGCAGGCTGTCATAACTCAACACGGCAATGGTCACGTTTTCCGCCACGTCGTCGGGCGTGAAGCCGGTGGCCGTCAAGCAATCCTCTTTGCGCAACACACTCACCCGGCTGAACAACTCCATCAGCTTGGCGCGGTAGGCATGGCCGGGATCTTTGAACGCGGCGGCCACTTGGTCGAGGATGGACAGCGACGGCACCAGCCACACCACGAGCCGGTAATCGCCGCGCTTGCGCCCCAGCCCGTCGAAAATCTCCCGTAGCGCGTTGATGGCGATGAAGGTCTTGCCGCCCGCCGTGGGCACTTTAATGCACACCGCAGGGGCTTTAAACTGCGCCGGATGGTAGGCGGGCGGCTTTTTCACCCAACCCCGGTTTTCACCATAGGCGCGGAACGCCTGGGCCGCATCGTCCAGACTGCGCCACTGCCAAACATACTCGCGCAAATCATTGATAACTTTTTCCTGATAATCGTTGAGTTCCATAGGATTTTCTCAAAAGCGGGTAATGTCGCGGGGGATTTTCTTGAAGACGATGCCATGGCGGCGCATGAAGTCTTCGCCTAAAAGGCATTGGTCGGCGTAAATCACCCACTTGCCGGGTTTCACCGCCAACGCCGCCAGCAAATCCAAATCTAGCGACGTGGCATGATCCGGCTGATAAATGAAATATACGTGGACGCCGTGGGTTTCGCCTAGGTAATAGTGGCCGTCCAGCATAGGAGCGGGCCATGCCCGCGACGGATCGCCCCCGGATGTATCGCGGGCATGGCCCGCTCCTACGGCGATGCGTTCGCTATACGCCACATAGCGCAAAATCGCCTCCACGCCCACGGCTTCATTGAGTTGGCCGTCTTCGTTGAACAGCGTTCCGCCCAAGCTGAAATACTCGAACCCGCCGCCCAAGCCTTCAATCTGCTTGCCGCCATTCCCGGCGGGCGAGGCATCACCGTAGCCCTCCATGACCCGCCGCACCCGCTCGGCGGTGATGGTTTCGGCGTAGTCCATCATTTCCACCAGGATGAATTTACGGTTGCCGCCGTCTTGGGCGTTGAGTTTCAATACCGCGTGGGCGGTGGTGCCAGAACCGGCGAAAGAATCAAGGATTACGCCGCCTGCCACGCCACTGTTTGGATTGTCCAAGGGCGATGCGATTTGAAGAATGCGCTCAATCAAGCTGGCAGGCTTGGGGGTTATGAAGTCGCTGGCGGCTGGATGATCCGCTAAAATAGCCCGGATTTCTTTTTTGGCCGTATCGGTGTGCCCGGCAAACTCATGCGTCCACCAAGTTTGGGGCACGGTGCCGTCGCCGGTTTTTAGCAAATGCTTATAGCGCTTGAAAGATGGGGTCTTGCCTTGTCCATCTTTTCCCCAGTAAATCAGGTTTTCGGCCACATGCCGTTGATGCTCGGCTTGGGAATATGACCAGACGCGGGATTTCTTGGGCAAAATTTCCTCATTAGTATTTGGATTGACAACAGGATAATAAAGATTAGGCCGCTCTTCGGCTGATTTGTTACAAGTGTAATCACTAATTCTGAAAGTGCCTTTTTCATCTTGGAAACGGTATTGCCGGTCTTTCTCTTCGGTGCGCGGCAACAAACCCCGCTGCCATTGCTCAGTTTTGCGGTAAACCAGTATATGGTCGTGCATCGGCGCGATGGTTTTATGGTCATTGGCGACAGCATATTTCTTCTGCCAAAGCACGTCGGCGACAAAATGGCTGGAACCGAAAATTTCATCCATCAGCAGGCGCAAATTGGCCGCTTCAATATCATCAATCGAAACCCAAATACTGCCATCCTCCGCCAACAACCGATGCAGCAGCTTCAAGCGCGGATACATCATGCACAGCCATTTGTCATGCCGCGACAAATCCTCGCCTTCCTTGCCGACGACTTTATGCAGCCATTTCAAAATACGCGGGTCGTTGACGTTGTCGTTATACACCCAGCCTTCGTTGCCGGTGTTGTAAGGCGGGTCGATGTAAATGCACCGGATGCGCCCCTCGTATTCGGGCAACAGCGCCTTGAGAGCTTCCAGGTTGTCGCCGTGGATGATCTTATTGCCGTCGGAGGTGTTGGCGGAGGGCTTGGCCGATTCAAAGGCGTATTCGCGCTTCAGCACTTTGAACGGCACATCATGATGGTGGCGGACGACTTTATCCTTGCCCACCCAATGGAGTGTTGGCATTAAGGGTGCCTTATAGTGTGGTGTTCGTTGGGGTCGCTATTCTACCGGATTCCGGCCCGACCATGCCGCCCTGGCTGGCCGGGCTAGTGCCCCGACCATTTTGTTTTGACAGGCTTGGGCATGACGGAGCGCCAAGCCCCAGCTTGGCGCTAGGCCGAGTCGGCCAAGCTGGAGCTTGGCGCTCCGTCAAGCGTCAGGGTCGGAACAAGGCAGACTGGCAAAATAAGACGGTTACGGCACTAGTCCCCCGGTCTGGCTTTGATGGTGCGGCATGGGACGGCGTGAGACAACAAAAAACCCGCGATGCCTTGCGGCGTGCGGGTTTTGACTCTTCCTGAGACGGCTTGAAAGCCTTGTTTGGTACCGAGAGCCGGAATCGAACCGGCACGGGTGTTAGCCCGCCAGATTTTGAGTCTGGTGCGTCTACCAGTTTCGCCATCTCGGCCTTACATCGGGAGCATTATATTCAATAATCGCGCCCAGCGCCAGCCCTGTTTGCGCTAAATTGCGCGTTTTCCGTCTTGGGGCGGGGGTGGCGTGGCGACGGCGGGCTGGGCAATCTTTTGTTTGCGCAATGCCTGGCACGCCGAATATGATTGACGGGCTTGGAGCGGCTGCCCGACCGCTTCCCACGGGGGCCGGGCGTCGCTTCCGGGCATTTCCATTCCCAGGCATTTTGACAACAACAACCTGACCCAAGGGGGCCTTGCATGGGCAAATACGCGTTTCTGCTTTCCGCCGCCAGCCTCGTTTTTTCCGCGCCGGTCTTCGCCGCCAGCGCGGACGTTGAAGAAGCCGTCGCTTTGACGAAGCAATCGCACGCCGACCAGTGCCAAAAGAAAAAAATCCAGGTGCAGTTGCTGCTCGCGCACCAGCACCACGACCAGGACAAGCTCAACGCGCTAGGGCCGGATCTGGACGCGATCAACAAGCGCCTCAAGCCCATCGAAGACAAGCTGAACGCCTTGAAGGCCGGTTTCAAGAAAAACCCGGACGACGCCGGCGCGTTCGAGACCGCGCTGCTTCAACTGGGGGATTGCGAGTAAATTCCGGCGCTGGACGGGAAAGCCAGCCCGTCCGCCCCGTTTCGCGACGTGGCAGGCGCGCTGGCCCTGTGCGGAACGTCCGGGCTTTCCTGTCCCGCTCCGCTTTGAAAGCCTGCCAAATCTTAAGGAGATCTCGCCGATGAACAAAACCACCCTGCGCCTGATTTTAAAAACCCTAGCCCGCTGGCTGTTCCGCGTCCACGTCGAGGGCGACCTGGGGCAATTGCGGCATGACAAGCTGCTGATCGTCGCCAACCACGAGTCGTTCCTGGACGGCGTGTTGCTGGGCTTGTTCCTGCCGGTCGATCCGGTGTTCATCGTGCATACCGCCATCGCGCAACGGCCTTTTTTCCGAATGGCGCTGTCGCTGGTGGATTATCTGACCGTGGACCCGGCCAGCCCGATGGCGATGAAGAAGGTGCTGCGGCTGGTGGAGTCGGGCCGGCCGGTGGTAATTTTCCCGGAGGGCCGCATCACGGTGACTGGCTCGCTGATGAAGGTCTACGACGGCCCGGCCTTCGTCGCCGCGAAGACCGGCGCGAGCGTGGTGCCGGTGCGTCTGGACGGCCCGGCGCGGTCTTATTTCAGCCGGGTGTCGGGCCGCCATCCCAAGCGTTTCTTTCCCCGCGTCAGCTTGTCGGTGCAGCCGGCCACCGTCGTGGCGATGCCGGACGCCGACAAGGCCAGGGAGCGCCGGCGGCTGGCCGGCGAGCATCTGCGCCGCATCATGCAGGAGATGATGTTCCGCTCGCGCCCGGTGCAGACGCTGTATTCGGCTTTCATCGACGCCGGTTCGGTGTATGGCTGGGGCAGGCCGGTCATGGAGGACATCCAGGGCGGGGAGCATACTTACCGCGATGTGTTGAAAATGGCTTTGGGGCTGGGGCGGCTGGCGGCGCGGCATACACGGCCCGGCGAAAATGTCGGGGTGTTGATGCCCAACCTCGCCGCGACGTTTGGCCTGTTGTTCGGCTTGTCGGCGCAAGGCCGCGTGCCCGCGCTGCTGAATTACACAGCCGGAGCCGACGCGTTGAACGCCGCGTGTGTGGCCGCGTGCGTGAAGACGGTTTTCACCTCCAGGGCTTTTCTGGAAAAGGCGAAATTGCAATGGGTCGTCGGCGCGCTGCCGGGCGTCCGCGTGGTCTGCCTGGAGGACATCAAAATGGAGTTGAGCCCGGCGGACAAGGCTTGGACTCTGCTTGGCCTGCTGTTTCCGCGCCTGCCGGCCCGGCCCGGCGACCCGGACACCGCCGCCGTCGTGCTGTTCACGTCCGGCTCCGAAGGCCGGCCCAAGGGCGTGGTGTTGTCGCACCGGGCGATCCTGTCCAATATCGGGCAGATTCTGGCGGTGGTGGATTTCAGCGTGGAAGACAAGGTGTTGAACGCGCTGCCGGTGTTTCATTCCTTCGGCCTGACCGTCGGCGGCTTGTTGCCGATTCTCGGCGGGGCCAATCTGTTCCTGTATCCGTCGCCGCTGCATTACCGGGTCATTCCGGAGATCGTCTACGACCGCAATTGCACGGTGTTGTTGGGCACCAGCACTTTCCTGGGCAATTACGCCAAGCAGGCCCACCCTTACGACTTCTACCGGCTGCGCCATGTGGTGTCGGGCGCGGAGAAGCTGTCGGAGGCGGTGAGGGGCTTGTGGTTCGAGAAGTTCGGCATCCGCATCCTGGACGGCTACGGCGCGACGGAGACCGCGCCGGTGCTGGCGGTGAACACGCCGATGGCCTACAAGACCGGCACGGTCGGGCAATTCCTGCCGGCGGTGGAAGGGCGGCTGGTGCCGGTGCCGGGAATAGAGCAAGGCGGCGAGTTGCATGTGCGCGGCCCCAATCTGATGCTGGGCTATTACCGCGTCGAGAACCCCGGCGTCATCGAGCCGCCGCGCTCGCAACTCGGCGCGGGCTGGTATGACACGGGCGACGTGGTGGACATCGACGCGCAAGGCTTTGTGACCATCCTGGGCCGGATCAAGCGCTTCGCCAAAGTGGCCGGCGAGATGGTGTCGCTGGAGGCGGTGGAGCGGCTGGCCCAGGCGGCGTCGCCGGAGCGCCAGCACGGCGCGCTGGCCGTGGCCGACGAGCAGAAGGGCGAGGTGGTGGTTCTTTGCACCAGCGACCCGGATTTGGCCCCCGAGCGGCTGCTGCAAACCGCCCGCGCGCAAGGCTTCCCGGAATTGGCGGTGCCGCGGCGGCTGGTTTGGCTGAAGGATCTGCCGTTGCTAGGCTCGGGGAAGGTGGATTATCCCAGGCTCAAGGAGATGGCGGGGGTGTGACCGGCCAGGACTTGTGCGGGGCAATGCGCTTGACACAGGATTTTTCCGTTCGCCATGAGCGTAGTCGAAGGGCTCACCACGAACGGCTCAATCAACCGCATTGGGGGGCTTCAGGGGCTCTCCAGCAGCCAGGCAATGGCGCTGTCGCGGTCGTTGAACAGGCGGACGTTGAAGCCCCTGTTTTTTGAGCTGGTTTCCCAGAACTCAACCTCGCGGGCCGCATGCTCCAGTTGGGGGAAAATGACGGCTTCTTTCGACAGGCGCGAAAAGCCGCAGGATTCAAGAAAATCAACAATGCCATACAGGTCGAAGACCGAGTGCCCGCCCTGCAGGCCCGCGCAATCGCTCAAGTAGCGCATCGCGGCGTGTTCCCTGGCCACTGACAAGGTGGCTTCAACCGCGTCCTTGAGTTCTGAAGGCGACATCCAACCGGAATAGAGGGTCTCCACAATACCGTGTTCGGCATCAAATTCAATGCGCCAAGTCACAAGTGTTTTCCTGATGGGCGGGGTTGGGCTTTGGCGCCGTCCAGTCCGCTCAACAAGCGATCTATAGAATAGATTGACGGCCGGAAGCGACGCTCGTGCGCATAGCTTGCATCCAAACCGTTATTTTAACAACCGCCAGCGGCGCTCAGGCGGTGGCGCAGCGCGCTGGCCCGGCGGAGCCGGTCAGTGGGTGGTCGCGCCCGCTGGCAGATTCATCGGCTCGTTGTCAAAGGTTTGCCGTTGGGCCGATCCCCCTGCGGTCTGGACGGCGTCCAAATCGCTTAAATAGGTGAACGACTGGGCCTTGATGAGGCAGTAGACGATGTCGCCTTCCTGCAAGCCCATTTCGACCAACGCGCGCGGCGTGATGCTGGCCAGCAGGGTGTTGCCGCAGTCAATTTGCACCAGTACATTCTCCGCCGTTCTAATGATCGCGCAGATTCGGCCTTTAAGCTGGTTTTGAATGGAGATGCCGCTGAGGTATTGCTTCGACAGCGCTATGTCGCAGGAGCGGATGGCGGCCTGGGCCGCGCCGCCTATGTCAAGCCGGCGGTGCATCGGCAATACCACATCGACGCCGTAATAGCGCCCAATCGTGCAGCCGGCTTCGTGGTCATGGGCGATGATATTGACGGGCAGGATATTGTTGATATTGGGCAGGCGGGCGATGGACGATAGTTTTTGGTCTTTGACAATGTCTTGGACTTTGCCGGCGCAAACAATGCGCCCCTGCGCCATCACCGCCAACTCGTCGGTCAGATCCAGAATTTCCCCCAAGGCGTGGCTGACATACAGGATGGGCAGGTCAAACTCGCGCTTGACTCGCCTCAGCAAGGGAATGATGTCGGATTTGCAGGCCAAATCCATGGCGTTGAGCGGTTCGTCGAGCAGCAGCAGCCGGGGCGAGCCCATTAACGAATACGCCAAGCCCACACGCTGCTTCTCGCCCCCGGACAGGAATGTGAAATGCCGCTCCATCAAATTATCAATACCTAAAAAGTCGATGATCAGGTCGCGCCGGGATCGGCGCAAGCGGTGCGGGACATGCTTCATGGCGGCGGTGTCAAACAGCGCTTTGACCGCGCAGTCCGCCCACGAGCTGCGGTTTTGAAAAACCATGCCGACGCGGCGGCTGTCGGCGGACAGGGCCAGGCCCTTGCGGCTGTCAAAAAGGGTTTCGCCGTCCAGCTTGATCCAGCCCTTGTCCGGCTGGGCCAGGCCGGCGATGGCCTTGAGCAAGGTGGTTTTGCCGGCGCCGGACGGCCCGAACAGCGCGGTAATGGGATTGTCCACGTTCAATTTAGCCGACAACAGGAAACTTCCCCGGCGGAGTTTCAAGTCCAATGCAAGCATGCGGGTCGCCCTTTCGATGGTCAAGCGGAAATGCTAAGTGAAAAGCAATATCCGCACCAGCGCAAAGGCTGCGGACGGCCGCTCTCCAGTCCTGTCGGCACCGCGTAAAGTGTTGATTTTTAATTATGATGAAGCGTCATCCTGTGCGCTTGCCAAATCCTCTCCGATAGGTTTGCGCGGATGTGGCACAAAGCCAGGACGGGAATGTCGGAAAGACAACAAGCGCGGGGACGAAAGACGGCAAGCGTTGGCAGCAAGGCGCGGCGTCAGGGCGCTCGCTGTGTTTGTTGAAGCCAGGATAAAAAGATGTGCGGGCAACCCTGCGCCACAAGAAAGCTATTCCTGTGACGCAGGGTTTAGGGGTTGGGAACAAAGCTGGATTTAATCGTCCACGGCCACGATGACGTTGGGTGCTTTGATAATGGCGTAGGCGCTGCCGCCGACGGTCAAGCCCAAGCCTTCGGCGGACGCTTTGGTGATGATGGAAACGATTTCCACGCCAGGCGACAGTTCGATGACGACTTCGGAATCAACCGCGCCGTGCGTGATTTCTTTCACGGTGCCTTTGAGGATATTGCGTGCGCTGAGTTTAAGTGCCATTGTTTCACCTGCTTGCTTGAGGTTTTTAGGATTTTGTTCTCGGGGTAAGCCCGTGGAATATTGTTTACCTAATTGGCAACGCTGTCAAGCGCTGTTAAGAATATAAATATGCCGAATAAACCCAGCGGCACTATGCCAGACTCCCGCCGATAAGCGAGCTCAATTGAAAGATAAAGCCTTGTTTTATAGTTGGCCTGACCGATAGTATGCTCTGGTTTGGTGCTGGCTATCCAGTTTGGTTCATAATAGCTACGGGGAGTTAAATGACTCGTGCTGCCGAATCAACAATCGGGGTATTCGATTGACTGGGCTTTGATTAAGCAATACACCGGATCGCCTGCGCGCAAATTCAATTCTTCGACGGTCTTGCCGTTGACCTCCGCCACCACGCTGAGGCCGGCGTCGATTTTCACTAGCGCGCCGTGGCGGCGGGGGATGATGCGGACGATTTTGCCGGCCAGTTGGTTTTGGATGGTGACGCCTTCGAGGCGCTGTCTGGACAGCGCGATTTGCGCGGCCCGCACGCCCACGGTGACGGTCTTCCCCTCATCCACCGGGGCCGGCGGCAGGATCAGGCGTCCGCTTCCCAGCCGGGCGGCGCTGTAGCCTTGTCCGGGATGGTTTTCCAGGATCTCGACGCTCCATAGATTGCGCAGATCCAAGGCGTCAGTGGCCGCGCCCGCCTCCGCTTGGCCGAGGATGTCCAGGCATGCGCCATGGCCGATGACGTGGCCCTGGTCGACCAGGGTCAAGGTCTGGGTCAGATAAAGAATCTCGTCCAGGGAATGGCTGACATATAGCATCGGAATCTGCGCGACGTCGCGGATGCGCCGCAGGAACGGCAGGATTTGCCGCTTCAAGCGTTCGTCCAGCGCCGACAGGGGCTCGTCCAGCAGCAGCAGTTGCGGGCTGTACAGCAGGGCTCTGCCCAGGCTGACGCGCTGCTTCTGCCCGCCGGACAACTGCCCGGGCCGGCGCTCCAGCAAGTCGCCGATTTCCAGCAAGTCCACCACCGGCCCCAGTTCAAAGCGCCGTTGCTTGGGGGCCAGCCGGCGGTAGCCGTAGAGCAGGTTGCCCTGCACCGACAAATGCGGAAACAACTGAGCGTCTTGGAACACCAGGCCGATATGGCGGCGATGCGGCGGGACGAACCGGCCCGCGGCCGAGTCGAACAGGACTTCACCGTTCAAAGCCATGCGCCCCGAGTCGGGCTTGAGCAGGCCGCTGACGCAGTGCAGCAGCGTGCTTTTGCCCGAGCCGGAGGGGCCGAACACGCCGCTGACCGGCTCATTCAAGTCGAGTTGGAAGGCCATGGCGTGGGTGCCCCGCCGCAGGCGGATGTCCAGTTCAAGCATCGTGCCCCCTCAGCCCCAGGCGGCTTTCCACGCGCCGGGTCAGCAGGTCGCTGGCCAGCAGCGCGGACAGCGACAACACCATCGACAGCACGATCAGGCGCACCGCCTCGGCGTCGCCGCCTGGAATGTGGCTGGCGGTGTAGATCGCCAGGGGCAGGGTGCGGGTTTCGCCTTCGACATTGCCGACGAAGGTGATGGTCGCGCCGAACTCGCCGAGGCTGCGGCTGAAGCCCAGGATCAGGCCCGCCAGCACGCCCGGCAGCGCCAGCGGCAAGGTGATGGTGAAAAACACCGAAAGCGGCCCCGCGCCCAGCGTGCGCGCCGCCCCCTCCAGCCTGGGGTCGATCAGCCGCATCGACAAACGCATCGAGCGCACCATCAGCGGAAACGCCATGACCGCCGAGGCCAGCGCCGCGCCTTTCCAGTTGAAAGCGAAGGACAGCCCCCAGTGTTCGTTCAGCCAGCGGCCGATGATTCCCTGGTTGCCAAACAACACCAGCATCAAATACCCCGGCACCACCGGCGGCAGCACCAGGGGCAGATGGATCAAGGCGTCCACCAGCGCCTTGCCGGCGAATTCTTTGCGCGCCAACAGCCAGCCGGCCGCGACCGCCAGTGGGCAGATCAACACCGTCGCCCAGGCGGCCACTTTGACCGACAGCAGCACGGCGGAGACTTCGTCTTCGGTCAAGGTCATGGGGGTTTCCGCGCGGCTACTTCGGCACGCTGAAGCCATACCGGGCGAACACGGGCTGCGCGCCTTTCAAATACTCGAAAAACGCCTTGGCCTGGCTGGACTGGCTCACCAAGGCCGCCGGATAGACGATGGGGGCGTGCAGCGAGGCCGGAAAAGTCGCCAGGATGTCGACCTGGTCGCTGACTTTCGCGTCGGTCTCGTAGACGATGCCTGCGCACTCGCCGCGCGCCACCAGCCCCAAGGCCGAGCGCACATCGTCGGTGCCGACGATCCTGGGCCGTATGGCCTCCCACCAGCCCAGATTGACCAGCGCCTCCTTGGCGTAAATCCCCACCGGCACCGAGTCGGTCTCCCCGGTGCAGAGCTTGCCTTTGAAAGCCTTGGCAAAATCGAAGTCTTTTTCAAACCGCACCGGGAAGCCTTTGCCCTTGGGCGCGACCAGCACCAGCGAGTTGCCTAGCAGGTTGACCAGCGAGTCATGGTCGATCTTGCCTTTGCCGTCGAGGTAGTCCGCCCATTTGCTGTCGGCGCTGATGAACACATCGGCCGGCGCGCCAGTTTCGATCTGCTTGGCCAACGCGCCCGAGGCGGCGAACGAGGTCTTGACCTTCACCCCGGTGGCGGCCTCGTAGGCCTTGGCGATGTCGCCCAGCGCGTTGGTCAGGCTGGCGGCGGCGTAGACCGTCACTTCGGCCGCCCCGCTGAGGTGTGAGGCTGACAGCAAGGCGAAAGCGGCAAGCAGCTTGAAGAATTTGAACGGGCGTTGGGTCATGGCGTGTCTCCAAAGTGGACGGGCAGAATGCGGATTCGTTGTATATGAAAAGACACATCAGGCTTCCGGGTCAAGCCCGGCATTGAAAAATTGCCTGGCTCAAACCCTGGTATTTTGGCATAAGTTTTTAAAAAATAATAGGTTAAAGCGTTTTTCAAGTGCCAGGAAATGATCCATTCCGGCTGACTATTGTGGGAGCGCAGGTGACAGACGCATTCGCTATATCTTAATATTCATATCGTATGCGGGGCGCAAGCCCGTGTCCTGCCACCTGAACGAGGAACCAACCCATGAACACCCGAACCCTTGGCAAGCTGGCGCTCGCCGTTCAAATAGCACTTTACGGCGGCGCGGCCTGCGCGTTGAGCATGGAAGAGCGCATGGAACAGATGGAAGGCATGATGCAAAAGATGCAACAGCAACTGGAAAAGACCCAGGAGGAAAACGCCCAGCTCAAGCAGCAGTTGACAGGGAAGCCCGCCCCGGTGGCGGCGAACGGGGCCGGCGGCAAGGGCAAGGAGGAGTCGGCCGCGTTGACTGACAAAGTGGCCAGCTTGGAAAAGAAGATCGAGCAAGACAACGACAAAGTGGCCAGCCTGGAGAAGAAAATCGACCAGGACAAAAAAGCCGCCGCCGAGGTGGCCAAGGGCGCCCCCAAGTTTGAGGTCGGCCAGAACGGCGTCACCTTCAAATCGGCGGACGAAAACTACCGGCTGCGCCTGGGCGGCTATGTGCAGGCCGACGCCCGCTTTTTTCTCGACAACACGACGCTGGATTCCAACACCCCGGCCAGCAACGCCGTCAACGACCAGTTCCTGATCCGCCGCGCCCGCCTGACGCTGGACGGCACGCTGTTCAAATGGGCCGATTTCCGCCTCTCGCCGGATTTCGCCGGCAGCACGCTGCGCTTGTTCGACGCGTTTGCCGACCTGCATTATTTCGACTACGCGGCTTTGATGGCCGGCAAGATGCGCGTGCCGGTCAGTCTGGAGCGTTATCAAACCGCGCCCAACCTGACGTTCATCGAGCGCGGCTATCCGGCGGAGACCGCGCCGAACCGCGATGTCGGCCTGATGCTCCACGGCCAGTTCGGCTATCCCGGCTATAAGACCCAATACACCGTGCAGCCGATGTTCAAGGAATTCCTGTCGTATGAAGTCGGCGTGTTCGATGGCACCCGGGACAACCAGGCGGTGCAGAATTCGGATTCCGACAAGGACAACAACAAGGAAATGGCGGCGCGCTTGTTCACCCATCCGTTCCTGCATTCCGGCAGCCCTGGCATAGAAGGGATGGGTTTCGGCGTGGCCGGCACCTGGGGGCGTCCCAAATACAATAACATGCCGACTCTGGTCAGCGTCGGCCAGAACAACATCGTGACTTATACCGGCGGCACCGCCAATACCTTGGCGACCGGCGACAGTTACCGAATTTATCCGCAGATGTACTGGTATGTCGGATCGTTCGGCCTGCTCGGCGAATATGTCATCTCAACCCAGCAACTGCAAGGCAACTACACCCAGTCCGGAAAAATCAAAACCGCCGAGTCCCGGATGCAAAACGAAGCCTGGCAAATACAGACTTCGTATATTTTGACTGGGGAGAAGGCTTCATTCTTTGCCGTCAAGCCGACGAAGAACTTCGACCCGTTCAATGGCGCTTGGGGCGCGTTGCAAGTGGCCGCGCGCTGGACTGAACTCAACATCGGCGATTCGCTGTTCCAAAACTACGGCACCAAAACGGCACCCGTGTATGTCTTCTCCGACCCAAGGCAATCGGTGTCGCAGGCTTCGACTTGGAGCCTGGGGCTCAACTGGTTCCTCAACCCCAATGTCAAAATCGCGGCCAATTACGACCAGACTTCGTTCAAAGGCGGGGCGGGCGCGGGCACGGTTTATCTTAGCCGGGACATGGAGAAGGTGTTCATGACCCGGTTCCAGGTTCAATTTTAACCGGCATTTCTTGTAAACAAATGTTCTTCCGGCACCGGCATCTGCCTTTTTGTAAAAACTTGAAAGAGGTGTAATCAATGAACAGCGTCTTCCCTGTGATTTCCGCGTTGCGAATCCGCTTCGCCTTCGTTTTATTGTCTGTGGTTCTGGCGATGCCTTGGCAGTCGGCCATGGCCGCTTCCTTATCCACCCAGTTCTACCTAGTCGGCTATATCAACTCTGGAGCGCAAAAAAGTTTCAATCTTGCCGATTTACAGGCGTTTGCGGGCGCGAATCCGTCTGCCCAAAAAACCGTGTCCGTGGCGAACAGCGCCGGCGGCACTGACGTCTACACGGGTATCTCGCTCAACAAGTTTTTGAGCTATTTCATCAAGACGGATACCGCTGTCCCGAAGAATGACATTTTGCGGGATTATGTCGTCGCCACCGGCACTGACGGCTATAAGGCGGTGTTCTCGCTGGGCGAACTCAATTCGGCGTTTGGCAACCAAAACGACATCATCGCCTACCAGTTGAACGGGCAAAACCTGGCCGGCACCGGATTCGCCCGCATCGTCGCCCCCGGCGATGTCAAAGCCGGGCGTTGGGTGTCCAACCTGGCGAGTCTTGAGGTCGGCCATGTGCCTTACTCGGCAGGGCCTAGGGGAGTTTCCGCGCGGTTCACCGTCAGCGGCCAAGTGAACGCCCCCACGGGCTACGATGCGTCGAGCCTGCCCGGAAGCCTGGCGGTGTCGACGGTCACCGTCAGCACGCCGCCGCTGGCCGGGACGACCTTCACCGGCGTTTCGCTGTGGGATCTGCTCAACCAGTCCACGATCACCACCAACCCGAATGTGAAGAACGACATGCTCGGCAAATATGTCATCGCGACGGGCAGCGACGGCTACCAGGCGGTCTTTTCCCTGGGCGAACTCAACCCGAGTTTCGGCAACCAGCCGGATTTGCTCGCCTATGCCAACGTGCCCGGCAAGCCTCTGACCAGCGACGGATTTGCCAGGGTCGTGGTGCCCGGCGACGTTGCCAAGGCCGGACGCTATGTGTCGAACCTGATCGCCTTGGAAGTGGTCGACGCGCCGAATTACGTGGCCGTTGAATGCCTGTTCAATTGGGCGGAGAAAGCCTATCCGAGTTTGTTTTCTCCAGCAGCCCCCCCTACGGCGGCCTGGGGCGGCTACGCCTATCGCTACTATTCGGCGGTTAACGCCTATCTCGGTGTTTCTTCCGTTGACAACCATGTGGTTTACATCGGGTCGGACGGGGTGTGGCAGGACGAAGGCCTGGTGTCGAGTTGGTTGCCTGTGGCAGGTTGCCAGTAACCAGGGCAGCCCGGGAAAATTCCGCTATAAACGCTGATGCTTCGGCGATCCGCGCGCGCTTGGCGTCCTTTAGGCTGAATATTTGCCCAAGCCCGGCATATTGCCTATCCTTTGTCTGGCTGGACATCCGGGAGGTCAAATGCCGAAACTCAAAAAGAAATCTGTTTTTTCCGCAAACGAAACCAGCCCCCAGCCGTCCCCGCTGGCCGGGGGCGCGCCCCCGCCGCCGTCGCGTCCCCGGCTCAAGCTCAGTCTGCGCCTGATGCACGGCGAGGAGATCGCCCTTGGCCCGGGCAAGGCGGAGCTGCTGGAGGCCATCAGCCGCACCGGCTCGATTTCGGCGGCGGGCAAGAGCATGGAAATGAGCTACCGCCGCGCGTGGATGCTGGTGGACGTGATGAACCGCTGCTTCAAAAGCCCGCTGGTGGAAACGGCCAAGGGCGGCAGCCACGGCGGCGGCGCGCGGTTGACGCCGCTGGGCGCGGAAGTGCTGGCCCATTACCGGGCCATGGACGCGGCGGCGAAACAGGTGGCTGCGGCGTATTTGGGCTTGTTCGAGAATCTCATGGACAGCGGTTCCGTGGCGCAGGACAAGGCGCGGACGGAACCGGCAGACTGATGTGATAGTATCGGCCAGAGGATGGGCGGCGACGGCCCGCGAGTGACGGGGCAGCCTTTGGACCGAGCGGTTTTAGATAAAGACGCTGGAGATATCGATCATGCGATGCTGTTTACATGAAATGATGCCGAGTGCCGGCAGGATGGTTTACGCGCTTGTGGCTGCCGGGCTGTTGGCCGGGACGAGCGCCCAGGCGAGCGTGCTTTACGACGGTTCGCTAGGCACAAAACCAGCGGCGCAGGGCTGGCTTGCCGGGGTGTTTTTTCCGGCGACCGAATCGGCGGCGGGCGGTGTCGTGACCTTGGACACCTCCGCCGGCAATGGTTTGCAATCGGGTTATTCGCGGTCTGTGCCTATCGACAGCGGGCCGGGGTTCACGCTGTCGTTCACGACGCAGCTCGTCTCCGAGTCGCACACCGGCAATTCCAACCGGGCGGGTTTCAGTGTCATCCTGCTGGACGGCTCACACCAAGGGGTTGAGCTCGGTTTCTGGGCTGACCAAATTTGGGCGCAGACGCTTGACAACTCAAACCAATTTGTCAAAGCCGAGTCGGCCGCGATTGACACGAGTTTGCTGACTAGTTACCAGCTTAGTTTGCATGGCGGCCAGTACGCGCTGTCGGCCAATGGCTCGCCTTTGTTGTCGGGCCAGATGCGGGACTACTCGCCATCCGGCGTCGGGGTGTACGCCATCAATAATTTTATTTTCTTAGGCGACGATACCAGCTCGGCCAAGGCGGTGGTGAAAATAGCCTCGGTGGGGTCGCAGTCTGGCGTGGTGCCGGAACCGCCAACTTGGGCGCTGCTGTTGGGCGGTTTGTTCGCGGCCAGGCGGGGCCGCGTCGTGAAAAACCGGTCTTGGCAGGGTACGGTTTAAACGCCCCACGCCGGGGTTCCGTTCGTTTGAAATCAGCCATTTTTGGATAATCACCATGAAGAATAACACGGCAAGCAAAACTATTCTTAAAACCCTGTTAGCCGCCGCGGCTTTGTCCACGGTTTCCCTGTCCAGTTTGGCCAGCGCCTTGCCCAGGCCCGAGCATGTGGTCATGGTGGTGGAGGAGAACCGGGCTTTTTCCAACATTATTGGCTATAGCGGCGCGTCGTATATCAATACGCTGGCCCAATATGGCGCGCTGATGACCAACTCCTACGCCATCGACGGATCCAGCCAGCCCAATTATTTGCAGCTATTCTCCGGCTCGAACCAGGGCGTGCAGGACAACACCATCCAGCAGCAGCCCTTCAACACGCCGAATTTAAGCTCGGCTCTAGGTGCCAAAGGGCTTACGTTCACGGGATATTCCGAGAGTCTGCCGTCGGTCGGGTACACCGGTGCCAGTTACAGCGCCGATCCCAACCAGAACCAGTATGTGCGCAAACACAACCCCTGGGTGAATTGGCAAGGCGCTTCCGCCAATGCCGTGTCGCCCACCCAGACGCAGCCGCTGACCAGCTTCCCGACGAATGACTTTTCCAATTTGCCCACCGTGTCCGTCGTGATCCCCAACGAGCAGGACAATATGCATGACGGTGGCCGGGCGGCCGGCGACCAGTGGCTGCGGCAAAACCTCGACGCTTATGTGCAGTGGGCGAATACCCATAACAGCCTGTTTATTCTCACCTGGGACGAAGACGACGGCAGCAGCAACAAACACATCGCGACCTTGCTGCTGGGGCCGATGGTGGTGCCCGGCCAATATGACCAGGCGATAACCCATCTCAATGTGCTGCGCACTTTGGAGGACATGTATGGGCTTGAGCATCTAGGCGACACGGCGGGCGTCGCGCCGATTGCCAATGCCTTTTTGCCTGACGCCTCAGTCCCGGAGCCGTCCATACTGGTTTTGTTGGCGGCGGGTGGGTTTTTCCCACTGTTGACAACACTCGCCAAGCGTGCCGGATAGTCTTCCGGCGGCTTTGATTCCACCAGGCAAGCCTTCGCTTGAAACCGATAACATCCCTGCCAGGGATGTTATCGCTTGGAAAAGGTTTTGATTTAGCAGGCCTGCGCCCGGAAACCCGACATGCGACCGACTCCTTCGCGCCCGCGCAACGCCATCGTGTACAATGCCGGCTTTCTCTTCCGCGCACAGCCTGTGAACCCAGACTTTTCCCTGTCCACTTGTGTCAGCCTGATCCGCCAGCGCTATGAAAGCGTGTTGGCCGCCTCGGGCGCAGGCCCGCGCGCGCGCCGCCTGGCGGACAATCTGGCTTCGCTGCGCCTGGCCGAGGCCTGCCTGGAAAAAGCGGCGCTCAACCGGCGCATGCCCGGCCACCCGCTGCAAATCGCCGTCGTCGGCCCGACCCAGTCGGGCAAAAGCTCGCTGGTCAATTTGCTGCTCGGGGAGGAGCGGGCGCAGGTCAGTCCCTTGGCGGGGTACACGGTGCATCCGCAAGGCTTCCCGTTGAACACCGGGGTTTTGGCCTGGGACTGGCTGGATGGCTATTTTGACGGCTACCGCCGTTGCCGGCCGGGCGAGCTGTCCAAAGACCGTTACGGCCATTTCGCGCTGGACGAGGCCATCCACTGTCCCGGCCACCGCTTGCCGCCCGCCGTGGTCTGGGACACGCCGGACTTCGACTCGGTGGACGCGGCGGATTACCGCGCCGCAGTGCTGCGCACGGCGGCTTTGGCCGATGTGGTCTTGCTGGCCGTCAGCAAGGACAAATACGCCGACCAGTCGGTGTGGGACACGCTGCGGCTGCTGGAGCCTTTGGGCCAGCCGACGGTGGTGTGCCTGAACAAGCTGGACACGGGCTCGGGCGACACGCTGGTGCGCTCGTTGCGTGAAAAATGGCGGGCGGCGCGCCGGGACAGGCCCGTCGGCATCGCCGTGCTGCCTTGGATCGAGGACACCGGCGGCGTCTTGCCGGCGGCGGAGGGGGAGGCGCTGCTGGACTTGCTGGCCGAGGCCTGCGGCAGGGTCGACCGGCCCGGCTTCGAGCGGCGGGCGCGGGCGCTGGTCGAAGTCCACTGGCAGGACTGGCTGGCCCCGGTCCGGCAGGAACTGGCGGCGCGGCAGGACTGGAGCGGCTTGGTGGACGGCGCGCTGGAGGAGGCTTTGGTAATCTACCGCCGCGACTTCCTCGACCATCCGCACCATTACGAGACCTTCCAGCGGGCGCTGGCCGAGTTGCTGACATTGCTGGAAATCCCCGGCCTGGCCGGCGGCATGGTCGCCGCGCGCAAGATCCTGACCTGGCCGGCGCGGCAGCTCGCCCGCCTGGGCCAGGGCCTGCGCGGCAAGGAAAACCTCGGCCAGGAAACCGCCGTGCTCAACCGCACGCTGGAGCATTTGTTCATCCACCTGGGCCAGGCCGTGCTGGACAAGAGCGGCGGCGAGGAGGCGTTGGCGGGTTTTTGGCGCGAGCTGGGGGTGGTGCTGCGGGAGGAGCGGAAAAACGGCGAAATCGCCCGCGCCGCCGCGTTGGCCCGGCACGTGGCCGATTTCCAGCCGGAAATCGAGCGCACCGCCCGCCAATTGCATGACAAGCTGCGCGAGCAGCCCGGCGTGCTGAACGCCCTGCGCGCCACGCGGGCGACCGCCGACGCGGCGGCCTTGGGGCTGGCCTTGCATACTGGCGGCATCGGCGTGCAGGATTTCATCATCGCCCCGGCCATCCTCTCAGTGACCAGCCTGCTGGCGGAAAGCGCGCTGGGCCATTACATGCACCGGGCCGAGGCGGAGTTGAAGGCCCGCCAGTTCCGCGAGACGCAGCGGCTGTTCGAGGAGGTTCTGCGGCCGGTTTTGGAAAATTTGCCGGAGCGGCTGAACGGGGAAGGGCGGTTTAATATTCCGGCGGAAAGGGTGGAGGCGGCGGAGAAGTTGTTGAGCTTGCCATGACAGGAGATGTATCCCATGAAATTGAGTTACGACGCTGAAACCGATTCGCTGTATATCCACCTGTCGGAAACCCCTTCGGTGGATTCCGATGAAGTGGCGGACGGTGTGGCATTGGATTTTTCCGCAGATGGTGCGTTGGTTGGTATCGATGTGCAACATGCCAGCCAGAAGGCTGACATAAAATCGATCATGCTGTCCAACCTTCCTTTGCATGAACTCAAGGCGGCCTAGTCGGAAAAGGTGCGCGATGCGCACCCTACAAGGCTCAAAATCTTTTTTATGAAGACATCAAAAAATAAAGGCCGCATATATCTTGAACAAGGATGCGACTTATATGAAGAAGGAAGACATCATGAAGCCTTCCTTGCTTTTCAATCTGCTGCAAAGCTTGGTAATCCTCAGGCTCAAGTCAATCTTGCCAATTTATATGATGCTGGTGAAGGGGTTAATCAAGACAGAAAATATGCAGCATATTGGTACAAACGTGCAGCAAATAAAGAAATTCCAGAAGCCGCATACAACCTTGCTATTTCCTATGAACAACAAGGTAAAACTAAATGGGCTCAATTTTGGTTTAAAAGGGCATCTGAAATGGGAGATGAAGATGCTATGGAGGGCCGTAGGATGCGCTGAGGCACGAAGCGCATCGGTCGCGTTACGCGATTGATGCGTCTCCTTCGTCGGCGCATCCTACGGCATTTGATTTATACCGCGTCGATGCAAAAAGGACATGTCTTTAATTTTTCCCACTGGTTATGTAGGTTCTGATAGTTAGACAAAGAAATTCTTTTTTATCTTTCAGTGTTATTGAATGCTTGAGAATATCTATAGGAGCCTCATCATGAGAACAGTCAAATTCACATCATGGCAAGACGGTGATTTTTATATTGGGTTTCTGAATGAATACCCTGATTATCAAACCCAAGGTGTCACCAAAGAAGAACTTGCCGATAACTTGAAAGATTTGTTAGTTGATCTTGAGTCCGGGCAGGTGCCGTATGTCCGTAAAGTTGAAGAATTGTTGGTTGCTTGAGTGAAAAGGCGTGATTTAATCAGGCGGCTTGAGCAAATGGGCTGCGTTTTGGTTCGTAATGGCGGACGCCATGATTGGTACACGAATCCCATCACCAAGCAGTCTCAACCCGTACCACGCCACGCCGAGATCAATGAAAATCTGGCAAAATCCATCATCAAGAAGTTAAGCGATGCTTAGTGTGTTTCGCTTGAAACGGTGTTCATGAACGAAGAATTCGACAAACAACTGCAAGCCGCCAAGCGCTGGGCCAAGGCGACGCGTGAAGCCGGCTGGCTGGCGGAGGCGGACATCGCGCCGTTGGCGGCCTTGGAAAACCGCAGCCCGGCCAGCTTGTTCGATGGCAGCGCGCATCGGCCTTTGGTGGCGGCGTTTTTTGGCGGCACCGGCGTGGGCAAGAGCACGCTGCTCAACCGCCTGGCCGGGCAGCCCATCGCGCGGGCCGGCGTGGAGCGGCCGACGTCGCGGGAGGTGTCGATTTATCTGCACGAGTCGCTGCACCTGCGCCAGTTGCCGGCGGGCTTTCCGGTCGACCGGGTGCGCGTCGCCCGCCACGCCGACGAGCAGCGCCGCCAGGTGCTGTGGATCGACATGCCCGACATCGACAGCACCGAGGCCAGCAACCGGGATTTGGTCGCCGACTGGCTGCCGCATATCGACGTGCTGATTTATGTGGTGAGCCCGGAGCGCTACCGCGACGACAAGGGCTGGCGGCTGTTGCGCGAGCATGTGCGCGAGCATGCCTGGCTGTTTGTGGTCAACCAGTGGGATCGCGGCCAGCCGGCGCAGCGGGAGGATTTCATCAAGCTGCTGGGGCAGGGCGGCTTCGCCCGGCCTCTGTTGTTTTGCACCGATTGCCGGGCGGACGAGGCCAGGCGCAGGCCCGACGAGTTTGCGGCCTTGGAGCAGGCGATCCAGTCCCTGGCCGACAGCCATTTGATCGAGCAGTTGGAGCAGCGCGCGTTGGAGGCCCGCCGGGACGAGTTGCAAGCCGCCGTCGGGCATTGCCTGGCCCGGCTGGGCGGCGCGGCGGAATTGGACGGTTTGCGCGACGCTTGGACGGGAATTTGGGACGAGGTCGGCGAGGGGTTGGCGAAGGGCTTGGAATGGCCGATGGCCGAGGTGGCGCGGGCTTTCGTCAGCCACGACGCCAGCCCTTTGCGCCGGGCCATCAAGCTGGACGCGCCGGCCAAGCCAGTCGAGGATCACCCGCCGGCCAAGCCTTCCATTTTGTGGGACGACTGGGCGCAGATGCAGTTGCAGGATGCGTTGGACCGGGTGCTGGCGGAGGCCGGCGAGCGCCGCTTGCCGCTGTCGCCGCTGAAATCCCGCCTGGCCGAGGTGGCGGCGGAGGCGCGCAAGCTGATGCTGGACGAGGCGCAGCGGGCTTTGCGTCTGAGCCTGGCCAAGCCGGGCAACGCTTTGCAGCGCTTTTTCCTGAAATTGGCCGGCTTGTGCGCGGTGCTGCTGCCTTTGGCCGCGATGGGCTGGGTGTCGTGGCTGGCGGTCAGCGCCTATTACGACAGCGCGTTGCGGCACAGCGGTTTTTTGGGGGTGGATTTTGCTGCCAACAGCGCGCTGGTTGTCGCCATCGCCTGGCTGCTGCCTTTTTTCCTCAAGCTGCAATTGAAGCCATCCACCGAGCGTGCCGCGTTGCGGGGTTTGCGCAGGGGCGTCGACGCCGGTCTCGCCCGTGTGCAAACCCAGGTCGATGGCGTCTTGCTGGACTATGCGGAAAACTTGGGCGCCCGCGCGCGGGAAGGCGGGGCGCTGTTGAGCCATACCCCCCAGACTCAGGCCTTGGCGCAAGGGGCGCTGGCGCGGATGATACCCGGCGAAGACCTCCGCCGCTGACAGCCCAGCCATCCGCCGGTATGAATGGCCGATAAAGAATCGCTGTGTTTGTCATCGTCAATAGGCAGGGGATGGCGATTTAGGATAGAATCCGGCAGTTTTTCCCCAATCACCGTTTCCTCTTTCCAACCTCCATCGTTCGCCCCCCCATCGCGCATGAATTTATCGCAGGACAAGGTTTTGCCCACGGATGCCGCCATTGACGCCGAGGCTGCGGGTTGTGTTCCCCCGGCTTCCCTGCCTGCTTCTTGGTGGTCGTCTCTCGGCTGGCAGCGGCGTGCCATGCTCGTTTTGGTGGCGGTTTTCTTTGTCGCGCTAGGCTATAGCACGGTTTACCGCACCGCCTGGAACGAGATCGAGCGCACCGACTTCACCGTCTATAGCGCGGCCGGCCGGGCTGTGCTGGACGGCACGGACATCTATCAGGCACACAACGCCCGCGGCTGGTTTTATGTGTATCCGCCGACCTTCGCCGTGTTCATGCCGTTGTTTGCGAAGTTGCCGCTGGCCTGGGGCAGCGGCTTGTGGTATCTGCTCTCGCTGTTGGCCGTGGCCTCCGCGCTGTCGATGTCGCTCAAGATGGCCCGCGCGGCAGGGCCGGGGCTGGCAGGCCCAAACGATGCCTGGACGTTGGGCGAGGTGCCGCTTTTTTTGGCCTCGCCCTGGCTGGTGTCGGGCATGCTGCGTTGCCAGGCCTCGGAATTCATGGTCTGGCTGATGATCGCGGCGGTTTACTGCGGGTGGCGCGGCCGCCACTGGCTAGGCGGCATGAGCTTGGCGGCGGCGGCTTTGATCAAGGCGTTCCCGCTCGCGCTGTTGGCTTATTTTGCCTGGCGGCGGCAGTGGCGGTTTGTCGGCGCTTGCATGCTGGGGCTGGTGTTGGGCGGCTTGATTCTGCCCGCGGCGGTGTTCGGCTGGCAGAAAAATATCGATTATTGGCAGCAGTGGGGGGAGCTGGTCGCAGGCCCGGCCTTGACCGTCAACCAAATAGACCCGGGGAAGCTTTACGACCAGTTGCTGGACGCCAAGAAGCTGCGCAACCAGTCCATCGAATCCTTGTTGCTCAGTTTGGATGTCTCTCCCGGCAAGACCAAATCCCTGTTGGCGGCGATTGCCTTCGGCATGTTGGCCGCGATGGCCTGGGTGGCTCGCAAGGCCGACGCCAAGACCCAGTTGCTGGTGGTCTCCGCCTTCCTGTGCTGGGACTTGTTGATTCCGCCGATCTCGGAAACCCATTATTTTGGCTTGATGCTGCTGCCTTTGGCGGTGCTGACCGCGGTCGCGCTAGGCGAGGCCGACCGCTTTTCCCGGCGCTGGGCCGCGGGCGTGCTGGCCTTGTTTTTCATCGCCACGCTATGGACTAACGTGGACAAAGAGATGCAGAGCTATCGCTTGCTGTGCTGGGCCACCTTGGCGGTTTGGGCTTGCCTGTTGGGACTGGCTGCACGGCGCAGTGGCACCGCCGGACAGAGCCCGTCCTAGCCTTGAGAAATCATGGCAAATTGAATATTTATCACAAGCTGGCCGAGAGGCTGGCGACAGAGGTGGCGTTGGTGCGGAATTTTGTCGGCAACCGCTGGTGGACTTTGAAGAAAGATTCCGCCGGCCAGAAAACGCCCTTGGTGGCGGTCGCCCCGCGGGTCTTTATCAAGCCCCCGCGCCACTGGTTCCGCTTCGGCCCGGCCTTCCTCGCGCTGGTTTTGGGCATCCGCCTGGCGACCTTGGGGGCTTATCCTTTGATCGACCCTTCCGAGAGCCGGTATGCGGAAATGGCCCGGAAGATGGTGGAGACTGGGGTGTGGATCACGCCGCAGATCGACTACGGCGTGCCGTTCTGGGGCAAGCCGCCCTTGGCCGTCTGGCTGAACGCTATCAGCTTGAATGTGTTCGGCGTCAACGAGTTCGCCGTGCGCTTGTCCGCCTTCGCACTGTGCGCCGGCATCGTCTGGATCGTCTATCAGTTGGCCTGTTCGCGCGGGGACAGGCGGCATGCTTTCGCCGCGCCGGCCATGTTGGCGGGCATGGCGTTGTTTTTCACGCTGGCCGGCAGCATCGAGATGGACCAATGCCTGGCCTTTGGCGTCACCTTGACCATGGCCTCGTTCTGGCTGGCCATGCGGCGGAGCGAGCCGGTGTTTGGATTTTTGTTTTTCATCGGTTTAAGCGTCGGGCTGATGTCCAAAGGCCCCATCGCCGTGGTGCTGGCCGGCCTGCCGATTGGCCTGTGGACCTTGCTGCGCAATGAATGGCTGGAAGTCTGGCGGCGTCTGCCTTGGATCAAGGGCAGCTTGTTGATGCTGGCCCTCAGCGTGCCCTGGTATCTGGCCGCCGAACACCGCACGCCGGGCTTTTTGGAATATTTTTTCATTGGCGAACATTGGAAGCGCTTCACCGAGCCCGGCTGGCAGGGCGACCTTTATGGCAGTGGCCGCGCCCACCCGCGCGGCACGATTTGGGTGTATTGGCTGCTGGCCGCGATGCCTTGGTCGCTGGTGTTTCTCGCCACCGCCGGCCGGGCGCTGTGGCGCAAGGAGGCGCGGCGTTTGCTGGCATCCGCCGACGGCTGGCGGCTGTATTGCCTGCTGTGGATGCTGTCGCCGTTGTTGTTTTTCACAATGTCGGCCAATGTGATCTGGACTTATGCGATGCCCGGTTTGCCGGGCTGCGCCTTGCTGCTGGCCGAGTGGCGGCGCGACGGCGGGCTGGGCTGGTTTTCCCGCGGCGGGGCCGCCGTCGGCATCGGCTTGATGGTGCCTGTGCTGTTCCTGGGGCTGGTCGTGGCTTGGCAATTCGTGCCGTTTGAGTTTGTCCGCACGCAAAAACTCTTGGTGGACAAGTATTACCAGACACGCTCGGGCAGCGAAGACCGTTTGTTTTATTTGCGGGACAATCCGTTTTCGGCGCAATTTTACACCGCTGGAAAATCCAAGGAACTGGCTAATGTCGAGGTTTTCCAAACCTTGCTGGACAATCCCGGCCGGGATTTTTTTGTCTGCCCGAAGCGAAACTGGCCTGACATGCCGGAAGCCATCCAAAACCGTTTGCAGATGGTGGGAAGCTACAGCGGCTTCCTGTTGCTGCGCCACCTGCCCCCGGCACCGCAATGACAGAAAGCATACGCTTGATCGTCAACGCGGATGATTTCGGCTATTTTCCCTGTGTCAGCCGGGGGATCACCCAAGCCGCCGGCGCTGGGGCGGTCAGCGCCACCGGGATACTCGCCAACGGGCCGCAATTGGAGGCTCAAATCGGCTGGCTGGGCGAGTATGGGCATCTGGATGTCGGCGTCCACCTCAACTTGACGTCCGGCCAGCCGTTGACGGCGGCGATGGCCGCAAAATTGGAATCGAACGGCGGCAATTTCCCAGGCGCGTTCGCGATGGCCGGGCAGATTCTGTCCCGCGGGATACCCCTGGAAACCGTGCGCGCGGAATGGCGCGCCCAGATCGAAACCCTGTCCGGTCTGGGCCTGGAACTTCGTTTTCTGAATTCCCATGAGCATGTCCACATGCTGCCCGGCTTGTTTGGCCTGGCCCAGGCGCTGGCCAAGGAACACAATATCCCCCATCTGCGTTTGACCCGCGCCGAATGGCTGCCGCCGTTCGGGCTGTCCGCCACGTTGCGCAATCTGGTGCTGCAAACCTTGGAATCGGCCAACCGGTTGCGCGCCGAATCCAACACGCCTTTGTTCATCGGCTTGGGCGGCAGCGGAAAACTGGATCTGGCCTATTTGAGGACACTGTTCGCGCGTTTGAAGCCGGGCGCGGTTTACGAATTGATGTGCCATCCCGGCCTGTTCGACCCCGGCGAAATCAACGATTCCCGCCTGTTGGCCTACCATGCCTGGGAACAGGAGCTCGCTGTGCTGACGGGGCCTGCGATCCAAGATTTATACGCGGAATTCGGCATTTGCGTCGTCAATTTCAGAAGTATCCCACAATGGGAAAATCTATGAATAATCCATTTTCGCCCGCGCCCGAAATCAGCGTCGTCATTCCCGCTTATAACGAGGGGGATGGCGTGGAGCGCGCTTTGACCGTCATCGCTTCGGTGTTGGAAACCTGCGCCGGTGACTTTGAAATCATCGTCGTCGACGACGGCAGCCGGGACAATACTTACGCGCGGGTTTGCCGCTACGCCGAAACCCGCCCCTTCGTCAAAGGCGTTTCCTTCAGCCGCAATTTCGGCAAGGAGGCCGCCGTGCTGGCCGGTTTGAAATACGCGCGGGGCCGGGGGGTCATCGTCATCGACGCCGATCTCCAGCATCCGCCGGAGTTGATTCCGGCAATGGTGTCGAAATGGAAGGAAGGCGCGAAAATCGTCCACGCCGTCAAACGCAGCCGCCAGACCGACAGCTTGCCCAAGCGCCTGTCCGCCTGGGCGGTCAACCAACTGATTTCGCGGATGGGCGGCATCAATATCCACAACTCCTCGGATTACAAGCTGCTGGATCGGGAAATCGTCGATATATTGGTTTACCAATTGCCGGAGCGGGAGCGCTTCTTCCGCGGCCTGTCCAGTTGGATAGGCTTCAGCGAGGAATATATCGAGTTCGACGTGTCCAGCCGCATCGACAATGAAAGCAAATGGTCGTTCTGGTCGCTGGTGGAGCTGACCATCACCGCGTTGACTTCGTTCACCAGCATGCCTTTGCGCATCGTGACGTTTCTCGGCGTGGTGACATTGATTTTAGGCTTCGGCGTGGCCAGCGAAGCCTTGTGGTCTTGGTACCATGGCCAGGCGGTGTCCGGCTTCGCCACGATCATTATCACTTTATTGCTGATCGGCAGTTTCATCATGATAAGCCTGGGGATCATCGGCGAGTATATCGCCAAGATCTACGAGGAAATCAAGGCGCGTCCGCCGTATTTGGTCAAAGACACGGTGGGCATGGGCGAGCCGCAAAACCCGCAGTGAGCTATTGGGATCGCCTCTTGGCTAAAAAACTGGACGGAAGACCGAATTAGGATCAAAATAAGTCCTGCCAGAGTCGGCCATTCCGCCAGGAGCGACAACATGAAATATTCGTCCCAAATCAAGCCTATCAGTTACCTTAAAAGCCACGCGGCGGAGATCGTCAAAGAAATCTCTGAGAGCCGCGAACCGATGCTCATCACCCAGAACGGTGAAGCAAAGCTTGTCGTCATGGATGTGAAGAGCTACGAGGAGTATGAAGAGACGCTGGCGCTGCTTAAAGCACTGGCGCTTGGGAACAGGGAGATTGAGCAAGGCAAGTTTAGGCCGGCCGAGGAGGTTTTCACCGACTTGGACAAGGCGGCCTCATAGTGGATGTGGTCATTCTGGAGTCGGCGGAGCAAGACCTCAAAGAGCTTAGGCGCTACATTGTCAAAAACTTCTCCCTCGATACTTGGCATAGCACCTATGCCAAGCTCAAGCAATCCATTCGACACCTTAAGACATTCCCGCAACTCGGCGACGTTCCAGAGGCGCTTGAGAGCCTGAATATGTGCCAATATAGGCAAATCATATCAGGCATGAATCGGATTATTTATGAGGTGCGGCAAGAAACCATCTATATTCATATCATTGCGGATTCGCGTAGAGACATGAAGACCCTGCTTGCCAGACGGTTGCTGAGAATTGAGTAAGCCGGATAGGATGGGCAGGCGTCTTTTTGCTCGCCCACCGATTGGCGCAGGATTCCGTGTGGGCAAATGATAAAGCCGTTTGCCAACCCTACCCGGTTTGCGAATGTCAAAAATGAAGCGAGCCACTTGCAATAAAATTGACCGTATCGTTAAGTTGGCAGTAGTCAGACTTCCGCTGCCATTAATTCTGGTGGGTTTGTACTTCATTCGATCCTTTTGGGCCGAAATGCTAGTCATATTGATCAGCTTCATGCCCTATCTCGTCTATAACAAAATAGGGCAGCCTTGGCTGTTTCGGCAGATTGAAGATTGATTCGTGAATAGCAGTGTAGCGTTAGATTGCGGCTCTATCGCAACCCAACCCTAAAGAATCGCTTTTACGTTGCGTCGTTGCGTCGTTGCGTGAGCCTTTCTTTTGTTTGCCTTGCTGTCTGGCTTGGACGGTTCCCTGGATGAAGCTTTTCCGCCTCACGCAACGGCGCAACGGCGCAACGACGCAACGTTAACAGCAAATACCCATGCTAGGCATCTACGGCGGCACGTTCGACCCCATCCATTACGGCCATCTGCGCACGGCCTTGGAGGTCAAGGAGGCTTTGCGGCTGGCCGAGCTGCGCCTGCTGCCTTGCCGCCTGCCGCCGCACCGCGGATCGCCCGGGGCCACGCCTGGACAGCGGGTGGCGATGTTGGCGCTGGCTTTGCAAAACGCGGAGCCGGGATTTTCGGTGGACCGGCGCGAGTTGGAGCGGGAAGGGCCGTCTTACATGGTCGACACGCTGGTTTCGCTGCGGCGGGAGTTTCCGGGCCGGCCATTGTGCCTGATTGTCGGCTTGGACGCGTTTTGCGGCTTGCCTGCCTGGCACCGCTGGCGGGAGTTGTTCGAGTTGGCGCATCTGGCCGTCATGCGCAGGCCCGATGCGCCGGAGCCTCAGTGGGCCAATGGGCTGGCCGAAATCGTCGCGGCACGGCGGACGGATGAGCCCGGGGATTTGAGTTTGGCCCCGGCGGGCCGGGTGGTGTTCTTGGAGGTGACGCAACTGGCGATCTCGGCCACGCTCATCAGGCGCTTGGTTTTCGAGGGGAAAAGCCCCCGTTATCTGTTGCCTGAGGCGGTGGCGCGGATGATCCGCGCGGAGGGGCTGTACCGGGACGGTGGCGAAAAATAATCCGGCCAGTGGCCGGATCGCAGCGAAAAAGCTTGAAAGACAGCCGGCGCAAGCCTGGCGGAAGATTCCGGGGCTTGCGTCCTTGAGCCCTGTCAGTTCGGCTCGTTGAAGTCCACGCCGAGGGCGTCCCAGCTCTTGGCGTCATTGATGTCGCCACCTAGGTACTTGATTTTACAAGCGTATTTTCGGTCTTGCGTGCCATTTTCCGGCGTGGTGACGCTGACATGGGAACGGATCAGATACGTCCGCCCGCCCAGCGCCCACGCCTCGTAGTCCTTGTCCATGAATTGCGAGCCTTCCGGGACGTGCTTTTCCGCCACCAGGATGTTCTTGCAATGAGCGAAAGCCTGGATGCCGCGGTCGCTGCTGATCTTGCCCAGCTCTTCTTGTTCTTCGTCTTTTTCAAAGAATAAGTCGGACGAGACGACTTTCATCACCAGCGGGGTGATGCCTTTTTGCAGCGTGACATAGAGCAAAACGATGAACAGGATGAGCCCGACGACGGACACAGGTTTGGGAAGTTTTTGTAATTTTTCAAAAAATTTATTGGACATGGTGTTTCTCTGGGGTGGGTTCAATGGGTGCCGGGTGCGGGCAATGGCCCGCTTACGCTGCAAACACCCTTGGGTTAAAGCCTTACGTGTCGGTTGGGCGTGGATTTGGCGGAAAAGTTCAGCGCGAATTTTGCGTCAGGCGCGGACAAATGTATAGATTGCGTTCCCGCGGGTTTTGTGAAGGCCGGCTCGGTATAATAGCCGTTTTGCCAGCCTACCTGCCCCCATGTCCGAACTGCTCAACGAGTTGAACCGCCGGCGCACCTTCGCCATCATCTCCCACCCCGATGCGGGCAAGACCACCCTCACCGAAAAATTGCTGCTGTTTGGCGGCGCGATCCAGTTGGCGGGCTCGGTCAAAAGCCGCAAGGCCGCGCGCCACGCCACCTCCGACTGGATGGAGATGGAAAAGCAGCGCGGCATCTCGGTCACCACCTCGGTGATGCAGTTCGAGCATCAGGATTGCATTCTCAACCTGCTGGACACGCCCGGCCACGAGGATTTCTCCGAGGACACCTACCGCACCTTGACCGCCGTCGACTCGGCCTTGATGGTGATCGACAGCGCCAAGGGCGTGGAAGACCGCACCATCAAGCTGATGGAGGTCTGCCGCTTGCGCGACACGCCGATCCTGACCTTCATCAACAAGCTGGACCGCGAGGGCCGCGAGCCGATTGAGCTGCTGGACGAAGTGGAGAGCGTGCTGGGCATCCAGTGCGCGCCGATGACCTGGCCTATCGGCATGGGCAAGCGCTTCAAAGGCGTTTACAACCTGGTCGAGGACTCGGTGCATTTGTTCAGCCCTTCGCACGGCGACAAGATCGTCAAGGGCGAGGTGATCGAGGGGCTGGACAACCCCAAGCTGGATGAGGTGCTGGGGGACATTGCCGTGGAGCTGCGCGTGGAAATCGAACTGGTCAAGGGCGCGAGCCACGAGTTCAACCTGGACGCGTATCTGGCCGGCCGGCTGACGCCGGTGTTTTTCGGCTCGGCGATCAACAATTTCGGCGTGCTGGAATTGCTCGACGCCTTCGCCGAGTTCGCGCCCCGGCCCAAACCCCGGCAGGCGCGGGAGCGGCGGGTGGAGGCCGAGGACGAGCGCTTCACCGGCTTTGTGTTCAAGATCCAGGCGAACATGGACCCGGCCCACCGCGACCGCATCGCCTTCCTGCGCATCTGCTCGGGCAAATACGACAAGGGCATGAAGATGTTCCATGTCCGCACCGGCAAACAGGTGCAAATCGCCAACGCGATCACTTTCCAGGCCGACAGCCGCAAGAATGTGGAGGAGGCTTACGCCGGCGACATCATCGGCTTGCACAACCACGGCACGATCCAGGTCGGCGACACTTTCAGCCAGGGCGAGAGCCTGAAATACGAGGGCGTGCCTTATTTCGCGCCGGAGCTGTTCCGCCGCGTGGTGTTGAAAGATCCCTTGCGCGCCAAGGCCTTGCAGAAAGGCTTGCAGCAGTTGACCGAGGAGGGCGCGACCCAGTTGTTCAAGCCCTTGCGGAACAACGACCTGATCCTTGGCGCGGTGGGTATCCTCCAGTTTGACGTGACGGCGTTCCGCCTGAAGTCCGAGTACAACGTCGAATGCGTCTACGACAATGTGTCTGTCTCCACGGCGCGCTGGGTGGGCTGCGACGACGCGAAGAAGCTGGAGGAATTCAAGCGGAAGGCGTTTGACAATCTGGCCGAGGACGGCAGCGGCTACCTGGTGTATCTGGCCACCAGCCGGGTCAACCTGTCCCTGACCGAAGAGCGCTGGCCGGACATCCGTTTCAGCGCGACGCGGGAATTGTAAAGGACGCCGCGATGACCGACACCCTCGAACAGGAACGCGTTAGGCTGATGGACGCCTACCACCAGGCCGCCACCTTGGAGCAGGCGGTGGTCAAGCTGCTGGCCGTCAACTGGGGCGCGCTGGGCAAGACCCAGATCGCCTCGGCCTTGCGCAAGGTCGTGGGCGCGCAGGCGGTGAAAAACATCGACTATGGCGGCTTGCAAAAGCTCAAACTGGTGGTTCTCGAAAAGAGTTGGAGCGGCCAGCTATTCCGTTGCAATCCGTTGATCGTCGAACTGGTGGCCCGTGATCTGGTGCTTGGCGGAACCTTCAATGTTTACGTCGATCTGGCGCATTTGGCGGCACCCTTGCAAAAAAGCTATCTGCGGGAGAGCCTGGACGAGATCGTCTTTCGCAACGAGGAAGAATTGATCCGCGAAGTCCGCCTGGGGATGTATTGGCGCGACGAGGCTTACATCGCCAGCCTGTTCCGCATGCTGGAGCGGCACCGCTACGCCTACCTTACCATCACCCAGCAGAACTGGACCGAGCCTTCGCCCATCTACGCGATGGTGTGCGCCAACCCGTTCGACGTCGAATGGTTCCAGGGGCTGCCGGTGGGGATGCGCAAGAAGGCGCTGCCGGGCACGCTGTCCTTGCTGGCGGCTGACTGGCGCTGCGACGAGCAGGCGTTGGATTTGCTGCGCGGTGGCCTGCGGACTGCCGAGGCTTCGCCGGAATGGCGGCCGGTGGCGGCCCTGCTGGCGATTTTCCGCGGCGACTGGCTGGCTGGCGAGGATGTGTTGGCGCGCGAGGCGGCCCAGCCGAAGGAAACGGCCATCCGCGGCCTGTTGGGCTTTTTGCGGGGCGATTTGGACGGGGCGCTCAAATTGTTTCGTGACGGCCTGGCCCAGTTGCGCCGGGATTGCGGCAACAAGAAGGCTTATTTCCCCGGGCCACTGGGTTTGTTTTTCGTGTTGGCTCTGCAACAGCGCAACGCCGCCGGCGACATGGCCGAGGCGAACAAGCTGATCGTGGCGGTGGACGAGGACGACGCGCTGGCCTTGGCCTACCAGTTCCTCGGCCATGTCGTGTCCCTTGAGCGCAACGACAAAAAGCTGCTGGAGCAGTTGCAAAACCTCTTCGACCAGAGCCTCGCCGCCAGCCGCTTCATGCCTTGGGTGTTCTGGACGGGCATGATGGTGCTTTACCGCTACCAGGCCACCGCCGCGCTGGCAAAGTATTTGCCGTTCCTGGAGCGCTGCCGGGAGCGGGCGCGCTCCGCGGGGTTCGCCTGGCTGGCGGCGGAGGTCGCAGGGCTGATCGCCGGCGTGGCACCGGCCCAGTCCGAGGCGGGCCGGCAGGCGGCGGCTTTTGAGGCGCGCTCGGACTGCAAGCTCCTGGTCAGCCGCATCCCGCGCGAAGAGCCTTGGGAGCGCGCCTTGAAAGCCATCTCGAACACGGTGGTGGCCAAGCCTAGGCCGAAAGAAAGCAAGGAGAAGGCCGCCGCCGAAACGCGCCTGGCCTGGTTTGTCTTCCCTTACGGCTATTCCCCGGTCGGTTTCGGCGTCGAAATCCGCGAGCAAACACGCAATGCCCGGGGCGGCTGGAACAAGGGCAAGGCGGTTTCCGCCAAGCGGCTGCGGGAAAACGCCGGCGATATCACCGGCATGTCCGAGCAGGATGTCCGCGTCGCCAGCCACATCGGCGTGGACCGCTACAGCAACGCCCATTACCTGGCCGACAAGGGCTGGCTGGCCTTGGCCGGGCACCCTTCCGTGTTTTGGAAAGACAGTGGCGCGCCGTTGGAGCTGGCCGTCGCCGAGCCTGAACTGCGGATCAAGAAAAAGCCTAAGAACGAACTGGTGCGGATCGAGTTCTGGCCCAAATTCCACGAGGATCAGAAGGTGGCCGTCGCCCCGGACGGCTTGACCCGCTTGCGCGTCATCGAACTCAGGCCGGAGCACCACCGCCTCGCCAGCATCATCGGTGACAGCCTGGAAGCGCCGCTGGCCGCCCAGGAGCGCATACTCGCCAGCCTGAGCGCGGTGTCCTCCCTGGTCACCATCCATTCCGACATCGGCGGGGCCGAACTGGCCGCCGCCCAGGCCGTCGAGGCCGACCCGCGTCCGCGTGTGCAACTGATCCCGGAGGGGGAGGGGCTGCGCGTCGCCTTGCTGGTGCGCCCGTTCGGCGAACAAGGCGCGTATTGCGCCCCCGGCGCGGGCGGGGCCGGGTTGATCGCCGAAATCGGCGGCCAGCGCCTGCAAACCCAGCGCGACCTCGGACAAGAGCGCCAGCAGGCCGACGCAGTCCTCGCCCTCTGCCCCAGCCTGGGCGGGCGGGCGGAGGAAATCCAGGATTGGCAATGGCTGGCCGCCGACGCCGAAACCAGCCTGGACGTGTTGCTGGAACTGCACGAGGTCGGCGACAAGGCGTTGGTGGAATGGCCGCAGGGCGAAAAATTCAAGCTGCTGGGGCGGGGCGATTTGAACCGGTTCAGCCTCAAGCTCCAGCAGCAGCGCGACTGGTTCAGCGTCAGCGGCGAATTGACGCTGGACAATGGCGAGGTCGTCAACATGCAGCGCCTGTTGGAATTGACGGCGGGTTCGCGCAGCAAATTCGTCCAACTCGACGAAAACCGCTTCCTGGCCTTGACCGACGCTTTCCGCAGACGCCTGGACGATTTGCGCGCGTTTTCCGAAAAGCACGGCAAGGATCAGCGCCTCAACGCGCTGGCCTTGCCGGTGTTTGAGGAGATCGCCGGGGAAGTCGGCGACTTCCAGGCCGACGCCGCCTGGCGCAAACAAATCGGCCGCCTGCGCGAAGCCGAGCAATTCCAGCCGAAGCTGCCCTCCACGCTGCAGGCCGAATTGCGCGATTACCAGCGCGAAGGCTTCGAGTGGCTGTCGCGGCTGGCGGCCTGGGGCGTGGGCGCATGCCTGGCCGACGACATGGGGCTGGGCAAGACGCTGCAAGCCATCGCGTTGATCCTGACCCGCGCCAGCGAAGGCCCCAGCCTGGTGGTCGCGCCCACGTCGGTCTGCTTCAACTGGCAGAACGAACTGCTGCGCTTCGCGCCTACCTTGAATGTGCGTTTCTTAGGCGCCAGCGACCGGCAGCAGACCATCGACAGCCTCAAGCCCTGGGACTTGCTGATATGCAGCTACGGCCTGTTGCAACAGGAAGCCGTCGGCGAGCTACTGGCGGGCGTCAAATTCCGCACCATCGTGCTGGACGAGGCCCAGGCGATCAAAAACCCCGCCACCAAGCGCTCCCAGCAGGCCATGGCGCTGCAAGGCGAATTCAAGCTCGTCACCACCGGCACGCCGGTCGAAAACCACCTGGGCGAATTGTGGAATTTGTTCCGCTTCGCCAATCCGGGCCTGCTGGGCTCGCTGGAAAGCTTCAACCGCCGCTTCGCCGGCCCCATCGAGCGCAACCAGGACCGCGAAGCCAAGCACCGGCTTAAGCGGCTGATCCAGCCGTTCATCCTGCGCCGCACCAAATCGCAAGTCTTGAGCGAGCTGCCGCCGCGCACCGAGATCGAGTTGCAAGTGGAGTTGAGCGAGAAAGAGGCGACCTTTTACGAAGCCTTGCGCCGCAAGCTGATGGACGAGCTGGCCGCGGGCGCCGGCCCGATTGAAGACAAGCGCTTCCAAGTCCTCGCCGCCATCACCAAGCTGCGCCGGGCCTGCTGCAACCCGGGGCTGGTCGCGCCCGATCTGAACCTGTCCAGCAGCAAGCTGGAACTGTTCGGCGAAATCCTGGAAGAATTGCTCGACAACCGCCACAAAGCCCTAGTGTTCAGCCAGTTCGTCGACCACCTCTCCATCATCCGCGCCTATTTGGACGGCAAAAACATCAGCTACCAATACCTCGACGGCCAAACCCCGGCACCGGAGCGCAAAAAGCGCGTGGAGGCGTTCCAAGAAGGCGTCGGCGATGTGTTTTTAATCAGCCTCAAAGCCGGCGGCGTCGGCCTGAATCTGACGGCGGCGGACTATGTCATCCACATGGATCCCTGGTGGAACCCGGCGGTCGAAGACCAAGCTTCCGACCGCGCCCACCGCATCGGCCAGCAGCGCCCGGTGACGGTTTACCGGCTCGTGACCAAAGGCACGATTGAAGAGCAAATCGTCTCCTTGCATAGGCAAAAGCGCGACTTGGCGGATAGTTTGCTGGAAGGCGGGGAGATCAGCGGCAAGATCGGGGCGGAGGATTTGTTGCAGTTGATGCGGGAGGGGTGATTTTTTGTGTAAGCGGCATTTCCGCGAGCCTGCGTTGCGCGTATCATTTTGCCGATGAGTCCGACAGTTTTTCGCGAAGGCGGCTTCCGTTTCTATTTTTTCTCGCGGGAAGAGCCGAGAATGCATGTTCAAGGCCCAAGCGGCGAAGCCAGGTTTTGGCTTGAGCCCAGGATTGAACTGGGAGAGCATCCACGAGGAGTCGCTGATTGATTGGGAGAAGTTGAAAGACACCGTGCCGGGCGAAGTGCAGCGATGCATGGCGGCTTTCGCAGGGCAAGACAGCCGAACCTGTTTGCTGGCCGCGCTGCGGAATTTGCAGGAAGCGGAAGCCGCCAACCAAGCCACTGAAGACAGGCTGCATGAATTGCAGACCCTCGCCGACGACTGGGCGCAGACGAAAACGGAGCCGGAGCGGTTGAACCTGGCCCAGCCAGGGGAATATGAGCTATTCACCGTGTTGCGCAACTGCGCCGCGCCGCAAGAGGAAAGCTATCTGGCTGACTGCGCCCGCCGGATGATTACGCATTCCGGCTGGCGGCGGTGATGATGAAGCGCTGCAGTGGCATATATCCGGCTAGAAATTCCGTCCGGCAGAGCAACAATCATCCAAAACGACGAGAGTTTAGGTCACGTTCTACACGGAGAAAATGAGTGGGACGAATCAGAAGCCGAAAGACAAGTTTTGGCTGCCTGTGCTGGCTATGCGGCTTTGATTGCGGCGGGCTACGATGAAGCCACTTCACGATATGGGACGCGGGGAGATTTTGAGAAGGCAAATGAAATTATCGAGGGCTGGAATCTGGAGTCACTAGAGTCTTGGCTAGGCAAATCCGTTGCCATGATGAAAGAACCAGGAAATGTCTTGGCCGTGGGGCGCATAGCCCAAGAGCTACTAAGCCGCAAAACAATATATGATGAATTGCTTTATGTATTGGTGGCGCTTTCGGACGGCGACAGCACTATCGAGGAGTTTGAACAGTACTTGAAATATCACTATGACCCCTGTCTTTGCATGGCTAAATACTACAATTAAAGACAAAGAGTACTTGAATAGTTTCAAAATAGCGAACCGTTCTATTCTTAATTCGATAGACGCTGAAAATGGGGACGAGCTTCCGGGCCATCGAGGCATAAAAGAATGGATCAAGGAGTACACAGGCCTGTATTCTTAGGCAAACCCTGGCAGGCCGGGCCAAACCGCATCCAGGCCAGAGAAGGGAGCGGAACTTAGAACCCTTCTTTGGCGTATTTCCAGAATACCCGCAGCTATTCTAATACCGTCAACGCGCCGGAACACCAATCCCGGTTAAGGCGCAAATTTCCCACCAAAGGAAATGCGGTATGTCACCTAGCCCACGCTCCACACTGCCCGAGGTCTTGCCGACCGCCGAGGCCGCGCCCTTCATTAACCGCCGTGCTGCATCGTGGAAGATTACTTGTTCGCCGACGTGGCCGTGCTTGCCGCGCGGGCGGGGCTGGCAAAACTGCGCCACATGGATTTGACGCAAGAGGAGCGCCGCGCTGCGCTGGAAAGCCTCCGCGTGTGGGACGTTTCCGGCACGGGCGCAAAGCTGGTTTGGGCGGAGGGCGGGAACCTGGTGCTTACGCCCCTGGCCGATTCCATCGTGAACACCTACCGGGACGACCCGCCCGCCGTGGTGGTGTTCGACCCGTTGGTGTCGTTCGGCGCGGACGAAAGCCGGGTCAACGACAACGAGCAGGCCATTATCACCGCCGCCCGCCGCATCGTGCGCGGGCTAGGATGTTGCGTCCGGCTTGTCCATCACATTGGCAAAGGCAATGCGCGGGAGCGGACGCTAGACCAGTACAGCGGGCGCGGCGGTAGCGCGTTGGCCGACGGGGCGCGGATGGTCGCGGTTTTGCAGCCGTGGGACGCCGACCAGCGCGAACCTTTGCCGGACGGTTGTTCGGTCGCGCCGGGGGCCAGCGTCACCGCGCTGGCGCGTCCGAACGAAGCTGTCCTACGCCGCGCCCAACCAGCCCTTGCTTTTTGGGCATGAAGCGGGCGGAAATCCTCGCCGCGCTTGCGTCGCTCCAAACGGCGGGCCGCGTGGTGGAGGCCGAACTTCCCGGACACCTTCGCCACGGCAGAAAACAACGGCGGCGGATTAGCCGCGCCGTTCCTTCCCTCTGTTCCCTCCAATCCGCCGGAACAGCTTGGCGGCTTTGGCGGAATAGACCCGGCACAGCCCGGAAGCGCCTACACGGAGGACTTTTGACATGGACGCAATCGACCTTCTCAAGACCCTTGCCGCCCATGGCGTGACCCTGCAAGTGAAACCCGGCGGCGGGCTGTCGGCGAACGGAGATCCGGCGATCATCGCGCAGCACCGGGAAGCCATCTGCGAACACAAGACCGGGCTGCTGGCGATCCTCACCGGCGAGGCCTGCCCGGCGGCGCTGGCGGTTGAGTGCTGGACGCCTGCGGGCGGTGTTGTCATCGCGCAGGCCCGCGACCAGGCCCACGCGGAGCAGCTTCGCCAGTGGAACCCCCGGCCAGCACCAGCCGCCGCCAGCATTGGCGACATGAAGCGGGCCGTTGTCGAGTCCTTGCCAACCCTTCAGGAAATCGCGGAGCGGTAGGCGCAACCATGACCTCCACCCTTGCCAGCCTCCGCTCCCTTGGGCTTCAGCTCCACCTGGACGGCGACCGGCTCAAGGTCGGCCCCGCCGCGTCCGTCACGCCCGAGCTTGCAAGCGCCACTGCGGCCAGCAAGCCCGCCCTGCTGGCGGAGCTGCGCCAGGAGGCGGCGGAGGACGTGGCCGAGTTCATCGCCGAGCGGACAGCCATTGCCGAGTTCGACGGCAACATGGCCCGCCCCGAGGCGGAGCGGCTGGCGGTTGCGCGGGCCAGCGTCAAATACTCCCTCACCGACTATTACGGCAACCCACCCCAGCAGGGCGTCGGGGCTTTGCAGGGCGACATCGGCGACGACGCCGACAGCCTCATGGAAGAACTGCGCCGCCGCTACGGCGACCGCCTTTTATCGGCGACCGAATTCTAAAGACCGACACCAGACCGATTCCCGAGAACCCTATTTAACCGAGGAATACACCATGGCTTTCAAACTGACCGAAAACACTTCATCCACCGAATTCGAGACCCCGCCCGAGGGCGTCTTCCCGGCCCGCTGTTACCGCCTGATCGACTTGGGCACCGTCGCCGGGGAATGGCAGGGCAAGCCGACCCACAACCGCAAGGTTTTGGTGTCCTTTGAACTGCTGGGCGAGGACTGCCTTATGTCCGACGGTCGGCCTTTCGCCGTGTCGCGCCGATTCACCCTGTCCTTGGCCGAGAAGTCGGCCTTCCGCGCCTTTGTCCAGCAGTGGCGCGCAAGGCCGTTCACCCCCGCCGAGCTTCAAGGCGGCTTCGACATTAACCGGCTGCTTGGGCCAGCCCGCTTTGCTGACCGTCGCCCACATCGAGAAGGCAGGCCGGACTTACGCCAACATCCAAGGCATTAGCGCCCTGCCCAAGGGCTACCCCTGCCCGCCCGGCGTGAACGCGTCGCTGGCCTTCGACCTCGACGACCCGGACGAGGGCGTTCTTGATTCGCTGGGCCAGGGCTTGCAGGCGATCATCCGGCAAAGCCCCGAGTATCAGGCTTACGCCACCAGCGGCCCGGCGAAGAAGCCCGCCCCGGCGCATCAACCGCCGCCTGACGTTCGCGGAGGACGCGGCGGCATGAGCAAAGCGGCTACCACCATCAACAGCCGCGCCAAGGGGGCGTCAGCCGAGCGTGAATTCGCCCGGCTGGTGCAGGCCGAAACCGGCGTAAGGCTGGTGCGGAACCTGGAACAGTCCCGAGGCGGCTGCTACGATTTGGAGGCGGGCGGCGACCAAAACCCGGCCACGCTGTCCTTGAAGCGGTTCGCCATCGAGATCAAGCGGTACGCGGCCATCACGGGCAACAAGAAACCGCCTTCGGGCGGTTTTTTTGCGGGCTGGCATTCCCAAAATTTGCCTACGTGCCTACTGGACAGCAGAAAAACAAAAAGGCTCGCGGATTAAAATCTGCAAGCCTTTGTTTTATTTGGTAGCGGGGACAGGATTTGAACCTATGACCTTCGGGTTATGAGCCCGACGAGCTACCAGACTGCTCCACCCCGCGTTCGATGAAGAGAATTATAGGGGGTCGGCGCGGGTTTTGCAAGCGGCAATCACATTTTTCTTTTGCGCCGGTTCGTTGCGAAGGTGTTTTTCACGCGCCGGGGCGGTTTGTCTGGGTTGCCAAACGCAGTGCAATTAAGGTGAAATGCCGCCCAATCGCTTAGGCGTCCGCCTGGACGCCTAAGCCGTCCACATCATCAACGAACGTTTTCTTGTCCCTATGTCTTTGTTTCCGCATCATTTTCGATTCGACCCTTGCTATGGCCGCGATCTGGCGGCCTTGCTCGCGGTCGAGGTTCCGCAGGAACCGCCTGATTTTGCGCAGTTTTGGACGGCCCGCTATGAGAGGGCTTTGCAAATCATCCCAAAAGTCGAGCGCTCCGCGAGCGGCCACACCCGCGCCGGCTACAAGAGCGAGGATATTTATTACGAGTCCACCGACGGCTTTCGGATCGGCGGCTGGTTGTTGACGCCGCAGGCGGGGCCGGTGCGGCGGGCCTTGCTGGTCGGCCATGGCTATGGCGGGCGCGACGAGCCCGACGCGGACTTGCCGATAGGGGAGGCGGCTTATCTGTTCCCGTGTTTCCGCGGGCTGTCGCGCAGCCGCCGCGGGGGGGTTTCCGACAATCCGGCTTATCATGTGCTGCATGACATCGACAAGCCTGGGCGCTATATCCTCGGTGGCTGCGTGGAGGATGTGTGGGTCGGCGTGTCGGTGTTGCATACGCTGTTTCCGCAGGTCGAGGGGCATGTGGGCTACCAGGGCACGAGCTTCGGCGGCGGCATCGGGGCGATGGCGATGGCCTGGGACGCCCGCATCCGCCGCGGGGCGCTGAATGTGCCGACCTTCGGCCACCAGGCTTTGCGCCTGACGCTGCCGACGACCGGCTCGGGCGACGCGGTGTCGCGCTACGAGCGGCAGCACGGTCATGTGATGGACACATTGCGATATTATGATGCGGCCTTGGCCGCGCGCCATATCGCGGTGCCTATGCATGTGGCGGCGGCGTTGTTCGATCCGGTGGTCGCGCCGCCCGGCCAGTTCGCCATTTACAACGCCTTGGCGGGCGATAAGGCATTGCTGGTGGTGGACGGCGGCCATTTCGATTATCCTGCGAAGCCTGAGCAAGAGGCGCGCCTGTCCCAAGAACTGCGACGATTTTTTGATCCTTTATGAAACGAGAATATCACCGCTGGCACAGTCCCCGCTTGGACCGCGACATGGAGATGCTGGTGTTCGGCCATGCCGGCGCGAAGGTGCTGGTGTTTCCGACCCGCGACGGCCAGTTTTACGAATACGAGAACATGGGAACGGTGAGGGCGCTGGAACACAAGATCGACCAGGGCCAGATCCAGTTGTTTTGCGTGGACAGCATCGACCATGACAGCCTGTATTGTTTTTGGAAGCAGCCGGCCGACCGCATCCGCCGCCACTTGCAATACGAGGAATACGTCCTCAACGAAGTCCTGCCTTTCATGTCCTCCGTGAACCCCCACCCTTGCACGATTTCCCACGGTTGCAGCCTGGGGGCGTTCCACGCGGTGAACATCGCTTTCCGCCATCCGCATCTGTTCCAGAAGGTGAGCGCTTTTTCCGGCCGCTACGATCTGACCTTGAGCGTCGAGGTGTTCAAGGACTTGTTCGACGGGTATTACGATGAAAATGTCTATTTCCACAATCCCAGCCATTTTTTGCCTAACCTTCAGTGCGAAGAAAGCCTGGCGAAGCTGCGCAAGATGGACATCATCCTGACCATCGGGCGCGACGACCCGTTTCTCGACAATAATTTGCAGATGAGCCGGGTGTTGAATGAAAAAGGCATCGACCATGCCTTGCATGTCTGGGACGGCCGTGCCCACCGCGCCTCGGCGTGGCGCAAAATGGCGCCGCTTTATATTTGAGCCGGTGGTTTTTTGATCCAGGTCAACGAGCCGACCTGACATCGCTTTTATGATGCGGCATTCCTTAGCCTGTCAGCATTGCCCATTCGGAAGTTGTATTTTATGAGCCTGAATATCACGGGCGAGTTCAGCGGCAAGCCCACCGCAATGTCTGTTATCGAATTAAAACAGTCCACGACCTCCCTGTTCAATTTCGCCGGCCTGCGCGCGCGGGAGGACGCTTTTGTCGGCGTGGGCCTGCCGCGCATGAAGTGCAGCCGGGTCAATGTGTATTACGGGGATAAGCGGGCTGTCCAGGATGTCAGCCTGAACATCATGCCCGGCGAAGTGCTGGCCTTGATCGGCCCGTCCGGCTGCGGCAAGTCGACTTTGCTGCGCTGCCTGAACCGCATGAACGACACCATCCCCGGCTGCCGCGTCAGCGGCATGATCACGCTGGACGATGAGGACATTTACGCGAAGGCCATGGACGTGGTGCCTTTGCGCGTCCGCGTCGGCATGGTGTTCCAGAAGCCCAACCCGTTCCCGAAGAGCATTTACGACAATATCGCGATGGCCCCCAAGCTGCACGGCCTGGTGCGCGACAAGGCCGAAACCGACGAGCTGGTCGAGACTTCGCTGCGCAGGGCGGGTTTGTGGGAGGAGGTGAAAGACCGTTTAAAGCAGCCGGGCACGGCGCTGTCGGGCGGCCAGCAGCAGCGGCTGTGCATCGCGCGCACGCTGGCCGTGAACCCGGAGGTGATTTTGATGGACGAGCCTTGCTCGGCCTTGGACCCCATCGCGACGGCCAGGATCGAGCAGTTGATCGACGAGCTGCGCAAGCAGTACACCATCGTCATCGTCACCCACTCCATGCAGCAGGCCGCGCGGGTGTCGCAGCGCACGGCGTTTTTCCATTTGGGCAAAGTCGTCGAGGTCGGCGACACCGCGCAGATTTTCACCAAGCCGAGCGAGGAGCTGACGGAGCGCTATATCACGGGGCATTTTGGATAAGCCCTTGGGCGGAGCATATCCTCCGTTAACGGCTTAAAAACCATTGCATGAACTCCTCCGCGACTTGGGGGGACAGATCCAGAGCCGCTTCGGCTACTCCGCCAAAACCTTTGGCCGCCGCAATGGCGGACAGGGCGCAGCAAAGAAAATCAGCGTCCCATTCGCGGATGGCCGCTTCTGCTACCAGGGATGGCAAGCGGGCTAGGGCGGTGAAATAGGCGGAACTTAAATCCTCAGGAATGGGCGTCGCGTTCTTTTGTCGACAAATCTCCACCCAGGCGGGAAACTGGAAATACGGGAGGCTGGCTTCGGCGGGATTGGTGGACAGGCGGCTGACAATGTGAGGAACGGCGGCAAATGATGCCGAGTAGACATCGCTTTGATGGGCCAGCGAACTCCAGAGCGAGAACCACGGCTCCTGGTCGCCTTCGGAAACAGGCAAGGTTTCCAGTTGTCTCAACAGCGCCGGCGTGTCGGATGCTGAACCATAGGCATGTTGCAATTTGTGCCAGCGCTGGCTGTCAAGGCTTAGATTTTGGTTCATGACTTCAACTCGATGACCCAATGTCGGCGGCGGGCGGCACGCGCAGCATGAACGTGACCGGCCCGTCGTTGACTAGCGCGACGCGCATGTCCGCGCCGAATTGGCCGGTGCCGACGCGCGGATGGCGCTTGCGCACCGCCTCGACGAAATAGTCGAACAAGCGCCGGCCTTCCTCCGGCGCGGCGGCGGGGGTGAAGCTGGGCCGCGCGCCTTTGCGGGTGTCGGCGGCCAGCGTGAACTGGGAGACCAGCAGTAATTCGCCGCCGATGTCCGCGACGCTGAGGTTCATGCGGCCGTCGGCGTCGGGGAACACGCGGTAGCCTAGGATGCGCTCGGCCAGCCGCTCCGCCTGGGCCTCGGCGTCGCCGCGCTCCACCGCCACCAGGGCCAAAATGCCGCGCCCGATCTTGCCCACGCTTGTGCCTTCGACGCTCACGTCGGCCTCGGCCACGCGTTGGATCAGACTCATCATGCCGGCGGTTTAATAGGTCGGCATGGAGCGGTCGACCAGCGCGGCCCACGCGGCCACGCCGCCGACTAGGTTGATGATCTGCGCATAGCCTTTGCCGGTCAAAAAATGGGCGACCTGCGCGCTTCTCATGCCGTGGTGGCAGATGACCACGGTTTCCCGTTGCGGGTCGAGTTCGGCAAATCGGGCGGGCACTTGGTTCATCGGCAGGCTGACGCTGCCGGGGATGTGGCAATAGCTGAATTCGTGCGGCTCGCGCACGTCCAGCAGCAAAGGATGGGGTTCGGCGTCTTGCAGCCGCTGGTTCAGTTCGGGGGCGGTGATTTGTTCCATGGCGTTCGCGGTTGGGTGGATGGGAGCCCGGCGTGTTGGGGTTTGCGGCTTATTTTAGGACAAAACGGCGGGCGGGGGGCGAAATCGCAGGCCGTCTCCTCTTGAATCGCCGCGCCGATGCCCCTAGGCTATGCGCCTTTAGGCTTGTCTTCCGAGAACAATTCAATGGACCTGGGACTTTTTCCACGCACCCCCCGGTTGGACGGGGCCGACGCTGAAGCGGCGCGCGCCGGTTTGCGCGCTTATTTTCACGCCACCTTCGACCGTTACGAGCAATTGTTCGAGGTCTTGGCCTGCGACGAGGCGTATTACCGCAAGCCCATCAGCCTGCGCCATCCGTTGATTTTCTACTACGGCCACACGGCGACCTTCTTCATCAACAAGCTGCTGCTGGCCGGGCTGGTCGACCGCCGCCTCAATCCGCGTTTTGAGTCGCTGTTCGCGGTGGGCGTGGACGAGATGAGCTGGGACGATCTGGACGAGGCCCATTACGGCTGGCCCACCGTGGCGGCGGTCAAGGCTTACCGCGGCCAGGCCAGGGAATTGATCGACGGCCTGATCCGGCAAACGCCCTTGCATTTGCCGATAGACTGGGGCAGCCCCTGGTGGGCCATTTTGATGGGCATCGAGCATGAGCGCATCCATCTGGAAACCTCGTCGGTGTTGATCCGCCAGCATGCGCTGTGTTACGTCCAGCCCCATCCCGCCTGGACGCCTTGCCGCGAGGCCGGGCCTGCGCCGCGAAACGGGCTGGCGCGCATCCCGGCGGGCGCGGTGCGCCTGGGCAAGGCCAAAGACAGTCCTTATTATGGCTGGGACAATGAATTGGGTGTCCACGGGGCGGAAGTCGCCGAATTCCAGGCCGCGCGCATGCTGGTCAGCAACGGCGAATTCCTGGCTTTCGTCGAGGCGGGCGGCTACGCCGACGACCCCTATTGGGAAGAGGAGGGCAGGGCTTGGAAGCAGTTCGCTGACGCCGGGCATCCGACGTTCTGGCTCAAGGACGGCGGGCAGTGGAGGCTCAGGCTGATGCTGGAAGAGATTCCGATGCCGTGGAACTGGCCGGTCGAGGTGAATTACCACGAGGCCAAAGCCTTCTGCAACTGGAAGCGGGCGCAGACCGGCCAGCCGGTGCGCCTGCCCACCGAGGACGAATGGCACAGGCTGCGTGCGCATGCCGGATTGGCGGATCTGGCGGAAGGCGTGCCGGCCCCGGCCAACCTGCATCTGGACCATTACGCCTCCGCCTGCCCGGTGGACCGGTTCCGCCACGGTGGATTGTATGATGTGGCCGGCAATGTCTGGCAATGGACGGAGACGCCGATTTATCCGTTCGACGGTTTTGAAGTCCATCCGTACTATGACGACTTCACCACGCCGACCTATGACGGCCGCCATAATCTGATCAAAGGCGGTTCATGGATTTCCTGCGGCAACGAAGCCTTGAGCGCCTCGCGCTATGCCTTCCGCCGCCATTTCTTCCAGCATGCGGGCTTCCGCTACGTCGTCGGCGACGCGCCGCCACCGCCGCCTGCCGCCGCCTACGAAACTGACCGCGAGTTGGCTGCACTGCTGGAGCAGCATTACGGCGACGACTATTTCGGTGTCGCGAACTTTATGCGGACGCTCGCGGAACTGGCCATCCGGGCCATGGGCGGAAGGCCGGCGCGGCGGGCTTTGGATCTCGGCTGCGGGGTGGGGCGGGCCAGCTTCGAGCTGGCGCGGCATTTCGACCAGGTCACCGGAATCGACTTCTCCGCCCGTTTCATCGGCCTGGGCGCGCAATTGGCACAAACCGGCGTGATACGCTACACCTTGGTCGAAGAAGGCGAATTGGTCAGTTACAAAGAACGCCGGCTGGCCGATTTAGGGCTGGACGGCCTCAGCGGCAAAGTTGAATTCTTGCAGGGCGACGCCTGCAATCTGAAGCCGATTTTCACCGGCTACGACCTGATTTTCGCCGCCAACCTGATCGACCGCCTGTACAGCCCCAGGCAATGCCTGGATTTGCTGCACGAGCGCCTGAACCCCGGCGGATTGCTGCTGATCGCCTCACCTTACACCTGGCTCGAAGAACACACCCGGCGCGAGGAGTGGCTGGGCGGCTTCAAACAAGACGGTGAGAATTTCACCACGCTGGACGGGTTGAAGGCCTTGCTGGGCCGGCATTTCCGCCTGGTGCGAGGCCCGCTGGACATCCCCTTTGTCTATCGTGAAACCCGCCGCCGCTTCCAGCACACGATCATGGAAACCACTATTTGGGAGAAAATCGCTTGAGCATAGACTTCGACACACCTGTTCCGCGGCTAGGCACCGCCTCGGTCAAATGGGACGGGCGGGGCGGCTATTTCGGCAGCCAGGATCTGCTGCCGATGTGGGTGGCCGACATGGACTTCGCCGTGCCCGAGGCGGTGACCTGCGCGCTGCGCGAGCGCGCGAGCCACCCGATTTTCGGCTACAGCCTGGCCACCGACAGCTTGTATCAGGCGTTGATCGACTGGCTGAAAAAACGCCACGGCTGGGCTATCGAGCGGGATTGGATCATCCTGTCCCCGGGCGTCGTGCCCTCGCTGCACGCCGCGGCGCTGGCCTTCGCCGGGCCGAAAGAGGGCGTCATCGTGCAGCCGCCGGTGTACTTCCCGTTTTTCAGCGCCGTCACCGAAACCGACCGCCGCCTGATCCACAATCCCCTGGTACTCAAAGATGGCCGCTATGGCATCGACTTCGAGCATTTGGAGCGCTGCGCCAGCCAAGGCGCGCGCTTGTTGATGCTGTGCACGCCGCACAATCCGGTGGGCCGGGTTTGGCATGAGGACGAGTTGCGGGCCGTGCTGGACATCGCCCGCCGCCACCAGTTGACTATCCTGGCCGACGAGATCCACCACGACTTGATCTTCCCCGGCCATCGCCATATTCCCTTGAGTTTGTTGGCGGAGCCGGGCGACGCCATCGTCACCGCCGTCGCCCCGAGCAAGACTTTCAACATCCCCGGGCTCGGCCTGTCCGCGCTCGTCGTCCCGAATCCCCAGCACCGCGCCGCGCTGCGCAAAGCCTTTGAACTGCTGCACTTGGGCGCGTCCAACCCGTTCAGCCATGTCGCGTTCGAGGCCGCCTACCGCGAAGGCGAAGAATGGCTGGAGGCGCTGCTGGTTTATCTGACGCAAACCCGCGACTTTGTCGCCGACTACCTCGCCCGGCACGTGCCTAAAATCAAGCTGATCCCGGCGGAAGGGACTTATCTGCTATGGCTGGACTGCCGGGAACTCGGCCTGGGCGACAGCGAATTGCGCCGGTTTTTCATCCACCAGGCCAAAGTCGGCATGAACCCGGGCACCGTCTTCGGCGAGGGCGGCAGCGGCTTCATGCGCTTGAACATCGGCGCGTCCAGGTTGGTGGTGGCCGAGGCGCTGGAGCGGATCGCGCGGGCCGTGGACGCCCTTGACCTTCCCTCATGAAAACCCGCGTCGCGTTAGGCATCGAATACGACGGCTCCGCCTTCGCCGGCTGGCAATGGCAGGACGGCCAGCGCAATGTCCAGGCGTGCGTGCAAGAGGCGGTCGGCAAAGTCGCCGCCTCGCCGGTGACCCTGCTGTGCGCCGGGCGCACCGACGCCGGCGTGCATGCGTTGGAGCAGGTGGTGCATTTCGACACCCAGGCGGCGCGCAGCCCGCGCTCCTGGGTCATGGGCGTCAACGCCAACCTGCCCGAAGACGTGCGCGTGCTGTGGGCGCGGGAAGTGCCGCCCGACTTCCACGCCCGCTACAGCGCCATCGCCCGGTTTTACCGCTATGTGATTTTGAACCGCCCGATGAAATCGGCGCTGTACCGCCAGCAAGTCACCTGGTGCTTCTATCCTTTGGACGAGGCGAGGATGCAGCAGGCGGCGAACCACCTGATCGGCCACCACGATTTTTCCAGCTTCCGGGCGCAAGGCTGCCAGTCGAAAAGCCCGGAGCGGATGATGCATTTCATCCAGGTGCGGCGGGAGGAGGAGCGGGTCGTCATCGAGCTGTCCGCCAACGCCTTCCTGCACCACATGGTGCGCAACATCGCCGGCGTGCTGATCGAAATCGGCACCGGCCGGCGCGATCCGGGCTGGGCCAAGGAATTGCTGGAACTGCGCGACCGCAAGCAAGGCGGCGTCACCGCGCCGTCCGACGGCTTGTATCTGGGCGGGGTGTATTACCCGGACGCGTTCGGCCTGCCCAAGCATCCGGTTTTCGACCGGTTGCCGAAGGACGCGGCGCGGCATCCTGTATGACAAAAAACCTCCCAGTCCGCCCGCTGGCGCGCAAGGCTGGCCTTGCGCCGGCAGAGGTCAAGACTTGCTGCGCGGCGGGTAGCGGCGCTCCAAATCGTCGAGAAATCGCCCGACCTGCTTCATGCTGCCGGCGAAGATCTTCGGGGCGCGGCGTTCCAGCCAGGATTCCATGCGCCGCCCCGCGCTAGGCCACAAGATCAACGTGCCCATGATCCAAAACGGCGTGCCGAACACGCCCGGCGCGACCTCGCCGACGATGCCCGCCGTGACCAGCAGCCAGCCGACGTCGCGGGGCATCTGGCTGATGCGGCGCAAGGTGTCTGTGGCGGCTTCGGGCTCGACGGGCGTGGAATCGGCGGGGGTGGGCGGCTGCGGGTCGGTCATGGCGTGGCTCAGGTCTGCGTAAGGCCGGATTGGCCGCGCAAGCATCGCCGGGTTTTGTTACGCCGGTATGACGGGGCGGGGTTTGCTATCCATGCCCGAAAGTTTTCCCATGCAGGCCGTAGGGCGGGTTAGGCGCGCACGGGAGGTGCCCAATTCAAACCGACGGATAGCCGCGCACCGTAACCCGCCATCCGCGGTACGGCCCTACCGATACCGCTTCGCCATTTCACTCAATGGAACCGCCTTGATTTTGCCGGCATGCCCGGCGGAGCCAAAGGCTTCGTAACGCGATTGACACAGCGTCCGCATGGCGTCGCGGGCGGCCTGCCAGGTCTTGCGCGCGTCCAATTCCGAGGCATTTTCCGTCTGGGCTAAAAACCTGCGCATCGCGCCGGTGGACGCCATGCGCAAGTCGGTGTCGATGTTGACTTTGCGCACGCCGTATTTGATCCCTTCGACAATTTCCTCGACGGGCACGCCGTAGGTTTGCGGAATCGCGCCGCCGTATTGGTTGATGATGGCCAACCAGTCTTGCTGCACGGAACTGGAGCCATGCATGACGAAATGCGTATTGGGCAAGCGTTGTTGCAAGGCTTTTAAACGGCTGATGACCAGCACTTCGCCAGTGGGCGGTTTGCTGAACTTATAAGCGCCATGGCTGGTGCCGATGGCGACCGCCAGCGCATCGACTTGGGTTTGCCGGACGAACTCGACCGCCTCGTCGGGATCAGTCAACAACTGGCTGTGGTCGGCATCCTGCCGGTTTTCCAGCGAACCCAGGCAGCCGATTTCACCTTCGACGGAGACGCCGCAGGCATGCGCCATCCTGACCACCGTGCGCGTCACCTCCACGTTGTAATCGAAAGAGGCGGGCGTTTTCATGTCTTCCAGCAAAGAACCGTCCATCATCACCGAGCTGAATCCCGATTGTATGGCTTGCGCGCAGAGGGCGGGGCTGGGGGCGTGGTCCCGGTGCATGACCAAAGGGATATGGGGGTATTGCTCGACGGCGGCGAGTATCAGATGGCGCAAGAAGACCTCGCCGGCATAGCGGTTCGCCCCGGCGGAGCCTTGCATAATCACCGGGCTGTCGCAGGCGTCCGCCGCCTGCATGATGGCCTGCACCTGTTCCATGTTGCTGATATTGAAAGCGGGAACCGCAAAGCTGTGCTCGGCGGCGTAATCCAAAAGTTGTCGCAACGCGACTAAAGCCATGTGGCCTCCTCTGTTTGGGTTTGGGAAAAGGGGGGAATCTGGAGCGGTTTCCAGCCCGTAGCTCGTAGGGCGGGTTAGGTGCGCCGCGCAGCGCCATGGAAAGCCTCGTGTTCAGCCGCGCACCGTAAGATGCGCTTCGTTCCTCAGCGCATCCTACGCGGGCTTACCGGGTGCGCCGCCTACCGCCCATCCATGCCGCCAGCCCAGCCACCAGCAAACTCAGGCTAGCCGGCTCTGGCGCAGCCGCGACATCACCCGAACGCACAGCCCAAGCGAAAAACGGAACGCCCTCCCCGCCCAGACCTTCATAACCGTCACCAAAAACGAACGCCCAAGCAGTGCTCGATGGAACATATTCCGTGGCCGACCAATACACATAAGACTGGATATTGACGAACTTAGCCAGTTCCGAGGCGACACCTGTGGTGACATCACTGCCCGCCGCGACGCCCAGTTCTTGATAAAACAAATGGCCTAACTCGCTGCCGACGCAGTGATAGCCAGAGCCATCGCAACTGGCGTCCGGCTGGCCCGTGGTCGGCATGCGCCAATCGCTGTAACCTCCATAGACTAGATTGTCGCTCCAGGCCGTGGCAGTCGCCCAATTCATCAAACCGTTGGCGCTATAACCCGAGGTTTTTGCATAGTTGGCGTCCTGCAGCCAAGTGATGTCCAGATCGGAGTCATATACCATCCCGCCGGGCCGGGAAATCAGCGCGGCGGAGGCGGCGGAGGCAAAGCACAGCCCGGCCAGTAGCCAGGCGGACACAAGATGTAACGTTGATTTCATATCGAATCCTCTTGAAGTGAAAGCACGGAAAGGCTGGCGCAGGGGCGGAGAGCCCGCGTAGAGCGCAATAGCGAAGCGTATTGCGCCGAATGTTAGCCATTTGCCATGGCTATTCTCCGTGTTCTCCAGCAACGGAACGGATGCATGGAAAGTTGCCAATTCCGATAAATAAATTCCACGTTCAACATAGCGGTGAAAAGTTGATTAAGGCCATTCAGCCACCCGCCCAACCAGCCCGTGTTTCAGTGGGTTAATATGGCAATAATCAACATGTGCCGCATAATCTTCATCGTCACGAATGAAATAATCCCAAAAGCGGCGTCGGGATATGGATGATGGTGACAGGCTATGACCGACAACCACCGAATGAAATAGATAAAGCAATGGCGGCGAAACCAATCGCACCTTACCTCGTTTAATTTAATGTGCGCGGTACGCACCCTACCAGGCTCGTATAGGATGTGCCGACGAAGGGGGCGTATCAAACGAGTAACGCGAATGATGCGCTTCGTACCTCAGCGCATCCTATGGCCCTATGGCCCTATTTCAGCGGATTTGATTGCCTATTGTTAAAATACGCAGTATTATATCCGACAATTGCGACTGATACGGATCAAACAATTCACTGCCCTGCCAAGTATCATAGCCATCTTTTACAATAGTATTTAAAATGTTTTTGCTTCTATGTTTTTTCTGAGGGAATTCGATACTTATTACGTTGTTTATTTGAGTTAAAATCGGCAATTCAATATCATAATTCAACAAGTCAAATCGCAAAATGTATGTATTCTCATTTAGTAATTCTGACAACTTGCAGATAGTGTCAAGATTCTCTTTGCCTGAGCCTATCGTAAGTAATACAAGAGGCTCATTCTTGCTTAGTGCAGATTGGAACCTCCGGATTCTTCTGAAGAATTTTTGTTTATCATCATCATCGCGCGGATTATGGTGCCAAAAAAGTTTTTCTCCATAGAGTTTGTGTCCACATACTTCCGTATGAGACGCATGATAAGAAAATAGATAGGCATCATCTAGAAAATGCACAAAATCCGATTGAATAATTTTCAATGTTTCTTCTGCCGGGCAAATTAGCCAGTCAAACGGCATAGAAACTTTTCTTAAATAATTTCTATTTAGTATCGAAGATGGCAGACAGTTAGGGCCGATGGATATGAAAGTCGGCTTTTCAATATTTATGAGTTGTTTGTCAATTCCAGACAAAATAAAATCTTCATATGCTTTTTTTCTGTGTTTTAACTCATCATTTTCAATATACATTCGAAGCTTGTCACAATTTGTATTTTGAAGGCCATTTTTTAAAACTTCTTCACATTCTTCAAACTTGCAAAGCCATAGCAGATCATCAATGGCACGTTTATAGCCAGTACTGTGGTCAGGGAAAAACTCCGTAACTTTTAAACTGTAAGCAAGTGATAAGTCACGTTTGAATAAACTTCTTGCTGCTTCGCTAGCTTTAATGTAAATATGAAAGCTCCTGATGCTCTTTGATTTAGCTTTACTAGCGGTTTCAAGAATGCCAACATAATTATTGTTAAGCGTTTGCAATTTGATTTTTTCTAAATACCCAATCTCTCTATCTGGAAACTTTTGAATTAAGTGGTCACACAAGTCCTCAGCTAGATTGAACTGATTTTTAAGCAAATAAACATCCAGCGATAATTTTAATAAATTAAAATTATCGATAGATATCTTTAAAGCTTTATCGATTAATAGTTGCGCTGTATCAACTTCTGACATTTCCAATAAGCACTTAATCGATATTAGATAAGCCTCTAAAAAATCATTCCGTATTGAGTCAATAATTTTTTGTGCATATTTCAAGCTTTCCCTGAACTGGCCAGTAGAAAATAAATGCCTCGAAAGTTGTATGTTTATCTCAAGATTTTCTGGAAATTTTTCAATAGATTGATGTAGTAGTGTTACTTTTTGATCATTTAAGCCCAAATGATTTAAGTTACGCAATAAATACAAATACCCGTTTACTTTGCTACTGTATTTCTCTTTAATTTCTTCAGAAATTTTTACTGCCGCTTGGAAATCCCCTTGTTGAACACATGTTTCCATGTTAGTTTTTAATTCATTAAATTTATCCATATTAGTGCTCATTTAGGTGCTTAGGTAGTGGGTTTAATTGATTTGCGCAGATTTAAAGCAGTATCTATTTATAAGTAATCAAATTAAGGACGCGGGCAGTATCCCGAATGCCACTGCCATTTATCGCCATCTCGACGAGTTGCTCTTTGACGCCTGGCTCGTAAGCGCGGTAAACATACTCGGTCTTAAATATCCGTTTGCAATCCTTGCAACGAAAGCGAGAAATGTTGGGGTTCGTAAGCTCACCCCAACCTACGGCCCTACCGGGTTTTTATCGTGCATTCCTGCGAGTGAGCAGTACACCCAAGCCGCCCAAGGCCAGCAGACTCAGAGTGGTAGGTTCGGGCACCTGCACCTGCGCACCGCTGAGGGCGAACACCGCCATGCGGTCGCCATCGGTGTTTTGGATCGTGACCGACTGGAGCAGTTTCGACTGGTCGGCTGCGTTGAGCGTGAAGTAGGACTCATTGATTGAGATCAGGCTACTCTCTTCGATGAAGATCCGGGTGTAACCCTCCTCACTTTTATTTGACCCACGGGCTCCCACCGCGAAGGCGCGGTCGTCCCCGGTATTGAACCAGTCAGTTCCGATCCCTGTTCCACTGGCGACGTTGAAGCTCGAACTGGAGCTGTCGGTGAAATTCAGGGTAATCGTTGCGGTCTTGGCCCCAAATCCCGATGCTCCATAAAGTGCGATCGCGCTGTACGATGCCGGAGAGACAAGTGACAGGATACCGGACTGGCCGCCATCGAGACCAACCACGTTGTTCTGGTTGAACGGTTGGAATGCGAAGACGCCGTTGCCCGTGAGGCTGGTGTGACTCCCTGCAACGAGCCCGGGGATGGTGGTCGCGTTGCCGTTGGGGTCGTCGTAAGTCCCGGCTTCGACCCAAGTCCAGTTTTCAACCTGCCCGAAGCCTCCATCCATGGTGCCCGTGACGGTGAGATTGTATGGCGACGGGTTGTTAATAACCATGTCATAGTTCCACCCGGTCGCATTAATGGGGTTGACGGCGGCGGACGCCGATCCGAGAATACCTAGACTTAGTAGTGCCAAGGTGGTCAGTTTTATTATTGCGCTGTTGGAGTTACCCATAGGATTTTTCCTGCTATTCATAATTTCCTCTTTTCGTGAAAGCCTAACTTTGTGTTAGGCACCACTTGGTGTCTTTGTCTGGTTAGGGCGACAAGGCCGGTGTCGCATAACACCCTAAGCGGTTGTCGCCCAATCTCGGCGTTCGATGCTACACTTTTTAGCCGATGTGTCAACCATGGACGAACCAGGGCAAGCGTTTATGGAAATTAAATCTATTAAATCAATATCTTGCAAATTGATGTCTGATTAGTATCTTTGCCTTGTTGATTTCGTCATGTCTTCTATGCTAGCCACCCCACTGGTTAGTTCAACAACTAAGCCGATTAGTGCGACAAAATAGGAAGTGGCTCGCTGTCCGGGCTTGTCGGAGACGGCACGGGAACGGCTGCCAATGCCGCTAAGTTAAGGATTTTCCGTTCGCCCTGAGCTTGTCGAAGGGTGAACGGAAAATCCTAACTAACTGGAAGTTAAGCCGTTCATGGTTCGACAAGCTCATCACGAACGGCTTAACTTAACGGCATTGGAACGGCTGCGGGAAGCATTATAGTCTGCGCATTGTGTGGTTCCATGGCAAGCGCCATCCCTAAAAGATGGGTGCGGCGGAGGTGGTGGCGCGAAGGAATTCGGAGGCGTTCCGTGCTGGCTGGGTTCTTTGATGACTGCGGACAGGGCCGCACCTCCTGCTTAGCGTGTGGGCCACGAAGCGATGCAAGGCAAGCCTTGCGCAAGCGCGAAAAAAAAGGCTCCTAGCCTTAAGCTTAAGAGCCTTTCGCAATTTGGCGCGCCCGGCAGGATTCGAACCTGCGACCAATGGCTTCGGAAGCCACTACTCTATCCAACTGAGCTACGGACGCTTGATGTGAAGACGCATTGTAGCGTTTTTCTAGCCGCTTAACAATCGCTTCAGGTGTTCGAGGTGGGCTTTGCCGCGTTCGTGCTTGACTTCCGGCGGCAGCGGGTTGCGGTCGTTCCATTCCAGCTCCTCCAGCGGCAGCTCGTCGAGGAAGCGGCTGGGCTTGCAATCGACGGTTTGCCCGTATTTTTTGCGGTGGGTGCAGTAGCTGAAGGTGAGCTGTTTCTGGGCGCGGGTGATGCCGACATAGGCCAGCCGGCGTTCTTCTTCGATGTTGCCCTCGTCGACGCTGGCCTGGTGGGGCAGGATGTTTTCCTCCATGCCGACCAGGTAGACATAGGGGAACTCCAAGCCCTTGGCGGCGTGCAGGGTCATCAGGCTGACGCGGTCGCCTGAGTTTTCCTCTTCCTGGCGGTCGAGGATGTCGAGCAGCATGATCTTGGCGACGACCTCGGCCAGGCTTTTCTCCCCGCCGTTTTCTTCTTTGGCCAGGCGGCGCAGCCAGTCCAGCAGTTCGCGCACATTGCCCATGCGGCGGTCGGCCTGCGCGTCGCTGCTGCTGTTTTCTTGCAGCCAGTCTTCGTAGTTCAAGGCTTCGATGAATTCGTCGATAACGGCAAAGGTGTCGCCGCGCTGCGCGCGGTCGGCCACATCGGCCAGCCAGTCGCCGAAATGGCGCAGCTTCTTGACCGGGGTCTCCGGCAAGACTTGCTCCAGCCCGAATTCAAAACAGGCGGCGAACAGGCTGGTTTGGCGTTGCTTGGCGTAGTGGCTGAGTTTTTCCAGGGTGGTCGGGCCGATTTCCCGCCGCGGGGTGTTGACGACGCGCAGGAACGCGGCGTCGTCGTCGGGGTTCACCAGCAGGCGCAGGTAGGCGAGGATGTCTTTGATCTCGGCGTTGGCGAAGAACGACGCGCCGCCGCTGAGAAAATAGGGGATGCTATGCTCGCGCAGCGCGCGCTCGAACAGCCGCGACTGGTGGTTGCCTCGGTAGAGGATGGCGTAGTCGGCGAAGGCGGTGTTGTGGCGGAATTTGTGGTGGACGATGTCCGAGGCGATTTGCCGGGACTCGGCGACCTCTTCTTTGGCCTTGACCACGCGCAGCGGGTCGCCGAAGCCTAGCGCGCTCCACAGCCGTTTTTCAAAGGTGTGCGGGTTGTTGGCGATGAGCTGGTTGGCGACTTTCAGGATGCGCCCGGTGGAGCGGTAGTTTTGCTCCAGCTTGATGACTTTAAGGCGCGGATAGTCTTGTTGCAACTGGGCCAGGTTTTCTGGCTGCGCGCCGCGCCAGGAGTAGATCGACTGGTCGTCGTCGCCGACCACGGTGAACGCGCCCAGCGAGCCGGTCAGCAGCTTGACCAGTTGGTACTGGGTCATGTTGGTGTCCTGGTATTCGTCCACCAGCAGATAGCCGGTCAGCTTGCGCCATTTGTCCAGTACCTCGGGGTGTTCCCGGAACAGCAGCGCCGGTTGCAGGATCAGGTCGTCGAAGTCCACCGCGTTGTAGGCTTTGATCTGGCGGGCGTATTCCTCGTAGATGCGGGCGGCCACCAGGCTGTCGGGCGTGGCCGCGGGTTGCGCCAAGGCTTGCTCGGGCAGCACGAATAAATTCTTCCAGCGGCTGATCTGCCAGCCGTATTGATCCACTTTGTCGATGTCGTAGACCTGCGGCCCGTGCTTGATCAGCTCCTTCAGCAGCACGCCGCGGTCGTGTTCGTCAAAGATCGAGATGGCGGATTTGAAGCCCAGCGCCTTGTGTTCGCGGCGGACGATGTCCAGCCCCAGCGCGTGGAAGGTGGACACGCGCAGGCCGCGCAGATCTTTGTCGGCGACCAGCTTGCCGACGCGGGATTTCATTTCCCGCGCCGCCTTGTTGGTGAACGTCACCGCCGCGATGCGCCGGGCCGGCATGCCTTGTTTGATCAGATAGGCGATCTTCTCGGTGATGACCCGGGTTTTGCCGCTGCCGGCCCCGGCCAGCACCAGCAGCGGGTGGTCGAGCAGTTTGACGGCGGCGAGTTGCTGGGGGTTGAGCGTGGCGAGTTTGGACATGGTCAGGCTTGATGGCGGGCGGCGGGACGGCCCGCTGTGTTTTATCGAACTATGCTAACATTTGCAAATCCACCAAGCAGCAGCACCACCGGGATGTTGGAACTGGAACACCTCAAAGCCTCCACCGCCCGCTGGCGCGCCGGGGACATCAACGACGCCAGCTACGCGGCGCTGTATTTTCTGCATTGGCAGGCCGCCAGCCATGGCAAGCGCTTCGCCTCCCGCCGCGACCGGCGCGACCCCCGGCCCGACCCCGCAGCCTGGTTCGAGGAGTCTTCCGCGCTGGACGGCGTGGCCACCCGGGATTATCTGCTGCGCTATGTCGGGCGTTACCAATTTCTGGGCGTCATCAGTAATGTGCCGGCGGCGCTTTCGGCCTGGCTGAAAGGCGAGTGGCCGTTGACATTGTGCGAGCATATTCCGAGCCCCTTCGAAGTGCTGGGCATGCAAGTCGAAGGGACGCGGCCGGTGACGTTGCTGTCCGCTTGGCCCAGGCTGCTGGCCCCGGTGCTGGGCAAGCCCAACGCGTTCGCGTTCATGATCCACGACTTGGAGCATGCCTTTAAGTTTTTCCACGACCCCGACATGCACCAGGCGCAGCGGGCGCTGTTCCGGCTGTTGTCCGAGGCGCTGGCCGCCGGGCGCTTTGACGCTTATCTGCCCGATCCGGTGTTCGCGGCGAAATTCGACTACCTCAGCAGCGACATGAACACCCACACCCTGCATGCCGCGCAGTTTCTAAGGGCTATACTGGTGGAGTTCCATCTGCGCCGGGAAGGCTTGTCCTCGCCGGCCAAGCTGTCCGGTGCGGCGCGGGAAGACGTTGCCGCCGTCATGGCCGGGCTGCTGGGCGCGGACTGGCTGGCCGAGGTGGAAAGGCGCATGATCCCAGGGTAAAAAGTTTTCAATCCACTGCTTTCGCTTGCGGAGGGCGCGATGAACGAAATCATCAACCATCGTCTGGGCAAGGCGGGCTTAACGCTGGCGCTTGCGGTCTTTTGTTGTCCGCCCGCGTCGGCGGACGCGGTGTACAAATGCGTGGCGGGCGGCAAGACTAATTTCACGTCAAAACCGGCCGAGGCGGCGGGCGACTGCCAGCCACTGGAGCTGCACGTGCCCGAGCCCAATCCGGTGGACATGACCCGGCAGTCGGAGGCGAACCACCGGTATGCCCAGGAACGGGACGCCGAAGCCCGGAGGCGGCGCAAGGAGCCCGATGCCGACGCCCAGCGCCGCGCCGAGAGCGCTAGAATAGCGGAGAGCGTGGCGAAATCCCCGCTGCCGGCTTCGCCTTGGGGCGGGCGCAGCGGCAGCGGTAGAAGGAAGGGGCAGTAAGCTGTCTTGCGGGATGCGCCTACGCGCCACGTTGCCTGTGAGCGACAGGCAAGATGGCGCAATTAGACGGCAATCCTGTTGGCGCAAAGTGCTTTCCAACCCGGCACGGATGCGGGTATAGTGGCCTCGCCCTTGAGCGCTCCGCTTTATTTAAAACCTTTTGCATCAGTGAGGAAGACGATGAAAAAATCAGTTTTACCCCCCCCCCAGCAGAAACCATACCATAAAACTAGTCACGGCCTTGGCCAGTTTGGTATTGGTGAACGCCGCGCAAGCCGCCGATTCCGCCAAGTTGTTGTGGGCGGTCAACGGCCATTACTACCAGCGGTTTGAACCGACGAGCAGAATTATTTGGACTGAGGCCAAGATGGCCTGCGAGGCGTTGAGCGCGCATCTGGCGACCATCACCTCGATAGAGGAACAAGGCTTTATCCAAAGCAAAATGTTACCCAATAGTAATCACTACAACCACTATTTCATTGGCGGCACCGGTTACGGATACACCCCCTATTGGACATGGATCACCGGTGAGGCGTGGAGTTATTCGTATTGGGCTGGTGGTCAGCCAGGATTCTACTATGGGAATTATCTGATGATGGAGGACGTTGATGGTGGCTGGTATAATGTTGGTGACAGTTACTCCAGCAACACCGAAATCGGCTACATCTGCGAATGGAGCAACAACAACACCGTCGGCACCGCCGTCGTCCCCGATTTGAACGGCAATGGCGTCAATGAAATCACCGCGTTGTGGGTCGATTACAAAACCGGCAAGCACACCGTGCAGATCAAAGACCCGGCGACCAACACGATATTGAACACCTTGACCTTCGCCACCGATTTCAATCCTCCGCAAGGCTTGGTGGTGTTGAACGATTTGAACGGCAACGGCGTCCCGGAAATCGGCGTGTTGTATTTGTCCAGCGCGAAACTGCCCACCGTGCAGATCAAAGACGCCAAAAACAACGCCGCGACAGTCAAAACGCTCGGCTTCTTGAGCCAAAGCTATACACCGCGCGCCATCACGGTTTCGCCCGACAGCAACGGCAATGGCGCCAGCGAAATCACCGTGCTGGGCCGGAATACCACCACCGGCAAGGATATGGCCCAGCAGCGCGACAGCAAGACTGGCGCGCTGTTGTACACAGTGGGGTTCTAAGCGGAGGGATAACATCGCTTCAAGCGATGTTATCCCTATTGAAAGCGGAATAAGACCGGCGCGGTCTCGAAGACCGCGCCGGTTTATTAACCGCTCAATCCGCTTCGGCCAATGCCAACGCCGTCCGGGTCTCGCCTTTGCCGATGGTCGTCAAATCCCAGATCAGCAGCACCAGCCCGGCCGTCGTCATCAGGCCGAACAGCAGCCGCCAGACCATGGCCTGCTGGAACCAGGGATGGTTTTGCGCGGTGAAATAGCCGCTCCAGGTCGAGCCTTCCACGGCGCGCTCGATGAAGGACTGCTCGTAGCCGGCGATCAGCAAGGCGATGGTCATGCCCAGCACGCCGAGATTCAGCAGCGCCATCGCCCATTTCCACTTCCAGCCGTTGCCCGGCAGCTCGCCGCCCATCCACACGTCGCCGCGCCATTTCTGCACCGCCATGTAAAAGAAGGCGATGTTGATGGTCGCGTACGCGCCGAAGAACGCGAGGTGGCCGTGCGAGGCCGACCATTGCGTACCGTGGGTGTACAGGTTGATCTGCGGCAGCGTATGCATGAAGCCCCACACGCCGGCCCCCAAGAAGTTGCCGAAGGTGTGGGCGATGATCCAGGCCAGGGCAGGGTGGTTGCGGCTTTTGAACTGGTGCACGCCGGCGTCATAGACCGAGTGCACGACCATCGCCACCAGCGGAATCGGCTCCAGCGCGGAGAAGAAGCCGCCGATGGAGAACCAGTAGTCCGGCGTGCCGATCCAGAAATAATGATGGCCCAGCCCCAAGATGCCGGAGCCAAACATCAGCGCCACCTCCACATACAGCCAAGTCTGCACGATCTTGCGGCGCGCGCCGATCAAATGCATCAGCGACCAGGCCATGATGCAGCCGACCAGCACTTCCCAGGTCGCCTCCACCCACAAATGGATCACCCACCACCACCAATATTGGTCGACGGTGATATTGGTCATGTAAAACATGCCGGCGCAATACAAACCGGCCAGCGCGATCAAATCCAAAGTCAGCACGCCGGAAATGCCCGACCAGCGGCCTTTCATGAAGGTGGCGGCGACGTTGTAGAAGAACACCAGCATGACGGCGACGATGCCGATGTCGGCCCAGCGCGGGGCTTCGATGTATTCGCGACCCTCGTTGATGAGCCAGATCGTGCTGTCCTTGCCCGGCCCGGTCTGGATCAGCAAATACACCAGCACGACGACAGCCACCGCGCCGGTCAGCACATAAAACGCGATCTCGCCCAGCTTCAGCCCGGCGATCTCGGTGCCGCTTTCTTCTTCCAGGAACCAGTACACCGAGCCGATGAAGCCGTACAACAGCCACACCACCATCGCGTTGATATGCACCATGCGGTTGACGCTGAAATCCAGCCAGCCGAACAAAAAGCCCGGCGCGATGAACTGGATCGCGGCCAGCAGGCCGAACAGCAGTTGCGCGAAGAACAGCACCGTCGCCACGGAGAAATATTTCACCGAAAGTTGCTGGCCGCCGTTCAAATGCGGGCTGTCGAGTTTGCCGAAGACGGCGGTGATTTTGCCGGGCACGGCGGCGATTGTTTTCATCATCATGGCTGCGCCTGCGCGTTCAAAGTTTTAAAGTTGTTCGGAAAGCCGTTGGTGTCGATGGCTGACATCCACTTCAAGAAGGCGACGACGCCGCGCGCCTCCTCGTCGGTGATGCCGAGGTTGGGCATGCGCCGGCCCGAGCCGAAGCCGCGGGCGTTGCCGACGGGGTCTTTCAGGAAAGCCAGCATGAGCATTTCGCGGTTGCCGGCGTCGATCCAGCCCGGGTCCAGCCAAGCCTTGGTCAGGTCGGGCGCGTAATACGCGCCGTTGCCCAGCAAGGTGTGGCAGTTCATGCAGTTTTTGGCCTGGGTGGTTTTCTTGCCCAGCGTGACCAGCTTCTCGGCTTCCTCTTCCGTCAGCTTCTGGCCGAACAGCGGCGCGTCCTTGCCGATGACCGGCTGGAAGCGCTTTTTCCGCTCGTCGTAGCGGTAGTCGATTTCCTGGTTGATGACGCTGTAGGCGCGCACCCGCTCGCCGCCCACCGAAACTTTGGCGAGCGTGTCGAAAGTCAGGAAGACCAGCAGGACGAACGAGCCCGCTGTCACGCCAATGGCGATTTTTTTCCATAGGGCTTCGGAGGCCCAATTGGGGGGTTGTTGGCTCATGGTTGCCTCGATAAAACTGTTTTAAATGCGTATTTTGCATGTGGCTTCATGAAAAGCCTATGAATCTAAAGGCTTCTGGCGCGTTGTTGACGCTGTAGAAGTGATATAAATTATACAACTTTAAGGGCAATGGTGCCGCTGTCGCGAAGGGCTCGGGGCCGACCGGCGGCGTCCGCTAGAAAAATCCGTGCATGATGGCCTGTTTTCAAGGCTTAGAGCCGGACGGCCACCACCGGCAGGCGAAACTCGGTATACTTAGGCGGAAAAACACCTCTAGAGCGGGGTGTTCCCGAGGGTGTTTTTGATGGTATCGCGTGGTTTTTGGTTTCAATAATTCAGCAACAGCAGCGTTTCCGGAGGAGGGTTCGATTGCCTCCCTCCCCAAGATCCGGGGGGGCGGACATCTGATTCACTCAGCCAGAGTCGGGCGCATGGCCTGGGAAACCGCCTCCGATGTATAGGACTGCGTTGCCAGTGGCTTGCGGGAGGCAGCCTTCGGCCGGGGATGGCTGGCGCTTTTGGCTGGCGGCCGCTTTATCGGTGATGCTGCATCTTTTGTTTCTGTGGGTTTTTTTGCATAGGCAAGAGAAATCGTCCTTGCTTGAAGCCAAAAAAGTCGAAGAAGGGATAGAGGTCACGCTGACCACGCTGCCTGCCGCAAAGCCCGCGCCCCTCGCCCAGCCGCCCAGGCCCAGCCCTGCGGCCCCGCTTCCCCCGCCGCCCAAGCCGCTTCCACCGGTCAAACTGGCCGCGAAGCCGAAGCCGAAACCCGCGCCCAAGCCCAAACCGCCGGAAATGCCTCGTCCGAAGCCGCCGGAACGGCCCCGCCCCAAGCCGCCGGAAAAAACCGTCGAGCCTAGGCCGGTCAAACCGCCCAGGCGGCCCAAGCCGGCCGCCAAGGAAGAGCCGGTGCCCGAATTCAAGGACGACTTCCAGCAGCTTTCCAACACCTACAGCCACGACGAGCCGGCGGCCTCTGACGCCGCGCCCGCGCCCGCCAGCCGCGCGAAGCCTGACACGGGCGTCCATCCAGGGGCCATCTTGAACATCAATCCGCGCATTTATTATCCATTGAACGCGGTGAGGAAAGGGCAGCGGGGGGTGGTTGTGGTGTTGATCCACATTTCGCGGGACGGCCACACCAGCGACGTCGATCTGATCCAAAGCAGCGGCTACGACGAGCTGGACAACCAGGTGCTGGGGGCGGTGCAGCATTGGCGCTTTGCCGCGCCTACGCGCGGCGGCATGCCAGTGGAAAGCACCTACAAGCACACGGTCATATTCGGGGCCGACGAGGAAGTCATCGACGACTTCGCCACGAATTGGCAGCGGATCAAGCTGCTGCCGGCCGGCCGGTAGCCTTGGGTCAGAAGGTGATGCTCTTGTCGCGCGCCAGCACGCTGGCGATATAGTCCGGCATGCCCTTGATGGACGCGCCTTCGACCAAATCCTCCGCCCCGATCCGCCGGGCGACGGCGCAAGCGCCGCAGACCCAGATCGGAATCCCCGCCGCTTGCACGGCGGCCAGCAGATCTTTGAGCGGCGTCAGGTTGACCCCGGTCACATGGTCGGCGACCCCGGCCCGGCCCAGGACGACGGCCTCGTTCCACAGCCACAGGATCACGTCGTGGCCTTGTTCCTTGGCCGTTTTCGCGGCGATGAACGGAAGCGTCGCCATCGTCGGGTCGTCGGTCCCCCGGCTGCCTGAAATAATGAATGAACTCATGGCATCACCTTTTTAATGTGGTTTGATATTGGATTCGGGCAAAAACCTTGGGTTAAACTTGACCGCGGGAGCGGTTTTCAAGCGCGCGCTTGCAAAGCGCTTCCGCGGCGGCTGGCGGCGGGGCTCCATTCGCTTCCCGGCATGAGCCGACGCCCTTCTTCCAACCATCAGGAAAACCCATGCGACTTGAAGAATTTTTGACCCACGTGAGAGCCGGTGGGAGAGTGTCCTTCCCGGACGCCATCGCCATCGTCGCGGCGTATTATGACTACACGCCGACCCGCTTCGTCAATGGCGGCGTGGTGAACGAGGCCGGCGCCAACGAAGGCTCTTGCAAGCTGTTTTATTTTGGCCAATTGCACCGTTTGACGGCGGAGCAAACTCTGGGGCTTTTCGGCGACTACTATTGGAAGGACGTGCTGGAGCGCCCGGAAGCGGTCAACCACGCCAACCTCCGCGCCTTCATCCAACACGGCTGGGCGGGCGTCGCCTACGACGGCGAGGCCTTGCGGGAAAAAGCCTAGCGTGGCGGTTTCGCTTTACAATAGCCGTTTAAGCTAGCCCGACTAGGGATAAAAACACATGCGCTGGGTCATTCTCGAACGCGACGGGGTCATCAACGAAGACGCCGCCGACTACATCAAATCACCCGAGGAATGGATTCCGCTTCCGGGCAGTCTGGAGGCCATCGCCCAATTGAACCGCGCCGGTTTCCGCGTGGCTCTGTTGACCAACCAGGCGGGGCTGGGGCGCGGACTGTTCGACCTGGCGGCACTGGAACGCGTCCACGACAAAATGCGCAAGCAGTTGGCGGCGTTGGGCGGCCAGATCGAAGCGGTCTTCGTCTGCCCCCACGGCCCCGAGGACGGCTGCGACTGCCGCACGCCCCGGACCGGCCTGTACGAGCGCTTCGCCCGTGAACACCAGGTGGATTTGCGCGGCGTCGTGGCGGTGGGCGATTCCCTGAGCGATTTGCAAGCCGCCCAAAGCGTCGGCGCGGAACCTATCCTGGTGGAAACCGGCAAGGGCAAACGAACCTTGCGGCGCAACCCCGATCTCGATGTCCAAACTTTCGTCAACCTCCATGAAGCAGCCCAATACATCCTCTTTACCCAAGGCAAATCTTAACATTGTCGTCCGTTCCGCTATTTTCTACCTAGGCCAAGTGCTGTCGACTTTCGCCATCGGCCCGGTGGTGTTGATGGCGCGCAGCCGCCCCTTCCTGGCCCGTTACGCCATCGCCCAATGGTGGGTGCGTTTCAACCTGTGGATGTTGAAACACATCTGCGGCATGACCCATGAAGTGCATGGCCTGGAAAACATCCCTGAAAAAAATGGCGTGATCCTGTCCAAACACCAGTCGGCCTGGGAGGCGTTCCATTTCCAGGCCATCTTCCCACCCTTGGTGTTTCTGCTGAAGCAAGAACTGTTGCGCATCCCCGTCTGGGGCTGGGCCATGGCGACGCTGGAGCCCATCGCCATCGACCGCGGCGCGAAAACTGCCGCGCTGAAGCAAGTCTTGCGCGACGGCGAGGCGCGATTGCAAGCCGGACGCTGGGTGGTGATCTTCCCGGAAGGCACCCGCGTGCCGCCCGGACAGCGGGGCCGCTACAACGCCAGCGGCGGCATGCTGGCCCACCGCGCCGGCTGCCCCGTGCTGCCGGTGGCGCACAACGCCGGCGAGTTTTGGCGGCGCAACGCGTTTTTGAAATTCCCCGGCGTGATCCAAGTCCACATCGGCCCGCCCATCGACGCCAGCCAACTGAGCGCCGCCGAGGTCAACAAGCGGGCGGAGGAATGGATCGAGGCGCGAATGGTGGAGATTAGCCGCGTCAGCTTGGCGGCGGCAGAAAGTTAAGCCAAGTCCGGAGTGCAAGATTTATCTTGCACAGGGTGCAAGCCCTTGAAAATAGGCGAAAGCACATCACCCTTCTGGAATTCAGCATGAGCAATCAAAAACCGAAGGCTAAAAACCACGCCCAGCTCGCCAGCCATACACCGGGGCGCATACGCTTCAAACTGCTCGCCCACTGCCGGGATCGACAGGCCATGGAAGGGATCGGGTCTACATTGAGGTCATGCGCAGGGATACGCGATGTCCGGCTCAATCCGGCCTGCGGCAGCGTGACAGTCCACTATGACAACGAGCATCATAGCATGGCCGGTATTCTGAGTTTCCTGGAGGACTTGGATGTGGCGGTGGAATCGATTGCCCATGTGCCGAGTATCGGAGAAGAGGGCGATTCCGGCAGGGCGAACGGTCATTCGCCCGGATTTATCGACGCTATCAACGATCTAAACCAGCGCCTGCGCCAGGCCACAGGGCTTCCTGTCAATCTCAAGCTGATTCTCCCGCTCGCCTTTGTCGGCGCGGGCGTCTGGTCTATTGGCAAAAAAGGGTTGATGGTCGAAAGCGTGCCAGGCTGGCTGTTTCTCTGGTTCGCCTTCGACATGTTCGTGAAATTGCATCCGGTCGAGCATCGCCAGCCTTAAACTCAGTTGTGAGGCTGGATGGGACAGGCTTTTTGCTTGCCCACCCTGGCTGCCTGGCTTAATCAAGCGGCCATAGCAAACCGGCGCGGGCAGCTTTATCGCCCGCGTCCGCGTTGAGCGTTTGGTTGGCATCGCTTTACTAGCTATTCACTGCCCAAAGTTTCTGGGCAGTATGAAATGCACTTTTCGAGTCTGGGTATTTAAACTGTGCAAAAACAAGGATGTATGCAGCATTTGCTGGTGCCGAAGCAACGTACGTATAGCGCTGACATATCCCTGGATCGATGAATGTTTCCAACCATGTTGAAGGTATCCAATACCGCTTTTTAAATACAGGGGTAAACAGCACCTGCATGTTGATGCGTTCGTCACCAAGCTGAACTGGTTGATCTTTAGGTAGATACAAAAGATCAAAGCTGAAATCACGTAACCAATGTCGAACCAATCCTTTATTAGTGACCTTCGCAATAACTTCAACAATTAAAGATTCTTTCTGCTTTCCTAAAATGTTAAGTTCCAGATCGAATTCAATTTTAGGATGAGCCTCTCTTTGAATTCCAAATTTCCAAAGTGCCCAACCTCCACCAACAATAATCCCGAAAGCAGTTACAAATTTACTTGTAACGTCCGCAATTGCTTTCCATTCTTCAAGTGTCATTATGAATTGCCTGACTTTTTGATTGCTAACGCCCACGATCAGCGCCCCGCGCCACCCCACAAAACTTGAAAACACCAAGCCGCTTCGTGGCGCGGGTGCGCTGGAACGCAATGTTAGGCTGCTTGGGGTTTAAATAGGGGTTTTCGGGGAGGTAGAGAGACTAGCTTCTTGCCAGCCTGACTCTGACGCTTAAGAATATCCTCAAAAATAGCATCGGGGTCATGGTTAAACTTCTCAGCGTATTCCTCTCGAAGCTCACGAGTTTCTTTTACTATTGGGTCTTGCCACATAAAATTAGCCCTCCATAAGTTCTTGTGGTGTACAAATTATTGGCGGCTCATAGCCAAATTCTCTACACTGAGATTCGATTTTAGGCCGCATAACAGCATTAGCAATGTGAGTGCAATTCCAAGTAAGTAGATATTCAATCCCATGCACTGCTGCAACCGCAATATGGTAAGCGTCAATTTCTGCTTTGACCGGTAACGAACCCTTAGCAATTAATGCCTTGCCCAGAATTCTAACGTCTTCGACGGTCTCAAGTTCTGGAATATGTATAAGAACGGCCATGCGACGGTTTGCAGCGTCCGGGTGACCGAAACCGGCTTCGGTCAAGACAAATTCAGAAACATACAAATCGAAGGCAGGGCGACGGTTTTCCCACCATTCAATAGTTGCGTTTTGGCTTGCAGCTACACGAATGTCATTGCTTGGCCTTGATGTGAGATAGCTGATAATTGAGGTTTCTATATAAACTGTTGGTTTCAAGAATTCCCCCTTAAAGTCTGTCTAATGTTCCGCTACACGGCTATTGGATCACATTTCGTGTGAATAAGGAAATAATATCCTCAAAACAATAACACCTATAATATATAATGCGGTTATTGCTATAAAGCATAATGCTCGTTTTGGTGCCGCACCTGTTTGCCTATTCCTGAACACCGAAGGATTAATTATGCAGGTAATTACCGCAATTACATATAGCAGAGAAAACCCCATGCGAATTATTATCTTATAATATTCAAGCCACATATTCTGTTTTCCTTGAAAGGGGTAGGATGGGCTAGCGGAGGGGGCACAACAGTCACGATTGATGAGTTTTGTTTTTCTGCGCATCTTTTCTATGAATTGGCAAGCCCAGAGTGCCTCTTACGAAACGCCTAACGTTTTTAAGTTGAGCACCTCGCCACCTTAGAGTTTGCAAACAACTAAGGCACAGCAAACGGGCCTCATGGGCGCGACAAACACACCTTACTCCTCCGACCGCCACCGAGCTGGATCAAGGACGCGGCCAGATCGAAACCAAGCATCGCAGCATCCCTCCAAAAAATCAACCTCCGCAAGCCAGGTTCACCATGGCACAAACCCGACAATCAATCGCCATTGCGACATCAATTGTCGTCTTCCAGACACTCCGCCATCCAGCCAAGCCCTTGTAAATCAACACAAAGCCTCCATGGCGCGTTATTTGTCATTGACAAATGCCTTACACAAGCTAAGGATTAAGCGCCACGCGGGGCGTTTTGACCGATCCTCGCCAGCGACAACAATAACGAAGACTCACGGGGAGGAGAAATGTCCGAGCGTCCCGACAGTTTTTACGATGTGATGCGCCGCCAGGGAATCAGCCGACGCAGTTTTTTAAAGTATTGCAGCCTGACGGCTTCGTCCTTGGCCTTGGGGCCGCAATTTGTCGGCAATATCGTCCAGGCGATGGAAACCAAGCCGCGCACGCCGGTATTGTGGCTGCACGGGCTGGAATGCACCTGCTGTTCCGAGTCTTTCATCCGCTCTGCGCATCCTTTGGCCAAAGATGTCGTGTTGTCCATGCTGTCGCTGGATTATGACGACACGCTGATGGCCTCGGCGGGTTTCCAGGCCGAGGCGGTCATGGAGGAAACCATCCGCAAATACAAAGGCCGCTATATACTCGCGGTCGAAGGCAATCCGCCGTTGAACGAAGACGGCATGTATTGCATCGTCGGCGGCAAGCCGTTTGTCGAGCGCCTGCGCTACGCGGCTAAGGATTGCGCGGCGGTGATCGCCTGGGGTTCTTGCGCGTCTTGGGGGTGCGTGCAGGCGGCAAAGCCGAATCCGACCCAGGCGACGCCGGTGCATAAAGTCATTCTCGATAAGCCGGTTATCAAAGTGCCGGGCTGCCCGCCCATCGCCGAAGTCATGACGGCGGTCATTACTTATATGTTGACCTTCGACAAGCTGCCGGAACTCGACCGCCAGGGCCGGCCGAAGATGTTCTACGGCCAGCGCATCCACGACAAGTGCTACCGCCGCCCGCATTTCGACGCCGGCCAGTTTGTCGAGCAATGGGACGACGAGGCCGCGCGCAAAGGCCATTGCCTGTACAAAATGGGCTGCAAGGGGCCGACGACTTACAACGCCTGCTCGACGGTGAAATGGAACGAGGGCACGTCTTTCCCCATCCAGTCCGGCCATGGCTGCATCGGCTGTTCCGAGGAGGATTTCTGGGACAAGGGCTCGTTCTACGACCGTGTGACCCAGCTCAATGTGTTCGGCGTCGAGTCCAACGCCGACGCGCTGGGCCTGGCGGCGGCGGGGGCGGTGGGTGTGGGCATCGCGGCGCATGCGGCGGTTTCCGCCAAGAAGCACAAGAATAGCGAAACAGGGGAAAAAGTATGACGGCCAGCCAAACACCCAACGGCTTTGCGCTGAACGACAGCGGCAAGCGCATCGTCGTCGATCCGGTCACGCGTATCGAAGGGCATATGCGTTGCGAGGTCAACCTCGACGAGAACAATGTGATCCGCAACGCGGTGTCCAGCGGCACGATGTGGCGCGGCTTGGAAGTGATTTTGAAAGGCCGCGACCCCCGCGACGCCTGGGCGTTCACCGAAAGGATTTGCGGCGTCTGCACTGGCACGCACGCGCTGACCTCGGTGCGGGCGGTGGAGGACGCGCTGAATATCAGCATTCCCGAGAATGCCAACACCATCCGCAATATCATGCAACTGACTTTGCAGGCGCATGACCATCTGGTGCATTTCTATCATTTGCATGCGCTGGACTGGGTGGATGTGGTCAGCGCGTTGAAGGCCGACCCGAAAGCGACCTCGGCGCTGGCGCAGAGTATTTCGCCCTGGGGCAAGTCCTCGCCAGGGTATTTCATGGATATCGCCAGCCGCTTGAAGAAATTTGTCGAAAGCGGCCAGTTGGGGCCGTTCGCTAATGGCTATTGGGGCAGCCCGGCTTACAAGCTGCCGCCGGAGGCCAATTTGATGGCGGTGGCGCATTATCTGGAGGCCTTGGATTTCCAGAAAGACATCGTCAAAATCCACACTATCTACGGCGGTAAAAACCCGCATCCGAATTGGCTGGTGGGCGGCGTGCCTTGCGCGATCAATGTCGATGGCGTCGGCGCGGTCGGCGCGATCAATATGGAACGGCTGAATATGGTCTCCTCCATTATCGACCGCACCATTGAGTTCATCGAGCAGGTTTATCTGCCCGATTTGCAAGCCATCGCGTCATTTTACAAGGATTGGCTGTATGGCGGCGGCTTGTCGGGTCAAAATGTGATGTCGTACGGCGACATACCCGAACACGCCAATGACCGTTCGCTGAACAACCTGCTGTTACCGCACGGGGCCATCATCAACGGCAATCTGAAGGAAGTCCATGAGATTGATTTGAAGGATGTCGAGCAGATTCAAGAGTTCGTGACCCATTCCTGGTATAGCTACGACAACGAAAACGCGGGCTTGCATCCGTTCCATGGCGTCACCCAGCCGCGTTTCGAGTTGGGCGCGAAAACCAAGGGCACGCGGACGAATATCGAGAATCTCGACGAAAGCGCGAAATACTCCTGGATCAAAGCGCCGCGTTGGCGCGGCCACGCGATGGAAGTGGGGCCGCTGGCCCGTTATATCATCGGTTACGCCAAAGGCATACCCGCGATCAAGGAGCCGGTGGACAAATTGCTGACCGATTTGGGGCTGCCGGTCACGGCTTTGTTCTCGACCTTGGGACGCACGGCGGCGAGGGGTTTGGAGGCCCAGTATTGCGCCCATTTGATGCGGCATTTCCAGGACAAACTGGTGCGGACGATCAAGGCCGGGGATTTGACCACCGCCAACACCACGCACTGGGAGCCTGCGACTTGGCCGAAAGAAGCCAAAGGCGTGGGCACCACCGAAGCGCCGCGCGGCGCGCTGGGCCATTGGGTCGTTATCAAGGAGGGCAAAATCGACAATTACCAGTGCATCGTGCCGACCACGTGGAACGGTTCGCCACGCGACCCGAAAGGCAATATCGGCGCGTTCGAGGCGGCGTTGATGAATACCCAGGTGGCCATCGCCGACCAGCCTTTGGAAATCCTGCGCACTTTGCATAGTTTCGATCCTTGCCTTGCCTGTTCGACCCATATCATGGATCGTGACGGCAAAGAGCTTACCCGGATAAAAGTGAGATAACCGAGGAGCCTGTCATGAAATTCCGCCGTTTATTGATACTGTTAGCGTCCGCCTGCGTGGCCCAAACCGCCAATGCCCACACCGGGTTTCATCCGGTGGAGGGCTGGGCCAGCGGCTTTGCCCATCCTTGGTCGGGTTTGGATCATCTGCTGGCGATGGTGGGGGTGGGTTTGTGGGCGGTGTTCGCCACGCCCGGTTCCCGCCGGCTTTGGCTATTACCTTCGGCTTTCATGGCCGCCATGGTGTTGGGCGGCGTCTTGGGCGCGGCCGGTTTGAGCGGGGCGAGCGTGGAGTATGGCGTCGCGGCTTCGGTATTGTTGTTGGGGCTGATGGTGGCGGGGAAAGTGCGCTTGTCCAGTCCAGTTGCCGCCGCGCTGGCCGGTTTGTTCGCGTTGTTCCACGGGGCTGCCCATGGCGCGGAAATGGGGCAGGGCACGGTGTTTCTGCCTTATGCGCTGGGCTTTGTCTGCGCCACAGGCCTATTGCACGGTGTTGGGATATTGCTGGGGCGGCGTCTGCTGCCAGTCGCCGCCGCTTATCGCGCATCGGGGCTGGTCATCGGCGGCGTAGGATTGTTTCTGCTGCTGCAAGCCGCCTAGGAGGATGCCATGTCTTCCCCGGCTTTGACGCAAACTCCGGTTTATGTGTACGAAAAGCCAGTGCGCTTGTGGCACTGGATCAATGCCTTGGCGCTGGTGACGCTGGCAGTCACCGGTTATTTGATAGGCTCTCCGCCAGTGGTCACGGACGGGGAGGCCAGCGAGCATTTTCTGTTTGGCTATATCCGCTTTGTCCATTTTTCAGCCGGGTATGTGCTGGCGGTGGGTTTGTTGGGCCGGGTGTACTGGGCTTTCGTCGGCAACCAATACTCCCGGCAGTTGTTTTTGCCGGAAGTCCACCGCCTCGACTGGTGGCAAGGCGTGTGGCATGAAATCCTCTGGTATCTGTTCCTGGTGCCCGAGGCGCGCAAGCATGTCGGCCATAATCCGCTGGCCGGCCTGGCGATATTTGTGTTTTTTGTGCTGGGCTCGATGTTCATGATCGTCACCGGATTTGCGCTGTATAGCGAAGGTTTGGGGTCTGGCAGTTGGGCCGACCGTGGGTTCGGCTGGGTCATTCCGCTGTTAGGTGGAAGCCAGGCCGCGCATAGTTGGCATCATCTGGGGATGTGGTATTTGGTGATATTCACTATTGTCCATATTTACATTGTCCTGCGCGAGCAGTTAGTCTCCCGCCAGTCGATGACGACGACGATGGTGGATGGCTGGCGGACTTGGAAAGACGACCGGCCATGAGCGGCCCGAATATTCTCATTCTCGGCATCGGCAATCTGCTATGGGCAGACGAGGGCTTTGGCGTCCGGGTGGTGCAGGCCTTGGAGGAGCTTTATGAGTTTCCGGCGGAGGTCAGCTTGTTGGACGGCGGCACGCAAGGATTGGCTTTAATCCCGTATGTGCAAGCGGTCGATACGCTGGTGATTATCGACGCGGTGGACTTCCAACTGGAGCCGGGAATGTTGGTGGAGCTTCGCGACGGCGAGGTGCCCGCGTATCTGGGCGCGAAAAAAATGAGCTTGCACCAAATCAGTTTCCAGGAAGTATTAGCCTTGTGCCAATTGCTGGGAAACTGTCCAGCCCGGCTTGTGTTGATTGGCGTACAGCCGGCCGTGTTGGAGGATTATGGCGGCAGCCTGAGCCCGGTGGTCAAGGCGCAAATGCGGCCGGCGATGGATCGCGTCCTCGGCTATCTGGCGGAGATGGGCGTCGCGGCCACGCCGAAGGCGCAAAGCCTGGCCCAGGGACACGGGGCCATCGGCATGAAGGAATATGAGCGGCACCGCCCGTCCGCCGAAGCGGCTTGCCGTTTCGGCGACGGGCGGTTCCTTGGGCAGATTTGACTCTTTTTAGGATTGATCATGCTGGACAAACACGCCGCCCTGGCCCTTGAAGCCGCCGTCCCGGTGACGCCTTTCGACGACCCCGAATGTCTTTATGTGGCCTTGCCGGAGACGATGCGGACATTCGCGCCGCCGTCGTTGCACGGTTGGGGGGAGATACCCGAAGGCAAGCAGTTATTGACGCGGCTGGCCGAGGGTTTGGCCTCCAGCCGACAGGGCGGGGACGCTGCTGTCATCGACTTGTCCGCATATGAGGCGGATACTCGGACATTCGCCGACCAGGTGTTGGGGGAGGGGGAAATCAGTATCCTGGCGGACGCGCCGGGCGGGCGCTTGATTGTCAACGAAGCGGTGTTCACCGGCGTCTGGCGCGTCAGGCATTACCAGGATGGAAAGCTGGAGCGGGATTATCTTGAAACCGGCGCATTTCCTAGAAAACTCGCGGACTGGGTGGTTTCCCATGATTCCCCGCCGAGTTTCCCCGAGGTTTTCCCAGCCAACCTGATGAATGCCCCGGCCCTGGTGCATGAGGTTTTCGCCAAATCCCGCGCCTTTGCCCCCGGTTCCGAAGAGGTCATCAATCTGACGCTGTTGCCGATGACGCCCGAAGACATGGCGTTTTTGGTGGAATGCCTGGGGCTGGCCGGCATTTCGATCCTGTCCAAAGGCTATGGCGAGTGCCGCATCCGCCTGACGCGCCTGCCCCATGTGTGGTGGGTGCAGCATCTCAATTCCACCGGCCAGTTGATCCTGAACACGCTTGAAATCACCGCCTTACCGGCTTTGCTGATGGCCGCGCCGGAAGATTTGGAGGATTCCTCCAGTCGCTTGGCGGATGTGTTGGCCGGGCTGGCGTAGGAAAATGCCGCGCGGGCGTCAACAAATGCGCGGCAGCGGATCGTCTTCGAGTTCTTCCAAAACCCGCTCGCCCCCTAGGCGGGTTTCCAACACCACCTTGGCCGGCCCGGCCTGCACTTCGCCGACCAGCGCGGCGTCTCCATAGCCTTTTTCGCGCAGTTTCAGCAAGGCCGCTTCGGCGGAGTCCGGGGCCAGGATGGCGACTACGCGGCCTTCGCAGGCTAAAAAGTAGGGGTCGTAGCCGAGCATCTCGCAGACCGCCCGCACCGGCTCCCGGACGGGGATGCGGGCTTCAAACAGCCTGACCGTGGCTCCCGCCGCCCGCGCGATTTCATGCGCCACCGTGGCGATGCCGCCGCGCGTCGGGTCGCGCATGAAACGCAGCCCGGGGACTTCCAGCAAGGCCTGGGTGATGGGCAGCACGCTGGCGGCGTCGGACTGCAAATCGCCCCTGAGCCCGAACTGTTCGCGCGCCAGCATCACCGCCGTGCCATGGTCGCCGACCGGGCCGCTGACCAGGATCTGATCGCCTGCTTGGGCCAGATCCAAGCCTAGCCGCAGCGCGCTGGGCCGCACGCCAATGCCGGTCGTGGCGAGATAAATCCCCCCGCCCTGGCCGCGCCGTACCACTTTGGTGTCGCCGGCCACCACGCGCACGCCGCAGTCGCGGCAAGCCTCCGCCATCGCCGCCAGAATCCGCTCCAGCAGCGTGACCTCCAGCCCTTCCTCGATGAAGGCGTTCAAAGTCAGGTACAACGGCGTCGCGCCGGCCACGGCCAGGTCGTTGACAGTGCCGTGGACGGCCAGGCTGCCGATGTTGCCGCCGGGAAACTCCAAGGGCTCGACGGTGAAGCCGTCCGTGGTCGCCATCAGCTCCAGCTCGCCGCCTTTGAGATCGACCGGGACGCGCGCCGCGTCGACCGTCGTGTCCAGGCAGCCGCTTTGCAGATGGCGGGCGAACAAATAGTCGATCAGCTCGCGCATGTAACGCCCGCCGTTGCCGTGGGCCAGGGTGATGAAATCGTCTTGCAATTGGGTTTGGGTTGGCATGGTGTCCATATTATTGTGGTTTCCACATTGGCGCGTGGAACGACAGGAGGCTTTGAATAAGCGGGATAGGATGTGCCGACGGAGGAGGCGCATTGCCCCGCCCACGTCGAGCTTTTGGTTAAGCAGGCGGAAGTTTTCTCTTATGGTACTTGGTCTTTGGAAGGAGAAGCCTTCCGCAACAACTCGTTCAATAGGGTGTGAGCCGATTGCTATTTTCTCAAGGTCTTCATGGCTCAGCCGTGCCCGTTTGAAAGCAGCCTCCCGCTGTGTTGAGTACTTGAAACAAGCAGCGAAGGTTGCCCGGAAATACTCTTTTCAAATAGCTACAATATAAGGGAGCAATAAGTTGTTCGATAGCAGTCTTGGATTAAGTTCATCCAAGAAGTCGAAACCGGAAGGGGTCTCCTTTGCAATTGGCCCCTCAAAATTTCGGCTCACCAGGTAAACGTGGGCTCGACCAAAACCGTTATTGTAAAGCAGTATAAAAAACATGAAAAGCGTTGGGTACAAGTCTAGCGCCTTGCCATCATAAAATTTGAAAAAGGCTCGAATCTATGGCGCAACACGAAACTTGTTCCTGCCACGGAAGGCAAGTGTGCTGTAGCAAAGGGTATCTATTGGATCAACACGTTTTTTAGCATCGCAGCTTTCACATGGAAAATCAATGCATGCGGCGGGCGTTGCAGGGCATTTGCCTCCCCGGCACGCACCTTCCCGACTTATCACTGCGCAAGGCAAGCCTCGCGCTCTCTCAGTTCTTGCTCAACCAGCGGTTGAGCATCTCCACATCTTCCCGCATCAAAATCCCCGCCGCCTGTTTCAAGGAGAGGCTGTTGTTGAGGTAGTTGTAGCGGGCCTGGGCGTAGTTCAGCTTGGCCTGGTACAGATTGCTTTGCACCAGCAACACGTCGATCATCGTGCGCGTGCCCACCTCGAAACCGGCCAGGGTGGCGTCCAGCGCGCTTTGCGCCGAGGCAATCGCCGACTTGTACGCCGCCACCTGGCTGATGGAGGTGTTGACGCCGCGAAACGAGGTCTTCACTTGCAGGTTGGTGGCGCGGCGCTGTACGTCGATATTTTCCTGGGCGGCCTGAAATTGCTCGCGCGCCTGGCGCACCCGGGAATTGACCATGCCGCCTTGGAACAGCGGCAGGTTGAGCTGCATGCTGATGACTTCGAATTCGGTGCGGACGCCGTTGGGCCGGTTGTTGTCGGTGAAGCCGGCGGTGCCCACCAGGTTCAAGGTGGGCAAATGGCCGGCGAATTGCAGTTCGATGCCTTTCTTCGCCTGTTCCGCCTGGTTTTGCGCGGCGATGATTAAGAGATTGTTTTCCTGGGCGCGGCGGTTCCACTCCTCCATGTCGGCCGGTTCCGGGGATTTCAACGGGATGTCGGCGGCCAGCCCGGCGACCTTGCCGTCGAAGTCGCCGATGATGGCCCGCATCGCCTCGCGGCTGATTTCGAGCGCGTTTTCGTCCGCGATCACCGTGGCCTTGGCCAGGTCGTAGGCGGCCTGGGCCGCGTCCACGTCGGTGATGGCGATCAGGCCGACGTCGAAGCGGGCCTTGGCCTGCTCCAGTTGCCGCCCGATGGATTCCATTTGCATCCGCGCGAACTCCAGCGTGTCCTCGGCCAGCAGAATCGCGTAATAGGCGTTGGCGGCGCGCACGATCAAGCTCTGCTGCGCCGCCTCGTAAGTCGCCTCGGCCTGGGCGACCACATTGTCCGCCTGGCTCAACTGCACCCAGAGCCCGTGGTTGTACAGCGGCTGGCTCAGGGTGAGGGTGGGGCCGTCGCTCCAAAAATTCACAAAGATGTTGCCGTTCGAATTGGCGGTGTTGACCGGGGTGGTGCTGCCGGCGATCGAGGCTTGCGTCGCGCTGCTCGTTTTTGACAACACATAGTTGCGGTTCATATTGGCCGTGACCGCCAGGGTCGGCAGTAACTGGGCGATGCTTTGCGGCTTGCTTTCCAATGCGGCGTTGCGGGTGTATTCGGCCTGGTGGACGGTCGGGTCGCGTTGCAGCGCTTGTTCGTAAGTAGTCAGAAGATCCTGGGCCTGCGCGGCGGGAAGCGCCAGGGCCAGGAGGGTGAAGGCGGCGTGTGGTCTCATTCAGGGTTTCCGTCTAGGGGCGGTGGGCGCGGGCGGGTCTGGCCGCCTGGCCGTCGGGGGTGTTCCTGGGGTGGCTGATGACGCCGATTGTAACCTATCCTGGCGCGGGTTCACGGGTACTGGAGGCGCACCCGCTCCGCGCCGATGTGCTTGCGCAGGCGGTTGAGCAGCTCCTCGCCGGGGTGGATGCGCCAGTTCTCGCCCAGTTGCAGCAGGGATTTCGCGCTTTGGCCGCGATAGTCGATCAGGATTGGGCAGCTTCCGCCTTGGAAGGGTTTTAGCAATTCCGCCAGCTCATCCGCCAGAGCGGAATGGGGCTGGTCTTCGCTGCTGTCTTCAGGCGTCCATTCGATCAGCAGATGCTTGGAGAAGCGGGCGCGGGCTTGCGGCAGGGTGTACAGCTTTTCGGCGGTCAGGCGCATGACCCCGGCGAAGTCGTCCATGCCCAGCGAGCCTTCGACCACCAGCAGGGTGTCCTTGACCAGCGAATCGCGGTTTTGCTCATAGACCTCGGAGAACACGGCGACTTCCAGCCGCCCGGTGCGGTCGTCCAGCGTGACGAAGCCCATGCGTTTGCCGTTTTTGTTTTGCTTGGTGCGCAGATCGACGACCAGCCCGGCCGCGACGGCGCGTGTTTCACTGTTGCGCCGCGAATAATTCCGTTCGCCGCCGCCACTGCCACTGCCGTCGCTCTCGCCGAGTTTGACCAGCCTGCCGGTGATGAAATGGGCCAGCTCGGCCTCGTACTGGGCGATGGGGTGGCCGGTCAGGTACAGCCCCAGCGTGGCTTTTTCGTGGGCCAGGCGCTGGTCTTCCGGCCACGGCTCGACGGCTTCGCGCCGCTTCGGCGCATTCGCCGCTGCGACCGGCTCGTCCAGCAGGCCGAACAAATCGTCCTGGCCGCTGGCCTCCATCGCCCCGTGCTGCTCGGCGGCTTTCAGCGCGTCGGGCAAATCGGCGATGTGCTGGGCGCGGTTGCGGTTGAACGAGTCCAAGGCGCCGGCGTGGATCAAGGCTTCCATGACCCGGCGGTTGGCTTTGCGCAAGTCGATGCGCTTGCACAGGTCGAACAAGTCCTGGAACGGCCCGTTTTGGCCGCGCTCGCCCAGCACGTCGTCGATGGCGTTCTGGCCTACGCCTTTGATGGCCCCCAGCCCGTAGACGACCACGCCGCCCTCGCGCACGGTGAAGCGGAATTCGGACTGGTTGATGTCCGGCGGCGCCAGGCTCAGTTTCATGTCCCGGCATTCCTCGATCAACACCACGACCTTGTCGGTGTTGTCCATGTCCGCCGACAACACCGCCGCCATGAACTCCGACGGGTAGTGCTGTTTCAGCCAGGCGGTTTGATAAGACACCAGGGCATAGGCGGCGGAATGGCTTTTGTTGAAACCATATTCCGCGAACTTTTCCATCAAATCAAAGATATAGGTCGCGGTGGCTTCCTCCACGCCCAGCCCGGTCGCGCCGTTGACGAAGATTTCCCGCTGCTTGGCCATCTCCTCGGGTTTTTTCTTGCCCATCGCGCGGCGCAACAAATCCGCGCCGCCCAGGCTATAGCCTGCCAGCACCTGGGCGATCTGCATCACCTGTTCCTGGTAGACGATGACGCCATAGGTCGGTTTTAAAATCCCCTCCAAACTGGGATGCGGATAATCCACCTTGGCCTTGCCGTGTTTGCGGTTGACGAAATCGTCCACCATGCCCGATTGCAAAGGCCCGGGGCGGAACAGCGCGACCAGCGCGATGATGTCCTCGAAGCAGTCCGGCAGCAGCCGCCCGATCAATTCCTTCATGCCGCGCGATTCGAGCTGGAACACCGCCGTCGTCGCCTTGCGCTTGAGCAGGGCGTAGGTCGCCGGGTCGTTGCGCGGGATGAAGTCGATGTCCACCGGCGGCTGGCCTTCGGCCTTGCGCCGCCGGTTGATGGTCTCCACGGCCCAGTCGATGATCGTCAGCGTCCGCAGCCCCAAAAAGTCGAATTTGACCAGGCCCACGGCCTCCACGTCGTCCTTGTCGAACTGCGTGACCAGGTTGGCCCCGCCTTGCTCGCAATACAGCGGCGCGAAGTCGATCAGCTTGGACGGCGCGATGACCACGCCGCCGGCGTGCTTGCCGGCGTTGCGGGTGATGCCTTCCAGCGCGCGCCCCAGGTCGATCAGCGCCTTGACCTCCTCGTCGGTTTCATAAGTCCTGCGCAGATCCTCGCTGTCCTTCAGGGCTTTTTCCAAAGTGATGCCCAGTTCGAACGGAATCAGCTTGGCGATGCGGTCGACGAAGCCATACGGATGGCCCAGCACCCGGCCCACGTCGCGCACGACGGCCTTCGCCGCCATGCTGCCGTAGGTGATGATTTGCGACACCCGGTCGCGCCCGTAATGCTCGGCGACATAGTCGATGACCTCGTCGCGGCGCTCCATGCAGAAGTCCACGTCGAAGTCGGGCATGGACACGCGCTCGGGGTTCAAGAAACGCTCGAACAGCAGCTCAAATTCCATCGGGTCGAGGTCGGTGATCTTCAGCGCGTAGGCCACCAGCGAACCCGCGCCGGAGCCGCGCCCCGGCCCCACCGGGATGCCGTTGTTCTTTGCCCATTGGATGAAGTCCGCCACGATCAAGAAATAACCGGGGAAATCCATCTGGTTGATGACGCCGATTTCGACCTCCAGCCGTTCCAGGTAAGGCTGGCGCTTGGCCGGCGGCGCGCCGGGCATCAGCACGTCCAGACGCTTTTCCAAGCCCTTGCGCGATTCCTCCGCGAAATAGTCGCCGACCGTCATGCCCTCGGGCACCGGAAAATTGGGCAGGAAATTCTTGCCCAGCGTCAGCGACAGATTGCAGCGCTTGGCGATTTCGACCGTGTTCTCCAAGGCTTCCGGCAAGTCCGCGAACAACTCGGCCATCTCCCGCGGACTGCGAAGATACTGGCGGTCGCTGTAATCTTTGGGCCGGCGCGGATCGTCCAGCACCCGGCCCTGGTTGATGCAGACGCGCGCCTCGTGGGCGTAGAACTCGTCCGGCGACAAGAAGCGCACATCGTTGGTGGCCACCGGCGGCGCGCCGAACTCCGCGCACAAGTCCACCGCCAAGTCGATATACTCCTCCTCGCGGGGTCGGCCGGTGCGCTGCAATTCCACATAAAAGCGGTCGCCGAACAGCGCCAGGCCGCGCTCCAACTCCCGCCGCGCCTCGTCAATATTGCCTGCCAGCAAAGCCCGCCCGATTTGCCCCTCGCGTCCGCCGGACAGCGCGATCAAGCCTTCATGGCGGGTTTCCAGCCAGTCCGCCATCAGCATCGGCACGCCTTGGCGCTGGTTTTCCTGGTAGCCGCGCGAAATCAGCTCGGTGAGGGCGCGGTAGCCTTCCTGGTTCTGTGCCAGCAAGGTCAGCCGGTACGGGCTGGCCGGTTCCGCCTCGTTGTGGACCCACACGTCGGCACCGACGATGGGCTTGACCCCCTCGGCCATCGCCGCCTTGTAGAATTTGACCAGGGCGAACAGATTCGACTGGTCGGTCACCGCCACGGCGGGCATGCCCATTTTGGCGGCCTGCTTGGCCAGCGGTTTGACGCGGACTAGGCCGTCAACCAGGGAATATTCGGTATGGACGCGGAGGTGGATGAATTGCGGGGACATATGGCGGGTAGTGCTTGTCAATTTTTCGGGTGTTGGAGTGCAAGATTTATCTTGCAACTATTTTCAATGGCTTGCGCCCTGTGCAAGATAAATCTTGCACTCCGGAGTGGCTTTAACTGAATGGCATTGAAGCTCTAGCGTGGAAGCCAGGAATCAAGAAAATCTAATTTGGCCTGTTGGCCGTTTCCATGGCCTCGGCCCGCGCCTTCAGCGCTTGGTTCATGGCCTCGAAGCCTCGCCGGGTGTCCCGGTCAAGACTGCCTCGGAACAGCGGAACCAGCACTCCACTGAAGGACTCCTGGTGTTGGAATAAAACCTTTCCGTCCGCGAGCGGCTGGATAATAAAACAGTGCTCGCCATCCAATATTCCAGGCATCAGCACCCGGCCCAGCCAGCGCAATTCCCGCCCGGCATCGGCGACTAGGACGGTGGGGCGGAAAGTCATGCCTTTGGTGCCGCTGGGCTGGATGCGCACCTCAAGCCGCGCGGCTTTTTCTGGAATCCCGTGGATGGAGCGGATGAACGGATTCCAATCGGGGTAAGCCGCAAAATCGGTCAGGATGTCCCAGACCCGCTCCGCCCCCGCGTTGATCTCTATTTCCGTGTGTAGCCGGTATTTGCCCATATGGGTTCCTGGATAGCTATTCCATCAACTTGAAAAAGCTCTTTGGAGCCCCGCAGATCGGGCAGTCCCAGTCAAGTCGTGGCGCAAGGGTTCTGGCTTGCCTATTCCGTCAAAAGGGTTGCGTTGAATGTCCCGAATCAACTGATTGATGCGTTTGAGTTTTGCTTTGTCAGTTTGCTGCCAATAAAGATAATCCGACCAAGCCCGCTCCCGAAAGCTAATCATCAGGTAATAACTCCCTGGATTGATAACCTCTCTTCTCTTGCAACTCTTTGACAGCTTCCAGCAAATCCTTTGCATTTGCGGGTTCTCGCAGCAGATAAGTGGTTTCGTCTTCGCCACGCCGCTGTTTGGCTTTCAGGAATTCGACAAAATCTAAAACTTCCCGCGCTTCGGCTTCGGGCAAGTCTTTCGCTTCTTGATAAATCAATTCTGCTGTGTTCATTGTTGCCCCAATGTTTTGTCAAACGATTTGTTCTGCTCAAAACTCGTTATATTAACTAGGATGTCGGGCAACGATGAAGCCGTTGCCCGGCCTAGGCTACTGCATGGCTGGCTATTTTTCTTGATTTCGCAACGTGTGTCAAAAAAATCAAGAATCAGGTCGAGATTTAATGGATAATTGAATGGATGCTTCAGAAGTCGCAGCTATAAACTCATCAATGCTTTTTAGAGAGGCTGTGGATGTCAACAGTTTCGCGGCTTTTATGCGGCTTTTATGAGTTTTAAGGGTATTTTCCCATTCGTTAAAATACTTTTCGAGCGACTTCTTGTAAGAAGAAAAAAGTTGGGCTGCGAATTCATCTAATGCGCTATGTACATACGCATTCATAATGCTTACAGCCTCTTCGGGAAGTTTTTTTTGTATCTCCATCTTTTTTTCTGTAATAGAGATGGTTCCTACAGGAATACCAAGGTTAAGTGTCAGCCAACCCAACTTTAAAGATAAT